>ERZ869909.1232-NODE-1232-length-21532-cov-8.998415_pt1 | contig 21532 bp, 15 predicted proteins | sample MGYA00520892_ERZ869909 | MGnify/ENA primary metagenome ERZ869909 (study PRJEB32215, sample SAMEA104723947) | bioreactor metagenome | biome: bioreactor; feature: anaerobic bioreactor; material: water | place: China | collected 2015-03-12 ... | reverse complement strand
CTCGGCGTCGGCCACCGCGGCGGCGTCGCGCGCGTCGACGGCGATGAGCAACTCGTCGCCGGGGCGCAGGGCGCCGACCGACCGACCCAAGGCCGACGGCAGGTCCGGTCCGGCGGCGCGTACGGCGATCACCAGGCTCAGCGGCGGGCGGTCGTGCAGGGCGTCGCTGTCGATCGGTCGGTAGTATCGGCTCACCCGAACGGCCTGCAACCACGACCACACGGCGAGCCACAGCGCCAGCTGCGCGAGCGTCCAGAAGGCGACCGTCACGGCCGGCCTATGCTGGGCGGCGGGCCGCCGGGAGGAGGGGCAGCGTGATCGAGCTTCCCGAGGCAGCGAACCTGGCACGGCAGCTGCGCCAGGTCGCCGCCGGCCGCGTCGTCGACGACGTGGCAGTCGGCCACACCCCGCATCGCTTCGCATGGTTCCAGGGCGACCCGAACGCGTACCCCGGTCGCTGGCGCGGCCGGCCGATCGGCGATGCGACGCACCACGGCGGGTTCGTCGTGCTCGAGATCGGTGAGGCGCCGCTGGCGGTGGCCGAGGGCGTCGCGCTGCGGTGGTGCCCGCCCGGGTCCCCCAGGCCGGCGCGCCACCAGCTGCTGCTGACGTTCGGCGACGGTGCCGCGCTGGCCGCCGCCGTCGGCCTGTACGGCTTCCTGCTGGCGGTCGTCGAGGGCGAGGCCGAGAACCCGTACCTGGCGCGCGCGCGCGAGGCGCCGGCCCCGTGGTCCGCCGCCTTCGACGAGTCCTACTGGACGGCCCTGGTGCGCGGCGTTCCCCCGAAGACGCCGCTGAAGGCGTTGCTGGCCAGCGAGCAGCGCATCCCCGGCTTCGGCAACGGCGTTCTGCAGGACGTCCTGTTCGAGGCTCGTCTCCACCCGCGCCGGCGCGTCGCGTCGCTGAACGACGGCGAGTCGGAGCGCCTGTGGTTGGCGCTGCGCACGGTCCTCACCGACATGGCGCGCCACGGCGGCCGCGTGACGGAACGCGACCTCTTCGGCGAGCCCGGCGGCTACGCCACGCGGATGACGAAGCGGGCCGCCGGTGGTCCGTGCCCTCGCTGCGGCGCGTCGATCGTCGCCGAGTCGTTCCTGGGTGGGACCGTCGTCGTCTGCCCGGCCTGCCAGCCGCGCTGACGGCGGCACCGGCGGCCGGGCGGCACGCCGGCCCGCCGCGCGCGTCGCGCGCCGGCGAGCGAGTGCGTCGCTCAGAAGCGGCGCGACCAGGTGCTGGGCCACCGCTCGACGACCACCTTGGTCTGCGTGAAGAACTCGACGGCGTGTTGGCCCTGGCCGTGGAGGTCGCCGAAGAAGGAGTCGTCCCAGCCGCTGAACGGGTAGTAGGCCATCGGCGCCGCGATGCCGAGGTTGATGCCCACGTTGCCCGCCTTGACTTGGTGGCGGAAGGCGCGCGCGGCGGCGCCCGACGTGGTGAAGAGGCACGCCTGGTTCCCGAACGAGCGGTCGTTCGCCAGCGCGATGGCGTCGTCCAGGGAGTCGGCGTGCAGCATCGTGAGCACCGGACCGAAGACCTCGGTGTGCGCGAACGTGCCGCGGGGATCGACGTCGGCGACCACGGTCGGGAACAGGAAGTAGCCGTCGGCGAAGCCGTCGACCGAGCCATCGCGACCGTCCGCCAGCAGCCGGCCGCCCTCGCGCACGCCGGCGTCCACCAACCCGGCGATGCGGGCGCGGCTTTCGGCGCTGATGACGGGGCCCATCTGCACGCCGTCGTCGAGCCCGAAGCCGACGCGGCGCGTGTGGGCGTCCTCGACGATGCGTTCGGTGAACGCGGCGCGGGCCTCGCCGACGGTGATGACGACCGAGGTCGCCAGGCAGCGCTGGCCCGCGCAGCCGAACGCGCTGTCGGCGAGGATGCGCGTGCTCATGGCCATGTCGGCGTCGGGCAGGACGATGGCGGGGTTCTTGGCGCCGCCCTGGCACTGCGCGCGCTTGCCGTTGGCGGTGGCGCGCGTGTAGATGTACTTGGCCACGGGGGTGCTGCCCACGAACGACACGGCGCGCACCAGCGGGTGGTCGAGGAGGGCGTCGACGGTGGGCCTGCCGCCGTTCACGAGGCTCACGACGCCGGCGGGGAAGCCGGCCTCCTGGCACAACCGCAGCAGGTGCTGACTGGTCATGGGCACGCGCTCGGAGGGCTTGAGCACGAAGCAGTTGCCGGCCGCCAGGGCGTATGGCAGGAACCAGAAGGGAATCATGCCCGGGAAGTTGAAGGGGAAGACCCCGGCGACCACGCCGAGCGGCTCGCGGAAGAGGTGCTCGTCGATCCCGCGCGCGACGTCCTCGTTGTTGTAGCCCTGCATGAGCGTGGGCATGCCCGTGGCCACCTCGACGTTCTCGATGGCGCGCTTCAGCTCTGCCTCGGACTCGGCGTACGTCTTGCCGCACTCGAGCGTGATCGAGCGTGAGAGCGTGTCGAGGTCGCGTTCGATGAGCGCCTTGAGGCGGAACAGCGGCTGGATCCGGTCGCCCACCGGCGTCGCCCGCCAGTCGGGGAACGCCGCGGCGGCCGCCCGAACCACCTGATCGACCTCGTCCGCGGGGGAGTACGGCACCCAGGCGAGGGTCTCGGCGGTGGCAGGGTTGAGGACGGGCGCGCGCTCGGCGGCGGTCGAGCGGCGCCACTCGCCGCCGACCAGGTTGAGGATCTCGGCCTTGGTCATGGACGTAGCGTACAGGTCTCCGCCCGGGCAGGGGGCCCGTTCGCGCCTTCCCCGCGGGCGTGAGCGCGACGCCGCCAGCGGCTACAGGACGTAGCGGCTGAGGTCCTCGTCCGCCACCAGGTCGCCCAGTTTGCGGTCGACGTAGGCCGCGTCGATGCGCACGGTTCCCAGGCCGGTACCGAACGCGACGTCCTCGAGAACGGTCTCCAGGATCGTGTGGAGCCGACGCGCGCCGATGTCCTCGACCTCGCGGTTCACCCGCTCGGCGGCCCGTGCCAGCGCCTCGATCCCGCTCTCGTCGAACTCCAGCACGGTGCCGTCGACCGCCAGCAGGGCCTGGTACTGCTTGGTGAGCGCGTGCTCGGGCTGGGTCAGGATCCGCTGCAGGTCGACGGCCGAGAGCTCCTCGAGCTCCACCCGCACGGGGAAGCGCCCCTGCAGCTCCGGGATGAGGTCGGACGGCTTGGCGACCGAGAACGCGCCCGCCGCGATGAACAGGACGTGGTCGGTCGACACGGGTCCCCACCGGGTCTGCACCGTCGTGCCCTCGACGACGGGGAGCAGGTCGCGCTGCACGCCCTCGCCGGAGACGTCGGGGCCCTGCACGGCGCCGCTGCCGGCGATCTTGTCGAGCTCGTCGAGGAACACGATGCCGGCGTTCTCCGCGCGCCGCACGGCCTCGCGCTGCACCTCGTCGTGATCGATGAGGCGATCGGCCTCCTCGGCCATCAGCACCCGGCGGGCGTCGGCGACGGCCAGCTTGCGCCGTGCCCGGCGCTTGGGCATGAACTGGGCGAACGCGTCCTGCAACTGCTGCCCCATCTGCTCCATCCCCGGCAGGCCCATCATCGGCGAGGCGGGCGCCTCCTCGACCTCGATCTCCACCGGCCGGTCCTCGAGCCTTCCGGCCGCCAGCAGCGACCGCAGCGAGGACCGCCCCTCCGCGGTGCCGCCGGGGAGGAGGGCGTCGAGCAGGCGCTCTTCGGCCGCCGCTCGGGCGCGATCGGCGACGCCGGCCTTGCGCTCCTCCTCGACCATCGTGACGGCCGCGGCGACCAGGTCGCGGACGATGCTGTCGACGTCGCGGCCGACGTACCCCACCTCCGTGAACTTGGTGGCCTCGACCTTGAGGAAGGGGGCCCTCGCCAGCTTCGCGAGTCGCCGGGCGATCTCGGTCTTGCCGACACCGGTGGGCCCGATCATCAGGATGTTCTTCGGGGTGACCTCCGCCTGCAGCGCCTCGGGCAGGCGTCGCCGGCGCAGATGGTTGCGCAGGGCGACGGCCACCGCGCGCTTGGCCTTGTGCTGGCCGATGATGTGCCGGTCGAGGGCCTCGACCACCTCGAGCGGCGTCAGGTCGAAGGCGCCGGCCGCGAGTTCGCTCACGGCGTTCCCGTCCCCTCGGCCTCGTCCGCCGCGCCCGATTGCGCGTCGTCGAGGCCGTCGCCCAGCGTCAGCACGGTCGTGGTGCCGCTGGTGTAGAGGTCGATCTCGGCGGCGATCCCTAGGGCGGTGCGGGCGATGTCGGCGGCGCCCAGCGCGGTGTGGCGCAGCAGCGCCAGGGCGGCCGCCTGGGCGTACGCCCCGCCGGAGCCGACGGCCGCGACCGGATCGTCGGGCCGCACCACGTCGCCGGAACCGGACAGCGTGAGGATCTGCTCGTCGTCGGCGACGATCAGCATCGCCTCGAGCTGGCGCAACATGCGGTCGGTGCGCCACTCCTTGACCGTCTCGATGGCGGCCCGCAGCAGCTGACCCTTGTGGGTCTCGAGGTAGCCCTCGAACTTCTCGAGCAGCGTGAACGCGTCCGACACCGCGCCGGCGAACCCGGCGAGGGCGGCGCCGTCGGCGAGGCGGCGGACCTTGACGGCGCCGCGCTTGACGATCGTGTCGCCGAGCGTGACCTGGCCGTCGCCCGCGAGGGCGGTGACGCCGTCCCGATGGACGGCGACGATGGTGGTTCCGTGCATGCGTGACGTCACGGCGCCAGCCTAGCAGCGGACGAGGCCTCGGCCCGTCGGCCGCCGGCGGTGGCGGACACCTGCGGGTGCCCGGCTGGGTAGCATGGCGCCATGGCGTTCGAGTACGGAGGGGGCTGGATCGAGGTCGTCGCGGGCCCGATGTTCAGCGGGAAGTCCGAGGAGCTCATCCGCCGCGTCACCCGCGCGATGATCGCGCGTCAGAGCGTGCAGGTGTTCAAGCCGCTCATCGACGACCGCTACGACGCGGTCGCCGTCGCCTCCCACGCCGGCCGCACGCTGCGGGCCGAGGCCGTCGCCGACGTGGCCGACCTCCGGGTCCGGCTCGACCCGATCACCCGCGTGATCGCCGTGGACGAGGCCCAGTTCTTCGACGCGAGCCTCGTCGACCTGGCGCTCGAACTCGCGGACCGCGGCCGCCGGGTCATCGTCGCGGGTCTCGACCTGGACTTCCGCGGCGTGCCCTTCGGGCCGATGCCCGCGCTGCTGGCCCACGCCGAGATCGTCGAGAAGCTCACCGCCATCTGCCGTTGCGGCAAGGCGGCCACCCGCACGCAGCGCCTCATCGCCGGTCAGCCCGCGCACGAGGACGACCCGGTCATCCTCGTCGGCGCCGCCGAGGCGTACGAACCGCGCTGCCGCAGCTGTCACGTGGTGTTGCGCGGCGCGCGGACGACGCCCTTGTTCGCCGCCGTCCCGAACGGCTGAGAGGGCCGCGCCGGACCGGCCCGAACGCGGTGCGCGTCGGGGTGGGCCTCAGTCGGGCAGACGGACGACCTCCGTCAGATCGAACTCGGCCCGGACCACGATCGTGGCGCTCGGGTCGGGCTCGTCGGCCTCCATGTCGACGACCAGGCCCAACACGGCCGTGACCCGGCCGCGCACGCGCATGGCGTCGCCGTCGAGGGTGGCCGAGTCGATGGCCACCTCGACCGCGCCGGGCAGGCTCTCGTGGAACGGCCAGAACACGACGCTGTTCTCGGTGAACAACACGTCGGGCGTGCGCAGGACGTCCGCCGCCACCGCGCCGCTGGCCGGGTCCACGAAGAACGACACCGAGAGCATCGGCACGCCGTCCGCCTCCCAACCGAGCTCGGCGACGTCGGCCTCCACGAACACGAGGTCGATCCACCACCAGTCGCCGATCCAGCCGCCGGTGGACCAGGTGGCGGTGGCCGCGGTGCCGTCGGCGTCGGAGACCTCGAAGGCGACGAAGTGGCGTTCGACGCCATCGACCGTGACCGCGGCGCTGCCGGTCGACCGGTAGGTCTGGGAGGCCGCGGCCGGTGTGGCCGAGATGACGAGGACGGCGAGGACGGCGTGCGCGAGCAGGTCCCGGGCGTGGCGTCTCACGATGACCTCCATGGCGCGCGCGCCGTCGGCGCTGCGCGCGTGGGGCGACTCGACCCGCAGCAGGCCGTCGGCGACCCCCCGGGTTCGGGACGTCCGACCCTATCACGCGTGGCAACGTACGGTCCCGGTGGCCGTGCGCCGCGCTACCATCGCCCCATGCCCCCGCTGGCGTTCCGTGGGCGGCCGGCCGACGGCCCGCCGCGCCCGCGCGCCGGCGCCCCCGGAGGTCGCCCCATGACACAAGGAACGTCTTCGACGCCCCTCCCTCCAGCCCCGCGCGGCGGCGGCTGCGGTCGTTGGGCGCTCGGTTGCGGCGCCACGGTCGTCGCGCTGTTGGCCGTCGGCGCCGGCCTCACCTGGTGGTTCGTCGGCCGGCCGCTGGTCGCCGCGTTCCAGTCGGTGCAGCAGCTCGAGCAGATGGAGTCGCTGGACCGGCGGTTGGCCAACCGCACGGCGTACACGCCGCCCGCCGACGGGTTGCTCGAGGAGCGGCAGGTCGAGCGGCTGTTGGCCGCGCAGGCGGCCATGCGCGGCGAGCTCGCGGGCCGCGCCGAGCGCCTGCAGCGGCTGATCGACGAGTTCGACGCCCGCCCCCCCGAAGGCGTCGACCTGGTGCTGATGGCACGGACGTACGCCGAGCTGCTCCAGCTGGTGGTCGGGGCCGTGGAGGCGCAGGCGGCAGCACTCGACGCCCAGGGGTTCTCGGCGGGCGAGTACGCGTGGGTGCGGAGAGAAGTCCTGCGGGCCGCGGGCATGCCGACCGACCAGACGGACATCCCGGGCCTGGCTGGCGCCTTCACCGGTGACGGCGCCGGTCCTGGGGCCGTGCGTCCCGCCGCGTTGCCGCCCGTGCCGGACGCCAACCGCGCCTTGGTCGAGCGTCACCGCGAACGCCTCGACGACGCCTTCTTGATCCTTCTGGGTCTGTGACCGCGGTGCGCTGGGCGCGGACCGCCGTCGTCGCGACGCTCCTGGTGGCGGTCGGCGGGGCCCGGGCGCAGACGTGCGCCGCCGATCCGGGCGGACGCGACGCCCTGGCCTGGAACGGCCCCGGTTGCGTCGAGGGAGTGACCGACGTCGACCGCGCCCAGCGCACCTTCGTCGTATCGCTGCCGGCGGCTGACGACGCCTACCGGCTCGTGGCCTCGGCGGTTGGCGGTGCCGCCCTCGAGCTCTGCCTCGACCTGAGCGAGGGCTCGCAGTGCCGCAGCGCCGAGGGGAGCGTGACGCTGTCCGACCTGGTGCTGGCCGGCGGCGAGGTGCGCATCCGGCTCGCGCTTCGGGCGCCGGCCGGCACGGCGTACCGGGTGGCCTTCGAACGCCACGGCTCGGTGCGCCCGGGGCACGAGCGCGAACCTAACGACGACATCGGCACCGCGACGGCGCTCGGCGCCGACCTGACGGTGCGGGGCAGGTTGACGGGCCGCGAGCAGGACTACTTCCGGGTCGTCGTCACGGGCGAGCCCCAGCTGTGGCTCGTACAGGTGGTCGGCGAGGGCGTGACGCGGCTGCGTCTGCACGACGCGTCCGGTCGGACGGTGCAGCAGCGCGACGCCGAGGCCGGTGAGCGCGGCATCCGGCTCTCCAACCTGTTCCTGTTGCCCGGCCCGCACTGGTTCTCCGTGGATGGCGCCGATGCCGACTACGCCCTTCGACTCCTGCCGCTCGACCCGCCCGACGAGCCGCCGCCGGGCGCCGACGGCACGCACGAAGTGTCGCCGGTCGGAAGCGCCCTGCAGGTGGAACCAAGCGCGGCCTCGGCCGAGGTCCCGCTGGCTCCCCCCAGCGCGGTCCCGCCGCCTGGGCGGATGGAGCGCGAGCCCAACGACGATCCGAGCCGGGCGCACCCGCTGCGGCCAGGCGAACCGTGGGTCGGTCTCCTCTCCGAGCGCGGCGACCGCGACGTCTACCGCTTCCATCTCGCCGAGGAGGGCCACGTGCGCTTCACGCTCGTGGCCCCGGCGGACGGGGCGGTCGAGGCCGACCTCCGGGGTCGCTTCAGCGGCCCGGGGGTCGGCGAGACGTACGTCTACCAGGGCTGGTTCCTCGCGGGCGACCACGTCGTCACGCTGCGGCCCGCGGTCGTGGGCGACGGCCATTACCAGGTGTGGGTCGACCTCCTCGACCCCTTCGACCTGCCCGACGACCTCGAGCCGAACGATGCGCCGCATCAGGCGCGTGCGATCGCGGCGGACCTGCAGGCGCGGGGGACGGTCGGGGAGCACGGCGACGCCGACCACTTCCTGTTGCCGTCGCTCGCCGCCGCGGCGGAGCTGACGATCGAGCTCGAGGGCGTCGGTCCCGGCATCGGCGCCATCCGGGATCCTGGGACGGGCGACCGGGTCGCTTCCCCGGCGCGCGACCGGGAGCGTGGGGTCTGGCACGCGACGCTGCCCGCGGGCGGTCCGTACGCCCTGGAGGTCAACGGCAGCGGCGCCTACGTCCTTCGGCTGTGGTTCGGGCCGGGAGGCCCGGCCCCCGTTCCGCGCGGAGCGCCGCCGCCGGTCGAGATGCGCGTCCGTGGCGGCGTCGTGGCGGCCGCCTACCTGACCGCCGGACAGCGGTGGCCGCTCGAGGTCGAGATGCGCAACACGGGTCGCGACGTGCTCACCCTCGATCTCGAGGTGCACGTCAGCGACCACGGCTGGCGCGCGACGCCAGCCGTGGACCGCGTGACGCTCGCCGGCGGCGAGGCGCGCCTCGTCCCGCTGCCTCTGTCGGTCGCCCCGGGGGCGCGCGACGACCTGGGTGTCACGGTCACCGTGGCCGCGCGGGCCGCAGACGGTGGGCTCGTCACGGCGGCCCTCGAGCTCGCGGCCGTGTGCGGCGCACCGCCGGTGGGCGCGTTCCCGGCCTGGCCGCTGCCCGACCCCCTCCTGGGCGGACTCGACGTCGCCTGGACCGGCCTCGGTTCGGTCCCCCAGACGGCGGTGCGGCGTGAGCTCCTGCTGTACGACGGCCGCACCCAGCCCGGCGATGGCTGGAACGCGAACCTCGGTGACGCCACCATCGTGTCGCTGGCCGGCGGCACGCCTCCGCGGGTGGTCGGCGTCGTGCTCCATCCGCTCGCGGATGGAACCGTGGGCGAACGCCTGGCCGACTTCCGGGTCTCCACCTCGCTGGATGGCATCGCCTTCGAGACCGCGTTCGAGGGTCGCATGCGCTCCGTGCCGACGGAGCAATCGTTCGTGTTCGAGACGCCGCGGGATGCTCGTTTCGTGCGCCTGGAGGCGCTCTCGCGCCAAGACGGCGGACGTCGTGGCGCCGTGCGCCTCGGCGCCCTCAAAGTGGTCGCGGAACCCGGCAGCGCACCGCTCGGCGGGCCGCTCGATCTCGCCCGGCGCGCGGTCGGTGGGCACGTCGCGCATGCGCGGCCGCATGTGACGGCGTACGCGCTCACGGAGAGCCGCGACCGCCCGACGACGGTTCGGCTCGACCGTGACGAGACGACTCTGTACTGGGTCCTGGGCTTCCACCATGGCCGCGCCGCGCTCGTCGACGCGCTCGCGTGGATCCACCACCCTGCGGGCGATCCGGGTGCGCGGCTGCGCGAGGTCCGGGTGCTCGCCTCCCTCTCCGGGCCGATCGGTCCCTGGACGGAGGTCGGCATGTGGCGGCCCCACGAGCACCCCGAGTGGACCCTCGACGGGGGTGTGTGGGCGCGCTACCTGCGTTTCGAGGCCGAGGGCCTGGAGCCGCGCGGCGCGGTCGAGCTGCCAGAGCGCGTGGCCGTCGTCGAGCGGCGCGAGGGGCCCGGCTATCGATCGATCCTCGGCGAATGGGGCCACGACGCGCGTGCAAGCGTGTACGAGTGGTTGCAGCCGGCCGACCCCGATGCCCGAGCGTTCGTCTTCGGCAACGTCGAGCGTGGGGCGGCCGCCGTGTTGGTCGATGGCGAGGCGCGAGAGGGGCGGGTCCTGGTGAACGAGGCGGAGGCCTGGTTCGCCTTCGACGTGCCCCACGATCGCAACTTCGTGCGCCTCGAGTTGCGCGGCGACCCGGCCGTCGCCTTCCGCCACCGCCTCCTCGACGCGGCGGGCGAACCCGTCACCGCCATCGAGGTGCGCGAGGGCGAGGAACTCGTCGAGATCGAGGCGCACCTGACCCCCGGTCGCTACCACCTGCAGACCTGGGAACCCCTCCGGTCGGTGGCGTTCTCGTGGGACAACTCCGGCAGCATGGGTCCGTACCTCGACCCGGTGTACCAGGCGATCGCATCGTTCGCCCGAGGCGTGGACGCGGCGCGCGAAGCGGTGCAGCTGCAGGTGTTCGGTGACCCGCCACGGTTCCTGCTCGCCGACTGGAGCAGCGACCCCGAAGAGGTCGTCGCGACGCTGACCGCGTACGACCGCCGCGACGGGTCGAGCGACGCGGAGGGCAACCTGGCCTTCGTCGTGGAGCGGCTCGGTGACCGCGCGGGAACGCGCGCCGTGCTGCTGATGACCGACGCCGAGAGCGGCGCGGCAGCCCGCCAGACGGTGCGCTTGTGGGAGGCGCTGGAGGTCGTGCGGCCGCGCGTCTTCGCCTTCGAGACCAGCACCGCCGGCTCGGACCACACGCAGGATCGCCTGCAGGCCTGGGCGGATGCCGCCGGTGGCGCCTACGACCATGGCGGAACGATCGGAGATCTCGACGTCGGCCTGGCGCGGGTGGCCTGCTGGCTGCGCCAGCCGAAACGCGTGCACGCCATCCTGCGGCTCGAGGACCGGCCGCCACCGGGCCCCGGTGCGCTGGCGATCCTGCGGTACGCCGACCCTGCCGCGGCGGCCGCCGAGCGCCCGGCGATCGCGGTGATCCTGGACGCCTCGGGCAGCATGGGCAAGCTGCTGCCGGACGGCCGAACCTCGCGCTGGGAAGCGGCGCGGGGCGTGATCGACCGCCTGGTCGGCGAGGTGCTCGAGGAGGGCGTCCCGTTCGCGCTGCGGGCTTACGGCCACGTGCTCCCCACGTCGTGCGACACCCGCCTCGAGGTGCCACTCGGGCCGCTCGACCGTGCCGTCGCCCGCGAAGCGGTCGCCGCCATCGAGCCGAAGCTGCTGTCGGGCACGCCCCTGGCGGCGTCGGTCGAGTCGCTCGCGGTCGACCTGGCAGGCGCCGCCGGTCGCAAGACCATCCTCATCGTCACCGACGGCGAGGAGTCGTGCGGTGGCGATCCGGAGGCCGCCATCCGCGCGTTGCGTGCCGTCGGGGCGGGCGTGCGGTTGTCGATCGTCGGGTTCGACGTCGACGCCGCCGATGGTGCCGCCGCCCGCGGGCGGTTCGCGGCGTGGGCCGATCTCGGGGGTGGCCACTACCACGAAGCGCGCGACGCCGACGCCCTCACCGCGGCGGTCGTGGCCGCACTGGCGCCTCCGGCGCTACCCTTCGCCGTCTGGGACGCTGCGGGCGGGCTCGTCGCCGAGGGCGAGGTCGACGGACCGGCGGTGACGCTGCCGTCCGGTGTCTATCGCGTGCGCATCGGAGACGAGGACGGGCGGTCGATCGACGGCGTGATCGTGCGGTCGGAGGAGGAGACCCGCATCACCCTCGACGCCCTGCCGTGACGATCCGTGGCCGGGCGTGACCCGAACGGCCCGTGGTCGGGTGCCGCCGGGCGCGCAGCGGGGCCGTCTAGAACGCGCTGCGGATGGCGGTCACGACGTCTTGGACGGCGGCGTTGGCGGCCTCGGCCAGCAGCGGGCCCAGGGCGGGGTCGTCGAAAGCCAGCGTGCCCCCGACGGGCAGCGAGCTCACCCGCAGGTTCGGGTTCGAGGCACGTCCCGCACCGGTCTTCGACACCACCACGGTGCCGGTGATGATGTCGGTCGCCCGGACGTCGACCTCGACCTGCGCCTGGGTGGCGCCGACGCGGATGCCCAACGCGCTCACCTGCGGCGTGGCGACGGTGGCGCGGGTGACGACACCGGTGATCACGTAGCCGGCGCCGGCCGCCCGGGCGAGGGCTTCCGGTCGCGTCGACTCCAGACCTTGCTGTGAGATGAGGCGCTGCAGTTCGCTGCGTTCGACGACGACGTAGCAGCTGCTCTCCTTCAGCAACGTGATCAGGCGCGCGGTCGCCGCCTCCTCGACGCCGGTGACGGTGGTGCCGAAGGTGGCGGTGGTGTTGCCGAAGTCGACGACCGCGACGACCGGTTCCGGGCTCGTGCGGCAGGCTCCCGCGGCCCCTCCGGCGGCGGTCGGGGCACAGGCGCCTGCGACGACGGCGGCTGCCAGGGTTGCGGCGGCGATCAGGGCGTTCCGCATGGATCCTCCTCGGCGGTGCGGTGCGCGGTGGTCCGGCGCTGCGCAGATCGTACCGGCTCGCCGGGACACCTGCCCCTTGCGCGACACGAACGCCGCGCGGGCGACCGCACGTCAGGGCTGCAACCGCTGCCCGTCGCGAGGGAAGGCGCGGGCGAAACGCACGTTGGCGATGTCGAGCAGGAGCGCGGTGAGACGCTCCGCCCCGATCGCGAACCCGCCGTGCGGCGGCATGCCGTGGCGGAACACCTGCAGGTAGCTCTCGAAGCCCGCCGGATCGAGCCCGCGCTGCTCCAGCGCCCGCAGCAGCATGTCGTACTCGTGGGCGCGCTGGCCGCCGGAGGTGATCTCGGTTCCCCGGAAGATCAGGTCGAGCCCGCGCGTCAGGCCATCGCCCGTGGCGTACGCGTAGAACGGCCGGGCCGCCTCAGGGTAGCGCGTCACGAACACGAAGTCCGAGCCGTGCTCCGCGAGCGCCCAGCGGCCGATGAGCCGCTCCGCCTCGGGGTCCAGGTCCTTGCCGCCGCTCGTGTGCCCGTACCGCTCGCGGACCAGCTCGCGGGCCTCCAGCAGCGGGATCCGCGGGAAGGCGACGTCGAGGGGCGGCAGGCGGGCGCCCAGCGAGCGCAACTCGCCCGCGCAGCGCTCGCCCACGCGCGCCAGCATGGCCTTCAGGACCGCCTCCTGCAGGTCCATGACGTCGCCGTCGTCGCGCAGGAAGCCGAACTCGACGTCGAGCGACAGGTACTCGGCGAGGTGGCGCACCGTGTGCGACGGCTCGGCCCGGTACACCGGCGCGACCTCGTAGACCCTCTCCAGCGCGCCCACCAGGATCTGCTTGTACAGCTGGGGTGACTGGGCCAGGTAGGCGCGCTGCCCGTAGTAGTCGAGCTCGAACTGATGGGCGCCACCCTCGGCGCCGGCCGCCACGATCTTGGGGGTGCTGATCTCGGTGAAGCCGTGGCCGTCGAGGAAGGCCCGGAACCCCGCCACGAGTTCGGCCTGCACCTTCAGCACGGCTCGGTCTCGCGGTGAGCGCACGGTGACGTGTCGGTAGGCGAGCAGCGTGTCGGCGTTCGTCAGGTGGTCGATCTTGGCCATCTCGACGGGCGGAGCGGCGCAGGCCCGCGTGATCACCCGCAACTCGCTCACGCGCACCTCGATGCCGCCGGGGGCCTTCGGGTGCGCCAGCGCGACGCCGTCGACCTCCACGCAGCTCTCCTGCAAGGGGGGTTCGGTGCCCTCGAGGACGCACTGGACGACCCCGGTTCGGTCGCGCAGGTCCAGGAAGGCGAGGCCGCCGAGGTCGCGGCGGTGGTGGACCCACCCGCGGAGGCACACGCGCCCATCCAGGTGCTCGTGCAGATCGGCGACCAGCGTGCGGCCCTCGTCGAGGTCGAGGGGGGCGACGTCCACCGGACGGGCGGGCGGTGCGGCGCTCGCGTGGGGTTGGGGCGTGCCGTGCTGGGTCATGGCGCCTCCCGGTCGCGCGGTCCGCGCGCCCCAACGAGTGACCCCCCGAGGGGGGCCTCGGGGGGTCGCGTGGGTCCACGTCGACGTGTTACGCCCCGAGTGCCCTCGCGTCGCGATTGTCGTCCAGACGGCGGGTGATCGGGGACATGGGCGGGACGCTACCGCGTCGCCGGCTCGGCGTCAAGCGCCGCGCGGGTCAGGCCTCGGTGCCGCGCGGGCGCTGGGCGCGGTAGCCTGCGGCGCGATGCGCGACGCAGGCGGCTCGTGGCCGAGCGAGGGGGCCGGCGCGTGACCGGCGATCAGGTCGCCCTGTTGGCGATCCTCGGCGTCACGGTGGGGGCCTTCGTGGCCGGCCGTTGGCGGCCCGACATCGTGGCGTTGCTGGCGCTGCTCGCCTGCGTAGCCGTCGGCGTCGTGCCGGCCGAGGCGGCGTTCGGCGGCTTCGGCCACCCAGCGGTCGTGACCGTCGCCGCCGTGCTGGTGATGAGCCACGGCCTGCGGGCGAGCGGCGCGGTGGACGCCGTGCTACGCCGGGCGCTGCCCTCGTCCGCCGGGCCCTGGGCGACGATGGCGATCTTGGCCGTGCTCGGCGCCGCGCTGTCGGCGTTCATGAACAACGTCGGCGCGCTCGCCCTGCTGTTGCCCGTGGGCTTGCAGCTCGCCCGCAAGCACGGCCTGCCACCCGGACGCGTGCTGCTGCCGTTGTCGTTCGGCAGCATCCTCGGCGGCATGACCACCATGATCGGCACGCCACCGAACCTCATCGTGGCGGGGTTCCGCGCCGAGACGGGCGCCGGCGCCTTCGGCATGTTCGACTTCACCCCGGTGGGCCTGGCGGTGACCGTGGTGGGCCTCGCGTTCCTCGTACTGATCGGATGGCGTTGGGTGCCCGTTCGGGCGCCGGCGGACGCCGAAGCGTTCGACACCGGTCGTTACCTGACGGAGGTGAGGGTCGGGTCCCAGAGCCGTGCGGTGGGACTGAGCCTGCGCGAGCTGGAGCAGGAGATCGACGAGGGCGACGCCCAGATCGTCAGCATGGTGCGCCACGGGACGCGGCTCACGGCGCCGAACCCGGCTCGCCTCGTGCGCGAGGGCGACGTCTTGGTCCTCGAAGCCGAGCCGGGTGCGCTCGGCAGCGTGCTGTCGGGGCTCGGGCTGCGCCTCGAGGAAGCCGTGGAGCCGGACGCCGATGCGGATCGCGCCGACACGCCGAACCCGGCCACGGCCAGCGTCGCGGTGGCGGCGCAGGCGGAGGACGGCGCGGCGCTCGAGGGGAACCCGGAGGAGGACGGCGCACCGTCCGAGGAGGAACCGGCGGTCGACACGGGCGACGTCGCGATCCAGGAGTTCGTGGTCATGCCGCAGGCGGCGATCCTCGGCCGCAGCGCCACGGACCTGCAGCTGCGCACCCGGCTCGGGATCAACCTGCTGGCCATCTCGCGCCGGGGCCAACGTTCGGTGCACCGCCTGCGCGCGACCCGGTTGCGCGCCGGCGACGTCCTGCTGCTGCAGGGCGCCCGGTCCGCGCTCGCGGGCTTCGCCGGCGAGGCGGGCGCGGTGCCGTTGGCGGAACGCGACATCGTGGTGCCGGACGCGCGCCGGGCGGCGTTCGCGGGCACCGGCATGGCTCTGGCCGTGGCCGCCGCGGCGTTCGGTCTGGTCCCGGCCGCGGTGGCTTTCGTGGCAGGCGCGGTCGCGTTCGTGCTCCTGCGAGTGGTTCCGCCGCGCGACGTGTACCGAGCGGTGGACTGGCCGGTGGTCGTGTTGCTGGCGGCGCTGCTGCCCGTGGCCGACGCGATGGCGACGACCGGCACCGCCGACTGGCTCGCGTCGGGCCTGCTCGACGGCTTGGCCTTCGGTCGGCCGGTGGTCGCGCTCGCGTTGATCCTGGTGGTCACCATGACGCTGTCCGACTTCATGAACAACGCGGCCACGGCGGCGGTGATGTGCCCGATCGCGATCGGCGCCGCGGCTTCCCTCGGTGCGTCGCCCGACGCCTTCCTCATGGCCGTGGCGGTGGGCGGCTCGTGCGCCTTCCTGACGCCGATCGGGCACCAGAACAACACCCTGATCCTCGGACCGGGCGGGTTCCGGTTCGGCGACTACTGGCGCGTGGGCCTGCCGCTCGAGGTCATCGTGGTCGCGGTCGCGGTGCCCATGTTGCTGTGGGCGTGGCCACTGTGATGCGCGGCAGGATCGCTCGCGCGGTTCAAGCGCCTGGCAGCTCGATCCACCGCACCTCGTAGGGCCCGAGGTCGACGCCGGGGTCGCGCACCTGGCCGCCGCGCAGCAGGTCGCGCGCGCCGGCCGGCCAGCCGCGGCCGGCGAGGGTCGCGCCATCGACCCGCACGCTCCGACCTCCCACCTCGTGCAGGGCGAGGACCTCGGCCTGACGGCCGCTGCGCACGACGGCCGCCACCGACGGCGGCGCCTCGGGCCAGCGCGCCGGCGCCTGCGGGTGGAAGGCGCCGTGGGCGGACCTCGCGCGCAGGAGCCGACGCATCCCGTCCAGCGTGCGTCGACGCCGATGGCTCGGGTCCGCGAGTTCGGCCTCCAGCGCGGCCCACTCGAAGCGACCGCGGTTGATCGACCGTGCGCGGCCGGTCTCCGCCAACGCGCTCAGGTCGTTGCGCGATCCGAGCAGCGAGTGGACGTAGACACCGGGAACGCCGGGCAGCGCGAGCATGAGCGCGTGCGCGGCCAGGAGCCGGCGCACGCCCTCGGGCTCGGTGGCCTCGGGGTCGTTCAGCGCGTCGAACAGGCTGACGTTGAGCTCGTACGGGCTCTCGCCACCGCCGACGTCCGCCTTGCTGCTGACGAGGCCGCCGCGCGCGCGAACGCGGTCGGCGAGACGCGCGATCTCCGCCCGCGGCAGGATGTCCTCGACCGGTCTCACGCCGATGCCGTCGTGCGAGGCGAGGAAGTTGAAGAAGGCCGCCTCGTCGCTCGGCACGCTCAGGGTCCGCGCCCAGTCGCGCAGCGCACGCGCATCGCCGCGGTCGAACGCGTGCAGGGTCAGGGGCGGCAGCGCGAAGTTGTACACCATCTGCGCCTCGTCGCGCCCGTCGCCGAAGTACGAGACGTTCTCGGCGTGCGGAACGTTCGTCTCGGTGATCACGACGACACCCGGCGAGGCGGCTTCCATGGCGGTGCGGATCAGCCGGATGATCTCGTGCGTCTGCGGGAGGTGGACGCAGGAGGTGCCCGGCTCCTTCCACAGGTAGGTGATCGCATCGAGCCGCAGGAACCGCGCCCCGTGCGCGACGTAGGCGAGCAGCACGTCGAGGACGGCGACCAGCACCTCGGGGCGGCGGTAGTCGAGGTCGACCTGGTCGGCGCTGAAGGTGGTCCACACGTGCCGCGGGCCGGAGGCGGTCTCGAACGGCGTCAGCAAGGGCGTCGTGCGCGGCCGCACGGTGGCGCGCAGGTCGGTGTCGGGGTCGGCGGTGACGTACCAGTCGCGGTACTCCGGATCGCCCGCCAGGAAGCGTCGGAACCATGGGTGGGCGACCGAGGTGTGGTTGATCACCGCGTCGAACATCAGGTCGCGCCCGGCCGCCAACGCCGTGACGTCGTTCCAGTCGCCCACGGTCGGGTCGACGACCAGGTAGTCGGCGACCGAGAAGCCGTCGTCCGACGTGGCCGGGTAGAACGGCAGCAGGTGGACGGCGGAGGTGGTCCCGGCCAGCGGCCCGTCGAGCAGCCGACGCAGCGTGCGCAGGGGTGCCTCGCCGGCGGCGCGTACCTGGTCGGCGTACGTGATCAGGATGGAGGTACCCTCGTCCAGGCGCTCGTGCGGGGGCGTCGTCGGCCCGGCATGGCGGCGCTCGGCCCGTGCCAGCCGATCCGCGAGCCGCGGGGTCCAGGTCTCCGCGTCGGCGGCCCCGTACAGGCGCTCCAGGTGCGCCCGAAGGCGGGGGAGGGCGGAGGTCGTGCGGGGGGCGGCGGGCAGGTCGGTGGTCAAGGGGACACCCCCAGGTCGGTGAGCGCGGCGTCGAGCACGCGCTCCAGCGTAGCGAGCCCGAAGCGCTCGCGCGCGACCTCGTGGTTGTGGGCGACGTCGCGCGCGATCCGCTCGGGGTCGCTCAGCAGCGCAGCGACGTCGGCGACCGCGGCGTCGGTGACGGCGCCGTCGATCTCCACGAAGCGGAAGCCGGCGGGCGCGAGGTCGCGGGCGTAGACGGGGTAACGGTTCACGAGGGCCGGGCGCCGGGCGGCGACGGTCTCGAGCAGGGCGTTCCCGAAGCCCTCGTACAGGCTCGGGTAGGTGACCAGGTCGGCGTGCGGGTAGGCGTCGGCCAGCGCGTAGCGCTTGCCGGCGGGCGTCTCGCCGCGGGTCTCGCCCACGAGCTCGGCGACGTAGCGGAGGTCGACCCCCGCCGTCGCGGCCCGGCGCTCGAGGCCGCGCAAGTAGTCGAGCCCTTCGTCGCCCGCGTGGTGGGTGATGACGAGCGCGTCGCGCGGGTCGCCGAGGCCGTGCAGCAGGTCGATGGCGAGTTCGATGCCCTTGCGCGGCACCACGCGGGTGGGCTGCAGGAAGAGGCGCCGGTCGCCGTCGAGCCCGATCGCCGGCCGGAAGTCGGCGTTGAAGGCGTCGAGCTCGCCGAAGGGGCGGTCGAAGTCCATGACGTTGGGGAGCCAGCGGGCGTCGATGCCGCGGCGGGCGCGCAGCGCGTCGGCCGCCCCCGTGTGGATGCACAGGTGGGCGACCCACGGGGCGTCGAAGGGGAAGACGCGGTCCAGCAGGCGCGGAAGGCGGGGCCGACCGAAGCGCTCGCGTTCCCACCAGTAGTCGTGTTCGTGCGACAGCGTCGGGAGTCGGCGGTCCTCGACCAGGCCCGCGAGCGCCAGCGCCAGCGGCACCTGCATGGGGATGGCCCAGGCGTTCTGCACGACGAGCAGGTCGGGCACCTCGGCGTCGGCGATGGCCTCGAGGCTCGTGCGCAGGGCTTCGGCACGCGCCGTGACCGCGGCCAGGAGGCCGGGATCGTCGGCGGTCGGGTCGCGGTCCGGCTCGTCGGCCTCGAAGCAGGCGCGGCCGAGCTCCTCCGCGACGGGGTCGCGGAAGTGCAGCTCCGGGATCAGGTAGCCGGGGCCATCGAGCTCGCCGGCCGTCTCCACGATCTCGAACCCGCGCCGCCGCAGCGCGTCCGCCAGCTTGTCGGACTCCAGGCTCACGCCGTCGGTGCCCGCGAGGCGGGTGGCGACGATCCAGGCCTTCATGCCGTCCTCGATGCGGCTGCGGGTCCGTTCACGGTCCTCACCCCTTGACCCCGCCCGCCGTGAGCCCGCCGACCAGGTACTTCTCGAACCAGAAGAACAGCACCATGATCGGCACCGTGATGATCATCGCGCCGGCCATCAGGAACTGCCGTGGTACCTCCTGGCTGTTGAGCATGACCATGCCGCGCGGCAGGGTGAAGATGGCCGGGTTGTCGAGGAACATGAACGCGAACAGGAACTCGTTCCAGGCGATCATGAACACGTACAGCCCGACGGAGGCGATCGCCGGCATCGACAGCGGCAGGGTGATGCGCCAGATCACCTGCGCGCGCGTGCAGCCGTCGATGAGCCCCGCCTCCTCGAGGTCCTTCGGCAGCGTCTGGAAGTAGGACCGCAGCATGTACAGGGCCACCGGGATCGTGGTGGCGGGGTACACGAGCAGCAGGCCGGGCAGCGTGTTGCGCAGGCCCAGCTGGGTGAAGACGGCGTAGAGAGGGATGACCAGCACGATCGCGGGGAACATGTAGATGAGCAGGATGGAACGCGAGAGGGCGGTGCGCCCGGGGAACGCCAGGCGGGTGACCGCGTAGGCTCCCAGGACGGCCATGAACAGCGTCACGACCATGGTGATCGTGGCGACCAGCGCGCTGTTGCCGATGAAGTTGAGGAAGTCGAAGGTGAGCAGCACCTCGCGGTACCCCACCAGCAGCGTGCCCAGTCCCTGACCGAAGTCGATCGCCAGGCTGGCCGGATCGCGCAGCAGCGAGGCGCGGTCCTTGAGGCTGGCCGAGAGCATGTACCAGAACGGGAACAGGATGATGCCCAGGAAGAAGGCGAAGCCGAAGCCGCGCAGCAGACGCACCAGGACCCGCTCGACCGCGTCGCGGTAGAGGCGCCCGAGGTCGATGCCGCGCAGGGCGTAGCGCACGAGGTAGCCGGCGAGGCCCAGGGAGAGCAGCGCGAACCCGACGCCCCAGAGGGGTCGTACCTCGGCCAACCCGAGCGGCCGCAGGTCGGTGACCGCCAGCCAGCCCGCGGCGAGCGCGAGGCCGGCGCCAACCGCGACGGCGGTCGGGGTGTCGTGGCGGTCGCGCCACGCCCCGATCACGGCCCCGAGCGCGAGCCCGAGCAGCGCGCCCAGCCCGAGCGGCAGCGTGGTGACCATGCCGCCGACGAGGGTGGCCACGAGCGCCCAGCCGGCCACGACCAGGGCGGTGGTCGGCGCGCCGATCAAGGCCGCGAGCACGGTGCCCGCGGGGGAGCGGGTGGGGCGAACCGTCACCGCGCTCATCGCTCCGTCTCCGGGGCGAAGCGGTAGTACAGCGCCATGAAGGCCAGCAGGACCAGGAAGAGGATGATCGCGACGGCCGAGCCCGCGCCGATGTCGGCCCGGGCGAACGCCTCGTCGTAGACCATCACCGGCAGGTTCTTGGTGCCGGCGGCGCCGCCGGTGAGCAGGAAGATGTCCTCGAACTTGTTGATCAGGAACATGAAGCGGAGCAGGAAGAGGACGGCCAGGATGCCCGCGAGGTTGGGCAGGGTGATGAACCAGAACTTGGCGAACGGCCCGGCGCCGTCGACGTCGGCGGCCTCGTACATGTCGATCGGCACCGCCTGCAGCCGAGCCAGGATGAACAGGAACGCGAACGGGAAATAGTTCCACGAGCTGAACACGATCACGGTCGTCAGCGCCAGCGGGATCTCGAAGCGCAGACCCGCGAAGGCGACCTCGAGCGAGCGTTGGCCGAGGAAGTTCACCGGTCCAGCCAACAGGTCCCAGCGCTGACCCAGGGCGTTCACGGTGCCGCTGAACGGGTCGAGGAAGAAGGCCCACACGAACGCCACCGCGATGACGGGGGCGACGTAGGGGAACAGGAAGAGACCGCGCAGGAGGCCTTGGCCGCGGAAGCTGCCGTTGAGCAGCATCGCGGCGAACAGGCCGAGGACGATCGAGCCGACCGAACTGAAGAAGGTGTAGGCCAGCGTGATCCGCAACGTGGGCCAGAACTCGGCGCCCGTCAGGATCCGCCGGTAGTTGTCGAGGGTCAGGGCGAGGCTGGTCAACACGTTCTCGGCGCGCCCGCGCATCTCGGTGGGGGCCGCGCGCACGTCGGGCGCGCCTGCCGCCAGGTAGGTCGCGTCGGCGCGGAAGGTGAGGTCCAGCGTCTCGCGGTAGCCCGCCTCCCAGGTGCCGAACGAGCAGAGCACCACGGCGCCGGTCTGCTGGCAGCGGGGATCGTCGCTCGCGAGCGTGAGGCCGGCCGGCAAGGTCTTGCTCCAGGTGACGGCGCGAAGGTCGGCGCGTTGGCTGCCGTTGCGCATGGTCAGGCGCAGCACGAGGTCGTCACCCGCGGCCTCGGGTGACGCCAGGACGCGTTCGTTGGCCACCGGCGCGGGCGCGCGGAGGTCGGCCAGGGTCACCGGCTTGAAGCTCAGCCAGACCGTGAGCAGGACGGGGAACAGGACGATCAGCAGGACGACCGCGAAGGTCGGCGCCAGCAACACGTAGGCGAGTCGGGCCTCGCGCTGGGCCAGGGTGATGCGTCGCACCGCCATGCGTACCTCCTCGCGGGCAGGG
>ERZ869909.1231-NODE-1231-length-21551-cov-4.185387_pt1 | contig 21551 bp, 22 predicted proteins | sample MGYA00520892_ERZ869909 | MGnify/ENA primary metagenome ERZ869909 (study PRJEB32215, sample SAMEA104723947) | bioreactor metagenome | biome: bioreactor; feature: anaerobic bioreactor; material: water | place: China | collected 2015-03-12 ... | reverse complement strand
GTGCAGGACGCCTTCGGGCTTGAGTAATTTCCAGAGTCAACGCGGAATCAAGGGCATAACATGTCAATCGAAATCAAAGCGCCACAATTTCCGGAATCGGTAGCGGACGGCACGGTTGCCACCTGGCACAAGCAGGAAGGGGATCAGGTCAAGCGGGACGAGCTGCTGGTTGATATTGAAACCGACAAGGTGGTGCTGGAAGTCGTGGCCGCCGCAGACGGTGTGCTGGGCAAGATTCTGAAAGCCGAAGGCGACACCGTCGAAAGCCAGGAACTGCTGGGCAGCCTGGAGACCGATGGCGCGGGTGGCAAGTCCGCCAGTGCCAGCAGCGACGGCAAAGGGGCAGAAGAAAAGAAAGCCAGCGCGGAGAAGAAGCCAGCCGAAGCGGCCAGCCAGAGCAAGCAGGATGACGACAAGGCCGAGGGCGGTGAAGACGCCGCTGCGGGCCCGGCGGCACGCAAGCTGATGAGCGAACACGGTATTGATGCCGGTTCGGTCGAAGGTACCGGCAAGGGTGGACGCATTACCCGTGAGGACGTCGAGAAGGCGCTCAAGGCGCGTGAAGAGCGTCGCGCGAATGATCCGGCCGCCAAGGCACCGCAGCCCGGTCACGCTGAAGTGCCAGCGGTGCCGGGTGAGCGCGAGGAACGCCGCGTGCCCATGACCCGTCTGCGCAAGCGGATTGCCGAGCGTCTGGTGTCCGCGCAGCAGGATGCGGCCATGCTCACCACGTTCAACGAGGTGAACATGAAGCCGATCATGGACATGCGCAAGCATTACCAGAGTGACTTCGAGAAGACCCACGGCGTGCGTCTGGGTTTCATGGGCTTCTTCGTGCGGGCCTGTGTGGAAGCCCTGAAACGCTTCCCGGCGGTCAATGCTTCCATTGATGGCGACGACATCGTGTATCACGGTTATTACGACATCGGCGTAGCCGTGTCGTCGGATCGGGGTCTGGTGGTGCCGGTGATGCGTGATGCCGACCAGAAAGGTCTGGCCGAGGTGGAATCGCAGATTATCGAGTACGGCAAGAAGGCCCGTGACGGCAAGCTGTCGATTGAAGAGATGTCCGGCGGTACCTTTACCATTTCCAACGGTGGCGTGTTCGGTTCGCTGCTGTCCACGCCGATCCTGAACCCGCCGCAAACAGCGATTCTGGGCATGCACAAGATTCAGGAGCGGCCGATGGCCGTGGACGGCAAGGTCGAGATCCTGCCGATGATGTATCTGGCGCTGTCCTATGACCATCGGTTGATCGATGGCAAGGAAGCGGTGCAGTTCCTGGTGGCGGTGAAGAACTTCATCGAAGACCCGGCGCGCCTGCTGCTGGATATCTGAGGAAGACACGATTATGAGTGACAAGTACGACGTGATAGTGATTGGTGGTGGCCCCGGCGGTTATGCTGCGGCCATCCGCTGCGCACAGCTGGGCCTGAACACGGCCTGTATCGAGAAGCGCATCAACAAGCAGGGCAAGCCGGCCCTGGGCGGCACCTGCCTTAACGTGGGTTGCATTCCGTCCAAGGCGTTGCTGGATTCGTCCTGGAAGTACTACGAAGCGAAGAACAAGCTCGCCAACCACGGTGTGGTGGTGAATGCGCCGAAGATTGACATGAAGCAGATGCAGCAGCGCAAGGACGAGGTGGTGCTCAAGCTCACCGGCGGTATCGGCGCGCTGTTTCAGGCCAACAAGGTGACCTGGTTGCAGGGCAGCGGCAAGCTGTTGAGCGGCAAGCAGGTGGAATTCACCCCGAACGAGAAAGGCGACACCGAGACGCTGCAGGCCGAGCACGTGATTCTGGCGGCCGGGTCGGTGCCGATCGAGATCGGTGTGGCGCCGTTGCAGGATGATCTGGTCGTGGATTCTACCGGCGCGCTGGAATTTACCTCGGTACCCAAACGCCTCGGCGTGATTGGCGCTGGCGTGATCGGCCTGGAGCTGGGCAGTGTCTGGGCGCGGCTCGGGGCTGAAGTGGTGGTACTGGAGGCGGTGGACAAGTTCCTCCCCAATGTTGATACCCAGATCAGCAAGGAAGCCTTCAAGCTGTTCGGGAAACAGGGTCTGGATATCCGTCTGGGTGCCCGGGTGACCGGGTCTGAAGCCAAAGGCAAGAAGATTACCGTCAGTTACGAAGACGGCAACGGCGAGCACAGCGAAACCTTCGACAAGCTGATCGTTGCGGTGGGGCGTCGCCCCATGACCGGCGATCTGCTGTCCCAGGATGCCGGTGTGTCCCTGGATGAGCGTAACTTCATCTATGTGGACAGCCAGTGCCGCACCGATGCTCCCGGTGTCTACGCCATTGGTGACCTGGTGCGCGGCCCGGCCCTTGCCCACAAGGCGCTGGAGGAGGGTGTCATGGTGGCGGAGGTGATCGCCGGCGAGCATACCCAGGTGAACTACGACACCATCGCTGCGGTGATCTACACGCACCCGGAAGTGGCCTGGGTCGGCAAGACCGAAGACGAGGTGAAAGCCTCGGGCGAAGCCTACAAGACTGGCGTGGTGCCGTTTGCGGCCAACGGCCGCGCTCTGGCAGCGGATGATGCTGACGGCATGGTCAAGTTCGTGGTGGATGAAAAAACGGATCGCGTGATTGGCATGCATGTGATCGGGCCGCAGGCGTCCGAGCTGGTGCAGCAGGGCGTGATTGCGATGGAATTTGGTTCGACGATCGAAGACCTGCAGTTGATGGTGTTCAGTCATCCGGCGCTGTCGGAAACCGTCCACGAGGCGGCGCTGGCAGCGGACTACCGGGCCATTCATGTGGCCCAGCGCCGCCGCAAGAAGTAAACGGCCTTTTATCAATCACAGATAGTGGAAACCTGACATGAACCTGCATGAATATCAGGCCAAGCAGCTCTTTGCCGAATACGGGCTGCCGGTGTCAACGGGCTTTGCCTGTGATACCCCGGAAGAGGTGGCTGCCAAGGCGAAAGAGATCGGTGGCAACCGCTGGGTGGTAAAAGCCCAGGTGCACGCCGGTGGCCGGGGCAAAGCGGGCGGCGTGAAGCTGGTGGAAAGCCCGGAAGCCGCTGCCGAATTTGCCAAGAAGTGGCTTGGCCAGCGCCTGGTGACTTTCCAGACCGACGAGCGTGGTCAGCCGGTATCGAAGATTCTGGTGGAAACCTGCACCGATATCGCCGATGAGCTGTATCTGGGTGCCGTGGTAGATCGTGCTACCCGTCGTGTGGTGTTCATGGCGTCAACAGAAGGCGGCGTGGAAATCGAGAAAGTGGCCGAGGAAACGCCGGAGAAAATTCTCAAGGCGATCATCGATCCACTGGTCGGTGCCCAGCCCTACCAGGCCCGCGAGCTGGCGTTCCAGCTTGGCCTCAAGGGTGACCAGGTCAAACAGTTCGTGAAGATTTTCCTCGGCCTGGCCAAGCTGTTTGAAGAAAAGGATCTGGCGCTGCTGGAGATCAACCCGCTGGTCATTACCGACCAGGGCGACCTGCACTGCCTTGATGCCAAGCTGAACATTGATGGCAGCGCCCTGTATCGCCATCCGGAACTGAAAGCACTTGAAGATCCGACCCAGGAAGACGCGCGCGAGCGTCGCGCCGCCGAGTGGGATCTGAACTATGTGGCACTGGACGGCAACATCGGCTGCATGGTGAACGGCGCCGGTCTGGCGATGGGCACCATGGATCTGGTCAAGCTCAAGGGCGGTGCCCCGGCCAACTTCCTGGATGTCGGCGGTGGTGCCACCAAGGAGCGCGTCACGGAAGCCTTCAAGATCATCCTGTCCGATGATCAGGTGAAAGGCGTGCTGGTGAATATCTTTGGCGGGATCGTGCGTTGCGACCTGATTGCTGACGGTATTCTCGGTGCGGTGCAGGAAGTGGGCGTGGAAGTGCCCGTGGTGGTGCGCCTTGAAGGCAACAATGCCGAGCTGGGTGCGCAGAAACTGGCCGAGAGCGGCCTCAATATTATTGCGGCGAAGAGTTTCGATGATGCCGCCGAGCAGATCGTGAAAGCAGTCGGGGGTGCAGCGTGAGCGTACTGATTGATAAGGACACCAAGGTCATCTGTCAGGGTTTCACCGGCGCGCAGGGCACCTTCCACTCAGAACAGGCGATCGCCTACGGCACGAAGATGGTCGGTGGTGTCACCCCCGGCAAGGGCGGGCAGACGCATCTGGGTCTTCCGGTGTTCGACACTGTGCGTGAGGCCGTGGAAAAGACCGGGGCGACTGCCTCCGTGATCTATGTGCCCGCAGCGTTCTGCAAGGACTCCATCCTGGAAGCGGCGGACGCTGGCATCGAGTTGATCGTCTGCATCACCGAAGGCATTCCGGCGCTGGATATGCTGTACGTCAAGGAATACATCAGCCGCAAGGAAGGTGTGCGTCTGATCGGCCCGAACTGCCCCGGCATCATCACGCCGGGCCAGTGCAAGATCGGCATCATGCCAGGCCATATCCACAAGCCGGGCAAGGTAGGTATTGTGTCGCGTTCCGGAACCCTGACGTATGAAGCGGTCAACCAGACCACGACACTGGGTTTCGGCCAGTCCACCTGTATCGGTATTGGCGGTGACCCGATTCCCGGTACCACCTTTATCGATGCGCTGAAGCTGTTCCAGGACGATCCGCAGACCGAGGCCATCATCATGGTGGGTGAGATCGGCGGTACTGCCGAGGACGAAGCGGCGGCCTACATCAAGGAGCATGTGACCAAGCCGGTAGTGTCCTATATTGCAGGCGTAACCGCACCGGCCGGCAAGCGCATGGGGCACGCAGGTGCGATTATCGCGGGCGGCAAGGGCACGGCGGACGAGAAGTTTGCGGTGCTGGAAGAAGCCGGGGTGAAGACGGTGCGTAACCCGGCTCAGATCGGCCAGGCCCTGAAGGAACTGACCGGCTGGTAAGCCGCCTGGTCAGGGCATAAAAAAGCCGGCTCAAGCGAGCCGGCTTTTTACGTTCCGGAATCAGTGCAATGTGTCGTCGTCATCCAGATCGAAAAATTCATAGTCATTGATTTCCCGTGCCAGCCGCCGTTGCTCCAGCCGGTCTTCAATGCGATGGCGCATGTCCAGATTGAAGGCGCGTGAACGCGGAGCCGTTTCTTCCTGCTCTTCTTCAGCGTCTTCTTCGAGAAAATCGATATCCTCGTTCATCAGCATCTCATCCGTTTCGTCGTAGTCATGCAGAGGTTCCCTTGACTGTCTGGCCGCCACGGCGAGCCGCAACGGGAGGGAACCGGACCGGCACCGATACCGGATCAGGACCCTCAGCCGCCTGTATACCGTCAGTGTTTTTCCTTGACAAGAAAAAAATTGCACAAATTTGTGCCGCCCGTCGGGCGATGGATGGTGTCTGGTCAGGAGAGCCCGGAATCAGTGGTCTGAGCGAGGACGCTCCGGTGTTTCGGGGCCGCTCCGCAACTGGCCCACCAGCACGGCCAGGACGCCGCTGGCCATCACCAGAGCCACGCCGGCCAGCGCCACGCCATCGGGCAGCTGCCGCCACAGCCACCAGTCCAGCAACCCGGCGACGGGCACGGCGGCGTAGCTCAGCGGCGCGATCAGTGTGGTGGGTGCATGGCTGTAGGCACGGGTGTAGAGCACCATAGTGACGAAGATCGACAGGCCGACATAGGTCATGCCGGCCAGCGCCTGGGGCGAAACCGGTTGCAGGTGAGCCAGCCCCATAGGCGTGCTGGCCACGAAGGAGATGCCGAAGTAGTAGAACAGCACGCGGTTGGCCGGTTCCGAGGTGGACAGCGCGCGGGTGGTGGCCATGGAGACCGCCAGGGCCAGGCCAGCGATGACCCCCAGCAGATGGCCACCGTGGATGCCATCCTGGCCCGGCCGGAGGATCAGCAGCACGCCCAGGAAGCCGCCCAGCAAGGCGATCCAGCGTACCGCAGGAATGCGCTGCTGCATGCCGACGAGCACCACCAGAGGCACCCACAGCGGCGCAGCACTGCGCAACAGCGTGGCGTCCACCAACGGGATATGCGGCAGCGCCAGGTAGTAGCAGGTAAAACCGAGCCAGCCGCCCAGCGAGCGCACGGTATGCAGCAGCGGGCGTTGCGTGGCGAGGGCCCGGGGGCCGTGGCGGCACAGCCACGGCAACAGCAGCAGCGTGCACAGGCCGTACTGCACCCAGACAATCAGCCAGGGGGAGAGCCCCTCGGCGCTGATGTACTTCACGGTGGCCGCGGCTGTACTGGCGACCACGGTGGTGGCCAGGGCGTAAAAAACACCGAGCGGAATGTGATGGCGGTCAAGCGTTGCCAAAGGCAGTGTCCCCGGCCTGCTGGTCAGTGACGGGCAGGCTTTGTAAAGTGATGCGAGTGGCGCAGTGTGCGTGCGGCGAATAATATCAAAAGCCCCCGGGGAGATGGGACTCACATGATCGAGGCGACACTGATAGCCGGCCTGACGCTGGTACTGCTGGGTACCCTGGCGTTGATGCGCGACATTGCCGGGCGGGGCCGCAGCCCGCTGTGGTTCCTGCTGCCGCTGGTGGGCCTGCGGTATGTGCAGGAACATTTTACCGAGGTCTGGTGGGCGGCGCTGATGCGGGTGCTGGGAGTGGCACTGGTGCTGATCGGTCTCGGGTTGGCGCTGGTGCGCGATCCCTTGCTACTGCAATCCCCCCAGCGCCTGTTCAGTGGCGAGCATACGGTGCCGGTACTGGCGGGCAGCCAGCGCGCTGATCTGAACACCTTTGTCAGTTCCGAAGACGCCATCCGGATTGCCATCCGCAACGATGGCAACCCACGCCTCAGCGGCAACCTCAACGGTCAGCCGTTTGTGTACGACCGGGTAGAGCTGGTCAACGGGGTGCTGACGGCCCAGCAGGGCGAGGGGTTCATCAGCGATCTCTCTGTGCGCATCATGCTGCATGAGGACCCCTTGCCCATTACCCAGCGCCGAACGTTGCTGGTGCGGCCGGATGATCCCGCGCCGCCGGAGATCCACGTGTCCTGGCGTGCGCCGGGCAGCGATTTGCCCGAGACCCGCATCATTCGCAGTGGCTACCGCATGGAGCTGCAACTGGCGCCGCTGGACACTCACCGCCTGACGGGCTTCCTCCAGTTGATCCTGCCGGACACCCGGCGCAGTTTCCTTTCCGGGGATTTCACCGCCCATACCAACCGGCTGCGGTATATCGATGGCCGTGTGGATGTGACCTTTGATCATGTTGATACGCTGAATTATCTGGTGCGCGAGCATCTGCAGGGGCAATTCCCGGAAGGCACTATCCGCGAGATACGCATTCTGGAAACGCGCATGCTGCGTAGGGAAAGTGCCGCCACCAGTCGCGCCCGCATCGTGTTGCTCAATGGGCGTATCGAGGAGCGCACCCTGCAACTGACGCGCGCAGAAGTGGGCTGGTCAGTGCGCCCCGGGCGCGGCGAGGTCACCGTGATCGAGGAAGGTGAGCAGGGCGGTTTGCGCCGGGTGGACAGCACCCCACGTCCCACGCCAACGGAATCGGCAGGCCCGCCGCCACCGATCACGCAACCTTTTCAGGCGCTGGACCAGTATCAGGGGCGGCAGGTGCGCATGACACGCACAGACGGCAGCCGCCAGACCGGTATTATTCGCGGTATCTCGCGGGAACGGTTGTTGCTGGAAACCACAGTGGGCAGTGGCACCTTGTCCTATGCTGTGGGCGCCGATGAGGTACGCATGCTCGAACTGTCCGATGGCCAGCGCATCTACATCGAGGGCCAGGGTCCGGTGCCCGCTGCGGCTGACGGCATCGAAGTGGTCGACGAGATCGTCGATGAGAGGGTCGACGAGCCTCTTGCCCCCGCGACAGACGAGATGGAAACGGCGCCGCCGTTCAGTGAATACATCGGCCGCCAGGTGCGTGTCCAGGGGCGGGATGGCCGCCAGCGGACCGGGGTGGTGACGGACGTGAGTACGTCGCAACTGACGCTTGAGGTGCCTGTGGGTTCCGGTACGCTGGAATACTACTATCGCCATGAAGAGATCGCTGATCTGGAGCAGGTGTCCAGCCCATGAATATCCTGATTACCGGTGGTACCGGGTTTGTCGGCAGCCACCTGTGCCCGGCGCTGGCGCGTCAGGGGCACCACCTGACCGTTCTGACCCGGCAGCCCGATCGCGCGCGGGAGCGTTTGCCGGAGGGCAGCCGCTGTGTGCGACGGCTGGAGGATATCGAGTCGGAGGCAGTGTTCGACGCCGTTATCAACCTGGCCGGGGAGGGCATTGCTGAGGCGCGCTGGAGTGCCCGCCGCAAGCAGGCACTGCTGGACAGTCGTGTTGGCGTCACCCGGGCACTGGGTGCGCTGCTCGAGCGCCTGAACCAGCGCCCGCAGGTGCTGATCAGTGGCTCGGCCATCGGTTTTTACGGAGATGCCGGCAATGTCGAATTGACCGAAGGCTCACCGGCGGTGCGCCGGGATTTCACTTACCTGCTGTGCGATGCCTGGGAACAGGCTGCACGCGAGGTGGCCCAGGCGGCCGCGCTGCGCCTGTGCATTCTGCGCATTGGCGTGGTGATCGGCCCGGGCGGCATGCTGGAGCGTTTGCGTCCGGTGTACCGGTTGGGTCTGGGGGCGCAGTTGGGAGACGGGCAGCAATGGATGTCCTGGATTCACGTTGATGACCTGGTGGCGCTGATTCTGCGCTGCCTGGAAACGCCCGCCGCCAGTGGTGTGTACAACGCTGTCGCTCCACAACCCTTGCCCCATGGCCGCTTTCACCGCCTGCTGGCGGAGCGCTGCCGGCGGCCCGGTTTCATGCGTGTGCCCGGCTGGCCGCTGAAGCTGATGCTGGGCGAGATGTCGGTGTTGTTGCTGGGTGGGCAGCGGGTGCTGCCGCGCCGCTTGCTGGATCAGGGCTTCCAGTTCCGTTATCCGGAGATGGGCGCTGCGCTCGATGCGGTGCTCGATGTACCGGATGCGCGCTGAGCCCCTTGTGGGACCCGTTGCGGTGCGCGTTGCGGTGTCAGTATCGGATGCTTATGATGCCCCGCAAGTGGCAGGAGAAGCGATATCATCATGACGCATGCGACGGAAGTGGCAGCCGTACTCGGGGGCGGCAGCTTCGGCACGGCCATTGCCACGATACTGGCACAGAAAGGCCATGCCACCCGACTCTGGGTGCGCGACCCGGAAACCGCGGCCGCCATTAATAATGACCGCGAGAACCCCCGTTATCTGCCCGGCGCAGAACTGCCCGAAGGCGTACTGGCCAGTGAAGATCTGGGTGAAGTGCTGCGCGGTGCAACGCTGGTGTTCGTGGCAGTGCCTTCCAAGGCCTTTGTCGAGGTGCTGTCCCAGGCGCGTGATGATGTGGCCGAGGGCACCATCGTGGTCAGCTGTACCAAGGGCATCCACGCCGACGGCTTCCTGCTGATGAGTCAGTTGCTCCAGCGTGAATGGCCTCAAGCCCGTGTGGGCGTCCTCAGCGGGCCGAATCTGGCCAAGGAAATTGTCGAGCGCAAGTTTACCGGCACGGTGATTGCCAGCCCGGACGCGACGGTCTGTCAGCGTATCCAGGATGCGCTGTCCTGTGAGTATTTCCGCGTCTACGACAGCCAGGACATGTTCGGGGTAGAGCTTGGCGGTGCGCTGAAGAATATCTACGCCATCGCCACCGGCATGGCGGCCGCGCTGGGGGTGGGCGACAATACCCGCGGGTTGCTGATTACCCGCAGTCTGGCGGAAATGAGCCGTTTTGCGGCGCACCTCGGCGGCAGCCCGATGACCTTCCTGGGGCTGGCCGGTGTCGGTGACCTGATTGTGACCTGCTCCTCCAGCCTGTCCCGCAATTATCAGGTCGGTTACCTGATCGGCCAGGGCAAGACCGTGGATGAAGCGGTGGCCCAGCTGGGGCAGACCGCTGAGGGTGTGAACACCATTCGTCTGGTGGCCGAGCGGGCCCGGCAGATGGAGATCTACATGCCGCTGGCCAGCGGTCTCTACGAAATCCTGTTCAACCAGCGCCCGCTGCATCAGGTGATTGATGCCCTGATGCGCGGCGAGCACAACCACGACGTGGAATTTGTTCAGGGGGCGGTGAGCTGATGCGCCTGTATGTGGTGCGCCATGGAGAGGCCGAGGCGCAGCGTACGACAGACGAGGCGCGGGCGCTGACGGTGGCGGGCCGCGATGGGGTCCGTCAGCTGTGGCGGCAACTGGTGGCGGAAGGCATACGGCCAGCGACGCTGATCAGCAGCCCTTATGTGCGGGCACGGCAAACGGCCGAGGAAATTGCAGGCGAGTGCGGGCTCACGCCAGGTGCCCCGTGCGAACTGCTGGTGCCGGACGGGCATCCGCAGCGGGTGTTCGAGTGGTTGCTGGCCCGCGATGATCAGGGGCCGCTGGTGCTGGTCAGCCACATGCCACTGGTGGCGCACCTGGTCGGCCTGCTCAGTGAGGGGCCCGGCGCGCGCCTGCCCATGGGAGTGGGGGCGGTGGCGGCCCTGGAGGTCGAGGTGCCGGCGATCGCTGGCGCACGCCTGCTCTGGCTGCGCGCCCCGGGAGACCTGTTTCAGCACTGAACCCACCGGCAAGTCTTGCGGCAAGCCGTTCGTCGGCGCGCCGGGCCGCTGGTGCCGAGAGGCTGGCGGTTGTGGACGGCTTCACATACTATAGGCTTAACAGGGTCTTCTTGCTGGTACTAATGTATTAGCCCTTGTGTACAAGATCTTGTAGATACTGGTGCCCATCATGGCTGTCAGAACAGAGCGCATCGTCACGCAGGACCTCAGCATCGGCATGTACGTGTCGGAGCTGGATCGTCCGTGGATCGAGACGCCGTTTCCGCTGCAAGGGTTTCATATCCGCAGTGATGACGATATCCGCCAGTTGCAGGCCTGGTGCAAGCACGTCTACATCGACCGGCAACTGGGCACTGGCCCGCTGGAGCCGGTCTCCGCGCCGGTGGCGCGCCATCGGGTGCGCGGCAGTATCGGCAAGTTCACACCGGTGCGTTATACCGCGACCCAGACCCTCAAGCAGGAAGTGGTCTCCGCCACGCTGTACCACCGGGAAGTCACGCGGGCGGTGGTGCATCTGCTCAATGACCTGCGTGCCGAAAAGGGGCTGAACCTGCGCGTGGCCCGCAAGGCTGCCTCCGTGATGGTGCACAGCATCCTGCGCAACCCTGACGCCATGGTATGGCTGGCGCGCTTGCGTGATCGCGACAGTTACGGCTACGCCCACAGTATCCGTGCCTCCATTCTGGCGACCGTATTCGGGCGTCATGTCGGGTTGCCGAAAGACGTGCTCGAGAATCTGGCCACCGGGGTGTTGCTGATGGATATCGGCAAGACCTGTTTGCCACGCAGCTTGCTGACCAGCCCGGACCCGCTCGGCCCCGAGCACTGGGCGCTGATGCGTGAGCATGTGCAGTACGGCGTCGACCTGTTGCAGGACAGCAGTGGCGTTAATGATCAGATGCTGGCGGTGGTGCAGTATCACCACGAGCGTCACGATGGCAGCGGCTACCCGTTCGGGCTCAGTGGCGCCGAGATTCCGTTGCTGGCACGTATCGCCGGCATTGTGGATACCTATGATGCCGTGACCAGCGAACGCCCCTGGGCGCGCGCCCGTACCGCCACCGAGGCCGTGTCGGTCCTGTATGAATTGCGGGATACCGGCTTCCAGGCCACCTTGGTTGAACAGTTTATCCAGGCCATCGGCGTCTATCCCACCGGCACGCCGGTGGAACTCTCCACCGGAGACGTAGGCGTGGTGGTGGCACAGAATCCGAGCCGTCGCTTGCGACCGCAGGTGATGGTGGTGCGCGATGGTGCCGGGCAGCCGCTTGAGCGGCCTCGCATCGTGGATCTCATGAATGTGCAGCAGGACGCGGAAGGACGGCCACTGGCTGTGGCAGGATGCCTGCGTGCAGATCGAGCCACGTTCGATCTTGGCAATCTTCAGATCAATGCTGCCTGACTGCGCTGGTCAGCGTCGGGATTGATCAAAAGCGCCGGGGGGCGAGAAGCGAAGCCGCTGGAGGCGGCCCTGAACCGGGCGACGTCGTCCTGGGAGTCAACACAATACCGACCTTTTGGGGTCGGTTTTTTTTGCGTCCTATTCCGGTAACAACTCCAGGCCTTCCACCGGGGCGCCGTCGGTCCCGGTCAGGATCAGCGTGACGGGTATCTGGCGTAACGGCGCATGGGCCGGTATTTCCCGCAGGCGGCGCACATAATCACGCACCCGACCGCCGATCCAGGGGTGAATCAGCGCGTGGATACGCACCCCGGCACAGCGTTTGCCGCGCTTCGCATACCATTGCTCCAGCGCCTGGCTGAAGGCGGCGTAGCGGGGTTTGAAGGCGTCGATGTCCTCGGCTTCCAGCGTGATGATCAGCAGGCGCCCGCGGCGCAGCAGGCCGGGCACACGGTCCTCCGTGATGGTCAGATGCGCGGGCAGGTCCGGAAAGTCCATGCAGATATCCTCAACCGGCGATGTCGCCGTCAGGGGCCGTGCCCGGGCGTGCCCTCTTGCGGGCGCGGCGCTCGGCTTCGGCGCGTTCTTCTTCAAGCTTCCAGTTCTGCACAGCCACCTGTGCCTTGATCTGCTCGATGATGTCCAGCAGCGTATCACGCACCAGGGCGTTGAGCTGCTCTGCATCGCCGGCAGCATGTTCGATCAGATCGTTGAGCAACCGGTCAACGGTATCGCGATGATCCGGATGCGCGATGTCCTTGATCAGTTGATCCAGCAGGGCTACGCCGACATCGCGTACCGCATCGCCGATCAGGGCAATTGCCCTGGGTCCGGCCACCGGGATAGCGGCCAGTCGTGCGCCGCTGCGGGTGTTGGCCAGGGCATCGTCGGTCAGCTGCGACAGGTAATGGCCCAGCGGCTCACGGTAGTCCGCATGGGTGGCTTCTGCGGCGGCAATCAGGCGGCCGGCGGCATAGTCCACCAGATCGTGTTGCCGGGGTTGCAGCACTTCAGTCTGAATGCGATGCATCAGCGGGTTGCCCTGGCGGATTTCCCGTTGCACTCCATCCAGCACATTCAGTACCACCCGGTCCGAGATTTCTTCCACCAGCACCTTGTAGTACTTGACCAGCGTGGCGCCCAGATAGGTCTCGCGCATGTCGATGACACCAATACGCTGCAATCGCAGCAACAGGCTGACGATGCGCAACGTCCGCAGCCACCGGAAACCGCCGACCGGGATACAGCCGAGCAGGTCATACCAGTGCACGAACGGGAAAAAGAACCATCGGTGGTAGGTGCCACGTGCAATGGCGACGATCCAGCGGATCATGAACTCGGTCAGGTAAATGGCCACGAACCAGAGGTCGTAGTAGAAAAAGTCCGCATGGATGGTGTCATTATAGAACTGGAAGAACGCCGGGGTGGCACTTTCCAGTTGCTGCTGCACCCAGGACAGCGCAAACAGGGCGTCGAACACGATCAGGGCCAGGTTGACGATCACCAGCAGGATCATGAAGACGTCGATCAGCAGGCCCAGCAGATCCAGCGGGTTGCCGCCGCGCAGGCGTTCCGGGTGCAGGCGCCAGACCATCAGGTCAGTCCCTGAAGTGGGCCCACACGGGGCAGTGGTCAGAGGGTTTGTCCATGGCGCGGATCTCGTAGTCGATGCCGCACGCCTCAAGACGTGCCGTCAGCGGCGCGGTGGTCAGCACCGTGTCGATCCGCAGCCCTCGGCGTGGCTCGCGCTCGAAGCCCTTGGAGCGGTAGTCGAACCAGCTGAAGCGGTCATCCACATCGGGGTGCAGCACGCGGTAGGTATCCGCCAGCCCCCAGTCGAGAAGCTCGTCGAACCAGGCGCGCTCTTCCGGCAGGAAGCTGCACTTGCCTTCACGCAACCAGCGCTTGCGGTTGCTTTCGCCGATCCCGATATCGATATCCTGTGACGAGATATTGAAATCGCCCATGACCGCCAGCGCTTCGTCAGGTGAATGGGCGTCCTGAAGATAGCGCTGCAGGTCGGCATAGAACTTTTGCTTGGCCGGAAATTTCACCGGATGGTCGCGACTCTCTCCCTGCGGGAAGTAGCCGTTGAGCACGGTCACGGCCTGGTCGCCCTCACCGAGCTGACCGATGATCATGCGTCGCTGGGCAGCGGCATCATCCCCGGGAAAGCCGTACTGCACATGATGCAGTGGCTGACGGCTGATCAGGGCGACGCCGTAATGGCCTTTCTGGCCGAAGAAGTAGGGGTGATAGCCCATGGCCTGTACCGCCTCGACCGGGAATTCGTCGTCCTGCACCTTGGTTTCCTGCAGGCCGATCAGATCGGGCTGGTGTTGCTGAATCACGGCTTCCAGTTGCGGCAGCCGGGCGCGGATGCTGTTGATATTGAATGAAACCAGCTTCATGCCTTCCTCCGTTGTCCGCTGGCATTGTAGGGGCAGCTCGCGCAAGCCACCAGTTTTTGCAGTGGGTACTTTTTTGCGGTTGGCACAAGCGTGCCCGGCATGCTTCCATACGGGCATCGTTACAGAGGGTGCCCCATGACACAACGCAGTACGCTGGTGTTTTCCCATGCCAACGGTTTCCCGGGCGGCAGCTATCACACCTTTCTTGAGCCCTTCCGTGAACATTACGACGTGCATGTCGTGGACCGTCTGGGTCATGACCCGGCCTGGCCGGTGGATGCCGAATGGGCCAGCCTGTCCCGGGAGCTGGAAGCCATACTGGCGAAGCTGCCGCACCCGCTGATCGGGATGGGACATTCCATGGGCGGTGTCCTGATGTGGCTGGTGGCCAGTCGGCGCCCGGAGTGGTTCAAGGCGCTGGTCATGCTGGACCCGCCGCTGGTGAACGGCTGGCAGGGTGTGGTGTTCAACACCGCCCGCCTGCTGGGTCAGGTTGATCGGGTGTCCCCGGCGGGACGCAGCAAGGGACGGCGGTCCACCTGGCCCAGTCGTGCCGAGGCCGAGGCCTACTTCGGTCGTCGACCCTTCTTCCAGCGCCTGGACCCGCGTTGCCTGGCGGATTACCTCGAAGCGGGCCTGGAGCCCGACAGCGCCAGCGGGGATGCTGGCGCCTTGCGCTTGCGCTATGCTCCGGAGGTGGAAGTGGCCGTATTTCGGACCACACCGGGTCATACAGGACGCATCGCCCCCCTGCGGGTGCCCGGGTTGATGGTGTCGGGCGCAGAGTCGGAACCCATGTTCCTGCCTGCGGCGCGACGCCATGCAAAGCGCCATGGAATGGTTCATCGTCTGGCGCCGGGCGGGCATATGTTTCCACTGGAACACCCTGAAGCGGCGGCAGACATCATTCTTGACGGGTTGAAGAGCCTGAAAGGCGGAGAGTGACGATGTCGCGCAGTGCTGAACAGCGCCCCCAGGAACGTCGTATCGAAGCGTGGGGCCTGTCCCTGCAAGGGCGTTTCTGGCCGGGGGAGGGGATGCCGATCCTGGCCCTGCATGGCTGGCTGGACAATGCCAATTCCTTCGTGCCGCTGGCGCAGCATCTTGATCAACCCCTTTTTGCGCTGGATTTTGCCGGACACGGCAAGTCCGCTCATCGCCCTTTCCACAGTGCGACCCATTACATCGATAACCTGCGCGACGTGCTCGCGGTGGCCGATGCCTTGCGTTGGGAACGTTTCATCCTGATGGGGCATTCCATGGGCGCCGGGGTGGCCAGTCTGTTTGCGGGGACCTTTCCCGAGCGCATTGCCGGTCTGGTGTTGCTGGAAGGGCTGGGGCCACCCACCACGCCGGGCAACGAAGCGCCGGTCACCTTGCGCAAGGCGATCAAGGCGATGCAGGGGCTGGGTGCCAAGCGCAAACCCCGTTACGCGCGGGTGGATGAAGCGGTGGCCGCTCGCACCCTGGGGTTTGGTGGCTTGTCCGAGGAAGCCGCGCGGTTGCTGTGTGAGCGCGGACTGGAGTCCGTTGCCGGGGGCTGGACCTGGCGCGCCGACCCGCGCCTGCGCCTGCCGTCTTCCCTGCGCCTGACCGAGGAACAGGTGCTGGGTTTCCTGTCGGCGATCACGGCCCCGACCCTGCTGGTCGGTGCGGAGCAGGGCCTGGAGGGCGGCGGCGCCTTTGCCGAGCGGGTTCGTCATGTGGCCGACCTGGACGTTGTGCGCGTTCCGGGCCGGCATCATGTGCACATGGAGGCTGCCGCCGCCGTGGCGGAGGTGATCCACCCCTTTATTGACCGTATCGCTCAATCCTGACGTGCTCTCGTCATCCGCCGTGCGTGGCGGGCGGGTATGATCTGTGTGCGCATTTCACATCACCTCTCATACCACTACGAGGAGAACAGCATGAAGGTTGTCGAACCAGCAGAACTGGCGAATTTTGTCGGGCAGGAGCTGGGTGCTTCCGAATGGTTCCAGATTGATCAGGACCGCATCAATGCGTTTGCCGACGCGACGCTGGACCATCAGTTCATTCACGTCAATCCGGAACAGGCCAGGGCGACGCCCTTTGGCACCACGATTGCCCATGGTTACCTCACGGTTTCGCTGCTGCCCTACCTGCAGACCACCATCGACGGCCTGATGGTGCCCAAGGGCCTGAAGATGGGCATGAACTATGGCTTCGACAAGCTGCGCTTCATGGCGCCGGTCAAGGTGGACAAGCGTATCCGCGCCCGGGCGACCCTGCTGGAGGCCACCGAGCGCAAGCCGGGGCAGTGGCTGCTGAAGTTCGAGTACACCGTGGACATCGAAGGGGAGGACAAGCCTGCCCTGGTGGCCGAGTGGCTGGTGATGTACTTCGTCTGATCTTTTTTTCGTAGAAAGTAGGGTATTGTCTCACCCGGAGGCGGCGCGAGTGCGGTATGCTGTCAACGTTGTGGAGGGCCCATTGGGGGGCACAGGCACAGCGCATACCGCAGACGCCCGCAGGTGACCGCGTTACACCGGTGACCCAGACAAGAGGCAGGACAATTCGATGACACAATTACCCGGCCGCTCGGGAGGCAAGCCGCGCCTCATCATGGTGGATGATTCACGGGTCATGCGCACAGCGGCAAAGAAAATGCTCGGTGATCGCTTCGATGTGGTGGTGGCCGAAGACGGGCAGAAAGGGTGGGATGCGATTCGTTCCGACCAGACCATCCAGGTGGTCTTCACCGACCTGTCCATGCCGGAGCTGGACGGTTACGGGCTGATCGAGCGTATCCGTACCTGTGATGACGCCGGCATCGCCGGCCTGCCGGTGATTGTGGTCACCGGTGCCGAGAACGATGAGGCGGCGCGTGAGAAGGCGCTGAATATCGGCGCTACGGACTTTATCACCAAGCCTTTCAATACGACCGATCTCACCGCCCGTGCGACCGCGCATGCGAACTATCAGCGTGCCCGCCGCGCGCTGGAAGAAAATACGACCATTGATGCCCTGACGGGCCTGGGCAATGCGGCCTTCTTCAACACACGTCTGAAGCAGGACCTTGCCTTTGCAGCGCGTCATCGCCATGCGCTGTCGGTGGTGCGGGTCGAGGTCGATCATTTCAACAAGCTGTTTATCCGTGCGGGCAAGGAAGCCGCCGACCAGTTGCTGGTATCGGTGGGGGATCTGGTGCGCCGCCTGATTCGCAAGGAAGATACGGCCGCGCGCATCGGCCTGGCGCAGTTCGCCGTCACCTTGCCCACCGCAGACAGCCCGGGGGCGCGGGTCTTTGCAGAACGGCTTTGCCGTCAGGTGCGCGAACAGGTGATCAGTCATGGCGGGCGGCGCTTGCCGGTGACCTTGTCAGTGGGCGTGCTGACGCCGACGTTCCACCCCGGGCAGACGGCCCGCACCGTGCTTGAAGAAGCGGCGACCGTGCTGCAACATGCCGCCCATGCCGGGGGTGATCGGGTGGCGACCGACGACGACCTGCGCCGCCTGGCCCGTGACCGGTTACCGTCGGCCCTCAGTGATCCGCCGAAGGCGGCCTATTCTCCGCCGCCCATGAGCGTGGAACAGGCGCTGGCGATGCTCAAGGCGGGGCGTACCGAGGAGGTCAGGGCGCAATTGCCGGTGCTGCGCCAGCAACTGGCCCCGCTGCTCGCATTGTTGTCATAGACGGCAGATAAAACGGAGCCCCACGTGAGCGTCAACCTGGACCGCAGTCGATCGTTTCCTGTTTCTGCACAGACCCTGTATGGCGTGTTGAGCAGCCGTGATTTCTATGCGGCGCGTTTCGCCATGTCCGGGGTCAGCGATTACGGTTATGAAGAGTCCCTTCAGGACGACGGCACCCTGACCCTGCGCTTCAGTCGTCAACTGCGTCTGGATTCGGGGCGAGGCAAGGTGCCGGGGTTTGCACGGCGATTCATCCCGGCGTCGGCGGCGTTGCTCACCGAGTTTGTCTGGCTGCCTGCGCAGGCGGCGCCGTTCGAGGCACGTTTCAGTGTCAATGTGAGCGGCGTGCCGGTGTCGGTGACCGGCACCATGCAGGTACTGGATGCGGCGGGTGGCTGCCGCCAGATCCTGCGTGCCGAAATACGCAGCAATGTGCCTCTGGTGGGCGGCAAGCTGTGTCAACTGGTCGCGGATCAGGTGGACCGTGGGCTGGAAAAGGATTCGCAGGCCACGCATCGGTACCTGGCCGATTCCGGTTTGCTGGTCGACGCCGGGCAGCCCTGATCAGCGCCGCCGCATACGTTCCCCAAGGGCAGCCATCTCGGCCAGAAAACGCGCTGGCCGCCAGCGCTTTTTGCGCCACGCCCGGCGTGCGGTGGGGTGGGGCAGGATCAGGAAGTCATCATTGTCCAGACCCCGGAAAATGCGCTCTGCGATTTCTCTGGCCGAATAGTCCTGTTTTTCCAGCAGCTTTTCGAAGCGAGCCCGCGTGACCGGGTCCGGGGCACGCAGTGACTCACCCAGGTTGGTGCGGAAAAAGGACGGGCAGGCAACGCTGACACTGATGCCCAGTGGTTGCAGTTCGCTGTAGAGACTTTCCGAAAGGCTGATCACTGCGGCCTTGCTGACGTTGTAGCTGCTCATGCCCGGGGGCGGCGTCAGACCGGCCATGGAGGCAATATTCAGGATGCGTCCGTTGCCCTGGCGTTTCATGGCTGTCAGGGCAGCACGCGCGCCGCGCACCACCCCCATCAGATTGATATCCAGCACCCAGTCCCAGTCGTCCGCAGGCAGCGTCTCGAACAGTCCCGCTGCCGCCACACCGGCATTGTTGATCATCAGGTCCAGTTGTCCCCAACGGCTGATGACCCGCTCCACCGCCTGACGCAGGTCGGCATCACGGCGCACATTGCAGTCGATGAACAGGTGCTCGGCATTGAGATCGGCCAGAGCCCGGCAGACCTCTTCGCCACGCAGGCTGTTGATGTCGGCAATCGCCACGCGATAGCCGCGTTCGCCTGCGAGCAGTGCCAGTTCGCGGCCCAGGCCGGAGGCGCCACCGGTAATCAGAACGGTCGGCGCAGCAGGATGACTCATGACGGGTGTCCTTCTTCTTGTTCAGAGCTGGTGCGCGGGCACCGACAACACATCTTCCTCGCCTTCGCTGCGTGCTATCAGCACCGCGCCGACGCTGTCGCCCCAGATGTTCACGGCGGTGCGGCACATGTCGAGCAGGCGATCCGTGACCAGGATCAGGCCGATGGCCTCCGGAGGCAGGCCCACCATGCCCAGAATCAGCGTGATGGCGACCAGGCTGGCGGCGGGTACGCTGGCGACGCCGATGGAGGTCAGCAGGGAGGCCACGACAATCATGAACTGCTGGGCCAGGGTCAGATCCATGCCGTAGGCCTGGGCGATAAAAATGACGGCTACGCATTCATACAGGGCCGTGCCATCCATGTTGACGGTGGCGCCCAGCGGCAGCACGAAGCTGGTGGTGCGGCGCGATACCCTGGCGCGTTTTTCCACGCATTCCATACTCAGCGGCAGCGTGGCGGCCGAACTGGCGGTGGAAAACGCGGTGAGCAATGCGGGGGTCATGGCCTTGAGGTGCCGTGTGGGTGAGCGTCGGGCCAGGAGGCGAATGGCCAGAGGCATGACGACAAAGGCATGGACGGCCAGCGCCAGCACCACGGTAAGAAAGAACCAGGCCAGCGGTGCCACGGCATCAAAACCAGTGCGTGTCACCGTGGCGGCGATCAGGCCGAAGACCCCGAGCGGCGCGAAGCGGATGATGAACAGGGTAATCCGCACCATGGTCTGGTAGAGGCCATCCAGGGCATGCGCCAGCGCACGGCCGGGTTCACCTTCGACCTGACGCAGGAAGTAACCGAACAGCAGTGAGAAGACGATCAGCCCGAGCAACTGACCGGTGGCCGCTGCCTGGATCAGGTTGGACGGCACCATCTGCATGATGATGCCGGCAAAGTCGCCGGCGCCGCGCCCCTCGATGCGGGCCAGCACCTCGGCGGTATCCTCGGCCAGGCCGAGGCGGTCTCCGGCGGGCTCACCACCCACTATGCCGGGCGCAATCGTGTTGACGACCAGCAAGCCCACGATGATGGCGACAAAACTGCTGCTCAGATAAAACAGCACCGTTTTGCCGCCCAGACGCCCCAGGTCGCGCCCGTCACCCAGGTTCACCAGGCTGACGATGATGGCGCTGGTAATCAGGGGCACCACCACCATTTGCAGTGCACTGATGAACAGGCCGCCTACCGTGTCGTAGAACGACAGCAGGGGCACATTCAGCAGACGTGCGTCTTCCGTGGTCAGCCAGCCAGCCACGGCAGCCAGCGCCATGGCAATGAATATCTGGTTGTGCAGCTTCACGCCCGTCTCCTTTTTATGACGGGGTAGCATACGCAGCCGACACTGGCGGCGGCAACCATGGTGTCAGAGCAACAATGCCAGTTGCCGGTCCAGTGTCGGCTGGCTGGACTTGACGTAACGCAAGGCGTCCGCCAGCAGGCTGTCGGCCTGTACCGGGCCCAGCCGCTCCGCCAGCACGACATAGGTGCGGTTGACCAGTGACTGCAACAGCGCATCCGGCACCGGCGGAATCTTCAGCGGCGCATGGTCACTGCCCAGCCAGCCCTGCAAGGCCGCCACCAGCGGGGTGGGCCACTGCTGGCGATTGATCGAGGCCAGCAGATCCAGCCGGAAGGCATGCCGCTGTGGCAGCGGGATGCGCGTCAGCAATGCCTCCATTAACGCGCAGAAGGCGCTGGCGGTGTCGCTGGAACTGTTCTCGGTGTTGCTGGCGCGGCGAACGGTATCCCCGTTCAGCGGGTCGGGCAGCAGGGCGCTGGCAGGCATGTTCATGGCCTGCACCAGACTCAGCAGGATGTCGGAGCGGCGTGCGCGCAGGCTGTCATCGCGGCAGATTTCGGCGACAAAGCGCTGCAGTGTGAATCTTGGCCGGTCGGCATAATGCGTTTCCCAGTGGTGCAGGGCTTCCATCAGATCCTCGCGCGGCAGAAACGGCTTCAGGCCGGTGTAGACGGCGCGGCGTTTTTCGCTGTTGACGTTGCTCATCAGGCGCGACCCTCCATGGCGGCGGCCCGTTCGGCAGTGTAGGCGGTATTCTCCGAGGGAAATTCGGGATAACCGATCTCGGCATGTTCGCTCAGATCCAGACCGCGTTGCTCGTGCAGCGTCGGTGCGCGCAGGCCCATGAGCAGGGCGATCAGGCCGTACATCACCAGCGCACTGAAGAAGGTCCAGACGAAGCAGGCGAGGATACCGATC
>ERZ869909.1230-NODE-1230-length-21551-cov-4.390845_pt1 | contig 21551 bp, 17 predicted proteins | sample MGYA00520892_ERZ869909 | MGnify/ENA primary metagenome ERZ869909 (study PRJEB32215, sample SAMEA104723947) | bioreactor metagenome | biome: bioreactor; feature: anaerobic bioreactor; material: water | place: China | collected 2015-03-12 ... | reverse complement strand
CCGCATGCTGCGGATCGTGCGGGCGGCGCTGCTGGTGCTCGCGGCGATCTCGCTCGTGGGGGGAGCGGTGTACGCGGTGCAGGCCAGCTGGGATCCCATCCCGACCGAGTCGCGAACAAGGCCCGGCTGGCTGCGGGTCGAGGGGGAGGTCGAACGTGGCGTGCTGACGACGGTGCGGTACACGTCGCCCACGGGTTCGCCGCGCACGGCGATCGTGCGCCCTGACGCGCTGGAGGCCGCGCAGCCGGTCAGCGGTGAGGGGTCGGACAGGATCTGGATGGCCATCGACATGACGGGCTACGTCCCGGCCACGGCGGTGGTGTGGGACCCGGTGCAGCACGTGCCGCGTGCGCGGACGCGGGAGGTGTGGTCCGACCCGCGCAACCTCGTCGCGGTGGGCGCCGGTGGGCTCGGGCTGTTCTTCGTGCTGCTGTGGGGTCTGCTCGCGACGTCCGTGCGGCGGGTTCTGCGCGGCGCGGCGCGCGACGCCAGGCCAGAGGGCGGTGACGAAGTGGTGGCGTCCCGTCCTCACAGCCCTGCGGTCGATCGCTGGGTGACGGTGATCGGCGCGGTCTGCCTCGTCGTCGCCGCGGTGCTGCTGCTCGCTCCTGCCTGGCAGCCGGAGCTGGCGTGGAGTCCGGAAGGCGGAGCCCGGAACAGCGACGCGATCCTCCGCGGTCGGGTCACGCCCGCCGTGCTCTCCGGGATGTTCGGGCTGCTGCTCGTCGTCGCGGCGCAGGTGGACATGGTGCGGCCCGTGCGCTGGGTGTTCAGCGCGACCGGCGTGGTCGTGGTGCAGGCGAACGGGCGGCAGCTCTCGATACCGCGCGCGTCGCTGCGACGGATGGGGACCGGGCGCGCCGTGGTCGAGCCGGTCACGATGGACTTCCTCTGGCTTGGGCTCGACGGTGATGAGCACCTCGTCGTGCGGGACCCGGTCGAGCCGGGTATCGCGCGGCTGGTGCCGGAGCTCCGGGCGCTGTACCCGGACCTCCCCTTCGGGGCGCCGGAGGGCGCCGCGGTCGTTCATACAGAACCTTTACAGTCCGGTGATTGACCCGGGGGCGCGAGACGCCCACCCTGTGTGCCGGGAACACGGCGCCGCGCCAGCCAGGCCGGGCCACAGGGGACAGCATGGAACGGACAGTCGCGCAGACGCACACGATCGGGACCTTCAAGGACCCGGCGAGCGCGTGGACACACTTCCTGGGGTTCATCGCCGCCGTCTTCGCGGTCGCGGGCCTGCTCATCGCGGCGCTGCCGGACACGGCCAAGGCGGTCGCGATGGCGATCTACGGGGCGGCGACCATCGGCATCTTCCTCGCCTCGAGCACGTACCACTTCTTCGACCTGGGTGAGGCGGGCAACCGCTGGCTCAAGCGGCTCGATCACTCGGCGATCTTCCTGATGATCGCCGGGTCGTACGTGCCGCCGGTGATGCACTTCCTGGACGGCGCGTGGCGCATCGCGATGCTCTCCATCATCGGCGCCATCGCGCTGGCCGGCGTTGCGTTGAAGCTGCTGTGGATCGACTGCCCGCGCTGGCTGGGTACCGGCATCTACCTGGCGATGGGCTGGCTGGTCGTGGTGCCGGCGCACCTGATCCTGCCACAGCTCGAGCCGTCGATGCTCGCGTGGCTGGTGGGCGGTGGCCTGGCCTACTCGGTGGGCGCGCTGGTGTACGTCTTCGAGTGGCCTGACCCGTGGCCCGAGGTCTTCGGGCACCACGAGGTCTGGCACCTGTTCGTGCTCGCCGGAGCCGCGTGTCACTTCGTGTTCATGATGCAGCTGCTCGACGTCCCGGTGCCGCCGTTCGGGTGACGGAGCCAGGGGCAGCGCCACGCGCCGGAGCAGGGCGAACACGACGAGGCCCCGTGGTGCTCGAGAGGCTCCCCCCGGCTCGAGGCCCGGTACCCTGAGCAGCGACGAGGCCGCAGCGGCGTGTGGCGGGGTCGGGGAGAGGAGTGACGAGGCCGGAGCGACGCTCAGCCGCGCTCGGGTTGTCAGCCTGCTGTGGCGACCTGCTCCAGGTTGAGCGGCCTGCGGCAGACGCGGGTCTTGCTCAGGCGCTCGAAGATGTGGTGCGGCATGCCGGGCGGCAGGTCGATGAACGTGTGGTCGCCCTGGATGCGGATGTCCCCGACGCGGCGTGGGTCCATGCCCGCGGCGCGGGCCACGGAGTCGACCAGCAGGCGGGGGTGGGCGCCGTGTTCGCTGCCCACGTCGAGGCGGTACGTGATCTGCCCGAAGCCGGTGCGGCGTCGCGTGATCTCCGGTCCGCCTTCTGCGTGGTCGTGCGTGCGGCGGCGTTGCTGCGGCGAGCTCAGGTCGGGCAGCTCTGCCGCCTCGAGCACGAGGTCGCCCTGCATCCGGAGCAGAGCCGCGGCGACCTGCATCGGGTCCGCGTCGCGGCTCGCGACGTAGCGCGTGACGACGTCGAGCGCGTTGTCGAGGCCGCCTTCGCTCAGCTGCTCGTCGAGTCGTGCCTCGAGGCGCGCGATGCGACGCGTCCGGATGTCCGTACCTGATGGCGGCACGACGAACTCGATCGGTGCGCGCGTCGCGCGCTCCAGCCGCTGCACGGACATCCGCTCACGCGGCGTGACGAGCAGGATGGCCTCGCCCGCCCGACCTGCGCGGCCGGTGCGGCCGACGCGGTGGACGTACGACTCGGCGTCGCCGGGCAGGTCGAAGTTGAAGACGTGCGTGATGCGGTCGAGGTCGAGCCCGCGCGCCGCGACGTCCGTCGCGACGAGGATGTCGAGCTCACCGCTGCGCACGCGGTTCACGGTGCGCTCACGGAGCTCCTGAGCGAGGTCGCCGTTGAGCGCCGCGCAGTTCAGGCCGCGCGCCGTGAGCTGCTCGCTGACGTCGAGCGTCGCGGCCTTCGTGCGCGTGAAGATGATCGCCGCGTCGACGTCCTCGACCTCGAGGAAGCGCGCGAGCACCTCGATCTTCTGGTCGTGGTGGCAGACGCAGACGCGCTGGCGGATCGTGCGCTCCTCGCCGCGCGGCGGCTGGACCACGACCTCCTCGGGGTCGCGCATGAAGCGGCGGGCGAGGTTGCGGATCTGCGGCGGCATGGTCGCGGAGAACAGCGCGCTCTGGCGCCCCTCCGGGGCTCCCGCGAGGATCGTCACGACGTCATCGACGAAGCCCATGCGGAGCATCTCGTCTGCCTCGTCGAGCACGACCGCCTGGAGCGTGTCCAGCCGCAGCGAGCCTCGCTCGAGGTGGTCGATGATGCGTCCCGGCGTGCCCACGACGACGTGAGCGCCGGCGTTCAGCGCGCGGAACTGGGGTCCGTACGCCTGGCCGCCGAAGATGGCCGCCGTGCGCAGCCCCTTCATGTGGGCGGCGAACGTCTCGAACGCCTCGGCGACCTGCAGCGCGAGCTCGCGCGTCGGCGCGAGCACGAGCACCTGGGTCTCGGCCCGCGACAGGTCGATCCGACCCAGCAGCGGCAGCGCGAACGCCGCCGTCTTGCCGGTCCCGGTCTGGGCCTGTCCGAGTACGTCCTTCCCGCTGGCAAGCAGCGGGATCGCACGTTCCTGAATGGGCGTCGGCTCCTCGTAACCAAGGTCCTTCAACGCACGGAGCACCGGCTCGGAGACCCCGAGCCGGGCGAAAGCATCTTCTCGCTCTTCCAACATCTACCTGTTCCCGTCGCGGCCCGAGGGCCTCGCGGCCCATACGGGCCGGTCATCGCTCCGGCACTGAGCGCCAACACATCCTGCTCTGCAGGCGCGGCACCTCGCCACGGAGCTGGCGGAACCCTGGCCGGTCAGGGGGCCACATAACACAGACACCGGAATGCGAAAGGGGGAAAGCGCCATGATGCGCCGATCGGTAGGCGCGCGCCGTGGCGCCGGGCCGGCGCGGTCGCCCCGATCGCCGCGTCGCAGCCTGCCGGCCGGAAATTGCTTGCCGCTGCGGCAGCGAGCGCGTTCGATGCGCGCGTGTGGATTCACCCGAGGATGGGAGGCAGCATGATCTCGTACGCAGACAGGACCGTGTTCATCGCCGGCGGCACGACCGGCATCAACCTGGGCATCGCCCGGGCCTTCACCGCCGCCGGCGCGCGGGTGTTCGTCATCAGCCGCAAGCAGCAGAACGTCGACGCCGCCGTCGCCGAGCTGCGCGGCCTGGGCACCGCAGACGGCACCACCGCGGACGTCCGCGATCTCGACCAGGTCGAGGCCGCGTTCGCACGCTGTGCTCAGGTCTACGGCCCGATCGACGTGCTCGTCTCCGGCGCCGCCGGCAACTTCCCCTGCTACGCCAACGGGCTGTCCTCGAACGGGTTCCGCTCCGTCATCGACATCGACCTCGTGGGCACGTTCCACGTCCTGCGCGCCGGGTTCCGCCACCTGAACCGACCCGGCGCCTCGGTCATCAACATCTCTGCCCCGCAGTCGTACGTCGCGATGGAGGCGCAGATCCACGTCTGCGCCGCGAAGGCCGGCGTCGACATGATCACGCGCTGCCTCGCCATGGAGTGGGGCGAGCACGGCGTCCGCGTGAACTCGGTCGTCCCCGGCCCGATCGACGGGACCGAGGGCATGAGCCGGCTGGCGCCCACACCGGAGCTGCGCCAGAAGGTCGCCGAGTCCGTCCCGATGAAGCGCATGGGCACGCCCGACGACATCGCGCAGGCCTGCCTCGCGATCGCGTCGCCGATGTTCGCGTACGTCTCCGGCGCGGTCATCCCGGTCGACGGCGGCTGGGCCCTGGGCGGCGCCAGCGTCTCGATGGACGCGACGACGCGGATGGGCCGTCAGCTTGGCCTCATCAGGACCGGCGACGCCTGACCCCAGACGCCCTGCGCGTGCCGCTCAGAACGTGACGTCGAGCTGCAGATAGGCCGAGTGGTCGCCCTGGCGCAGGTCGTACGTGTCGGGCAGCCGGGCGATCCAGTCAGCCTGGATCTTCATCCGGTGGCCGTTGACGTAGTAGTTCACGCCGAACGCGAGCTCGCGTCCCAGGCGGTCGAGCTCGTCGATGAACAGCGGGTCCGTCGCGCCGACCGGCGCGAGCTGGCTGGCCCGCCCCACCAGCTCCACGGGGCGCTCGAAGACGTACGACGCCTGGGCGACCCACCCGCGCCCGGAGCGCGTCGCCTCGAAGATGCGGCTGCCGTCCGCCGCGGTGCCCTCGATCTCGTCCTCGGTCGCGAGCTTCCAGAGGTGGGCGAGCTGCAGCGCGAAACCGCGCCACTTGAACGTCGCGTCCAGCGCGATGTGGTGGAACGTCGCCGATCCCAGCTGGAAGCGTGCCCCGGTCGTGCTGCGCACGCGGTCCGTGTTGATGTTCACGGCGTAGCCCGCGCCGAGCGCCAGCGCCGGCCGCTCACGGCGCAGCAGGTCGCCTTCCTGGTCGTCGTCGATGGGCCCGAGCGGCCGGTACTCGAGGCGGCCAACCAGCAGGCCACCCGGGTCCATGAACCCGGTCGTGTTCGCGCCCCCACCGCCGAACACGCCAAGCCTCCACGCGATCGGCGAGTCGTCACCCAGGAACGTGTCCGAGTACAGCATGATGCCCACGTCCCGGTCGAGCGTCAGCTCCTGAACCGGCCGCGGGCGCTCCGCCAGCTGCAGCGCCCACTCGCGCACCGTGCGCAGTCGGTCGAACGGGACGAAGAACTGGCCTACGCGCATCCTGAAGTCCCGGTGGAACGCCCAGTCCATGTACGCGTCGAAGATCGGCGACGTCGTCCCGTCACGGTAGTCCCTGCCGGCGACGGCGAGCTGGATCATCCAGGTGATCTCCGGCCGAAAGACGTTGCCAAAGAACCACAGACGCGCGGTGCCAATCGTCGTCTGCTGACGCCAGTCCCGGTCATCGAGCGAGCCGTCCGCGCTGACCTCCGGCGCCGGCGTGTTCACGACGTGGCGGGCCAGGATACGTGAGCGGATGTTGAGCGAGAACCGATCGTCGACCCGGATGGTCAGGCCTCTGCCCGGCGCGCCGCTGAGCGCCCCCGGCGACAGGGGAGTGGGCCCGTAGCTGACCACGCCGCCCCGCGAATCGTCGAGCGCGAACGGCGGGTTGGGCCGGGGGCTGGCCTGGGTCAGCCGCAGGTCGCGATCGTTCGCCGGCTGTGTGCCGTGGTCCGCGCTCGCCGGCAGCGGGTCACCATCCCCGGGGTCTGCCGGCGCGACGTGCGCTCCCGGCGTCTCCGTCCCTCGTGTGTCGGCGTCCCGTTCGCCGGCTTCTCGTGCGGTCACGTCCGGACCATCGGTGGTCGGGACATCGGTGGTTGGTGCATCGGAGGTTGGTGCATCGGAGGTTGGTGCATCAGCGGCGGTGGTGTCGGCGGTCGCTGTGTCGGCCACAGCCGGCGCCGAGGCGACCAGCAGCAGCGTCGCGACGGCCAGCGCGGCGATGCGGTCCGGGAGGGTACGGTCGTGCATGTCGTCTCGTCCTGAAGCAGAGGCCCGTTGTGGACGCCGGCAGCTTCGCCGCCGCCTGTCGCCAGGCGCCGCGGCGGTTGCCGTATCGGGCAGTCGGGTCGCCGCATCAAGCACCAACCGTGCCGGACGTGCGTTCGTGGGCCCGCGCTGCCCGCGTTCGCCGTCTGCGGGCGCCTCGAGTGCAGCTGCGCGTTCGGCTGGTGCCCGGTCCGCGCGCGGCCTGGCCACGACAGTTCGTGGTCTGGCACGCGGCCTGACGCGCGGACGCCGCGGCCCGTCGCGGCGCTCCCGGCGCACTGGCGCCGCACTGGCGCCGCACTGGCGCAATGGCGAGGCGCGCATTACCTGCCTCGACGGTCACCGGGCGCCTCGCCCGCCACCTGCACCGTCTCCCTTCCGCCGCCAGGAGCGTCGCTGATGAGCTCGTTCGTGATCCACAACCCTGTTCGGCTCATGTTCGGCCGCGGGCAGGTCGACGCGCTCGGCCCGCAGGTCCCCGACGGCGCGCGCGTGCTGCTCGTGACCGGTGGCGGGTCCGTCGAACGCAACGGCACCCTCGCGCGCGTGCTCGATCAGCTCGAGGGGCGCGCCGCGGTCATCGAGCACCTGCGCGGCGTGCAGCCCAACCCGGAGTACGAGCAGCTGATGGCGGGCGTGGCGCTCGCGCGTCAACGGGACCTCGACCTCGTGCTGGCGGTTGGCGGCGGGTCCGTCATCGACGGCGCGAAGTTCATCGCGGCGGCGGCGCGGTTCGAGGGTGACGACCCCTGGGCGATCCTCGCGTCCCGAGCGACGGTGGCCAGCGCGTTGCCCCTGGGGGTGGTGCTGACGCTGCCGGCCACCGGGTCCGAGATGAACCATCTGAGCGTCGTCAGCCGTTCGGAGCTGGGGCTCAAGCTGTCGTTCGCGAGCGAGCATGTCTACCCGAGGTTCGCGATCGTCGATCCGGACGTGACGGTGTCGCTGCCGCAGTGGCAGGTCGCGAACGGCGTCGTGGACGCCTTCGTTCACGTGCTGGAGCAGTACGTGACGCCGCCGGTCGAGGCGCCGCTGCAGGAGCGGTTCGCGGAGTCCGTCCTGCAGACGCTCGTCGAGTACGGACCGAGGACATGGACGAACCCGCAGGACGCGCCGGCGCGCGACGCCGTCTGCCATGCGGCCACGTGGGCGCTCAACGGCGTCGTGGGGGCTGGCGTGCCGCAGGACTGGTCGACCCACATGATCGGGCACGAGCTGACGGCGCTGTACGGGCTGGACCACGCGCGTTCGCTCGCCGCGGTCCTGTTCCAGAACTTCGAGCTGCGCATGGAGAGCAAGGTGTGGCGGCTCGCCCAGCTCGCGGAGCGGGTGTGGGGCGTGCGCAGCGGCACGGAGCTCGAGCGCGCGCAGCTGGGCCTGGAGCGCACGCGGGCGTTCTTCCGGCAGCTGGGCGTCGCCACCAGCCTGGCCGAGTATCCGGATGTACGCGACGACGTCGCGGACGTCGTCGTGGCGCGGTTGGCCGAGCGTGGCATCACCCGGCTTGGGGAGGGGCGGTCGGTCGACCTCGAGCTGGTGCGGCGGATCGTGCAGACGAGCCGGCATGGCTGAGGTCGACCTCGCGCTGCGGGCCGCTGCGTCAGGGGCCGCTGTGTCAGGGTCCGCTGTGTCGGGGCCCGCTGTGTCGGGGCCCGTTGTGTCACGGTCGGGGGCCTGTCGTCAGCGTTGGCAGGCCATCGCGGCGTTGACGTCGCGGGCGCCGATCATGCACGCGCGCTGGTCCTCCGTGAGCTGCGACATGTTCCCGACGCAGGCCTCCAGGTTCGAGCCGGAGAGGCTCGTGTTGTTGAGCCGTGCCCACGCCTTGCAGGCGTTCTCAGGGGTGGGTGCGCCGCCGCCACAGGCTGCGGTCAAGCCGATCAGCGCGACACCGCATGCGATGGTGCTCAGCCAGGTCTTCGTCTTCATGGTGCTCCTTGATGGTTCCGGTTGCCCGGTTCAGGTTGGAGTCCGCTCCCACGCCCGCGCGCTCGCGACCCGTGGTCACGGTGCGTGGTGTGGGCTGACGGCGCCACGAGGTGGCGTCGCCGTGCGGACAGTTGCTGCGGTGTCCCCCGGAGCGGAGGACCGAGCCGTGGTGCCCTCGCACGACACGCGCTGGCAAGCGCGACGTGAACAGGCTGCGAATTGTGCACGTTATCGGCGATCGCGTGTCCCCTGTCCGCTTTCGGGCGAGCAGCCGCGTCGCCGACTTGAACGGGAGGGATCACGATGACGAGCCTGCGCGCGCGGCTGCTGCCGCTCGCCCTGCGGCTTCAGGGTCGCAAGGCGGACTACCGCTCTGCCGAGGCCGTACACCGGCGCATCGCCCGCGAGCGGGGCAGGCTCAACCACGAGCCGCCGTCGCAGCTGCGGCGAGAGCACCGCGTCTCCGTGCAGCAGGTGGAGGGCGCGCCGGTCTACACCGTGGCGCCGCGTGTCCGCTCGCGACGCCCGCCGATCGTCTACGTGCACGGCGGCGCGTTCATCGCGGAGATCAAGCCGCAGCACTGGTCGTTCATCAGCCGGCTGGTGCGCGCGACCGGCCGCGCGGTTGTGGTCCCGATCTACCCGCTGGCGCCGGAGCACGACGCCCGGGACATGTACCGGGTGCTCGGCGCGACGTGGGCGCTGCTCACAGGCGAGCACCCACGGACCGCCCCGGCGCTGGACGCCGCACGGGACGCGCGCGACCCGGTGGTCGCCGGTCCGGTTCTCGTGGGCGACTCGGCCGGTGGTGGGCTGGCGCTGGGGTTGGCTCAGCTGGCGCGCGACCACGGGGCGCCACGCCCGTCGTTGACCGCGCTGCTGTCCCCCTGGCTGGATGTCGCGGTCGAGGACCCGCTGTCCATCGAGCTCGACCAGGTCGATCCGTGGCTCAGCGTTCCCGGGCTGCGCGAAGCGGGGCGTCTCGTTGCGGGGGCCGACCGCCCTGACCACCCGCTCGTGAGCCCGCTGTACGGGGAGGTCGGGGAGCTGGGGCCGGTGGCCATCCTCACCGGCACCCGGGACCTGCTGCTGCCGGACAGCCGCAGGCTCCGTGACCGGCTCCGGGAGGCTGGTGAGCCGTACGACTACTACGAGGCTGAGGGCATGGTGCACGTGTGGATGCTGACGCCGATCCCCGAAGCCAGCCTCGCGTTCACGCACCTCGTGCAGCTGATTCGGGACGCCTGACGCCTCGCACCCCCCCCCATCAGCTCGGCGAATGGCTCTGCGTTGATCCATTCGCTGGACGGATGGATGGGATGCTGTCGCGGCCCCTTGTGGAGGCCACGGCGCATGGCGACGTTCGGGGGCATCAGACAGAGCTCCGGGCGCCGCCATGGTCGTGGCGCCGGGGCGCAGCGTCCTGGAGGACAGCATGGCAAAGGTTGCAGTGATCTACTACTCGTCGACGGGGACGAACAGGAGCGTGGCGCAGGCCGTCGCGGAGGGAGCGCGCGAGGCTGGGCACGAGGTGCGTGTGCGGCTCGTCCCGGAGACGGCGCCGGCCGCCGCGGTCGACTCGAACCCCGCGTGGCGGGCCTTCGTGGACAGCACGGCCAACGAGCCGCGAGCCGCGCTGGACGACCTGGACTGGGCGGACGCGATCGTGTTCGGGACGCCGACGCGGTTCGGGAACATGGCGGCGCAGCTCAAGTCGTTCATCGACTCGGCCGGAGGGCTGTGGGCCTCGGGCAAGCTGGCGAACAAGGTGTACGCCGGCTTCACGTCCGCGATGAACACGCACGGCGGCCAGGAGTCGACGTTGCTCGCGTTGTACACGAGCATCTACCACTTTGGCGGGTACATCGTGACGCCCGGCTACACGGATCCGCTGGTCTTCGCGTCGGGCGGCAACCCGTACGGGGTGTCGGTGACGACGGGCCAGAACGGCGCCGGCCCGACGGACGCAGACCTCGCGCACGCCCGCTACCTGGGCCGACGCGCCGGTGACACGGCCGCGCGCCTGCGCGGCTGATCGCCACGGGCGTGGTCCGGGCGCTGCATGCGCCGACGGCCGGACCACGCCACCTTGCGGACTCCTGGTCGCGTGGCTAGGCTCGCGCCTCTGAGGCACCCGGAGCGGGTGCCACGAGGAGGAGGACGGAGCGCGTGTCACGACTACCGGCACGGTCGTTGATCATGGATCTGCTGGTCGCACGGCGCGGCATGGCCTTGTCGTCCCGCGAGGCCGTGCGCGCCGGCCGCCTGTTCTCGATCACCCCGAACGCGATCCGGACCGCGCTGGCGCGCCTGTCCGCCGCAGAGCTGGTCAGCGGTGACGGTCACGGCAACTACCGCGTTGGCGCCCGGGCGACGGAGCTGACGGACGAGCTGCGTGGGTGGCGGCAGCTGGCCGAGCGGGTCGTCGATTGGCGAGGCGCGTTCGTCGCGGTGCACACCGGCGCGCTCCCCCGTACGGACCGCCCGGCGTTGCGGGCCCGTGAGCGCGCGCTCGCGATGACCGGCTTCCGGGAGCTCGAGCGCGGGCTCTTCCTGCGCCCCGACAACCTCGCTGACGGCGTCGTCGGGACACGCTACCGGATGAGGCGGCGAGGGCTCGACGCGAACGCGCCGCTCTTCGTGGCGAGCTCGTTCGACGACGAGACCTACCGGCGGATCCTGGGCCTCTGGCGCGACGTCGACCTCAACGAGCGCTACCGGGAGATGGCCGCACGGATCGACGCGTGGCTGGCCCAGCGGCCCGGGCAGGCGCTCGAGGCAGCCGCGCACGACGTGTTTCTGCTGGGGCGGGAGGCGCTACGCGCGGTCGTCTTCGACCCGCTGCTGCCCCCACCTCTGGTCGACGTCGCGTTGCGTGCGGCGTTCGTACGGCGCGTCGTGACGCTGGACGATGAGGCACAGCGCATCTGGGACACGTACCTGACGTCCTGAGCGCCGCCGTGCGGGCTCTATCGGACCAGGCCCGCGCTGCAGGGGGCAGGCAGCCCTGCACCTGAATCGGGTCGCTCGTCGCCAGCGAGCTCGGGTCAGGCGACAGGCGTGGTCCCGGGGCGCGGGCTCAGCCCGTCCTGCTCACGTCCTGCTCTGCGGTCTGGTCGTAGCTGTCGCGAGCGTCCTGGATGTGGAAGCGGTTGGCCGTTGCCCACTCGGCCAGGGCGAACAGCGGCTGCAGGAGGGTCTGTCCGAGCGGGCTCAGCCGGTAGCGCGGCCGGGAGCGGGTGGGCCCCTCCAGCTCACGCAGCACGAGGCCGTCACGCTCGAGGCCGCGCAGCGTCCGGGTGAGCATGCGCGCCGAGACGCCGGGGATCGCCGTGCGCAGCTGGCCGAACGTCCGCGTGTGCTCTGCCAGCTGGGTGATCACGCATGCCGACCACTTCTCGCCGATGCGGTTGATGACCTCGCCGGCCTCCAAACAATGCTGCTGGGCGTTCTGCAGTCGTTCGTCTGTCATGTTCATACGGGGCATGGTCGGCAGGTAAGGTCACCGCGTCGGTTGACGGGCACACCAGTGATACGGACGTTCGGCTTGCTGAAGGTCTCTCGAACCTACGCGCCCCGACGGGAAAGGCAAGCGAAACCGCGACCGGGACGCACGCTTGTGGCGTCAGACCACGCTCCACGAGACCTGTACGAGACCTGACGCGTACGTTCGCGTTGACCGGTGCACGAGTGTTCGCTCGTCGTGCCCGGTCTCGAACAGCCGAACCCCGGCTCCCAGCAGCACCGGCACGTAGGATATCGTGATCTCATCGAGAAATCCGGCGTCCAGGAAGGAGCGAATCGTCTGCCCCCCGTCCACGTAGATCCGGCGCGTGCCTTCCTCGTGGAGCTGCTCCAGGAGCGGGCCCAGCGGGCCACAGAGAAAGGTGACGCCCGCCCGCGGCGCCTGGACCCCGTTCGTCAGCACGATCAGGCGGTGCTGCGGGAACGGGTACTCCTCGAACCCCGAGACGACGTCCCAGGTACGCCGGCCCATGATCACGGTGTCGACCCCGGTCATGAAGTCCCCATAGCCGTAGTCCTCGCCGGGCTGCTGCACACGCTGCAGCCAGTCGAGGTCGTCGTCGCGGCCCGAGATGTAGCCGTCAATGCTCACGGCGAGGTACGCCGAACACCTGGGACGCTGCATGGAGATGCTCCGGCCCTGAATCCGTACTGGCTCGTCAACCGACGGCCGCTTGACGACAGTATAGGTGTTGGGCACGCGCCGCGCACCCCCCGTGTTACCGGCGCTCTGCCGTCGCTCGAGTGCGGCCCTCGCGCGCGTGCGCCCGTCGTCCGTGCGACGCGCGCGGCCCTGTGGTACGCCGTGGCCCGACCACTCGCCCTCGCCAGGGGCAGGTTGCTCCAACGCGGCTTCGAGGTACCCATGGCATCCGACAGCGACGTGACCTCCGTCCGGATCGCCCGCATCATCCTGCGGCTCGTCCACGACCCCCGTGGCATCTCGTCTCGGCAGATCATGGACGAGTTCGGCCTGGCGGAGCGGACGGAGCGCAAGTACCGCACCCTGCTGCTGGACAACTTCCGCGACGAGTTCCAGCGGATGGGCTTCGACCTCGTGCAGGAGGGCAGCACCCTCGACGATCGGCGGCTGATCCTCCGCGCGCACGGCGAAGAGCCTGACGACAGCTCGCGGCTCTCGCTGCTCGTGAGCCTCGCCATGAGCCAGGCGCTCTTCAACGCGATGGGCCAGGTGGACCACGCGCGCGCCATGAAGGACTCCGTCGAGGCGTACAGCCGCAAGGACCTGCGCTCCGTCTGGCGCTTCAACGACCTCGACCGCAAGCTGCACGTCGTCCCGGACGCGCCGCAGGACTACACGCGGCGCGAGGCGGACATCACCGCGGTCCTGCGTGCCATCTTCACGCACCGCGAGATCACCTTCGACTACTGCGGCGTCAACGACGCCGACTACACCCGTCGCCGCGTCCGGCCCCTCTCGCTCGTCAGCTGGCGCGGCGGCCTCTACCTCGCCGGACAGCGCGACGACAGGCGCTTTCGCCTCTACGCGATCAGCCGCATGCGCAACGCCCAGGCGGTGCTCAAGAGCGAGTTCATCTACCCGGGGAGAGAGTCCTACGACCCCCGGCTCCTCTTCGACGCGCGGTTCGGCCTCTACGAGGAGGAGAGCGCCGTGCCCCGTCGGGTCGAGCTCGTCTTCGCGAACTCCCAGTGGCTCAAGCGCTACCTCACCGAGCGGCGCTGGCACGCCTCCCAGACGTTCACCGAGCTGCCCGATGGCCGGCTGCGCATGACCATGAAGCTCCGCACCCTCGCGGAGGTGCGGCTATGGGTGCGGCAGTTCGGCGATGACGTCGAGGTGATCCGCCCGGAAGACCTGCTGACGACCGCCGCGGAGGACCCCGCGGTCGACGACCGCGACGCGACCTGACGCCAGCGACCGTGCTGGTGCCCACGCGACCAGCCGGGAGGCGCGCGGCCGATCGGTGGCCCCGCACCCGACACGCCGCAGGTGCCGCGCCCATCCACTTGACACCCCCCGTAGCCTCCACCACAGATGCAGCCGATCCCACGCACTCGGCACGGAGCAGCGGCGCAGATGTCTGCAGGTACCGTCATCGCTGATCGCTACGAGCTGCTCGACGCGCTCGGTTCCGGCGGCATGGGCACGACATGGCGTGCCCGGGATCGCCAGCTGGGCAACGACGTCGCCATCAAGCTGCTGCGCATGGACCGCGTCGAGGACTGGAAGGTCATCGAGCTCTTCGAGCGCGAGGCCCGCACCCTGGCCTCGCTGACGCACCCCGGGGTCCCCCGCTACATCGACGCCCAGGCCGGCGGTGACGACGGCTGGTACCTCGTCCAGGAGCTCGCGCCGGGGCGGTCGCTCGAGGACCTGCTCACGCAGCGCCTCCCCGAGGAGGCCCTGCGCAGCATCGCCAGCCAGATCCTCGACGTCCTCGTCTACCTGCAGACCTGGTCGCCGCCCGTCATCCACCGCGACATCAAGCCGTCGAACCTCATCGTCGACGACGCCGGGCGGGTGAAGGTGGTCGACTTTGGCGCGGCGTGTCGCTCGATCACGGACACGCAGCTGGGTGGCAGCACCGTCGTCGGCACCTTCGGCTACATGGCGCCGGAGCAGTTCCGCGGCGTCGCGACGGCCGCGACGGACCTCTACGGCCTGGGCATGACGCTGGTCCACGTCGCGACCGGCGTCGAGCCGTCGCAGCTGCCCACCGAGCGCATGGCCGTCCAGTTCCGCGACCGGGTCCAGCTCACGCCAGGCGTCGTGGCGTGGCTCGAGCGCATGACCGCGCCGGCGCTGGAGGACCGCTTCCAGAGCGCGACCGAGGCGCTCGCGGCGCTGCAGCACGTCGACGACTACCGCGACCTGCCGGCGTTCCCGTGGCAGGGCTCCCGCTCGGTCACGGTGCTCCGCCACGACGACGGCGTCGAGCTCGAGATCACACCGCGGAGCATGCGCGGCGCGGGGGTGTTCTTCGTGCTCTTTGGCGCCGTGTGGAGCGTCATCTCGACCATCGCGGCGATCAGCATGATCGTCGACACCGGCGGCGAGCTGGGCGCGGTGTTCCTGGGCACCCTGTTCGCCGGGCTGGGCTGGGTCATGATCGTCGCCGGGGTGCACCAGTTCAGGATGCGGGAGTGGTTCACGCTGCGCGGCCAGCGCTGGATCCGCCGCTGGCGTGCGTTCCCGTGGGGCGAGAAGGAGCAGGAGGGCGCGACGACGGACATCATGCGCATCGACGCGGTGCCCAACGGCACGAAGGTCAACGGGCAGTCGCTCTACGTCGTGCACCTCGAGACGAGGAGCGGGCTCGTCAAGCTGGGCAGCGGCCTGGCCTACGGTGAGGCCTTCTCGCTGGCTGAGGCGCTGTCCGCGATGGTGGGCCTCGAGACGCCACGCCACGCCGGCCCGTTCGACCAGTTCACGGCGCAGTTCAAGGCGATGTTCGACGGCATGAAGGGCGGCGGCGCGCTCAAGGGCCTCGCGCGCCTCGCGGCCCACCTTCCGGCGGTGCAGGAGGCCGTCCAGCAGGTGAGCGGCTCAGCGGCGCCCACGACGAACCGACCCGGCGGCGCCGCCGGCGCCACGTGGCGCCCGGAGCCTGCGGCGCCCGGCGCCCGACCTGCCAGTACCCAGGCCTCCAGCACCCAGGCATCCAGCGCGGCCGGTGCCGGCCAGGGCTCCGCACACCAGCCGTCCGTCATCCACGCCGACCAGCGCGCTGACGCCCACAGCGACACCGGCTCCTGGCCGCCGCGCTGACCGCAGCGACGCCTGCGAGGGCGCTACGCGCGGTCCGCCGCCGGCAGGCTGATCACCCAGCGGGAGCCGGTCGGCGTGACGGGCTCCCACGTCAGCGCGCCGCCCATCTGCTCGACCAGCCCGCGGCACAGGTACAGCCCCAGGCCGTGGCTGTCGTGGCCCACCGGGCGGGCGAACGGTTCGAACAACGTGGCCTCGACGTCCGCCGGGAGGCCGCGCCCGTCATCCTCGATCACGAGCAGGACGGACGGCCCCGCGGCGGCGCTCGACACCCGCAGGGTCGTCGCGCCCGCGTGCCGGACGGTGTTGACCACCAGGTTGTCGATGACGCGCCCCAGCGCGACGTCGTCGGCGAGGACGACGTGATCGGCCGCGACGGCCACGGTGACGACGAGCGCCGGCCGCGCGCCCTCGCTGATCGTCGCCTGCAGCCGCTGCAGCCGCTCGTCCACGGCGGCGAGGAACTGGACCGGCTCTGCGTTGAGCGCCTCCTCGCGCGCGCGCGCGGCGGCGAGCAGGCTCTCGGTCAGCGTCACGAGCCGCATCGCGTCGCCGCGCAGCTGCTCGAGCGTCTCGCGGTACTCGTGGTCTCCGCGCGGCTTGCGGAGCGTGACCTCGATCTCGCCGATCAGCGCGGTGAGCGGGGTGCGCAGCTCGTGGGCGACCTCGACGATGAAGCGCTCGCGCGCCTGGAACGACTCCTGGACCCGATCAACGAGCTGCCCGACGGTGCGCGCGAGCTGCGCGGTCTCTCCGGTCAGGCCCTCCCGCCGGGAACCGTCGATGACGCTCGTCGCGTCGCTCGGCCGGAGCGTGCCCAGCGCCTCGACGTCGAGGCGGGCGCAGGCGTCGCTCAGGTCCTCGAGGTCCGACGTCAGCCGCCGCACGATGAGGTAGCCGGCGCCCACGATGAGCAGGAACGCCAGCAGGCCCAGGGCGACGGCGACGCGGATCGCGTACCAGGTCGAGGCGTCGACCGAGGCGTGGTCAAGGCCCACGACAGCCCACGCGGCGGTGTCAGGCGCCCCGGGACTGCCGTCCGCACGGGGCAGGGCGGACGTTCCGGGGAGCGACGCGGTCCCGGGGGGCGAGGCGGTCCCGGGGGGCGAGGCGGTCCCGGGGAGCGAGGCCGCGGCCATGCGCAGCTCCGCAGGAGCGACCCCGCGCACGTTCGCGATGCGGCGACCTGCGGCGAGCGCCGCGCACAGCTGCGCAGGGTCCGGCGCGTCGAGCGTCGCGCCGCTCCGGCTCACGATGGCGCAGTCGTGGCTCAGGACGAGGGCGACCATCGACGGGTGGTGGTCGTGCCGGTCGTCGACGACGGTAGTGCGCGTCTCCCCGGTGCCAGCGTTGCCGGTGCGTGCGTCGCCGGTGCGTGCGTCGCCGGTGCCAGCGTTGCCGGTGCCGTCGCCGCTGCCCGTGGCGGAGCCCGGCGAGGCAGCCCCCGGCCGCCGCGGCTCCGCGTCGAGCAGCCACGCCTGGGCGTGCTCCTCGGCGAAGCGGAGCAGCAGCAGGTCTGTCTGGTGGTGGATCTGGTAGTGGATGATCCACAGGAGCGTGGCCATCAGCGCGGTGAGGACGACGAGGGTCAACGCGCCCTGCCAGACGGCCAGCCTGCGGCGGAGCGTGGGCTGGGGTGGCCCGGGTTGGGCGGGCGGGGCGTCAGGCGTCGTCACGGGAGCTCCTCCTCGGGTCGCAGCCGGTAGCCTCTGCCGCGGACCGTCTCGATGGCAGAGACGGTCGACTCCGGCGCGTCGAGGTGGGAGCGGAGGTAGCGGACGTAGACGTCGACGACGTTCGAGGTGGGGTCGAAGTCGAGGCCCCAGGCGCGGTCCAGGATGCGGCTGCGGGACAGGACCTCGCCGCGGTGTCGGAGCAGGAGGTCGAGCAGGTTGAACTCCCGGCCGCTGAGCCCGTGCTCAGGCTGGCCCGGGCGCTGGACGGTGCGGCGCCGCAGGTCGACGGTCGCGAGGCCCACCCGCACGGACGCGCCGGGTGGTTCGTTCTGGCTGCGGCGCAGCGCCGCGCGCAGGCGCGCGAGCAGCTCCTCGAAGTGGAAGGGCTTCCGGAGGTAGTCGTCTGCCCCGGCCTCGAGCGCGAGCACGGCGGCGTCGACGCCGGTGCGGGCGGTGAGCATGATGATGGGCGCGGCGACACCGCCCGCGCGCCAGCTGCGGATGAGCTCGAGGCCGTCGACGCCGGGCAGGCCCCAGTCGAGCAGGATGGCGTCGTAGGGCTGGGTGGTGGCCTGCAGCCGAGCGTCGTCACCGGTCGCGCAGCGATCCACGGTGAAGCCCTCCTCCTGGAGGCCACGCGTGAGGAACCGGGCGACGCGGTGGTCATCTTCGACGACGAGGATCAGCATGGGGTGCGGGTCCGTTGGGTGCGGGTCTGCGTCCTGCACGGTGCGTCCCGGTCGTGTCCGCCGGCGCCGTGGCGCTGTCAACGGCGGCGTTGTGGCAGTGGGGCGTTCGGGTCGAGACGCTTGATGCAGGCCAAGCGGTGGCGGTGTGCTGTCCAGGCCCGGCCGGTCGTACGGGGGAAGGCCCGGCGGTCAGGCTGCAGTCACGTCCGGTCCTGCCACGCCGGCCCCGGCTCCCCCGGCCCCGGCTCCCCTGGCCCCGGCTCGCCCGCCCCCGGCTCCCCCGGCCCCGGCTCGCCCGGCCCCGGCTCAAGGGGGCCGTCATGGTGCACGAAGCGGGCGTAGAGGGCCGGGATCACCAGCAGGGTCAGGGCCGTGCTCGTCACGAGGCCGCCGATGATGACCGTCGCCAGCGGGCGCTGGACCTCTGCGCCGGTGCCCTGGGCCAGCGCCATGGGCACGAAGCCGAACCCGGCGACCATCGCCGTCGTCAGCACCGGGCGAAAACGCTCGCGGGCGCTCAGCTCTGCGGCCTCCGGGCCGCTGTGGCTCGACTCCAGCTCGCGGGTGCGGGTGAGCATCACGATGGCGTTCATGACCGCGATCCCCGCCAGCGCGATGAAGCCGACGATCGCGCTCATCGAGATCGGCATCCCGGCCCACGCCAGCAGCAGCACGCCGCCGGAGATGGCCACCGGCACGTTGAGCAGGATCAGCAGCGCGCCCGAGAGGCGGCCCAGCGCCTGCCAGAGCAGCAGCACGATCAGCAGCAGCAGGCCCGGCACGAGCACCGCCGTGCGGCGCGTCGCCGCGCGCAGCTCCTCGATGGTGCCGCTCCACGCCACCCAGTAGCCCTCGGGCAGCGTGAGCTCCTCCGCGATGCGCGCCCGCGCCTCGTCGACGAAGCTGCCGGTGTCGCGCCCGCGCACGTTCGCCTGGACGATCATCCGCCGGCTGCCGGCCTCCCGCGACACGGTGACAGCGCCGTTGCGCTGGGTGAGCCGCGCGACGTCACCGAGCGGCACGACGCCGCCCAGCGCAAGGCCTCCTCCGCCGAATCCACCTCCGCCGGACGACCACGCGCCGCCCCACGACGACTCGCCGCCCGCCACCAGCAGCGGCAGGTCCTCGAGCCGGGCGTCCGCGGGCAGGGACAGCCGAATCGACAGCGGGTCGCGGAATTCTCCCCGCACGACCCGCCCGCCATCAAGCCCCCGCTGGACCGCGCGGACCCACACCATCACGTCCGCCGGCTGGAGCCCGTACTGCGCGAGGCGCTCCGGGATGAGCTCCACGTCGAGCGACGGCATGCCCTCCGCGACGGGCGGGACGACGTCTGCGGCCCCGGGGATCGCCTCGAGGATCGCCGCGGCCTCCCGCCCCAGGCGCGCCAGCTCGTCGAGGTCTCGGCCGTAGATGACGACGCCCACGTCCGAGCGGATCCCCTGCAGCAGCTCGTTGAAGCGCATCTCGATGGGCTGCGTGAAGGTGAGCGACGCGCCGGGCGCGTGCTCGCGGAGCGCGCGCTCCATCTGCGTGACCAGCTCGTCGATGTCCACGCCGGGGCGCCACGCCGAGCGCGGGCGCAGGCGCACGAGCACGTCCGCCTCCTCCATGCCCATCGGGTCGGTCGCGACGCCGGGCGCGCCGGTGCGGGTCGCGACGCGCTCGACCTCCGGGAACGTCTGCAGCACCGCCTCGACGCGCAGCGCCTCCTCGAGGGCGCGCTCGCGCGAGATCGACGGCAGGCGCCCGGTCTGGACGACGATGTCGCCCTCCTCGAGGCGCGGCGTGAACTCGACGCCCATGCGCGAGGCGACCAGCGCGCCGGCTGTCACCAGCAGCACGGACAGCACCGTCATGCTCCACCAGCGGTGCAGCACGCCGGAGAGCAGCGGGTGGTAGAGGCGCTGGGCGAAGCGCACGATCGGCGTGACGTGCTCGCCGCTGGGCCTGAGCACCAGCGAGCCCAGCGCCGGCACGTACGTGAACGACAGCACGATCGCCGTCGTCAGCGCGAGCAGCACGGTGAGGGCCATCGGGCGGAACAGCTTGCCCTCGGTCCCGGTCATCAGCAGCACCGGCACGTAGACCAGCCAGAGCACGCCGCTGGAGAACAGCACCGGGCGCGCGACGGCGCGGGCGCGCTCGACGACGGCGCGGCCCAGGTGGCCGTCTGCCGCGAGCTTCACGCCGACGACGCTCTCGACCACGACGATGGTGCCGTCGACGACGAGCCCGAAGTCCACCGCGCCCAGCGACATCAGGTTGCCGGAGTAGCCCAGCGCGTACAGGCCGGTGAACGCGCCGAGCATCGCCAGCGGGATGACGGACGCGACGATGAGGCCGGCGCGCAGGTCGCCGAGCATCAGCAGCAGGATCAGGATGACGAGCAGGCCGCCCTCGATGAGCGAGCGCGCGACGGTGCGCAGCGTGCTGCCCACGAGCTGCTCGCGGTCGTAGGCGACGGCGACGTCGAGGCCGGCGGGCAGGGTGGCGACGACCTCGTCGAGGCGCTCGCGGACCTGGCGGACGACGCGCAGCGCGTCTGCGCCGGCGAGCAGCTGCACCATGACGAAGAGGGCCTCGCCTTCCGCGTCGGCGGTGCCCAGGCCCACGGTCAGCACGCGGCCGGGGGTGACGCGCGCGACCTCGTCGAGGCGCACGGTGTGGTCGCCGCGCCGGGCCACGGATGGGTGGCAGCGGCGAGGAAGACCAGCCCGCGCGTCTTCTCCGGATAGGCAAGCGCGAAGGCTGCGGCGATCGCCCCGCCGAAGGAATGGCCGACGACAACGGGCTTCGGGCCAAGGCCTGCCGCGAGCGCCACTTCGCCGATTTCGCGGGCGAAAGTCTCGCGTGAATAGCCGATCCGCCAACCGCTGTCGCCCATGCCGCCGAGATCCATCGAGGCGACGTTATAGTGTTCTGTCAGCAGCGGCGCGATGAAATGGAACCAATGCGCATGGGCGCCATTGCCATGCACGAAGAGAAGACCCGGCCGGTTTGCGTCGTCATTTCCCCAGCGCAGATAATGTATCTCGTTGCCGTCGACATCGAGCGTGCGGCTTTCGAAAGGCGCGGCCAGCGCCTGCCGGAACCAGAGCGGCCGGTGCATGACGATGTCTTCATCGGGGATTGTGACTTGGCCGGTTTCAGGCTGCCGTTGAACGGTGCCGCAGGTCGTGTTCATCGCTCTTGATACTCGGGTAAGGGGGTCGAAACTCGTTGTCAGATGGCGGGCAGCAGCGCGCGAAGAAGCGCGCGCGCCGATGTGGGCTTGCCGAGGCGGGGAATGGAAGCTGCTTCGCCCGGAAACATCATCACATCGTCGACATGGGCGGTCGCGAAGATGACACGTACGCCATTTCGCTTCAGTTCGATGCCGAGGTCGATCGCATATTGACCGTTCAGATTGACGTCGAGCACGTCGTCCCAGACCTGTTCGGGCGTGTCGACCACGGTGCCGTAGCGCTGGATGCCGGCGCAGCAGGCCAGCACGTCGACGCCGCCGTGTCGCGCCACGGCCTCGCCGATCGCGGCTTCCATGTCGCCG
>ERZ869909.1229-NODE-1229-length-21560-cov-7.518084_pt1 | contig 21560 bp, 14 predicted proteins | sample MGYA00520892_ERZ869909 | MGnify/ENA primary metagenome ERZ869909 (study PRJEB32215, sample SAMEA104723947) | bioreactor metagenome | biome: bioreactor; feature: anaerobic bioreactor; material: water | place: China | collected 2015-03-12 ... | reverse complement strand
TACGCGAAAGTCTGCGGCTCGCGGGGACGCTCGCCCTCCCGAGGCGCACGGCGCCCCGTCAATACCACTTCGTGACGACTTCCTCGGGCTTGTAGGCGTCGATATAGTCGAGGATTTCGCTGGGGTATTTCGAGACGAAGAAAATGTTCCGGCTGCCCTGCTTGGCGAAGTGGTTCTCGTACACCGTCTCGAACATCTGGAGCAGGGGGTCATAAAAACCCTGCACATTGAGCAGGGCAATCGCCTTGTTGTGGTAATGCAGCTGCTTGAGCGTCAGCAGCTCCATGAATTCCTCGATGGTCCCGAAGCCACCGGGCAGGGCGATGAAGGCATCCCCCTTTTCCTCCATGATGGTCTTGCGGTGGCGCATATCCGCCGTGACGATCAGCTCGTCGCAATTGTCGTACACGATCGGCGGCCGATTGAGCGCCTCGGGAATCACGCCGATGGTATGGGCCCCGGCTCCCTTCGCCGCCCGGGCGAGTGCGCCCATCAGGCCAATGTTGCCGCCGCCGTAGACCATCGTGTGGCCGCGCTTGGCGATGAGGGCGCCGAGGCTATGGGCGGACTCGAGAAATGGCGCCGGTACAACATCGCTGCTGCCGGCGAAAACGGTGATGGCAATACCCATGGGTCTGTTTAATACTCCGTTGGCGGCTCGATGGCTCGAGGGGAAAAACGAAAACACGCGCAAGACTTCCTATTGGAAGCCCTGCGCGTGCGATTGGGCACAAGCCCTATGCGAACCCCGCGCCCGATGTGTGGAGGCGCGAGGGAAGGGCGGACGCCGAGGCGTCCGCCGCAGACTGGTCTCGTGAAGTGACCTACCACTCGAGGGAGGAGGCGGTCTGGTATTCGGTGACCCGCGTCTCGAAGAAGTTCTTCTCCTTCTGCAGGTCGATCGTTTCGCTCATCCACGGGAAGGGGTTGCGCGAACCGTAGATCGGCTTGATGCCGATGCGCTCGCAACGGCGATCGGCGATGTGCTGCACATACTCCCGGAAGAGCGAGGCATTGAGGCCCAGAATGCCGCGGGGCAGGCAATCCTCGGCGTAGCGAATCTCGTACTCTACCGCCTCCTGAATCATCGCCACGATCTCCGCCTGGAAATCCTCCGTCCATACGAAGGGATTCTCCTGCTTGATCGTGTTGATGAGGTCCACGCCGAAATTCAGGTGGATGGTCTCGTCCCGCATGATGTACTGGAACTGCTCGCCGATGCCCGTCATGCGGTTCTGGCGGTGGAAGCTCAGAATCATCACGAATCCGGAGTAGAAGAAGATTCCCTCCATGATCACATAAAAACCGATGAGGTTCTTGAGGAACTTCTGAATATTCTCCGGCGAATCCGTGCGGAAATTCGGGTCGGAAATGTCCGCCGTGAGGCCCATCACGAAATCGTCCTTGCCCTCGATGGCATCCACCTCGAGGTACATGTTGAACACCTCGCGGTGATCAAGGTTGAGCGACTCGCAGATGTATAGGAAGGTGTGCGTGTGCACCGCCTCCTCAAAGGCCTGGCGCAACAGGTATTGCCGCGCCTCGGGGTTCGTCACATGGCGGAAAATCGCCAGCACGATGTTGTTGCCCACAAGGCTCTCGGCCGTGGAAAAGAAACCCAGGTTGCGCATGATCACCCGGCGCTCGTCGTCGGTGAGTTGCGGTGACTTCCACAGCTCGATGTCGCGCTGCATCGGCACCTCGGAGGGCATCCAGTTGTTGTTGCAGCCGTTGATGTAGTGCTCCCACGCCCACTTGTACTTGAGCGGCATGAGCTGGTTTACATCCACCGTCTTGCAGTTGATCAGGCGCTTCTCCTCGGGATTAATCTCGCGCGTCGTGTCCATCATTTCCCGAATTTCGCCGGTCGTGTTGCAGCAACCCATCTATTTGTTCTCCTTCCGCATGGTTTTAATGTTTTCCTTCCGCTGATGGTGGGGGATTGGTCATTTCGTCATGGCCCGCCGGGGAGGGCGAGCGTCCTCGCGAGCCGCAAGCCAGCGCGTAGATCCCCCTCACCCCAACCCTCTCCCAGAGGGAGAGGGGGCCGATCATCCCTCCGATGTGGCCGGTCTCCTGACCGAGCCACTCTTACGACCGCAGGTCTCCAATGTCCGCGTCCGCGCGGAATGCTCTGGAGACCTTGCGGTCCCCGGAGCGGCGCGGTCGGGAGACCGGCCGCATCGCAAGTGGTTGATTCAACTTTCCATCGTTGCGATTCGCCCCGAGCTTACTGGCACGCCTCGCAATCGGGGTCGTCGATGCTGCAGGCCTTGGGGGCCTGAAGCGGTGTGTCGTCGGCGAGGTCACGGGCGAGGGCTGCCGAATCGGGCAGCGACTCGTCGATGATGGCCATCGGTGCGGCGGCCATGCCGCGGTCGACCATGATGTCCGACGAGGCTGACTTGTTCTTCATCCAGCGGGGCTGAATGCCGCGGCGATTGACATCCATCGTCGATTTCTCGATCTGCGTGGCGGCGAGGCAACGCAGGTAGTAGGTCGTCTTCAGGCCCTTGCGCCAGGCGAGCATGTACATGTCCGAGAGGCGCTTGCCGCTGGGCTCCCCGAGGTAGAGGTTGAGGGACTGCCCCATGTCGATCCATTTCTGGCGGCGGCTGGCGCACTCGATGATCCACTTGGGGTCGATCTCGAAGGCCGTGCTGTACTTCTCGCGCAGGTGCGCGGGGATGCGCTCGATCTCGGCGAGCACCCCGTCGTAGTACTTCAGGTCGTCAATCATCTCCTCGTCCCACAAGCCGTGCGTCTTCAAATCCTCCACGAGGTAGTCGTTCACCCAGGCGAACTCGCCGCTCAGGTTCGACTTGCTGTACAGGTGTTTGTAGGCCGGCTCGATGGACTGCGACACGCCCGTGATGTTGGCGATGGTCGCCGTCGGGGCGATGGCCATGCAGTTCGAGTTGCGCATGCCGTGCTCGGCGACGGCCGCGCGCACGAGGTCCCAGTTCATCCGGGTGGAGCGGTCCATCTCGAGCATGCCGCCGCGCTCGTCCTCGAGCAGGTCGATCGTGTCAATCGGCAGCAGGCCGCGGTGCCACTTCGAGCCCTCGTAGGTCTGGTAGGCGCCGCGCTCGGCCGCCAGCTCGGTCGACGCGAGAATCGCGTAGTAGGAGACCATTTCCATGGAGGTATCGGCGAATTCGATGGCCGCCTCGCTGGCGTAGCTGCACCCGATGCTGTAGAGCGCGTCCTGGAAGCCCATGATGCCCAAGCCCACCGGGCGGTGCTGCAGGTTGGCGTTGCGCGCCTCGGTCGTCGGGTAGAAGTTGATGTCGATCACATTGTCGAGCATGCGCAGGGCCGTGCGGACCGTCTTGGCGAGGCGTTCCTCGTCCATCCCATCGGGCCCGGCATGGCGCACAAGGTTGATGGAGCCGAGGTTGCACACGGCCGTCTCGTCCGCCGAGGTGTTCAGCAGGATCTCGGTGCAGAGGTTCGAGCTGTGCACCACGCCCTTGTGGTCCTGCGGCGAGCGCACATTCGACGGGTCCTTGAAGGTGAACCACGGGTGGCCCGTCTCGAACAACATCGACAGCATGCGCCGGTACAGGCTGATGGCCTCGACCCGCTTGAACTGCTTGAGTTCGCCACGGTCTGCCTTGCGCTCGTACTCGATGTAGCGGTTCTCGAACTCGCGGCCGTACAGATCGTGCAGGTCCGGCGTCTCGGAGGGGTTGAAGAGCGTCCAATGCGCCTGGGCCGCCACGCGCTTCATGAACAAGTCGGGAATCCAGTTCGCCGTGTGCATGTCGTGCGTGCGGCGGCGGTCATCGCCGGTGTTCTTGCGCAGCTCGAAGAAGTCCTCGATGTCGAGGTGCCATGTCTCGAGGTAGGCGCACATGGCCCCCTTGCGCTTCCCCCCCTGGTTCACTGCCACAGCCGTGTCGTTGGCGACTTTCAAGAACGGGACAATCCCCTGGCTCTGTCCGTTCGTGCCCTTGATATAGCCGCCGGTCGCGCGCACATTCGTCCAGTCATTGCCGAGGCCACCCGCCCATTTCGAGAGCTTGGCGTCGTCCATGATGCACTTGAAGATATGCTCGAGGTCGTCCTTGATCGTCGTGAGGTAGCATGAGCTGAGCTGCGGGTGCGGCGTGCCGGCATTGAAGAGCGTCGGCGTGCTCGAGGTGAAGTAGAACTGGCTGAGTACATCGTAGAACTCGATCGCCCGCTCGTTCTTCTGCTCGCCCTCGCCGATCGCGAGGCCCATCGACACGCGCATCCAGAAATACTGCGGCGTCTCGATGCGCTTGCCCGAATTGTGGATGAGGTAGCGGTCGTACACCGTCTGCAGACCCATGTACCCGAACAGCTTGTCGCGCTCGAGGTTCAAGGCCGCCCCGAGCCGCTCGAGATCAAACGAGAGCAACTCCGGGCTCAGGCGATCGATCGACACCCCTTCCTCGAGGTAATCGCGGAAATGCGCGCGGTGCAGCGCCGACGGGTCCGGCTGCTCGTAGTCGTCCGGAAGCACCTCGCGGTAGATCGTGTCCAGCAAGAGGTGCGCCGCCACAAAACTGTAGGCCGGGTCCCGCTCGATGCGGCCCTTGGCCGCGAAAATCATCGCCTTGTCCACCTCGGCCGGCGTGATTCCGTCGTACAGCGTCTGCATCACCTCGTCGATGATGGCATCCGGGTTGACCTTGTCGTCGTAATCGTTGCAGGCGCGAAGCACCGCCCGGCGGATAATCTGCGGATCGAGCAATGCCCGCGAGCCGTCCTTGTGCGTTACATACACGCGGGCCTGCGGCTGTCCCGCCACATCCACCTCGCCCCGGAGCGCGCGCGCGGTCTTGCGCTGCTCGCGGTAGACGATATAGCGCCGGGCGACCTTGAAGGCCCCCTGCTTCATCAACTCGCGCTCGACGAAGTCCTGGATGCGCTCGACTTCCATGCGCTCGCCCACGAGGGCCTGGCGCTGGACTTCATCGACGACGGCGTCGGTGATGGAGGCGACTTGGTCGCGCAGTTTGGTTTCCAGTTCATCTTCTTTTGGAACGGCGTATTCGGCCTTGTAGGCCTTCTCGATCGCCTTGAAGATGCGCGCTTGGTCGAACGGCGCTTCGCGCCCATCACGCTTGCGGACGGTGTAAGTGGCAGTCTCTTGCTCGATCAACGGTGATCCCCTCCTGATAAACCATGCCGCCCGTGGTTGGCCAACTCGGCCGAGACGGGCGTCGCACCCCATGAACTGTCGGCATAAACTATTATGAAAGCTGCGTTTACGGCCATTATAGGCCGAGTTACCTGCAAACGCGGACGCCCCTGCCCTTCGGCAGCCCATTGACGGCTCGCGTGTGACCTGATTCACGCTTTCCGCCCTCGGCCACGAGGTAGCCCAACCTCGAGTCGAGGACTATCGAATCGGCCGTTTTCGGCGATTCGGAGCATCGGTGGTTCCTACAGAAACGGCCGACGCCCGGGTCAGATTGGCAAGCCCCTTTCTGACCCGAGACGCACAATATACTGTGGTGCTGGATTTTGTCAATACCAAACATTGCGATTTTGGCTTTTCGAGAAATGCGAGCCTCAAGGCTGCATTTTTCGCATTATGGCGGAATTGTTAGCAGGAGATTCCCGTGACTAAGCTGGTGATAACTCGTGAATTCATCCGCATTACAAGACGCCATCCGTCGAACGGCGTCTTCCGGGAACCCTATTCGCACTTTCCATCCACCCCGCAGGACCGGCCCTTGGGGGATTTCGTGATGAAAAAGCTCGACAGGGCCAGCCGGTTGCGGGCAATCAGGGCGTACACCGGCCTAGCGAGAAGGAGCACCCCTGGAATCCGCAAGAGCGTCCCAAGCAGGCGCCAGCGGCGTTTCAAGGCTTGTGCGAGGATGTGCGGGAAGGCGCGCTCGCCCGCGTGGACCCGCCCATCCGAGGTGACGAGCTGCATCGAGGCGAGGCAATCCTCGGTGGCGATGGACGGAAAACGCTCGGGGCGGGCGGCGTCCTGGCAGGGCAGCAGCTCGATGCTGCCGGGCACCGTGTTGTGGTCGACCCATCGCGCCGCGCGTTGGCACATGCCGCAATCGCCGTCGAATATGAGGGTGGAGCTCATGTCGCTTTTACTCGTGTCTCTATTGCTCATGGTACCAAGGCAAACACGGCGCGCCGGTCCGGTGTTTCCGCGGAGTTATACATGGGCACGCCGGAAACTCTGCCGAAACAGCCAGACAAGCGGGAGGATGGCCGCGGAGATGACAAGCGCCACGGGGTGCAGATAGAAGGCGATGCAGAGCACGGTCAAGGCAAGAATGCCCACGGCCGTGCTCCATGAGCGGCCGTAGTAGAACCCGGACGCCGCGACCAAGAACGCAATGACGAGAAGCCAGCGGGGACTTCCCAAGATATAGGGAAACAGAAACGGCCGTGCTTGAAAATACGGATTGAGTGCCGGCAGGAAGGCGTCCGGCTCCAGCCTGCCGGGATACAGAAACACCAAAATCCCCAGTACACCAAAGGCCAGCGTGAGGGCGTTGACGAGGGTGGTGCGCCGCTCGGCCTCGTGCAGGCGGTGACGCCGGCTCGCTTTGTCCGCGGCACGCTCGCGTTTCGTACGCTCGCCCCCTCCGAGCCATGTGGCTTCAAGCGCTGTCTCCGCATCCGGCGCCGGGCCCAGATACGGCGCGGGCGCCAGCCGCGGCGCGGCATGCGCGGTGGGTAGCGGCTCCCACTCGAACGCGGCTGCATCATCGCCCACGGCAGGGCCACGGCGATCCTCGCGATCCATGTCGATAATTCCGCGGCAATGGCAGCAGATCCAGCGGCGAGTGGCGGCTCCACGCAGTACCAGCACCTCGCCGCCGCAGTGCGGACAACCGAGCCGGAGAAGCGCGCTCATTCCAGGGCGCGCCGCGTCAGGAACAGCCCCATGATCATGCACAGGGCAAAGGCTACCACGCCCGCATGAAACTGATAGACAAAACAGGCGAATACCAGCAGAATCGCCGAGGAATGCGCTCCCCAGCGGCGCCCAAAGGCCAGGGCCGCCCCCGCCGCCATCAGGCTGATGCCCAGCAGGATGGCGATGGGGATGGAGATCGGCACCATGCCGGTAGCGCCCTCGGCCCCTGCCATGGCGAAGTCATCACCCATGCGGTTGAGCAAACGGCCGGCAAACGGTTGCCCAGCCGTGAATGCACCCCCCAGCACGACGATGCCCCCAATCAGGCGCAACAAGGGCGAGCGCGCCCCCTTGCCCATCACCTTCTCGGCGGTTTCGCGCCGCACACGGGCCAACTCGTTGCGCAAGATCTCGGGGTTGGCGGCAAGTTCCGCGCGGATGGCCTCCTGCTGATCCGGCGTGAGGCCTTCCATCCAGCGCGAGGCCCGTGGCTTGTCCGGCGCGGCAGCGCCATCCGTGCGCTTCGGCTCCGCCGAGGTTTCCGAAGCCTCCCGAAGGTCGATCAGGCCGCCGCAAGCGTCGCACATCCAGCGCTTGTTCGCCGCGCCGGCAAGTACGACGCTCTCCGCACCGCAATGCGGACACTCAATCACATGTGATCCGGGCATGGCTACTTGGTCCTCTGGTCCCCAGGGGCGATGCTACCACGACGCGTACCGCCGGTGCGTCCCTTACGGCTGCTCCCCAATCCGCAGGGCCACCATGGTGATGTCATCGGTGTGCTCGCGGCCGTTGATGTGTACATCCACATCCGCCCGAATCGCAGCGATTAGGTCATCCAATGGCGCTGCCGCTTGCGCACGCAGCAACTCGCGCAAACGCTCCTCGGAGTACAACCGATTCTCCGGGCACAAGGCCTCGGTGAGGCCGTCGCTGTAGCAGAAGATGAGATCGCCAGGCAGGATGTCGAGCATGCGGTCCTCGTACTCGCAATCCGGCATGATGCCCAGGGGCAGGCCCTTGCGGCTGCTCAAGTCCTCGATGGCGCCGTTGCCCGGCCGCAGAAAAAACGGTGGGTTGTGCCCGGCCACGGAATAGCGCAGCTGCCTGCGCTCAAGGTCGATAGCCATCGCGAACAGTGTCACGAAGCGCCCGGAGCGCCCCACCCGCTTGCAGAGGGCCTTGTTCGTGCGGCGCAGCAACTCGGCCGGGCTGGGCGATTCTGCCGCGTATGCCCGCAGCACGCTCCAGCACTCGGACACGAGCAATGCACTCGACAGGCCGTGGCCGGTGGCATCCCCGATGCAAACGCTGATAAGCGTGGGGGATTCCTCGAGGTAATCGTAAAAATCGCCCCCAACTTGGGAAGCTTGTTGGCTGAATCCTCGCAACTCGATGCCGGGCATCTCCGGCGGACGCTCCGGCAGCAGCGATTGCTGCACCTCCGCACCGATGCGCAGTTCGCTCTCCAGGCGCTCGCGACGGGCCGTCTCCCGCTGTAACTCCGTCGTGTAGGACTGCAACGACTGGGCCATGCTGTTGAAGGCATACGCGAGGCCCTGAAACTCCTTGTCGGCCTGCGGCGACACGCGGTGGTCCAGGTCGCCCTCGCCGAAGCGGCGCACACTGGCGGCCAGCTCCGTGATCGGCTGTGACAACCGGCGGCTCAGGTGAAACGCGCCCCACACCGCCAGCACCACCATCACGCTGCCGATGAAGATCATGTAGCGGTAGACAGTCTCCAGCAGTTGGAACGCCCGCGCCGTGCGGTGCTGAATGAACAACCCGAGCGCCTGGTCACTCCGCGGCAGATGAATGGGCGTCACCACGCCGACATCCGCCCCGAAGCGCCGGATCTCCGCGGCAAATCCGGGGTCGCAGTCCGCCGCGCGAAAGCGGAGCAGGTACGAGGTCAGGAATCGGCTCAACTCGAGGTCCATTGCCGACTCGAGTTCGCTCTCCGGGTGCACCGCCTCGAAGAGAACCTGCCCGCCCTCATCCATGACCACGATGCGGGCGGCGTCCATGTCCAGCACGAAGTTGTCGACCAATTCCTGAATGCTGAAATCCGCCGCGATGTCCTGTGCATGCGCCCCGCTCAAGCCCAGTTGCACGATGCGGTCCTTATCCACACCCGGCACTCCCACATAGAGGAACGGCTCGTCATCGATCGCGCGCGGCTGCATCGGCTGCACGATCGGCCCGGTGTGACCCTCCAGCAAGGGGAGGAAGGCGTCGGATTGCTGCGTGCCCTCGCGGCGGAAGTCGAACGAATACGGCTCTGTGTGGAGGTAGGCATTGCCGGCCTCATCCGTGATCCAGAACTCATCCACGAGCGGCTCGCCACTGGTGGCCCTCGAGCGCTCGATCACCCGTGCCAACCGCGCACGAATCTCCTCCGGCGTGAGAGTGCCATCCTCCTCCGCCACCGCGACGAACTCCGCCGTGAGCAGCGCCGCCACCGTCATCTGCTCCGCGATGTGCTCCAACGCGCGGTCCGGCAGTTCCAGCCCATAGCGCATGTTGGTGTGCGCCATGATGGTCAGGGCCTCGCCCGACTGCCGGTAGATGTTCCAGATGAACCCGGTGACCAAGATGAACAGGATGCCCGTCATCAAGAGGATGGTCAGTGCCGTCAGGCCCCCTGCCGTCAAGGCAAGGCGTGTACTGAAGCTCCATTTCATGGTGGGGGGCGGGTCTCCGGGTATGGACAATAAGCGTGGCCGCTATCTTACGCGTTGCGGAGGGGCGAGGTCATCCTCAACGCTTGCGGCGGCAGCGGGGAAGAGCCTACCCTGTGCGCTCGGCATCAAGGCCGCACCCGGCAACTTGAGCCAAACAGCACGCACTCATCGAGTCTTACAGCAATGGAAAGAGCAGGGCATTGCCTGTGGAAGCCAACTCGTCTCAAATTCTCATCTACCAACCCGAAGACGGCAAGACCCGGATCGATGTTCGTCTCGAGGAGGAGTCCGTCTGGCTCACCCAGGGCCAGATGGCCGCGCTATTCGAGTCCAGCAAGCAGAATGTAAGCCTGCATATCCGAAATATTTACGACGAAAATGAGCTGGATGAGGCGGCAGTTGTCAAGGAATACTTGACAACTGCCGCCGACGGCAAGCGCTACCTCACGAAGCACTACAACCTCGACATGATCATCGCCGTCGGCTACCGCGTACGCTCGCACCGGGGTACACAGTTCCGCCGCTGGGCCACCGAGCGCCTGCGCGAGTACCTCGTCAAAGGCTTCACCATGGATGACGAGCGCCTCAAGGAGGGGCGCAACCTGGGTGCCGACTACTTCGACGAGCTCCTCGAGCGCATCCGCGATATCCGCGCCTCGGAAAAGCGCTTCTACCGCAAGATTCAAGACATCTACGCCACCTCCATCGATTACGACACGCAATCCGACCAAGCCAAGCGCTTCTTCCAGACCGTCCAGAACAAACTGCACTGGGCCACCCACGGCCACACCGCCGCCGAACTCATCGCCGAGCGGGCCGATGCCGCACAACCCAACATGGGCCTCACCTCGTGGAAGGGTGCCAAAGTCCGCAAGGGCGACATTGCCACCGCAAAGAACTATCTCTCCGACGACGAAATCCGAAGCCTCAACCGCATCGTCACCATGTACCTCGACTACGCTGAGGACCAGGCCCGACGCGGGCAGCCGATGCGCATGGCCGACTGGGAAGAGAAGCTGGACGGGTTCCTCCGCTTCAATGGGCGCGAAGTGCTCACCCACGCCGGCACCATCACCCCAGAACTCGCCAAGGCCCATGCCGAGACGCAGTACGAGCAATTCAGCACCCGCCGCATTGCAGAAGAAGACGCGCAGGAGATGCGAGACGCCTTCGATGAAAAATCCGAGCGTATCGCGGGAGCGGACGCGAAAGGAGATGGGGGACCATCATCAGAAGAAGGTACGGGCGATCACTAGGACCCGTAGTTGAAGCTATCTCCCCTCTCCGGCACACTAGGGACAGCAAGCCCGCCGTGCCTCTGATGCTCTTCGCGCATTACGCACACTTCGGTGGGCCTTTTTACTTTTCGCAGCCTGCTGCGTGTCCTGCGCGGCAAGTTGCTCATTCGCTATCGAGGATCCCCACCCATGCCCAAATCCACCGACATCCGCGTCATTGGCGCGTCGCTGTACTTCCTGCCTGTGGAGACGCGGGTGCCATTAAAATTCGGCACGGAGACGCTCACCTCCGTCACCTGCGCCCGCGTGAAGGTCGTGGTGGAGGGCAATGATGGCCGCACGGCCGTCGGCTGGGGCGAGACGCCACTCAATGTGCAGTGGGTGTGGCCCAGCGCATTGCCCTATGCCGAGCGGCAGGAGTGGATCACGGCGTTTTGCCGGGCCTTGACGCCCGTCTGGAGCGGGGAAGGCAAGCTCTTCGAGGGCCACCCGCTGGAGTACGGCCATTTCTTCATCGAGGAATTGCTGCCGCGCCTGCACCGGGCTTTTAATGAGGGCAAAGGCGGAGAGCCGATGCCCTGGCTGGCCGCGTTGGTGAGCTTGTCCGCCTTCGATATCGCCACGCACGACGCCTACGGAAACCTGCACGGCAAACCGGTCTACGAGACCTACACCGCCGAGTATCTCGACCAAGACCTCGCGCATTTCCTCGAGCCGGCCGCGAGTTCCAGCGTGTCGTTCGAGGGGCTCTACCCCGCCGATTTTCTGGTCGACCCTCCGCAACAACTCGCGGCCTGGCACCTCGTGGGCGGCATGGACCTGCTGGACGCCTCCGAGTTGATCGGCGCCGAGCCCGACGACGGCTACCCCGTGCTGTTGTCGGAATGGATCGAGCGTGATGGTCTTCGGTGCCTCAAGGTCAAGCTGCGCGGCAATGACTGGGAGTGGGATTACGAGCGCTTGGTGCGCATCGGCGAGATTGGCATCGCGCAGGGCGTGGATTGGCTCACCACCGATTTCAATTGCACCGTAACGGACCCGGCCTATGTGACCACGATGCTCGATAAGCTCGTCGAGGAGCACCCGCGCATCTACGGCATGATCCTGTATGTGGAGCAGCCGTTTCCCTACGAACTCGAGGAACACCGCATCGAAGTGCACGCGGTGTCGGCCAGAAAGCCGCTGTTCATGGACGAAAGCGCGCACGACTGGAAACTCGTGCGGCTCGGTCGCGAACTCGGGTGGACGGGTGTGGCATTAAAAACCTGCAAGACGCAGAGCGGCGCGCTCCTGGCGCTGTGCTGGGCCAAGGCCCACGGCATGACCCTCATGGTGCAGGACCTCACCAACCCGATGCTCGCGCAGATTCCCCATGTGCTGCTCGCCGCGCATGCGGGCACCATCATGGGCGTGGAGACCAACGGCATGCAGTTCTACCCCGAGGCCAGCGCCCCCGAGGCAAAAGTGCACCCCGGCCTGTACCGGCGCCGCGATGGGAAGGTCGATCTATCGACGATTCAGGGCCCCGGCTTCGGCTATCGGCTGGAGGAAATCGAGCGGGACTTGCCCAAGCCCGCCGCGGAGGCGTGAGAGATTATGTTTGGGAAAAGGGGTCCAATAATTGAATTCCCTCGACCCATTCAAAGTCGGCCGTATTGTGGGTGACCAAGGTGTGACCGTGGACCAGGGCCGTGGCCGCGATGATGCTGTCGCCTAGGCTCATTCGTTTCTGCTGGCGCAAGGCTACCGCCTGATTCACCACGGATTCCGACAAGGGGAGCACCTCTGTCACCCGGAAGAGTTGTTCGAGCAGGTCGCGCTCCACATCTCGGAGAGCGTGATACCCGAACACCTCGATGTAGCTGATCACCGAAACCACCGGAGAAGTGTGTCGGATGAACTCCCGGAGTTGGGTCTGTTCTGGATGCGTGGCGTAGATGAGGATATTGCTGTCGAGCAGCATCACGCCCCACGCTTTGGCAAAGACGGGTCCTGCCGAGTCTCCCGTTGCCACGCCACGGGATCTGGAATAGATGAAATGCCGCCTGCGTCAGCGAGCGACTCCAGAATATCCGCCATGGCCGGTCCTTGGCTGGCCGGGGCGGTGTCCGGCAGCGCGGTCAGCATGATTTGGACCGGCGTCGGGTCCGGGTGCTCCGGCGGAGCATCGATCCACTCCACGCGGTCGCCGCGTAAGATGGCGTTGTAGATGCGGGCCATGGTGGGCCTCCTCGAAGTAACTGGCGCCGTTCAATCGCGCCATCACCAATCGTGAGCCTAGCAGCCCCCCGCGAAATGGTCAATGCGCGCTCGCGTCTCGGGCCCGTTCCGGTATTGGCGCGATTCGGGCGATTGACTTCCCCCTTTTCAGGCCGTATACTGATCGACCGGTGTGCTTTCGGGCGGAACCGCGCGTCCATGGCGGGCGTGCGCGTCGGCAAGGTGGCACACGAAATTTTTGCGTCTGCATGAACCTGGACGCCCCGAGGGGAGGTTGGATAGTTTGACGAAAGTGCGCGTAAAGTCGGACGAGCCGTTCGAGAAGGCGCTTCGCCGCTTCAAGAAGAAGTGCAACAAAGAAGGCTTGATGCAGCGCATCAAGGAATTGAAGCACTACGAGAAGCCCAGTGAGAAGCGTCGTCGTCGTATGGCGAAGGCCGTCGCACGGCAGGCACAGCTCGCCGAGTAGAGCCTCCTCTTAATCACGAAATACCAAACGGCGGAACCGCCCTCAAGCGGTTCCGCCGTTTTCTTGTGCACTCGCCGGGAACGCCACGCCCCCTGACCCAGGCCCTTTGCCAATGGGAGAGGGAGCCCGGAGGCCATGGCCGATTGCCCGCGTCGTACGCGCTATTCCTCGATGCCCAAGGCGGCGTTGATCACCAGTTGCACATCCACGGCGTTGACGACGCCGGAGAAGTTGCGGTCGGCGCGCACGCCGACGGGAAGCTCCAAGCCGAGCGCGGCATTGATGACCAATTGGACATCGACGGCGTTGGTCACTCCGTCGTTGTTAAGATCGCCGACTTGGTAGGGGGAAATGTCGGCGATATCCCATTCGTTGACCCACGGGGTCTCGAGGGCGGCGGTGATGCGTTCGCCCTTAGGAGAAAATGCGATGGCGGTGACCGGGAAGACGGTGTACTGGCGCATTTCTTCGCCGGTGGCGAGGTCCCAGATGCGCAGGGAGCGGTTTTCACGGCGGGGGCCGTCTTGTGGGACGCGGGAAGTGCCCGTGGCGGCGTAGCGCCCGTTGGGCGAGACGGCCACGGCGCCAACGCGATGGGCATGATCCGGAAACGAGCGAATTTCCTCGCCGGTTTCCCAATCCCAGAGGTAGGCGGTGGCGCCGGCGGCAGTGAGCAGCTGGCTGCCGTCGGGCGTGAAGGCGAGTGCGGACGCCGGGGGCAGTCCCTCGCCAATCTCGCGCATGACCTCCCCGGATTCCGGGTCGCGCACCTGTACATGCTCGTTTTCCTGGCCCGCCCACGGGACGGTGGCGATGCCACTTCCATCGGGAGCGTATGCCATGCGGGCTATCAGACCGGAATTCACAACGGTGTTCGGCGCGTTCGTGGCGGCGTCGATTATGTGCAGTTTGCTGTTGCTGTCCGCCAGCAGTAGCTGCTCGCCGCCGGGGGAGTACGCGACGGCCGTCACTGCGCCAGCCACGGCCTCGAAGGCGTGGACTTCGTCTCCGGTATCGAGATCCCACACCCGGGCGGAGCCGTCTGCCGAACCCGTGAGCAGTTGGCTGCCATCGGGCGAGAGAGTGGCGTCCCGCACGGGGCCTTGATGCGCCGTCAGCGTCAGCGTGGGCGTGGCGGTGGCCGTGTCCCACAGGCGCACGGTGTTGTCCATATAGCCCAGCCCGGGCAGCATTTCGAATTCTGAATTATCGATGCCGCCCGCCGACAGGAGGCGTTCGCCACTTGTGGAATAGAGGAGCGTTTCGACACGGAAGTAATATGGATGCGCGCCGAGCGTGCCCAACCAGTCTCCCGAGACGCTATCCCACCAATCCAGACGCTGCCCATTGCCCGACAAGGTCAGCACCACCGCGCCATCCGGCGAGAAGGCGCCGGCGATCGGCGCCAGAAGGGGCGAACCCAGGCTGAGGGAGAACGGGGGCTCTCCCGTCTCGAGTTCCCACACACTGGTTAACCATCCGCCTCTGTCCACCGCGAGCAAGCGGTTGTCCGGGCTGACCGTCAGCCGGCTCGCGGTGCCGGTCCCCGGTACTTCCGAACCCAGCGGAAACCGCGACACTTCCTCGCCGGTCTCCACTTCCCACACCTGCACGCTCTCATCGGCCGCGGCCGATACCGCGTGCAGCCCATCCGGTGTGAAGGCGACAGCCGTCACATCTTCCTCGTGGCCCTCGTAGTGCCGCACCAGCGCCCCGGTCGCCGCGTTCCAGATGCGCGCCGAGGCATCGCTCGACCCGGTGAGAATCGTGGTGCCATCGGGCGAGAACCGCGCGTCATTCACCGCGCCGCCATGGCCATCGAACGCCCGGAGCATCGCGCCCGTCTCCGCATCCCAGATCCGCGCGGAATGGTCGCTGTGGCCCGTCACGATGCGGGCGCCATCGGGCGACCACGCCGCCGCCAGAAGAGGCATCGCCTCGGCGGGCAAGACTTCGGCCTCCTCGCCTGTGTCTGTGCTCAAAAACACCAGGCGCGAATCCGGAAGCGTCCAATCTTGATGTTGGGCCATCACCATCGAGCCGTCCGGCGAAAAATCCACCGCCAGGAGCATGGCATCCGGCACGCGAAGTGTGTGCAGGTACACCCCCGTGTCCGCATCCACGATTCGGAGCGTTTGCCAACCGCCGATGGCGAGTTGCGAGCCATCGGCAGAGTAACTCACCGTATACGCCAATCCTGCCAGGTCGTACGATTGCACCGGCGCCGACTCGGATGCCGCCGCGAGACCGGCTGCCACCGAGATTGACAGAGCCATGACCATGGCGCGCCGCACGGACGCACCCAGCCGATTGCACCGAAAATACAGATCTACCCACATCGTCTGGTTCCTCCCCATGCCTACTTGGTTGAGAACTAGTTGAGAGTCTTGCGCACGCGGCATCCGCACCTACGCTTCCGGATAGGCCGTCGCGACTGTATCACCTCCTCACTATATGACCGAAAGGTTTTTCTGTCAACAGGAGTTCAACGCTGTTGAATGAAAACCCGCGCCATATCGTTCAATGCTCAAACGATATGGCGCGGGATTGCTGTTGCCAACCTCGCCGGGGCATCACGGGCAATCGTGCTCGGGGTTGTCTCAGTGTCCGTGATGGTGGTGGTGATGATGCCCCTCGTGGCCCTCGGGGGCGGGGAGCATCAGGTAGGCCAGCAGGTCGTGGATTTCCGCCTCGGTCAGCGTTGTCAGCAGGCCGGTCGGCATGATCGACAGGGGCGACTGCGTGAGGTTGAGAATGTCGTCCCGCGCGATCACCACGCCTTCGCCCGGCTCGTGGTCCTGCGTGCGAATCGTGATGGCGTCGTCGTCCTCGGCGATGATGAAACCGACGAAGGTCTCGAAATCCATCGTGTCGACGATATAGGCCTCGTAGCCCTCCTCAATGTGGTGCGAGGGCTCGATCATGTATCGAAGCAGCTCTTCCGCCGTGTGTTCCTCGGAGATGCCGGTCAGCTCGGGCCCGAAATCACGGCCTTCGCCGAGGTAGAGGTGGCAGGTGTTGCACCCGACGGCCTCGAACAATATACGGCCATTGGACACCGTGCCCCCCTGCACCCCCAGCTCCAGGCCGTCGGTCAGGTCGTCCATGGTCCACGCCTGCACGAACGAACGCTCGGCCATCGGCTCGCCCGGCGTAGCCGTCGAGGCGACGGTCACCATGGTGTCGTCGATTTCCTCCACGACATGCATCGTGCCGTTCATGATGAGCCAGTGGCCGGGGTAGGTGCACACGAAGGGGTAGACGCCCGGCTCGGACGGCGCGGTGAAGCGCAGGGTCTCACTCATGCCGCTGTAGAGCATGTTCGTGGCGTGCAGCACCTCGGGCAAATCCGGCAGGTACTGGCGCTCCGCCGCGTCCTCGTCCATCGCCATCGCCTCGGCGGCGTTACCCACCTTCGCCATGGCGCCCGGGGCGGTGATGACCAGGTTGTGCGGCATGATGTCGGTATTCTCGAAGATGATCTCCACCGGCGCGCCGGCCTTCACATAAAACCGGGTGGTGTCGTAGATCATTCGGTGCGGCACCGGGCGAATCAGCTGAATCTGCACGCGCAAGGGGTCGAGCAGGGCCAACACGGGTCCGCCGGACTCCGCCCCCGCCTTCTCCACCATGCGGTCGGCCAAGTCGAACGCCGCGAGGGCCGTCTCGCTGGTGCGGGCGGCATCCGGCAGGTCGGCCAAGTAGTCCGCGAGGGCCATCGCCGTCTCGCCGAGCCGAGCGGCGGGCCAGGCCTCCTCGGGCAGCGCCGCCAGGATGCGCATCGCGGGGATGGTGTCCCGGCCCGCAATCAGGGCCCCTGCCGCAAGCGCGGCGGTCTCCGCCTCGGCGCCCGGGATGGACGCCATCGCCCCCAGGGCTGCGTTCCGCAGTGCGTGGAACGGGTCGATGTCGAGCGCGTAGGTGCCGTGGCGGCTGGGGGGCGCCAACTCGTGCAGCGTGAACACGGGCGCGCGTTGAGCATCGAGGGCGATCAGCGAGAAGCCCTTCAGACGCAGCCCGGTGTCGCCATCGCGACGATTGTGGACACGCACCGCATCGACCGCGTAGTCCTTGCCGAGGTCGACTTCCCACCACGGGTCGCTTTCCTCGCGCGTATGGGTCTGGCCGTCGTTGTTGAAGAATCCGCTTGAGTTGCCGTCGATGGCGCGGGATGCCTCGCCACCATGCGCCGTGCTTGATTGCGACGCCTTGCCGCCGCGAGCGACATTCTCTCCCTGTACCAACACCTCGACCTCGGCCAGGGTCAGCACACGGCCTTCGCCGGGAAGCTCAATGCGGATGTACCGCACCTGCGGCGTGGTGTCGTCAAAGGGATCTCTGCCGCCGTCCGTCAGCAGCGCACGCGCGGTATCGGCAAAGGCGGCGCGGGCCGGCTCCGACATGTGCGGCACCGCCGAGAGCAGGTCGAACATCGCGTTGCCATTGCGCTCGCCGTAGGCCATTGCGAAGGAGGCGCCTTCGGGGGAATTGGCGAGTGCAGCGAGGGCATGCTGGCGCACGCCGGGTTCGCGGCTATCCGATGCCAGACCCACAAGGCTGGCGCGGACCACAGCGTCCGATGAATCCGCCATGGGCACCAGCAGGGCGCCCAGATCGCGCAGCATGGCCGGGGCCTCGTCGCCACCGGCGGCGTCAATGCGCTCAATGGTCCGGATAAGCACGGTGAACGGGGTGGAATTCTCCATCTGGGCAAGCGACTCGACAACCTCGCGCCGGTTATCGACGGAAACGCCCGGGCGCGTGAGCAATTCGTCGCTCACGACGGCCGTACGGTGCGCCCGGAGCAGGTCCGGCACACTCATCCGTGCGAGCACATAACGCGTGCGGGGCGAGTCCTGCGCGAAGAAATCATCCCCCTTGATGACCTCTTCCTTCCACAGGTCCGACAGCGTGTCGATGGTCTCGTTCAGGGCGTAGTCGATGTAGTAGTCCGTCGGGTGCTCGAGGGCCTCCAGCGCGATGCGCGCGGCCTCGGGGGCATCCATGTGGTAACTCAAGGCCACGATCGTCTCCAGCCGCACGCGCGGGTGCGGGTCGTGGATGGTACGGCCGTAAGTCTCAAGCGCATCGCCTGCCTCGGGGTAGTAGCGCCAGAAGCGTTGCACCCGTACGGCGGCCGAGCGGGCCCGGTGGTCGGGCGAGGCGAGGACCTCGTCGAGCAACTCGCGATTGATCACACCGAGCGATTGGTGCAGCCAAAGGCCCTCGAGGCGGCTACGCTCGTAATCGGCGTGATCACGGTCGAGTCCGTCGAGCCAGGGGCCGATGGTGGCCATCACCTCGTCGCGATCGCGGCTCCGCAACTCGATGCGCGCGCGGTGGCGGGTGCGGTCCTCGTAGGCCTCGAGATGCCCGAGCAGCTCCGGCACGCTCGCCTGCGTCATGTCGATCGGCGTGAGCAGCGGGCGCTCCTTGTGCGTAATGCGCCAGACGCGGCCGTGGGCGTGGTCGCGGCGGTCATCGCGCAGCGAATACTGCATGTGGCCGATCAGCGGGTTGAACCAATCGACGATGTAGAGGGCGCCGTCCGGCCCGAACTGGAGGTCCACCGGGCGGAAGTTGATGTCGGTCGAATGGAGGAGGTTTTCGACCTCCTCGGAGTGGAATCCAGAGCCCTCCTCATACACGCGGTGCTGCTTGGTGCCCTGGAAACCAATCGTGTTGTTAATGAGCCAGTTGCCCTGCAATTCATCCGGGAAGTGGCGGCTCTTGATGAACTCGACGCCCGAAGTAGGCCGAACCACCGAGGTAAATACCCGCATGCCGCGGCTCTTGCGCGGGTAAGGCTTGTGGCCGGAAAAGGCCGTGCCGTAGTAGTTGCTGCCGCCCGAGGCATCCGCCACGAAGCTCTGGCCCCACTCGTCGAAGTTGTGGCCCCATGGGTTGGCGAAGGGATACGAGACGAAGACCTCGAGCCGGTAGCTGCGCGGCTCGTAGCGAAAGACGCCGGCATCCTTGAGACGCACGGGGCCGTAGGGCGTTTCGACCTGCGAATGGTGGAAGGTACCCTCCTGAAAATACAGCCCGCCGGCCGGGTCCCAGGTGAAGGCGCTGATCGAGTGGTGGCTGTCCTCCGTGCCGAAACCGTGCAGGAGAATCTCGCGGTGATCGGCGTAGCCGTCGCCGTTGGTGTCCTTGGCGAAGATCAGGTTGGGCTGCTGGGCGATGTAGGCCCCGCCGTCACCCAGCTCGAAGCCCGTGGGCACATGGAGGTTGTCGGCGAACACCGTGTACTTGTCCGCCTTGCCATCGCCTGTGGTGTCCTCGAGGATGATGAGCTTGTCGTCCGGGGCCTCGTCCGGCAGGCGCTGGGGGTAGCTCGGCATCGTGAGCACCCACAGGCGGCCTTGCGCGTCGAATTGCAGCGCCACGGGGTTCGCGATCGGAAAGTCCTGCTCGGAGGCGAACAGGCTGACCTCGAAGCCCTCCATCACATGCAGGCGCGAGAGCGCGACTTCCGGGTCCATGGCCGAGAGGTCCATGTCCCCGCCGCGATTCGGCTCCTCCAACTCCACCTGTTGCGCCGCGGCGCCGAACGCGCAGGCCAGAATGCCGGTCACGGCGATGATTCGTCCCCAATGCATGAATTTCGTTCCCGTTGTTGCCGCCGTTGTTGTCACCGTTGTAGTCATCGCGAGAGCGCCTCAATGGTCAGTGTCGCGCGCACGGGGCTGTTCACGCGTTCGCGAATATCCGCCTCGAGCGAATGCACGAGTTCATCAAAGCGGTTCATTTCCGGTGGAAACGACACGACTCCGAAGGGTTGTTTGCGCCCACCGTAGATGTAATAGCCGTTTACCGCACGCCAGCGGTCGAAAAACAGCGTATTCTTCTCGATAACCACCTGCCGCAGTGCCTCCGCCGAGGCGTGGGCCGGGGTCATCGCGAGATGCACGCCTTCGGCCAACTCCGCGGCCGTGTGCTCGCTCGCGTACTCGCCGCCCCAGTGGAGCCGGTACGAGCCCGGCGTGAGGTCGTGCACGCGAATGCCCAGCGCCTCGTGGCTGCCAGCCCCCGTTGCCTCTTGGTTGGCCGGGGCCGGGAGGCGGTCCCAGCGCAGGTCCAGCGTGCCGCCCTCCGCCGTGAGGGCAAGGTCCTCGACCACGCCAAGGAAGAAGTTCTCCGCACGGTTCTGCGACGCGTTGGCGATCAGTGCGTGGGGCCGGGGCGCCAGGCCGAGCTCCGCAAGCATTGCCCACGCGACATGATAGTCGCCTGTCTCGGTCACATGGATGCCATTGAAGGTGAAGCGCTCCTCCACGCCCTGTGCCGCGCGGTAGGCGGGAATTCCTTCGTAGAGGTCGACCACCGGAATCTCGTGCTGCTGCGCCAATTCGCGGATGGCGGCGCTGTATGGACCAAGCGCGGCATGATCCGGCGATGCGAGGCCACGGGGAAGGGGCTCCGTGCGCAGCGGGGCAATCACCACCGGCCGCGCGGGCCCGCGCCCATCAAAGTTGGTAGTGGAGAGGCGCTCGAGCAGGTCTTCGTAGGTGTTGATGAACCCTTCGAGGGCCTGCTCGCCCTTAAAGGACTCATTAAAGCCGAAGCTGAGGAAGATCACCGAGGCCTGCTGCTCGGCGAGGTGCGTGTCCATGTTGCCGAAGTCCATCGGGCGGGGTTGGAGGTCCACCTCGTCGGCCGACCAGCCGAGATTGCGGAAGGTCAGCCCCAACTCCGGATGACGGGCCGAGAGCATCGTCTCGAAGTAGCCGAAGTGGCGCATGCGCTCGGCAAAGGTATTGCCGACGATGACGATGCGGTCATTTTGCTGCAGGTTCAGCTGGGCGGATTGGCCCTGCGATGGGCCCGCGAGGGCGGTCACCGCGAGGACAGCAGCCGAGAGCATGCGGCAAAGGAAAGCTCGGGGCGGTGGATTCAACAAGGCTGGAAATCCTCCTGTTGGGCAGTCATCAAGTAGCAGGTATCACGAAAAAGGGATGGCGTGGCGGCCACGCGTGGCCACCGCGGCGCCCCGTTGTACACCTTGCGGGGCGAGCATGCAAACAGCGCGGCGGCCCGGGGTGGTTGCCCCGGGCCGCCGCGAAAAAAAGGTATGG
>ERZ869909.1228-NODE-1228-length-21573-cov-33.181010_pt1 | contig 21573 bp, 20 predicted proteins | sample MGYA00520892_ERZ869909 | MGnify/ENA primary metagenome ERZ869909 (study PRJEB32215, sample SAMEA104723947) | bioreactor metagenome | biome: bioreactor; feature: anaerobic bioreactor; material: water | place: China | collected 2015-03-12 ... | reverse complement strand
TCGATGTCGAGCGTGAGCGTCGCCGACTGCGGCCCGCCGGTCCCCGCGATCACCTGCAGCGCGACGACCTTCATGCGGTCGTGCGCATGCGCGATCGACTGGTCGACGAGCGCCTCGATGTCCTCGTCGTAGACGTGCTTCTTCCGGTCGGCGAGCGCCTTGAAGCGGTTGAACGCGTCCTCGAACGCGTTCTCGCCGAACTCGTAACCGAGCTCCTTGAGCTTGGTGCGGAACGCGTTGCGGCCCGAGTGCTTGCCCATCACGAGCGACGTCTTCGCGACGCCGACAGACTCGGGCGTCATGATCTCGTACGTCTGCTGGTGCTTCAGCATGCCGTCCTGGTGGATGCCGCTCTCGTGCGCGAACGCGTTCCGCCCGACGATGGCTTTATTATACTGCACCGGGAAGTTCGTGACCGCCGAGACGAGCTTGGAGGCTCGCGCCAGCATCGTCGTCTCGATGCCCGTGCGATAGGGCAGCACGTCCGAGCGCGTGCGGATCGCCATCACGATCTCTTCGAGCGCCGCGTTTCCGGCCCGCTCGCCGATGCCGTTGATGGTGCACTCGATCTGGCGCGCGCCGGCTTCCAGTGCGGCCAGCGAGTTCGCGACCGCAAGGCCGAGATCGTTGTGGCAATGCGTCGAGAAGACTGCCTTGTCGGAATCGGGCACGCGCGCGCGAACCGCGCGGAACATCGCGGCGTACTCTTCCGGCGTCGCATAGCCCACCGTATCGGGCAGGTTGATCGTCGTCGCGCCCGCCTTGATGGCCGCGTCCACGCATTGGCAGAGATAGTCGATGCCGGTGCGCGTGGCATCCATCGCACTCCACTCGACGTCCTCGACGAGGTTGCGCGCGCGCGTGACCGTCGCGGTGATGATCTCCAGCACCTCGGCTTCGCTCTTGCGCATCTGGTGGGCGAGGTGAATGGGCGAGGTCGAGACGAAGGTATGGATGCGCCCGCGCTGCGCATGACGCACGGCTTCGCCCGCCCGGTCGATGTCGGCGTTGATCGCGCGGGCGAGGCCGGCGACGGTGGCCCGCTTCACGCGCTTGGCGATGGCGGTGACGGCCTCGAAGTCGCCCTCGGAGGCAATCGGAAAGCCCGCCTCGATGATATCGACGCCCATGGCATCGAGCAGGTCGGCGACGTCGAGCTTCTCGTCGAACGTCATGGTGGCGCCGGGGCATTGCTCGCCGTCGCGCAACGTGGTGTCGAAGATGACGACGTGGTCGCCTGCCGCGGTCTTGGCTTCGGTGGTCATAAAACTCGTATCCTTCCTCGGAGGCCGGCCCGCCTGGCGGAAACCGGCAAAAATCCTGTCGACTTACCGTTCGGGACCCCCTGAGGACCTGCCCGGCAGCCAGCGCCGGGCCCCCGGTTCTCAGGGGCTGGTAAGGAGGAGGGTCAGGAGGCCGGAAAGCGCAGGCCGGGACGCGCCGCGCATGGGGCTGGAGGCGCCGCGGAGCCTGGCCCCGCCGCGTGTCGAAACGCCGAAACTGTGGACCCTGGGGCTCATGCGAGCGCGGCCTCGGTCTCGATCCAAAAACGAATTCCCGTTGACACTTACGCGAATCTCGCCCCCGTGCGCAAGAGGGCGGGGCGTCGCTCCTGGCGAGGCGGGCCGCCGGCGCCGCAGGGAAACACCATCCATGCCCCGAAGGGGCCGGGAGCCACGCGACCCGCGGGTCATGGCGGAGCCATGCTCCGCATGGACTGCCGCGCCCCCGCGGAGCGCCAGCGTGCCTGCAAGGCACGCGAACAGGCGCGTGAGCGATAGAATGGCCCCGACCTAGACCTCGAGCGTGCCCGTCGCCACCCGCACGCTGGCCCCGCCGATCCGCACGCTCGTGAGCTTGCCGCCCGCGACCACGAGCGTCAGCGCGATCTGGCTCGGCCGGCCCATCTCGTAGCCTTGCTCGACGATGCGCTTGTAGGTGCCGTCCGGCAGCTCGTCGAAATGCTGGACGACGCCCGCGAGGCCCACGGCCGCCGAACCGGTGGCCGGATCCTCCGCGACGCCGATTTGCGGCGCGAACATGCGCACGTGGAAAGCATGTCCCGTATGCTCGCACTGGCGCGTGTAGAGGTAGACGCCAAGCACGCCCTGCTGGTCGAACGCGCGCTCCCAGTGGGCGCCGTTGACGCGCGCGCGCCGGATCGCCTCGAGCGACGCCACCGGCACGAAGGCGAAGGTATTGCCGGCGGCAAAGCAGATCGGCCTGTGGTTTTCGAAGCCGACTTCGCTCGGCAGCAGGCCGAGGCCGGCCGCCAGGATGTCGACGGGCGGCAGCGCGCCCGCTTCCGCCGGCAGCTTCGGCGCATCGAATTCGGCAAAGGCGGAGGCGCCTTCCCGGAGCCGTACGCCGACCCGCACCGTGCCGATGTTCTGCTCCAGGATCACGAGCGCGTCCGCCTCGCCGTTGGAGGCGGGCGGGGCCTGAAGCCCGGCGAGCAGCGTGGCCGCACCGATGGTCGGATGTCCGGCGAACGGCACCTCGCTTTTCGGCGTGAAGATGCGCACCTTGGCCGAGTGGGCCGGGCGCTCGGAGGCAAGCACGAAGACCGTCTCCGAGAGATTGAACTCGCCGGCGATGGCTTGCATCTCGGCGTCCGAGAGGCCGTCGGCGCCGAGCACGACGGCGAGCGGGTTTCCGCCGAAGCGGCGGTCGGTGAAGACGTCGAGGATGTGATAGGTGAGGGCCATAGCGTGTCCGAGAGCCGTCCGGGAACTGAAACGGCGCGCACTCTGCCCCATCCCGCGCCCCGCGCATAGCGCGACGCCGTCTCAGGCCGAGGTTTTCATGAGGTGAGGCGCACCGAGCAGCGCCCGCGCATACTCCGGAAGGACGAGCGTGCGAAGCGCTTCGCCCGGAGCGAGGGCAAGCACGCGGAGAAGCTCGCCCTCGGGCTCTCCTGCGATGTGCCGGGCGGCTTCGCGTTCGAGCGCATCGCCGGCGAGATCGGAATGCCAGGGGACCGCAAGCGAAATGTGATGGCCCGTGAGGACGATCGCATAGCCCGTCGCTTGCCGGAGGTGGCGTGCGTCGAGGCCCGTCTCCTCCGCGATCTCGCGTGCGGCGGCACGAGCGAGGTCAACCGTCCCGTCCGGTTCGACGTCCCGCGCATCGATGAAGCCGCCGGGAGGCGTCGAAAGGCCGTCGTTGAGATGGCCCGGCCGCTGCTGGCAGAGGAGAACCTGGCCTTCGCGCGAACGGATCAGCGCCGTGCAGAAGGTGTCGCGCACGCCCGCGTCCGGCCATCCGTGCTCCCGCCAATAGAGGAAGCTCTTGAAGTCCGTCCGGAGCAGGCGCCCCAGGAACACGCCGTCGTCGGACACGGAGTAGTCCGACAGCAGAAGAACGGTGCCATCGAAATACTGGGGATTTTCGGCTGAACGGCGCGCCCAGTGCGCCGCGATCTCGGTCTCGTGGCGCTGCGCGAACGTCCAGTCGTCGTCGGTGACGCGAAGATCCACCCCTGTCGCTTCGATCAGCCGCGTCTCATTCTGTTGCCGCATATGAGAAAAACCGCCATTGCTGAGCGAAAGTGAACGCAATATGCCGTGCCGTGAGGCCGCCCGGCCCGGGACGGCTGGCCTCGCACCCCGGTAAGTCATTAGAATGACATAAGGCGAGCCCCAGCTTCCCGAAAAACCAGCGAGATCTGCGTGCGTGTGATGTTCCGAAGCCGGGCGATTTTGCGGATGGCGTCTCTGGACGTATCGCGCCTGGCCGAGGTGCGCGACCAGGCCAAGGCCGCGGCGGCGCTGCTGGCCGGGCTCGTCCTCGCAACGGCGCTCGCCGCCTGTGCAACCCTGGACCGCCTGCCCGCGGTGCCTCTTGCGCTGGCCTCCGAGATCCAGCCGCTCGACATCCCCTTTGCGCGCTTCTACGCCGACGGCGACCCTGCCCTGCTGGAAGCGCTCGCCCGCGAGACGGTGGCGAAGCGCCGGGCGTATATGAAGGCGAAGGGCGCCGCGCGCGGCCCCAACGAGCCGACGACGTTTCTCGCTATTTCCGGCGGCGGCGACGACGGCGCGTTCGGCGCGGGGCTTCTGGTCGGCTGGACCGCGCGCGGCGACCGGCCGGATTTCGCCGTCGTGACCGGCATCAGCACCGGCGCGCTCTCCGCCCCGTTCGCCTTCCTCGGGCCCGAATACGATCACGCCTTGCGCAGCGTCTACACGGAGACGAAGGTCGACGACATCTTCGTCAAGGTCTCGCTCATTTCCGTTTTCGAGGGCGATGCCGCAACCGACACCACGCCCCTGCGGAACCTCATCGCGCGCTTCGTGGATCACAAGATGGTCCGGCGCATCGCCGAGGAGTACGACAAGGGGCGCCTGCTGCTCATCGGCACGACGAACCTCGACCAGGCGCGCTCGGTCATCTGGAACATCGGCGCCATCGCCAAGAGCTCGGATCCGAGGGCGCGCGATCTCATCATCGAGGTGCTGCGCGCGTCCGCCTCGATCCCCGGCGCCTTCCCGCCTGTCATGCTCGATGTGGCGGTCGGCGGAAAGCATTACCAGGAGATGCATGTCGACGGCGGCGCGACCACGCAGATGTTTCTCTATCCGCCGCAGCTCCATTTGAAGCGGGTCGAGCGCGCCGATCCGAACCACAAGGACGTCGCCTACATCATCCGCAACGGACGGCTGTTCCGCGATGAGGAAACGGTGAAGCGGCGCACGCTGGCCGTCGCCAGCCAGGCGATCTCGACGATGATCGCGTCCAACGCCGTGAACGATCTCTATCGCATCTACCTGACGACGCACCGCGACGGCGTGGCCTTCAATCTGGCCTATCTCGACGACGGCTTCGCCGTTCCCTACAAGGGCCCCTTCGACAAGGATTACATGAACAAGCTGTTTGCCTATGGCTATCGGAAGGGCGCCGACGGCGTGCGCTGGCAGAAGACGCCGCCTGGCTACAACGAGTAGGGATCGCCGAACGAAAGCGGCCTGAAGGAAATCGGAAAGAGGCGGATGACCGGCGAAGACACGCGACCCAGGCTATACTTCGAGGACCTCGAAGTCGGCCGCCGCTTCACGACCGGCTCCGTGACCATGGAGGCCGACGCCATCAAGGCCTTCGCAGCGAGCTTCGATCCCCAGCCGTTCCATCTCGACGAGGAGGCGGCGAGCGCGAGCTTCTTCGGCGGTCTCGTGGCCAGCGGCTGGCACACCGCCTCCGTCACCATGCGCCTGTTGGTAACGAGCGGGCTTCCCATCGCCGGCGGCGTCATCGGCGCGGGGGGCGAGGTCGTCTGGCCGCGTGCGGTCCGCCCCGGCGACACGCTCTCCGTCGTATCCGAAGTCGTCGCGGCCAAGCCGTCCGCCTCCCGGCCCGAGCGGGGCATGGTGACGGTGAAGAGCGAGACGGTGAACCAGGCGGGCGAGGTGGTGCAGGTGATGACGGCCCGTCTCGTCGTTCCGACCCGGGCGTCGAACGCCTCGAAGTAGAACGGCGGTGCAACTGCGCGTCCCGCAAGTGTTATGGTGTATCCTAACAATGTTACACCATAGCATCAGGGTCACTTATTGGACGACTTGGAAAATACGATTGGCGAAAGCCAGCCCGAACTCATACCTTCCTTGTCATAAGACAGGCGGGTCACGAACCCCGCCGCCAACCCAAGGAGATTGACCCATGAAGACCTGGATGAAGCCCTCGGTTCGCGAGCAGGAAGTCGGCCTCGAGGTCACCTCGTATCTGCCGGCTGAGATCGACATCATCTAATTAAGTCCAGTCGATCACCTCTCTCTGATCGTGCGGCGGTTGCGAAAGCGACCGCCGCTTTGTTTTGCGGTCGAGGTTTTGTGATCGAGCGCACGCGGTGTTTGCCGCATTCTTGCCGTCTTCCGGGGTTGGACTTCACGAGCCGAAATCGGCGAACATCATGAAAGAAGGGGGATTGATCCGCCGGGGGGCGGCCGAACGCAACGACGTTTGGCCGGCGTTCTGAGAAACTGAAGCGTGTATGGAGCATCGCCTCATGTCTTACTCAGCCACACCTCCGAGAACGTCCTTTCCGCGTCCTTCCAGCAACGTCACCTATCTTCCTTTTAAAGCGCGTGCGGCCGAAACCGTCGAGAACGGGTCGTTCCGCCCGCTGCCATGCGATCCCGGATGGACGGAAGAGCTTGAGCGCCGCCGCCGGGCCGTCGCTCGTTGGCGCGGCAGCGACGTCGCGCTCAAAGAGACGATGATGCGCACGTCGCGCTGGATCTGATCCGGCCCATACGCAAAAAGACGATCGCATGCGAACGGCGAAGGGCGGACCGTGTCCGGTCCGCCCGCTGAAAACGCCGTATCGGCCACGCCCTCAATGGTGGTGATGATGATCGTGGCCATGATCATCATGAACGCCCTTGGCCGCGCCGTCTTTCTTGTCGCCGCCGATCGGCCGGATGGGGAATGTCACCTCGGCTGAAGCGCCGCTCTTGAAGGTGAGCGTGACCGGCAGGTTCGCGCCGGCGACCAGGGGCTCCTTGAGGTCCAGGAACATGAGATGCTTTCCGCCCGGCGCAAGCGTCGCCGTGCCGCCCGCCGGAATCTCGATGCCTTCGGGAAGCGCGCGCATCCGCATGACGCCGTCCGTCATGGTCATGTCGTGGATCTCGCCCTTGCCGGAGACTGGCGCCGCGACGCTGACCAGCGTGTCGGCCGCGCTGCCGGTGTTGCGGATCGTGAGATAGCCCGCGCCCACCTTCGCACCATGAGGCGTTGCCCGCGCCCATGCGTCTTCGATCGTGAGCGCTCCGATCTTGGCCGTGCCGCCGGCGTTCTTGGCCGCCGCGTGATCGCCGGACGCCGCGATGCGCAGCACCGCCGCAGGCGACGAAAGCTTCTGGCCGTCCGTCCCGTCCGGAACCTCGACCCATTTCCGCTCGCCCTCGGCGCACGTCTGCGTCACCTTGAAATGGAGCGAGGAGCCCGCGGCCAGTTCCTTGCCGAGGAAGCCCGCGGCCACGAACTCGTCGTAGTGCTCGTCGGGCAGGTTCCCGCCCGCCCACGTGATCTCCTTGACGCCTTCGGTCAGCGTGCGCCCGTGCAGCGGATAGCTCGTGGCGTAGGCTCCCTTGACGGTCTCGAGCGACCAGCCCGGCTTGGGCATCGGCTTCACGTTGATGAAGCCTTCGGGAATCTCCACACGGATCGCCTGTGTCGGGGAGGAGCCGCAGCCGTGCGGAACCTTGAACACGGCCTTGTAGGCCGCGCCCGGGGCCGCTTCGCGCTGTTCGAGCGTGATGTGAGCGCCGGCCGGTCCACCGGCCAGAGCAATGAGAGGAAAGAGCGCGAGCGTTGCGGCTGTTCGCGAGGAGACTGAGCGTTTCATGATGATCGAAGCCTATTTCTGAGAATGAGGATGGGATGAGGTCGAATGCGCGGGAGCGAGGGGGCCGCGGTGGAGAGAGGGCAGGGCGTGTTGCCGGTTGCGCATAAGGGTCACCACTTCACCTGCACGCCGCCGTAGAGCGCGCGCCCCGTGCCCGGTTCGAAGTAGGCGCCGTCCCTGCCGCCGACGTTGCCCGAGACGCTTGCCGACGCGATGTACGCCCGGTCCGAGAGGTTCCGCCCTTCGATGTAGGCCGTGAACGTCTCGCCCTCGTAGCCGAGCTTCGCGCCCCAGATCGCATAGCCTTCCGTCTTGAGCGTGTTGGCGTTGTCGACGAAGTAGGCGGAGGGCGCCCATTCCACGTTCGGCCCGAAGAACACGCCGGACGGGTGACGGTACATCAACTCCGCCCGGAGGAAATGCCGCGGCAGCCCCGGCAACTCGTTGTTCCCCCACACGGCATCGTTGTCGAAGTGGAAGTCGTTGAGCGTATAGGCCGCGTTGAGCCACAGCCTGTCGGGCGTCGGCCCGTCGATCAGCAGCGACTGCAGCACTGCTGCGCCGAAGCCGAGCTCGAGGCCCTGGTGCACCGTCTTGTCCGCATTCGTCACCGAGCACATGTTTGGGAACGGCACCAGGATCGTGAGGCACTGCAACTCGTTGTCGATCTCGGCCCGGTAGAGCGCGACATCCCAGTGATAGGTCTCGCGTCGCCCGCGCGTGCCGATCTCATACGTGGTCGCTTCCTGCAGCTTCGCCGTGAATGCCGAGCCGCTCACCGCGTTCTCGCCGAAGCTCGGGACTTCCGCGCTGCGCGAGATGTTGGCGAACACCTGCCAGCCGGGATCGACGTCCCAGACGATGCCGGCCTTCGGGCTCCAGACATCGAACGTGGTGCGTCCGCCCTGCTCCGTGCCGAAAAAGACGTCGCGGTCGCGCTCGGCGTGGAGGAATTGCAGCCCCGCCACCAGCGCCACGTTCGGCAGCACGAAGAAGCTGTTCTCCGCATAGACCGAAACGTTTTCGGATCGGTTCTCCGTATGGCTGATGAGGCCGAGCTTGGCCGCATTGGCGCCGTTGCCGAAGTGCTTCACGTCCACCGTTCCGTTGTGGAGGTTCACGCCGGCGATGAAGCGGTTGCGGAAGCCTGCGATGACGCTGTCGTCGGCGAGGCGCGCGAAGCCGCCGTAGTCGTCATAGCGATAGTCGAGCCACTGATAGATCGGATGGTCGAGGTGCCGGTCCACGTTGAACGCGCCGAATTCGAGCAGCGTACCCTGCGAAAGGCGCACCGTCGTCTTGTTGGCGATGCGCAGCGTCTCGATGTTGCGCTGCCAGTCGTTGAGCACGTTGATGGCGGCCGCCCGCTTCGGATCGGCGAGCGCGCTCTGGCGCGTCACCGCGCCGGGGATGCGCTGCTCGACGTCGTTGGCGTTGACGTAAAAGCGCGTCTCGACGTTTTCGCTGAGCCGGTAGCCGAGGTTCATCGAGCCGCGCAGGCTTTCGCCCCAGCTATGCTCCCGGTAGCCGTCCCACTCCTGCCAGGTGCCGGCGATGAAGTAGTCGACGGGCCCCGAGACCCCGCCCGAGCTCGACGAGAACTTGCGGAAGCCGAAACTGCCGAGGTCCGTCCGCGCCGTGAGCCGATGGGCGTCATAGCCCGTCGGCATCACGAAGTTGATCGCGCCGCCGAGCGAATTGGCGCCGAAGCGGAGCGCGTTCGCGCCCTTGAACACCTCGATGTAGCGATAGACGGTCGGGTCGATTTCCTGGAAGTCGCCGAACCCGTCCGCGGTGCTGATCGGGATGCCGTCCATGAAGAGCTGCGTGCCGCGCAGATGGAAGTTGCGCGAGATGCCCGAGCCGCGGATCGAGAGCCGGGCATCCTCGCCCCACTTCGGCTGCACGAACACGCCCGGCACATAGTCGAGCGCGTCCTTGATGGTCACGGCAGGCGTGGATGCCGCGTAGTCCTCTGCGCGAACGAGATCCACGCCGCCAGGCGTGCGCGCGATGTCGGCGGCCGCTTCCGCCGTCGTCGGCACCGTCAGGCTCCCCGAGCGCGTCCCGGGGCGCACGGGTGCGCCCGTCGCATCGGCGGAGGCGTCTGCCGGAGCGGGCGATTGAGGCTCAGGGACGCCCGTCGGGCCCGCCGCCTGCTTGGGTCGCGCCTTGGGCTGCGGAGCGGTCGTCGTGACCGTGATTTCCGGAAGTTCCGTCTCGCTTTGCTGGGCCGAGGCGGGGCAGGCGTGAATGGCGAGAAGGATCGTCCCGACCGCAGCAAGCGGAGGGATGTGGCGTGCGTCGGAGGAGCGCCGGTCAGGAACCGGCCGGATGGGCGATGTCATGTGAAGATCTCTGTTGATCTGGATACGGGGCCTCGCCTTCACCCCCGAATGTGCGGGGATTCGGCAAAGGCTGCGATGCAGGGGCTCTGGCCGAGCCCGATCAGATCAACAGGTTGGGTGGTCCGCGCGCAGATATGGCGCCGCGTTTCGGCGTCTCGGCGTAAAGCGCCGCCGCGAGCTTATAGGTGAGGCTGGCGTAGGCGACGGTCCCCGCGAGGTCGGGCTGCGCGGTCGCCACCGCGCCGACGCTGGCGAAGGCGAAGGGGCAGAGGTCGGGCTCGCCCTGCTGCTCCACAGGCGTGGTGCCGTCGGCGGCCACATGCATCGTCTTCTGGCCCGTGCTGGTGCAGATGACGATCTCGAAGGAGCCGTCTCCCGCATGCGCGGCCGCAATCATGAATCCATCGGGCACCAGGCTGCGAAGCGCGAGTGCGATGAGCATGAAAACGGCGATGGGCGTGCGTCTGCTCACGGATAACCCTTCAGCCCCGGTCGACCGGGTAGCGGAACGGTATGCGCGGGCGTCGGACTTTGCAAGAGACGAGGGTTGCGACAGGAGAGCGTCCCGGGCTCGGCCGGGCCGAATCCCTGGCCGTTGGAGGACAGGCATGCTTATGTTACGGCGAGGATCGCCCGGGGAAAACGAGAAGAAACGATGAGAAAACAAAACGCGTGGGGCAGGACGTGGCCCGGGATCGCACTCGCGCTCGCAGGTCTGACGGGGATGGCGCTTCTCGCCGGCCTTCGGGCTCAGCTCCCGGATTCGCCGGATTACGTCGACACCGCCCTCGTCGTGTCCGTCGACGTGTCGAACTCGGTCGACGCGCATCGCTACAAGCTGCAGATGGAAGGGATCGCGAGCGCGCTCGAAGATCCCGAGGTCCTCAAAGCCATTCTGAACGGTCCGAACGCCTCGATCCTCTTCTCCATGGTCACCTGGGCCGACCGGCCGCGGCAGGTCATCGGCTGGGAGCGGATCTCGTCCCCGGCGGAGGCCGCCGCCGTCGCGGGCAAGGTGCGCAGGCTCCCGCGCCAGACGGGAGAGTTCACGTGCGTGTCCTCCATGCTGCGCTCGATCTCGGACAAGGTGGTCTCGCAGATTCCCGCCAAGCCCTTCCGCACCATCGTCGACGTCTCGGGCGACGGCCGCGAGAACTGCAACCCGGACGAGGAGCCCGCCGCCGTGCGCGACGAGCTTGCCGCCTCCGGCGTGACCGTCAACGGCTTGCCGATCCTCGAAGGAGACGAGGGCGACACGCTCGAGCAGTGGTATCGCGAAAACGTCATGGGCGGGCCCGGCTCGTTCGTGCTGCCCGCCAACGGCTTCGACGACTTCGGCCGCGCGATCCGCCAGAAGTTCATCATGGAGATCAGCGGGGGTGCCCCCGCATACAAGGAAGCGTCGGGACGGCAGTAACCCAGCAACCGATCGGCACGGACATCGTCCTCAAACAAAAACAGCGCCGTCCGAGCCCGGAGGCGCTGTTGTCATGTCCGAGGCGTGCGGGCGGGATCAAGCCGTGAGCAGGATCTCGCCCTTGCCGATGGTGGCCCGGTCGCCCGCGAGCTTCCGCACCAGCGGCGGCAGCGGCTTCGGCGCGAGCGGCCCCAGCGTCTTCGCGACGTAGCGCGACAGGATGTTGAGGATGACGAGGTCGTGGCGTCCGCAATCGGCGAACGTCGGCAGAAGCTCGTCCACCTTGGGCGCGATCAGCGTGCCGCGGCGGAGCAGTGGCCCGGGGCGCGGCCCGAAGCCCGTCTCCGTCCAGAGCGTGCCGCCCACCATGCGCGAGCCGGCCGCCGCGCCGAACGTGCCGCGCGTCACCACGATGCCGCGCCGCATGCGCTCGCCGGCCCGCTCGCCGATGTTCCCTTCGACCACGACCGTGCCGCCGAGCAGGCCGAACTTGTCGCCGGGGCGCGCGCCGCCGAGAAAGTCGCCCGCCGAGCCCTTGACGTGCACGAGGCCGCCCGTCGCAGTGGAGGCGAGGTAGGCGCCCGCATTGCCGCGGATTTCGAGCGTGCCGCCCTTCATGCCGCGCGCCGCGTGGTTGCCGACCGACCCCTCGACCGTGATCGAGCCCTGGTCGAGGCCCGCGCCGACGTAGTCGAGCAGCGTGGAATCGGCGGAAATCGCGATCGTCTCGCCGGGCGTGCCGGAGACGGCGAACACGTCGCCGACGTTGAGCGCATGCACGCCCGCCGCGAGCGGAAGCTTCTCGATCTCGGCCGTCGAAAGCGGCGCCAGCCGGCCCGGAACAAGGCCGGAGAGGTCGAGCGCGTGCGTGGGCGCCGCGCGCAGGGTGAAGCTCAGCGTGCTCATGGCAGCAGGTCCTTCAGGTGATAGTGATGCTGGCCGAGATTGCCGCCGTAGTTGCCGGCAGAGACCCGCGTGACGCCCTTCGCGGCGCCCGTCTCGATGATGGTTTTGAGACCGGCCCGCATCGCGTCCGCGACGGCCGCCGAGGTCACGCCGTCGATCACGATTTCGAGCACGGCGATCGTGTCGGCATCGAGCTCGCTCTTCACCGCGCCCTTGAGCGTGGGGCAGAACGCGTCGTTCGTGGACGCGATGGCGCCCTTGTACTTGGAGCCCACCTTGGAGCCCGAGCGAACGATGCCGCCGGGGAACGGCGTGATCACGTCGCCGACCTTCGCAATTGCCGCGACGGCGGCTTCGGTCACTTCGAGAAGGCCGGCGCGGTCGCGCCCGAGCACCAGAAGGTTGCCGCCGCCGACCGCGTCCGTCGTGACGCCGCACTTGTCCTCGATCACGAACTCGCCGTCCATGACCGGCACGCGCCAGAAGCGCTGCTTGCCGAGCTTCTTGGCCGTCTGCCAGCCGTCGCCGAAGAAGCGCGGTCCGGCGGCGAGCGGCAGCGTCGTCGGGCTGTCGAGGCCGTTGAAGCAGGCCGAGCCCGGGCTCGTCAGCACGCACTGGCCCACGCGGTTGAGAAGCTGCGGCTTGAGCGCGTCCGGCGAGAAGCCGAACATCAGGACGCGCACGCCGGGGCGTCCGTCCGGCGTCTCGTCGGGCGAAAGTTCGCGGTCGATGCCGCATTCCGCACCCGCGCCGATGACCGAGGTGCCGAAACCGGTCATCACGGTCGCGCAGATGTTCGCCCACTTGGCCGTGTCGGCCGTGATGATGAGGCCGAGCGCGCTCATGCCGAACGCTTCGGCGAAGGTGTCGTCAATCGTGACGCCGTTTCTTGAGATGGCGCTCATGAGTTAGGTCCTCGGTCCCGTCGGCTGAACGATCACGCAGCCGCACTCTCCGCCGGTGTGGCCGCAATTGCTGTCGACGATCTCCTGGTCGGAGACGCGGAAGTTGTCGAGCCTGACGGTGTGGTAGCGGTCGAAATACGTCCTGAGCGTCTTCTCGATGGCGGGGTCGTAGTCGGGGCGGGCGACGTGCGTCGCGCCCGCGACGACCTTCACGACCTGGCCGTTCTTCACGATCAGCTCGCCGCTCTTGAACACCAGGAGCGGCGTCTTGAACATCGCTTCGCGGTCCGAGAGATCCTCGTAGATCGTGATGTCGGCCGAGGCGCCGGGGCCGAGATGGCCGCGGTCGCGGAGGCCGAGGCTCTTCGCGGGACCCGCGCGCGTCATGACGGCGATCTCGTAGAGCGAATACTCGCGGTCGATGGACTTGAGGATCGTCGCGGCCTGCGCTTCGGGGTGCAGCCGTTCGAGCATCTCGTTGCGGAACGTGCGGTCCATCAAGAGCTTGATGAGGTGCGGATAGAAGTAGAACGGCGCGCCGTTCGGATGGTCCGTCGTGAGGAAGATCCGCCACGGATCGTTGACGAGCAGGAACAGCTCGAGCCCGATCGCCCACTGCAGCGCGTTGACGTAGCTCTTGTCGCGGTACTTCATCGGCACCACGCCGCAGCCGTTGTCGCACTCGATGTCCATCACCACCCACTTCTTGGGATCGGCGGACTTGGTGTTGCCGTACTGGCGCATCGAGTCGCCCGACGCCGTGCACGTCTGCCCGAACATGATCTGCCCGATGTCGATCGAGACGTTCGGGTTCTGGTTCAGGAGCTCCGCGATCTGCGGCGCGCCGGACGAGAACTTCATGTCCCCTTCCGTGCCGTAGCTGTGGAACTGGATGTGCGTGAGGTGGAGCGGCAGCCCTTCCGCGGCGCGGATCGTCGCGAGCGTCGAGTGCATCGAGCCCGGAACGCCGAGGTTGCAGCCGTGAATGTGGATCGGGTGCGGAACGCCGAGCTCCTTCATGCCGCGCGCGAGCGTCAGGATCACGTCGCGCGGCGTGATGCCGTAGTAGGTGTGCTTCTCGTCGAGGTCGAGCGAGCGCTGGTTGAACTTGAAGGCGCTGATGCCGCCCGGGTTCACGATCTTGACCGCGAGCGCCTGCGAAGCGTGCATGGTCCAGCCGATGTAGTCCTTGATGAACTCGAAATCGCGCTTCTCCGCGAGCGCGCGCAGGAAGAAGTCGTCGTTGCCGAGCATCACGAACGCGCCCTTGTCGATCATGGGCGTGTCGCCCATTTCGAGGTGCGCCTGGCGCGCGTTGGCAGGCAGCATCGCCGGCTCGAACGCCGCCGTGTAGCCCATCTCCGCGTAGCGGTAGCCGGTGGTCATGGTGGAAGGGACGGCATGGCCGCAGCCCGAGCGCAGAAGCTCCGTGCGCGCCACTTCGTGTCCGATGTGGTCCTCGGGCAGCATCATGCGCCCGATGGTGACCTTGCCGCCGCCGATGTGGCTGTGCGGGTCGATGGCGCCTGCCATGACGACGCGGCCGCGCAGCGAATACTCCTCGTCGATCCGCGTTCCGGGTTGCGGCTCGGCGACGATCCGTCCGTCCTCGACGTAGATGTCCCGCACCTCGCCGTCGACCCCGTTCATGGGGTCGTAGACGGTGCCGCCGGTGAACTTGATCAGCATGTCTTAGTGTCCTCGGGAAGGGCGGGCTTAAATGGCGAGTTCGATCGCGGCAAGGATGTCGGCGGCGCGCGGCAGTTCCGAGCGGCCGAGGTCCTTGAGCGGCAGGCTCACCACGTTGTCGACGCGGATGATGCGCCCTGCATGGTCGACGCCCGGCGTTCCGATGGGGATGAACACCTTGGGGCTCGCCGCGAGCTTGATGCCGGGCGTGCCGAGCACGATGCTCGGGATCTTGGTGGCGGGCGGACCGAGGTCCGGCGAGAACGATGCGATCCAGAGCAGGAGGTCGCCTTCGCCGTCCTGGAGCATCCGCGGAATGGCATAGCGCGTGATGTCGTAGTCCGGCTTGCCCGACGCGAACGAGACGCGCAGCGGGAACCCGCTCTGCCACGACGACACCGCGCCTGCCGAGATCGCACCCTCGTTGCCGCCGAGCGCGAGACCGGCCGCGCGTCCCTCGACGTTGAGGTCCTTGACGAGGTCGGAGACGGTGCTGACGACGAGGTCGGCGTTCGGGAAGGCGAGGCTCGGCGGCGCCCACACGAAAACGGGATAGTCGGCCGCGCGGCAGCGCTCGGCGAGCGCGCGGATGTCGGCGGTCGGCACGCCCGCGACGGTCTCCTGTGCGGTCGGCGTGCCGCGGATCTCGGCTGCGAGCGCGCTGATCACCTCGCCCACGCGGTCGAGGTCTGCCTCGAGCGTCAGCACTTCCCCGATGCGCGGGCCCGTGACCGTGGATTGGTCGAGGCCCTTGCCGATGAACACCACGGTCCGCTTCTTCGGATCTTCCGTAAGCAGCGACTGCTCGACGTTGACGATCCGCTCGAAGAATCGCGGATGCAACTTCTGCACGTCGGTCGCGACGATGATGAAGAGGTCGGCGCGGTTGCGCGCTTCCGTCAGCGTGGACATGACCCAGCCGCGCGTCTGCAGCACGCGGAAGTTCCGGTACTGACCCTCGGAGAGCGCATGATCCACGACGCCGCCCGACTTGTCGGCCAGCGCCATGACCGCGCGGATGCCGTCCACGTCCGTACCGAGGCCGCCATAAAGCGGAAGCGACGAGGCGCGGACCAGCTCGGTCGCGGCCCGGATGGCGGTGTCGAGATCGACATCCTTTCCGTCCACCTGGGGGCGGGCGCCGTCCACCGCGCGCTCGAAGCCGGCCACGGCCTTCTCGCATCCGTTCTTGGCCACCTTGATGCCGCTCTCGTCGCGCACGATCTCGAGGTCGTCGCAGACGAGACCGCAGAACGGGCAGGCGACATCCGTGATCGCGTTCGACTTGCGCGAGTCGCCCGCGCCTGTGGCTTGGGTCCAGTTCGTCATGCGTTGGGTCTCGTGATTTGATTTGGCGCGGCAACAAAGCATGGACTTAGGTCTAAAACAACAGCGGATCATGCTGCGCCGCAGGGGCGGATGAGCGCATGGATTGCGTGTCCCTCATCTCTTCCCTATTGTCCTCCGCCTGCTTGACATATGTCTAGTCGAGAACGGAATTCCTGGAGGATTGCTGATGGTTAGGTTGCTTGCTTCGGCCTTTGCGCTGGTCGCCCTACTGCCGCTCGCGGCCGAGGCGCACGGGCCCACGCGACAGAGGGTCGTCGAGAAGATCGAGATCAACGCGCCCGCCGACAAGGTGTGGGCCGTGGTCAGCAATTTCCAGGACATGAGCTGGCACCCGGCGATCGCCAAGACCGAAGGCGAGGGCGGCAACGCCGTCGATGCGACCCGCACGCTGACGCTCCAGAGCGGCGGCCAGATTCACGAAAAGCTCACGAAGATCGACGAGGCCGGCAAGGTCTACAACTATGTGATCACCGAGGTCGACGTGAAGGTTCTCCCGGTCGAGAACTACTCGTCGCGGATCACCGTTACGGGCGACGGCGAGAAGTCCGAGGTCGAGTGGTGGGGCGCGTTCTACCGCGGCTTCATGAACAACGACCCCCCGCCGGAGCTCTCCGACGAGGCCGCCGTCAAGGCCATCACGGATGTCTACACGAGCGGTCTCGCCGCCCTGAAGGAGAAGCTGGAAGGGGGCAACTGATGCCCGCTTCGATCGGGAGGATGACGCGGCGCGCGCTCGCCTCGCTCGCGCTGGCCGGTGCGGTTCTATCGCTTGCCACGGCGCTGGGGCCGCAAGGCCCGGCGTCTGCGGCCTCGGGGGCCGCGCGCGAGGCGTTCGTCACCAACCAGGGTGGCGATTCCCTCTCGATCGTCGATCTGGCGACGCGGAAGTCGGTCGCGGAAATCGCCATCGGCGGCAAGCCGGCGGGGGTCGCAATGGCCCCCGGCGGCCGCATCGCCTACGTCACCGCGCCCGAGGGCAAGGAGGTGGTGGTCGTGGACGCCGAGGCGCGCGCCGTCACCTCCCGCATCTCCGTTGGCAAAGGGCCGGTCGGCATCGCCGTGCATCCCGATGGCAGCCGCATCTATGTGGCCGACTGGTACGAGCATAAGCTTTATGCGGTCGACCCTGCCGCCGGCACCGTCACGGGAAGCGTGGACGTGGGCCTGTCCCCGTCCGGCGTGGCGGTCACGCCCGACGGCAGGCTGATCGTCACCGCCGATCGCGACAGCGACGAGGTTTCGCTGATCGACGCCGGAACGCTCGCCCGCAAGGCGCATTTCGCGGTCGGCGCGCGCCCCTTCGGCGTCACCATCGACGCGGACGGCAAGCGCGCCTACACCGCCAACGTCCAGAGCGACGACGTGAGCGTGATCGATCTCGAAGCGGGACGCGTCGTCGCAACCGTCAAGGTCGGGAGCCGGCCTTATGCCGTCGCGCTCTCGGGCGGGCGCGGGTATGTGACGGACCAGTACGGCGGCACGGTCAGCGTGTTCAACCTTGAAACGCACGAGGTGGTCGGCACCGTTTCCGTCGGCGATTTCCCCGAAGGGATCGAGGCCGATCCGTCGGGAGACGCGGTGTACGTCGCGTGCTGGGAATCCAACACGCTCGAACGGATCGACACCAGGACCCTCGAAGTCACCGACCGCATCCCGGTCGGAGAAGGCCCGCGAGCCTTCGGCCACTTCCTGCGCTAGCACGCCCAATCCCCGCCCGCCGAACAGGCCCGCAAGCCAAAATGACCCAGATTTCATCTTCGGGGCGTTGCCGCGCCGTGCCCACTGGCGTTAGAAGAATTCCCAAGAAGGCCCAGGACTGAGGCCCAATCTGGAGGAAATGAAACAATGTTACACTATGCACGGGCTCTCGCTGCCGTGTGTCTGGCGCTGGCACCCGTCGCGGCCCTCGCGGCCGGCGATCCCAGAGTGGTGCAGCTCCTGTTCGAATCGCGCCACCTCGACCTGATCGACAAGGGAGCGAGCGTCACCTACCGCTTCGAGAAGAAGGGCTCGAACGAGCGCCTCGTCGGCCAGAACCTCACCGACGAGCTGCGCCTCAACGTGTCGAGCGTGAACGGCAAGGGCGAGCGGGACGTCGTGTTCCAGGTCTTCACCGGAGACCAGGCCCGCGACCCGCAGAACTGGCCCGACCTCACGATCAATCCGCTGTTCGTCTGGTATCTCGACCGCGCGGTGACCAACTTCCGCTACCTCGCTGGCGGCGACAGCCGCTACCTGAAGCGCAAGTTCCAGACGGCGCTCCGCGACTCGGCCAGGATCCAGGACATCAAGTACGAGTTCAACGGCAAGACGATCGACGCCCAGAAGGTGACGGTCCGTCCCTATGCCGACGATTTCCGCAACAGGGACAAGATGCAGGGCTTCGAGAACACCGAGTTCACCGTCGTGGTGAGCAAGGAGGTGCCGGGCTTCTTCGTCGATCTCACGTCGAACTTCGTGAGCACGCAGGCGGCGGCGCCCAGCATCGAGGAGAAGATCACCCTGGTGGGCGTGGGAGAGGCGAAATGAAGATGAAGCGATTTGCGTACGCCTTCGCGGCGGCCTCTGCGGTCATGATCGCGGCCGGTACGTCGGCCATCGGCGACGACTGCCCGGAAAAGGATACCAAGCTGAAGCTTCCCGACATCTCGAACGACTATCCGACCAACGTGCGCGCCGACTACGTGTACGGCTGCATGCTGGTCAACGGCATGACGCGCGACGTCGTGGATCGCTGCTCGTGCTCGATCGACGTGATCGCCTCCGTGCTGCCCTATGAGCAGTACGAGGAGGCCGAGACCATCCTCTCGGTGCGCCAGCGCGGCGGCGAGAGCGTGGCCTACATGTACGGGCCGCTGTACGTCGAGAAGGTCAACAACCTGAAGCGCGCGCAGGTCGAAGGCGAGGTCCGCTGCTTCTGATCTGCAACCCGGTCCTCGGCCGGAACGCTGCAATCAACAGGGCGCCTCGCAAGGCGCCCTTTTCTGTTCGGGAACTAGACCATGATCGCTTCGGACCCTACCAGTCCGAAGCGTGAATCATCGTCTCATCAAAGACGTAGAGCGTCCGATCCGATTCATCGGATCGGAAAACGCTCTACTAGCGGGTGTCCGGCGCGAGAGGCGCTCACGATCCCTTCGGTTCGGCCCGGCCCGTGAACGTCCGCCCGTCGGTGTCCTCGGCGGTGACCTCGATGGTGTCGTCCGTCCCGCTCGCATAGGTGAAGCGGATGTTGGGGTCCTCCGAGAGCGAGATGCCGCCCTCGACGCGGAACACGCGCTCGCCGCCGCGCGTGACGTCGATGCTGCGCAGGAACTTCGCCGGGATATAGTAGCCGGTGGCCTGGTTGAGCTGCAGGCCGGAATACTGCGGATGGCGGATCATGACTTGCCCCATGCGCTGGTCCTGGCCTTCGCCGGCGAGATGGCGGATCTGCATGCGCCCCGCGTCCGCGAGCGCCGCGTCCGTATCCTTGAGCGCCGGTGCCGAGCACCCGCCTGCGGCCTTGACGAACTTGGTGGCCATCAACAGCCTGCCGTCGTCCGTCTCAACGATCGCCCGTATGTTGGAGTACATGTCGACCCGCACGCGGGTTTCGATCACGCGCTCGCCCGAACCTGCCGCGGGCCCGAACGTGAAGTCGCCGACGACCGGCGCCGGGTTCTGGTCGATCACGAGCGTGAGCTTTTTGACGTGCTCCGACATATGTGCCGGGATGCGCACCGTGAGCGGCACAAGCGCCGCATCGTCCGCCCGGTAAGGCGCGTCCAGAGCCACCGCCGTGGTGTCCTCCACGACCGTGCGCTCGCCGAAGATGTCTTTTTTCAGCGCAGGCCAGATGTCGTCCGCGGCCAGAGCGCCATGAGGCGCGCCCGAGGCGATCAGCGCCGAGGCAGCGAGGGCGGCCAGGCGTGGGAAGCGGAACAGGCTCTTTTTCTGCAGGCCCTGGATCATGGTGTGCTCCTCCGGTTCGGCGCATGGGGCGCCGCGTGCGGGCAATTACTCCCATTCGAGCTCGGCAAACGCGGCCGAGACATTTCTCCCATGATACGTGTCAAAGAGTTCCCACGCACCTTTTTCCGAAAGGCCGACGCTTTGGGTCGCCTCCGAGAGCGTGCGGTTGTCCGCGATCATCGTGCGAATCTCGCCCGTGATGACCTCGAGATAGTGCCGGATCGGCTTCGCGGCGTCGGGCCAGGACATGGAGGAGGGCCCGTGCCCGGGCACGACCCGCTCCGCAGGCTCTGCGGCAAGCGTGTCGAGCACCGCCATCCAGCCCAGGATCGACCCATCGATCGTGGGGATGTGCTCGGCGAACACGAGGTCGCCGAGAAACACCGTGCCCGTTTCGGTGTCGCGAACGGTGAGATCGTTGTCGGTGTGGGCGGTGGGATGCGGTGTCAGCACGATCTCGCGGCCGCCGAGATCGAGTGTCGTCGTCGCGTCGATGAGCCGGCTCGGAATCACCACCTTCGTCCCCGCGAAGGCCTCCGGCCCGAGATCCTGCTCGTAGACGGCAAGGTACCGCTCGGCCCGCGCCGCAAGCCCGCGCGCGATCTTGTGGTGCCCGACGAACGTCGTGCCCTCGGCTTCGAAAGCGCCGTTCCCCAGCACGTGGTCAGGGTGCATGTGCGTGTTGATCACGTAACGGATCGGAAGATCGGTCACGGCCCGGACGGCCTCGCGTAGCCGCCCGCCCACCTTGGCGCTGCCGCCCGTATCGATCACCGCCACCGCCTCCCGGCCGACGATGAATCCCATGTTCGCGTGGTCGCCCGCGTTCTCCCGCGTGGCGACCGCAACGTCGCCCCGGTGCGCATAAACATGGGGCGCGATCTGCTCGACGAAGGGATGTGGGGACGCGCCCGGCGTCGCCCCGGCCCTGCCGGTGCGAAAGCCTGCCGGGAGGGCCGCGAGCGCGGCGAGCGATGACGCGGCCAGCAGCAGCGCTCGCCGGTCCGGCATGCCCGGCGGGAGGGGGCGGGTGCGCCGGGCCGGACGGGCCTTGAACGAGGAGCGACGGCTTCGGATCACGCGGGACGCCTCCGGCTTGGGATAGCTTGGCCCGCCCGTCATCGGGCCGGCGTTGATCGACACCTACCGAGATCGGCTTCCCGCATCAACGGCGCTTCGGACGAAGACTCGCAGCGCGGGACGACCTGCCGACTGAGCACGCCGGGATCTGGGATAAATTCCCGGTATTTCGGGAAGAAACACGTAAGCGTCACGCGGGAAAAGCGGAAATTTTGACCGCAACTTCGACGCAAGGGGCAAAAATTATTGCCATAGAGCGCGCAATGTCAATAGGGCGACAGGCCGCCTTGTCATGGGAAAAAATAGACGTGCAGCGCACCATTTCATCGTGCACTGCAAAAACACCAATGATGGCGCTTGGAAAAAGGGTCAGCGCCCTTGTCCTATTGGTGTTGCAAGAAAATTCGCTTCACGGATTGCCTTGCAGACCTCACGAGAAAGTGTCTAAAAGGGACCACGGTAGCGATGGCTTCAGGAGGGTCCTTCAGTGCGGGAACTCCACTCGTAAGCCAACGGAAAGACACGGGAAATAATCCCGGGAAACCGTAGCTGGGCTGTGACACGCTGTCGTTCGCTGCC
>ERZ869909.1227-NODE-1227-length-21582-cov-4.406138_pt1 | contig 21582 bp, 16 predicted proteins | sample MGYA00520892_ERZ869909 | MGnify/ENA primary metagenome ERZ869909 (study PRJEB32215, sample SAMEA104723947) | bioreactor metagenome | biome: bioreactor; feature: anaerobic bioreactor; material: water | place: China | collected 2015-03-12 ... | reverse complement strand
GGTAGAGCAGTCAGGTAGCTCGTCGGGCTCATAACCCGAAGGTCGCAGGTTCAAATCCTGTCCCCGCAACTCGAGACATACGGGTCGACGCCCCCTCCTCCTGGAGCACGTCAGCCCCTCGAACCATCCCATCGCGGGGTAGAGCAGTCAGGTAGCTCGTCGGGCTCATAACCCGAAGGTCGCAGGTTCAAATCCTGTCCCCGCAACTCGAGACGAAGGGGCGCAGCCACAACGGCCGCGCCCCTTCTTCGTTTCCGCCAGCCTGGCGCTCGGCCGCGCCAGGGCGACGCGGCGGTGAGCACCGGATGCGGCGAATCTCCGCACAGAGCGCTCCGCACAGAGCACTCCGCACAGAGCACTCCGCACAGAGCACTCCGCACGCCGACGCGAGGCGGCAGCGCGTCAGCCTTCCCCGTCGAGCTCCGCCAGCGTCGGGTACCCCACGCACGAGAGGATCTCGAGGGCAGACTCGTACCGCCCGAACGGCGGCATGATGTACGCACCGCGCACCCGGTCACGCACCGCCAGCAGCGCCTCCTGCGCGATGCGTACGCCCTCCGCCCTCGCCTCCGGCCCGCTCCCGTACGTCGCCATCCGCTCCCGGATGGACGACGGGATCTGCATCCCCGGCACCTCATTGTGCAGGAACTCCGCGTTGCGGTGGCTCGCCAGCGGCAGCAACCCGACGAGCACCGGGACACCCAGCTCCCGGGTGTCGTCCAGGAACCGATCGAGCACCACCGGGTCGTACACCGGCTGCGTCATGATGAGCTGCGCGCCTACGCGCACCTTGTCCTCGAGGCGTCGCAGCTCCCGGTCGTAGTCCAGCGCCGCCGGCTCCACGCCGCAGATCAGGAAGAACGACGTCTGGCCACCGATCGCCTTGCCCGTCGGGTCGAGCCCCCGGTTGAGGCCATCCGCCATGCCCAGCATGCCCACCGAGTCCAGATCGAAGACCGCCGTCGCGTGCGGATAGTCCCCGAGCTTGGGTGGGTCGCCGGTGATGATGACGACGTTGTTCAGCCCCATGACGCTGTACGCGAGCAGGTCGCTCTGCAGCCCGAGCAGGTTCCGGTCGCGCGCGCAGAAGTGCACGATCGACTCCATGCCCAGCTGCTGCTTGACCTGCAGCGCGAGCGACCAGTTCGACATCCGGCACGAGGCACGGGGCCCGTCCGCGATGTTGATGACGTCCACGCCACCGCGCTGCAGCATGCGCGCAGCGGCGATCTGCTTCGCGGGGTCGAGCCCCGTGGGCGGGTTGACCTCGACCGAGACCACGAACCCCTCGCCCGACGCGACCTTCCTCGCCAGGGCGGACCGGTGCTCCGTCGCGACCGGCTCCCTGGGCTCGTCCGCCTGGCGCTGCGGGCTGGGCTGGATGACGATCCGCGGCTCATCCGCGCTGCCCGCCATCCGCGCCGCGCCCTTCATGCTCCGCACGTGGTCCGGCGTGGTGCCGCAGCACCCACCGACGATCCTGACCCCGAGCTTGAAGAACCGGCGCGCGTTCACGCCAAAGTACTCCGGGGTCGCCATGTAGATCGAGCGCCCCTCGACAAACCGCGGGTAGCCGGCGTTGGGCAGCACCGCGACCGGACGCCCGAACCCGACCATCTGCTGCACCGTCGCGTGGAGCTCCGCCGGCCCGTCGGCGCAGTTCGCGCCGATGACGTCCGCGCCGGCGTCGACAGCCAGCTGCGCCATCTCTGCGCCGCGAATGCCGTCGGCCGTGGCGCCGGACATCGTGAAGGCCGCCAGCGCGAAGATCGGGAGCTCCGTCCGCTGGCGCATCGCGCGCGTCACGGCGACCAGCTCGTGGCCGTACCCGAACGTCTCGAAGCAGATCCCGTCCACGCCATGCCGAATCAGCAGCTCGGCGTGCTCGATGACGACCTCCACCAGCCGCTCCCGCTCCGCGGCGTCTGCGCGGTCCCACGCGCGGCCGGATGGGCCCACGGCGCCCACAACCCAGGCATCGTCGCCAGCGGCCTCCCGCGCCAGCCGCACCGCCGCCGCGTTGATGTCCTCGAACTGCGCATCCAGCCCGGAGCGCGACAGCCGATCGCGGTTCGCCGCGAAGGAGTTCGTCTCGATCACGTCTGCGCCAGCCGCGACGTACTCACGGTGGATCTGCAGCACGAGCCGAGGATCACGCAGGTTCACCCCGTCGAGCGAGTTGTTCACGAACTGCCCGCGGCGGTACAGCTCCGTCCCCATCGCGCCGTCAAAGACCAGCGGCCCTCCCGCGAGGCGTTCCTTCAGAGACACGGTCGGCATGCTTCAGCACTCCTCAGTCGATCACGGCCTGTCGTCGAACAGGCGCTCTGGCGCTCGCTATCGCGGAGCCCGGCCGTTGGCAATCGCCCCCGGCCATCGACCGCCTCCTCGGCGACACTCGGCTTGCGCTCCGCCCGTGCTCGTGGTTAGTCCTTCGCCCCATCGTCGCCACGGGTTCTGCACCCTACCCCACGACTCCGGAGTGACCGCATGGCACGTGTGAACTTCCCCGAAGACAACATCACGCTCGACGTCGAGGACGGTTCCCGCCTGCAGGACGCGATCGACCGCACCGGCGCGGACGTCCCGTTCGGCTGCCGGGAAGGCAACTGCGCCACGTGCATGATCGAGGTGCTGGGCGGCGGCGAGAACCTGAACCCGCCCACCGACGCAGAGCAGATCACCCTGCTGCCCGAAGAGCTCGACCAGAACATCCGCCTCGCCTGCCAGTGCGTCGTCGTCTCCGGCGAGGTGTCCGTCAAGCAGGCTGACGCGAGCCTCTGAGACCCCGCCGGCGCAAGGTCAGCCTTCAGGCGCGACGCGCCGGCTGCCTCGCGCCTGCTACCCCGGGCGTGCCGCCTGAAGCCGACTGGCTCGCGCCGTCCAGCTCGCGGCGCCACGCCTCCGGCAGCCCCTCGCGGAACGTCGGCATCGTGGGACGCCAGCCCGCGGCCAGCAGCCGCGCCGGGCGCACCCGCCGGTCCCCGATCCAGAACGATCGCGCCCGCTCCGGCAGCTCGTCCAGCGCCACCGACGGCGGCTGCGCGGCGCCCGTCTCCGCCACGATGAACCGCACCATCTCGATCACCCGGAACGGCGCGCCGTCGCTCACAACCCACGCGCCTGCCGCCCGATCGGGCCCCAGCGCCGCGATGAAGCGTGTCGCGTGCCCGACGTCGTCGCGGAAGATGCGGTTCGTCCACATGCCGCCGTCATCGACGTACCGATAGGTCCCCGCCTCGATCCGCGACCGGATGGTGCGGCCCTCTCCGTAGATCCCGACGAGGCGCATCACGCAGCACGGGACCCCGGCCGCTGCCGCGGCGTCCTCGACGGCGAGCTCTGCAGCGCGGCGCCGGCGCGCGAGCGACGTCGTGGGCGCAGGTGGCGTCTCGTCGTCGACGACGGCCCCTCCGCTCTCGCCAAGCACGCCGGTCGAGGACCAGTAGACGATCAGGTCGACGCCTGCAGCGACGGCGGTCGCGACGGCGTGCCGCTCGAGACGGCGCTCGTCGTCATCCGGCGTCGGAGGAGCGCTGATCACCGCGACCCCGCAGCGCACAGGAACACCGCACGGCCCCTCCAGCAGGTCGTGGGCGATGACCCGCTCCCGAACGCCGCCGTCGGGTGCGCGGTCGACACCCTGTGCGACGAGCGCGCTCCCGCTCCGCGTCACGCTCACCACCGGAGCTCCCTCGGCGACCAGCTGGGCCGCCAGCGCGCCGGCGCAGTACCCGCCGCCCAGCAACAGCCACGTGGCGCTCGCCGCGGCGCTCATCGCTCGTCCATGCGGCTGAGCACGAGCCGGCTCACGGCGCCGTCCACGACCTCGCCCGCGGTCGTGATGAACCAGCGCCCACCGGATCGCATCGCCGCCCTGACCCGCTCGACCTGGTCCGGCGCGCGGGGGTCAATGACCAGCCTCTCGCTGGATGGCAGGTCATGATGGCGGGTGGGGCCATCGTCTCCGGGAGCCTCCATCGACGACAACTCGGCAGCGCCCGGAACGACGAGGCGGTACACGAAGGTCTCCGCAGGCCTCGAGTGGATGGCGACGCTCGCGGAGACGACCTCGAGCGGGCCGAACGCCAGGTGCACGCGGACCCCGGGGTTGGTGAACTGGGTCACGCCGGTGAGGCCACGCGCGCCAACGATGCGGAGCCCCAGCGCCTTCGTCCGCACGCCGAGTCCCCGGCCACGAACGAGGGAGAACAGGGAGACACCCACGAACTCCGACGGACGGACGGAGGGGAGCGCGACGTACTCGCTGACGCCGATCCACTCGAGGTCACCGCCGGGATCGAGCTGGTCGGCCACGCGACGCGGCAGCGCCTCACGCGGCGCCTCGAACCCGCTCATCGCTGACGGGAGCAGGCAGCAGTCCAGCATCACCCAGCGGGGCATCCCAAGCGCCCCGGGATCCGACGACGGCTCCGCGCTGTCGTCGTGGGCGAAGCAGTTGGCGCGGTTCAGCGCGGCGCAGTACGCGGCGTCCCCTGCATCCAGTGGGTCGTACCAGCGGATCGCGTCGCTCTCGAGGGCCGCCAGCGCGGCGCGGTTGGCCGCCGCGGTCACGACGTAGGGGCGCAGCGGAGTGGTGTCAGGCAGCGTGAAGCGCATGGTGGTCCGGGCCCTCGTGAAAACGACGACGCGCCGGGCTTTGCCGTAGGCGCGGAGGGGGGAACGTGTCATAACTTCGCGCGTCCGCGCAAGTGCGGGCGGGGCGGTCGCAGGACCCCCCAGGCCATCAAAGCATCAGGATCCATCATCATGACCGATCACGACGATATCATCGACGTCGACTCCGACGACATGGGCGAAGATCTCGGGTACACCGAGTTCGACTGGGACAAGCTGCCGCAACAGGACGTCGCGGAGCACGACCGCATCATCGAGTTGACCGCGGCTGACGCACGCTCGCTCAACCGCGACTCGCTGACGGACCTCCAGCTGTGGGCCGTCGCGCAGGTCCTGGCGGACGACGAGGACGTCGACGGCTACCAGGCCATCGTGCATCAGCTCGTCTTCAACGGGCGCGAGCACCCCGCGATCGACTACGCCAGCATCGCCGGCGACCTGCTCATGAGCGCGATCCTGGGCGAGGTCTCGATCAACGCCCGTGACGTGCTCGCCCGCCTTCACGACCTGTGCGATCCGGACGACGCGACGCCGCAGGTCAGCGAAGGCCTCGTGCTGTACGCCGAGGGCAACATCGAGCAGGCGATGGCGGCCTACCAGGCCGTGCTCGACGACTTCGAGGACGACCTGTTCGTCTACCTCCAGGTCGCTGACCACTTCGCCCTGCTGGGTCGGTTCGCCGACGCCCGGGAGGTCCTGGACAAGGCGGACGAGATCGCACGTACGGAGAAGGACGACGAGATGATCGTCTGGATCAACGCCGCACGCCAGGACATCCTCGCCGCAGAGGCGGCCGACGAGGAAGAAGACGAGGACTGATCCTCGCGCCCTCCCCGGCGCCACCATCAGGTGAACCGGGCGAGCTCGACGAACAAGGCCCCCGGCGCGTCGCGCCGGGGGCCTTGTTCGTCGAGCGGACCAAGCCGCCGATCCGGTCCGGGTGATTCACCCTGCTCGCGGGGCTGACCGCGCCGCGAGTCCCGGGTGTAGCGGATCAGGGGAGCTGCCGCCGCAGGACCGTGACGACGTGCCGGAGCTCCGAGACGCCACCGGCGCCGGCCAGCGCGCGCGAGCGGTCGAGCCAGTCGTCGAGCCGCTCTCCGGCGTCTGCAGGGAACGCACGGCAGAAGTAGAGCGTCTCCGGCGCGATGTTGCGGATCGGCACCTCACCGTGGTCGAGCTGCCGGATCGCGATCGAGCAGCCGGCGTCGCCGTCGTCGAGGAGCACCGCCTGCCACAGCGCACCGGTGAACGCTGCCCAGCGGATGCCGTTGCGCAGGTTGGTGCGAGGGGTGCCCTCCTCCTCCGACTCGAGCAGCTGCGCTACCCGGGGGTGGTCCATGACCGGCGAAGGATCGCGCAGGATGTCCCCGCGGCAGGCGATGTCGTCGCCGCAGTGCTCGCCGACGAGGAAGTAGCCGATCAGCGTGCGGAACTCGTTGCGCCACCGCTCGGGCTGGGCACGTACGCCGCGGTCGTAGCGCGCGAGGTCTCCGCGGCGGGCGATGCGGCCGACGATGTGCATCGTGTTGAGGTGGAACATCGTGTCCGTCTGCTGCCCACCGCGACCGATGTCGCCGCTCTCGACGCGCTGCCAGAGCAGCGTCTTCTCCGCGTCACCGGCGATGCCCGCGAGGGCGGCGTGGACCGACTGGCGCAGGCCGAGCTCCGCACCCTCGGACAGCGCGAACCAGCTCGAGAAGTTGTCGAGCAGGTTGCCCTGACCGGGGGCCTCGAGCGAACGGAGGAGCGCGAGGTCTTCAGGGTTGCGCTCGTAGGCCAGGGCCTTGGTCGCGATGTCGAAGAGCTGGCCGTGGTTGTCGTACCAGGCCTGCTGCTGCTGGAGGTTCATCGTGCCGAGCTCGGACGTGGGCACGACCTGGCGCTGACGGAACCAGTCGCGGATGGCGTTGTTCGCCTCGCTGTTGCGCTGGCGCGCGAGCACCATCGCGCCGCGCATGCGGGCCGCGGCGGTCGAGAGGCCCAGCGACTGGATGTGGTCCATCGCGCGGGTGTTCTCGCCGGTGAACAGCTGGATGACCGAGGGGCGCGCGGCGTCAGCGTGGGCGAGGATGGCGAGCTCGCAGTTGCGCATCGCGTCGTCGTACGGCTGCGGCTGCAGGTTGACGAGCCCGAACACGATGGCGTCGAGCGCCGCGCGGCTGGGGTTGGCGGTCCCGCCGATCAGGTCACAGCCCACGCGGACGGTGTCGACACCGCCGATGCGCGCCGCCGGGCGCGTGATGACGTTCGCGACCGCGTCGGCGACGCCCTCGGCGCGCAGCGTGACGAGCGACTCGATGAACGGGACGTAGGCGTTCCCCTCCGTGATGGCGCCCATGCGTTGAGCGATGTCCGGAGCGGCGCTGCCGTCGCCGACCGCCGCGAGCCCACGCGCGCCGAACACGGCGAGGGCGTCGTCGCTGCGCATGAGGGCGTTGCGGAACACCGGGATCGCGCGCTCGTCAGGCGCGGACAGCAGCGCGCGCAGCGCCTCGCGCTGGTTCTGGTTGCTGTTGTAGACGTCGATGAGCGCCGGAACGAGCGCACGCCGCAGGTCCTCGTCCCCCTCCTGGAAGGCGTGGAACGCGCGCGGGTTGCCGCGCGACATCTCACGCTCGACGTACTTCGGGTTGCTCCAGTCCTCGGGCATCCCGCACCCTGCCACCATCAACGCAGCTGCGACACACAGCAGGCGTGCGCACTTGAGCATCATGAGCGCCCCTCCGGCGATTACGACGTACCTGAACCCGACACGACCGCCGGGGCCGCCCTCCTGGCGACCGTCCGCGGCACGCGGCGAGTATACGGAGCCGTTGCGAGCCACGTCAATCAGGCTGCCAGCCGCCCGTGAGGCTGCCCGCCGCCATTGGAGTGGTTCAGGCTGCCAGCAGCCATCCGGGCGGCGAGCCGTGATCGCCACCGGCGAGCCGTGATCGCCACCGGCGAGCCGCGATGCAGACGGGAAGCCGCCGAGGACCCGGCGAGCGCCCCGACGTCACCCCGGGAGCCGCGCCCGCCAAGGTGGACTCGCGGGCCAGGGTGGACCTGCGATGGTCAGTAGCGTGCCATGCCCGGATCGACCTGGGCGGCCCACGCGTCGATGCCGCCGGTGACGTTCAGCGCCTCGAAGCCGTGGCGCAACAGGAACTGGGTGACGAGGCCGCTGCGGACCCCGTGGTGGCAGAGCACGGCGATCGGGCGATGGCGAGGCAGCTCGTCGACGCGAGCGGCGATGTCGCGCATCGGGATGTGGACGGCGTCGGGGACCGCGCAGATCGCGCACTCGGCCGGCTCGCGGACGTCGAGCAGCACGATGGGCTCGGGCTGGGTGCGCAGCTGCTGCAGTTGCTGGACGGTGAGGGAAGGAAGGGGCGCGCTGGCGTTGTTCATGGCGGCTGACGTGTTGCCCGATCCAGTGCGCGCTGCGGCGCTGTCGGGGCGCTTGAAGGGTTCTTCTGCGGTGTGGTACCGCGGCGACCAGGACGTCAACAAGGTCGGTCGTCGGGCGCCCCGGGGGGACCGTCGACGGCCCGAGCCAGGTGGACCATGATGAAGGAAGTTGTGCGTACGTCGCTGCTGTGCGGGATGACCTGGGCGCTGGTCCTGGGAGCCGGCTGCCGAGGGACCAGCCCTGATGAGCAGGCGACGGCCAGTGATGAGGTGTCGGCCGACGCGCAGGGCGCGGAGGGCGTCGACCCGAGCGTTGTCCAGCCGGACACGCTGGCGCGCGTCAACGGGACCGTGGTGCTCTCGCGTGCGGAGCTCGACGCGGAGCTCGAATCGATCGTGCGCCGCTACGAGGGCGCCCCGGGGCGCGGCTCGACGACGCCGCAGTGGCGGAACGAGCGTCGGCAGCGGATCGTGCAGAACGCGGTGCAGGACTACATGGTTGGTCGGCACATCCGGGAGCGCGGCATCCGGATGACGGACGAGGAGGTGCTGGAGCGGCTCCGCCAGGAGCACCCGCACGTCTTCGCGAACGCGCAGGCGTTCGACCGGTACCTCGCGGCGCAGCACATGACCCGGGAACAGTACCTCAACCAGCAGCGGCTCGAGTACGGGCTCAATCAGCTGCTCGAGGAGCGCGGCCAGGCAGCCCCCGGTGACGACGAGGTCGAGGAGTTCTACCAGCGCAACCGTGAGCGCTGGCGCGCTGAGGAGCGCGTGCTGCTGAGCACGATCCTCATCCGCCTGCGCGCCGACGCGCCGCCGGCAGACGTCGAGGCGGCGCGGACGCGGCTCGAGCAGGCGCGACAGCGCGTGCGGGCGGGCGAGGACTTCGCCGCCGTCGCGCGCGAGCTGAGCGAAGGCGCGGAGCAGGAGACCGGCGGCGACATGGGCTGGGTGATGCGTGGCCGCCAGCGGCTGATGGCCGATGACGAGATCGAGGCGCTGGTCTTCGCGACGCCGGTCGGTCAGGTGACCGCGCCCGTGCGCACCATCGCCGGCCTGCAGGTCTTCCACGTGCGGGACCACCGCCCGGAAGGCATCCGCGACCTCGACGAGGTGCGCAGCGCGATCGAGGCGCCCCTGCGCCGGCGCCAGCGGCAGCGGCTGCGGATCGAGCTGGTGCAGGAGCTGCGTGAGCAGTTCGGCATCGAGCTGTTCGAGGACAACTGGGGCCTCGAGGCGGTCGACGCGGTGGGAACCGACGGGACGGAAGCCAGCGGTACGGCCGCCGGCGACGACGGCGCGACGGGCGACGACGACGAGCTGGCGGCGGAATGAGGTTCCTCGTCACCGGGTGCACCGGGTTCATCGGGCTCCACCTGACGCGCCAGCTCCTCGACGAGGGGCATGAGGTCGTGGGCCTCGTCCGGACGCCAGGCAAGCTGCCGGCAGACCTTGCCGCGCGGATCGAGGTCCTGCGTGGGGATCTGTCGTTGTTCCGGGACCCTGACGTCGTGCTGCCGCAGGTGGACGTCGTCGTGCACCTCGCGGCGGTCATCGCCGGCAAGGACGAGGCGGAGTACCACGCGCTGAACCACGCGGCGGTGCTGGACGTGCTGGGCGCGCTGCGACGCCAGCCGTGGCGCCCGGCACGGTTCCTGTTCGCGTCGTCGCTCGCCGCCGCAGGGCCCACCGTAGGCGACGCACCGCACCGGGAGTCGGACACGACGGCGCCGATTGATCCGTACGGGCTCGCCAAGCGGGAGGCGGAGCGGGCGATGTCCGAGCAGCCGTTCCCGACGACGTGCTTCCGGCCGCCGATCGTGCTCGGTCCGGGCGATCCGGCGACGTTGACGCTGTACAGGATGGCTCGGCGCTGGTTCGCGCCGCTGCCGGCCGGCCCGCCGCAGCGGCTGAGCTTCGTCGACGTGCGGGACCTGGTCCGGGCCATCATCACGATGGCGCAGGAGCCCGGCGCGGAGCACCGGGTGTACTACGCGACGTCGGAGCAGGTGATCACGAACCGGGAGCTGGTCCGCTCGATGGCGCAGGCGCAGGGGCGTCGGGTGCACATCGTGCCGGTCCCGCGCTTCGTGCTCTTCGTGGCGATGCTCGTGGCGACGGCCTTCGCGCGGGCCCTGCGGCTACGCAACCAGCTGGACCGCAAGCAGTACGAGCAGATGACGGCGCCTGCGTTCGTGTGCACCAGCGAGGCGCTGAGCGCTGCTACTGGCTGGGTCGCGGAGCACGACCTCGACGCATCGACGGCCCACAGCGTAGCGGGGTACCGGGCGCTGGGTCAGCTCCCGGCCTGACTGAAGGGCGACGTGCGGGTGGCGTAGCGCCCGCGTGATGCCCTGGACGCCCGGGCGGTGTAGCGCCCGAGCGGTGTAGCTCCCGGGCGCTGTAGCTCCCGGGCGCTGTAGCTCCCGGGCGGTGGTCCGGGCTGATGCCCCGAACGCGCGCGAGCCGCGCGCCCTGCCCGGTTCTCCGGGCGCTGGGTGCGCGGCTCGTGGTGTTCGCGGCTCGCGGTGTTCGTCGGCCCGTGGAGCCGAGCGACGGCGCGGGGGCCTCGGGATCAGATCTCGAGGCGGGTCGCGACGACGGTGGGCTTCAGGCCCAGGGCTTCCTTGCGGGAGAGGCGGATCTTGCCGCCGCGCTCGACGCCGACGCACTTGACGATGACCTCGTCGCCTTCCTGGAGGTAGTCCTCGACGCGTTCGACGCGCTCTTCGGAGATCTCGGAGACGTGGAGGAGGCCGTCGACGCCGGGGAGGATGGTGACGAAGGCGCCGAAGTCGGTGATCTTCGCGACGGTCCCCAGGTAGACCTCACCGATGAGCGGCTCAGCGGTGAGGGCCTCGATGATGTCGATCGCTTCGCGGGTTGCCGCGCGGGAGGTGGAGGCGATCTTGACGTTGCCGCTGTCCTCGACCTCGATGGTGCAGCCGGTGCGCTCGCTGATGGCGCGGATGGTCTTGCCGCCGGAGCCGATGACGTCGCGGATGCGGTCCTGGCTGATGCGGATGGTGGTGATGCGCGGGGCGTACTCGCTCATCTCGGAGCGCGGTGCGTCGAGCGCCTCGTCCATCTTGCCGAGGATGTGGAGGATGCCTTCGCGTGCCTGTGCGAGGGCCTCTGCGAGGACCTCGCGGGTGAGGCCCTTGACCTTGATGTCCATCTGGAGGGCGGTGATGCCCTCGCTGGTGCCGGTGACCTTGAAGTCCATGTCGCCCAGGTGGTCCTCATCGCCGAGGATGTCGCTGAGGATGGCGTGGGTCTTGCCGTCGCTGATCATGCCCATGGCGATGCCGGCGACCGGACGCTTGATGGGGACGCCGGCGTCCATGAGGGCGAGGCTGCCGCCGCAGACGGTGGCCATGGAGGACGAGCCGTTGGACTCGAGGACCTCGGAGACGACGCGGACGACGTAGGGGAACTCGGCGAGGGTCGGCAGGACCTTCTCGAGGGAGCGCTGCGCGAGCCAGCCGTGGCCGGTCTCGCGGCGGCTGGTGCCGCGGAGCATCTTGGCTTCGCCGGTCGAGAAGGGGGGGAAGTTGTAGTGGAGCATGAAGGTCATGTCCATCTTGCCCGTGACGGCGTCGACCATGCGAGCGTCGCGCATCGTGCCCAGGGTCGCGGTCGCGAGGGCCTGGGTCTCACCGCGGGTGAAGAGCGCGGAGCCGTGGGTGCGGGGCAGGAGGCCGGCCTCTGCCTCGATGGCGCGGATCTCGCGGAAGCCGCGGCCGTCGATGCGGCGGCCGTCCTTGAGCGCCCAGTCACGGGCGATGTTCGACTTGAGGGTGTCGAAGATGTCGCCGATGCCGTCGGTGAACTCGGGGAAGGCCTCGGCGATGTGCGCCTTCGTGGCGGCCTTGACCTCGTCCATGCGGGCGTAGCGCTCCTGCTTGTCGCGCAGGTTCATCGCGTCGGTGAGCGGCTGGCGGGCGAACGCGTTGACGGCGTCGACGACGCGCTGGTCGGGTCCCGGCAGGGTGAAGACCATCTTCTCCTTGCCGAGGATGTTCTGGAGCTCGAGCTGGGCGTCGATGAGGGGCTGGCAGGACTCGAAGCCGAAGTTCAGCGCGTCGAGCATCTCCTCGGAGCTGAACTCGTTGCAGTCGCCCTCGACCATGACGATGGCGTCGCGGGAGGCGGCGACGATCATGTCGAGGTCGCTCACCTTCCGCTCGCTGCGGGTCGGGTTCGCGATGAGCTTGCCGTCGACGCGGCCGACGCGCACGCCGGCGATCGGGCCTTCGAACGGCGCGTGGCTGATCGTCAGCGCGGCGGAGGCGCCGGTGATGCAGAGGACGTCCGTGTCGTGCTCGAGGTCGTGGGAGAGCACGGTCGCGATGATCTGCGTCTCTGCCTTGAAGCCGTCCGGGAAGAGCGGACGGATCGGGCGGTCCGTGAGGCGACAGACGAGGACCTCGAGGTCGTTCGGCCGCCCTTCGCGCTTGAAGAAGCCGCCGGGGATACGTCCGCCGGCGTACTGGCGCTCCTGGTACTCGACCGTGAGCGGGAAGAAGTGCGCCTCGGGGCGGTGGTTGCCGCAGACGGCCGTGACGAGCACGACGGAGTCGCCGGAGCGCATCACGACAGCGCCGGACGCCTGCTTGGCGAGCCAGCCGCTCTCGAAGGTGATCGAACGACCGCCAAGGGTCGCTTCCACGATGGTGCGTGTTGCCATGTTCTGTAGTCCCTGTTCTCTGTTCCAGACATGGGCCCGCTCACGTGAACCGGGGGCCAGACGCTGGACCAGAAGGGAACAGGGACGAGAGCAGAAACGACGTAGCGTGTAGTGCAGAGCAGCAGCTGGCTGCGCTCCAGTACAAGCTACCGGTCATCGCTCGGCTCCGAGCGTGTTCCGAAGCTGGTACGTTGGCCCCTGCCACGCATCGTGCGTGGGGTCCGGGGCCCGGTACAGCGCCCTCCTTACTTGCGGAGGCCGAGTTCTGCAATCAATTCCCGGTACCGCTCGATGTTCCGGTTCTTCTGGTAGTCCAGGAGACGACGGCGCTGGCCGACCAGCTTGAGCAGGCCGCGGCGGGAGTGGTAGTCGTGGCCGTGCGTCCGGAAGTGCTCGGTGAGGTACTGGATGCGCGCGGTGAGCAGCGCCACCTGGATCTCGGTCGAGCCCGTGTCCCCTTCGGGGAGCTCGAACCGGGTCTGGATGCGCTTGACGATGTCTTCCTTGTCCTGCTTCGACAATGCCATGGGGTGCCTCTCTGGGTCATGCCGGAACCCACCCATGGAGAGAACCGGCCGTTATCGGGAGGGGCGGTGCTAGCCGAGGGCAGAACGCCAGTCAACCGGCTGGGTGGCCACGCCCGCCAGGAAAACGACGTCACCAGCGCGGGGTCCCGAGCGGGGCGCGGGGCCCGGCGGTGGCACGATCACGCCGCCCTCGCGGCTCAGAAGCCGGTCCCGTAGAGCACGTACCACTGGGTCTGGCCGTCGACGCCCAGGCCGCGCGCGAGGCCCAGACGGAACTGCATCGGGATGAAGTAGCCGGTGCGGACGTCGAGGCGCAGCTCCGCCCCGAAGCTCAGCAGCGTGCGCTGCAGGTCGCGCAGATCCGCCGGGTCGTCGAAGGCGGTCCCGGCGTCGACGAACACCGCGCCGTGGAACCGCTCGAAGATGAGCGGCAGCGTCGAGACGCCAAAGTCCATGCGCACGATCGGGAAGCGGTACTCGCTGTTGACCGTCAGGAACTGCTGGCCGGAGCGGATCCCCGGGCTGTAGCCGCGGATCGCCCGCCCGCCCGTCGTGCCGGTCAGGTTCAGCACCGCCTGCACGAGGTCCTGCTCGCTCAGCCCTCCGATGAAGAACGCCGGCCGGTCTCGCTGCGACGACAGGATCGTCCCGCCCGTGAGCTGGAACGCGATGGCGTGCTTCGACCAGCGGTGGATCGGGACCGCGTGGCGGGAGACGAAGGTGAGCTCGCGGCCCTCGTAGTCAGCGCCCACGAGGCGGCTGCGGATGCGCAGGTTGACGGACAGCAGGCTGCCGCGCTCCGCGGAGACGGACTGCACGTAGCCGCGCAGGTTCGACGCCGTGAAGCCCACGTTCAGGCTGTTGAAGCGCCCATACTCCGGGAAGCGCGGGGTGAGGTCCCCGGGGTCGTGCTCGTACCGCAGATCGCGCGCGTAGGCGCGGTCCTCGTACTCCCACCCCAGCCGGGCGCGGTAGCTGGTGCGGAAGCCGCCAAAGGGGACGGACGTCTCGACGCCGAACACCGTGTTGACCAGCTCGTGCGACACCGTCCGGGAGCCCACGAAGACCCGCGACGGCTGGAAGGTGTGCGCGCGGTAGGTGTACGCGGTGACATCCGGGTACAGCCGCCGCGTCGTGACGGACGCCGTCCAGCGCGGCGTGTAGTACGGCTCGCCGACGGTGAGCTGCAGGGTCCAGCGCAGGCGATCGGCCGGGTCCGCGCCGGACGTCCGCAGGCCGTACTGGCGGTACGTGCCCGCCCGCTCGAAGACCGGCGTCCATGTGTAGGGCCGCGCCTCGAGCCCCGTGCGGTAGCGGTGCTCGCGGAACGCGTCGACCGCGACCTCGACGCGCGGCGGCGCGGCGCGCACGTAGCTGTCCGGGCCGTCCGCGGCGGGCACCGGGAGCGGCGAGCAGTCCGGAGCGAGCGGCAGCCGCGCGACGTCGTGACCACGCGCCGACATCCGCGACATGTACACCCAGCAGCGATCCCCCTGGCGGGCGACGACGGGGTTGAAGACGCCCGTCGTTACCCGGGTCACCTGCGTCGCCGGGCCGCCGTCAGCCGGGATGGCGTAGATGTTCGAGACCCCGGTCCCGTCCGACGCGAAGTAGATCCAGCGGCCGTCCGGGCTGGGCGCCGGGTAGTCGTCCAGCGCGCGCCCGGCCGTGAGCCGTGAAACAACCCCTGAGGCGATGTCGAGCTTGAACAAGTCTCGACCAACATCAACGCGCAACATGGAAAACACGATGGATCGACCATCCGGCATGAACGCCGGCTGGGCGATGATCGCCCACGGATCCGCCTGAACGAGGCGGCGGTGTCGGCCGGTCTCGAGGTCCAGCAGCCACAGGTCCGTGCGGCCCTCGTCGGGGCGTACGTAGGCCACGAGCCCGCCGTCGGGCGACACGGCGGGCTCGCGCGCGCGGTACCCGCGGCCCAGCCGCCGGCGGGAGCCGTCGCGCGTCGAGACGAGCCACAGATCGCGGAACGCGTAGAAGCCGCGGATCAGCGTCGGGTGGCTGTGAATCAGCGCCTCCCCGCCCGGGACCAGCGCGATCGGGGCCCCGTTACCCAGCCGCGCGCGCCGGCTGTCCGGATCATCCTCCCAGACGAAGGCGGGGTCGTCCTCGCCGTCCGCCCGCACCCAACCCACGCGCTCGGTGACCGGATCCCAGACCACCCAGCGGGTCGCGAACCCGTCGCTCGTGAGCACCTCCGGCTCGACGAGCCCGGCCGCGCGCAGCGCCCTCTCCTCCTCCTCGAAGCTCGCGCGGGTGTGCTCGCGCCACTCCGCGTAGAGCGTGTCGAACGTCTCCCCAAAGGCGCGCAGCGCCAGGTAGTTGACCGCCATGTACTGCAGCCGCCCCGCCTGGATGCGGAACAGCTCCGGCAACGTGTCCCAGCCGCGGGTCTCGGCGATCCACGTGATGAAGTGCGAGCCGAGCAGGTACCACGCGTTGGCGTACGGAAAGCGCGGCGGATCGTTCGACAGCTGCGCGAGCGTGGGGACGGTGTCCTCGGCGAAGATGGCGCGCAGGTAGGCGTCGACGGTGTGGCTGCGCACACGGCCGCCGCCGGTGAAGTGGGACTCGAGCGCCGTGGCGACGCCCTCGATGATCCACCTGGGCAGCTGCTGGTTGGGCGTGTACTGGCGGCCGAGCGGCACGTTGATGAGCCGCGGCAGCCCGCGCAGCTGCGCGAGGTGCAGCACGTGCGCGTACTCGTGGACGATGAGCTCGTACATCCAGTGGTCCGTGTCGCCGCGGGTGCCATCGGACTCCGGCGGGACCGCCAGCAGGGTCATGCGGTTGAACGGCACGACGGACGCGAAGCCGTTGGCGAAGTCCGCCTCGTCCATGAGGACGACGTGGGTTCGCCTCGGGGGCTCGAAGCCGAAGTACGGCACCAGCGCCGCGTGCGCCTGCTCGCAGAGCACGGCGACGTCCTCGGCGATCGCGGCGACGCCGCGGTGGTAGTGGACGCGGAAGTGCTCGGTCTCGATGGTGCGCCAGACCTCGGCGGGCACGCCGCCGGCGGTCGCCGGCGCGCTGACGAGCAGGCTCATCAGGGCGAGCCACGGGATCAGCACCCAGGCTATCGGGCGGCACCGCGGGTGCACGGAGGTCCCCTCGGACTTCGGGAGTACGGTCGCGGAGCTGGCGGCGTAGGCCCCCGGGGCCGCCGCCCGGCTGCGCACGAGCTGGTCTAGTGAACCTGCTCGTTCGTGTCGCCTCCCATGAGCTTGAGACGTCGCGTCGCCTCGTTGTGCGTGGGCCCGTCCGGCGCGCGGCCACGGAGCACCAGGTAGAGGGCGCGCGCGAACGAGCGGTGCCCGGCCTGCTCTGCGGCTTCGCCGAGCTCGAGCTGCAGGGCGTCGTCATCGTCATGGAGCGCCGCGAGCAGCCGGAGCTCGCGGTAGATGCGCACCGTGTCCGCGGCAGCCTTCGCGGAGGCGACCCGACGCCTCAGCGCGCGGTCGGCGACCCGCGCCGCCGGCGCCGGCTCGAGGAACGCCGCCTCGAAGTAGACCTCGTCGTCAGAGACCTCGGTGACGATGCGTCGGCAGTCGGCTGCCGTGACGACGGCGCCCGACGTGACGTCGATGAGCACGCCGTCGAGGCTGATCGCGACGAAGGCGTCCATCTCGAGGAGCTCCGCGCCCCACCCTGCCCGCCTGGCGACGTCACACCAGATGGTGCCCAGGGCGATGAGGTCACCCGCGCCCGAGTGGAGCGCCCGGTGGACGTCGCCCGCGGCGGCGCCGTCGTCCTCGACATCGAGGCAGAGCCCGGCGTCATCGTGCAGCGCGCGGGCCAGCGCCTGCGCCGCCTCGAGCGGGTGGTCTGCGCGAACACCCTTGAGTCCGGCGCCCAGCTCTGCCAGCCACTGCTCTGCCTCGTCGACCTGCCGCTGCTCACCGACGCCGATGCACCGCACCGCGGCGCAGACGTCTCCAGCCTCGACGCTCGCGAGCATGCGCTCGAGGGCCTGCTCGCGGGCCGGGCTCCAGAGGTCCTCGATCTTCATCCCTGCCATCACCACCACACATCATGAAGGAACCACAGTCCACCGAGCTGACCGTACGCCAGCTGCAGCGCAGAATCGACGCCTGGATGAGCCAGTTCGAGGAAGGCTACTGGCCTCCCCTGGCGAACGTCGCCCGTCTGGCCGAGGAGGTGGGCGAGCTGGCTCGCGAGGTCAACCACCGATACGGGCCCAAGAAGCGCAAGGCGTCCGAGGCGGAGGGATCGATCGCGCAGGAGCTGGGCGACATCGTGTTCACCGTCGTGGCGATCGCGAACTCGCTGGAGATCGATCTCGACGAGGCGCTGGAGCAGACCCTGCACAAGGTCGAGACGCGCGACGCCAACCGCTGGAAGCGGCGCGACGGCGAGGGCTGACGTCACGGGTCTGGTGGGTGGTCGCTCGGGCGGCGACGCGGCGCTGGTGGTCACGGGTCCGGTGGGTGGTCGCTCGGGCGGCGACGCGGGTCTGGCGGTCACGGGACCGGTGGGTGGTCGCTCGGGCGGCGACGCGGGTCTGACGGTCACGAGGGGGCTCGCCTTGACGGTTCGGGAGGTCGTGCTTTAGTTGCCCCGATTCGTGACAGGCCCATGGCCCCTACTCCCGGAGAAGCCTCATGGCAGGCGAGATCATTGAAGCGACCGATGCCAACTTCCAGAGCGTGGTGCTCGAGAGCGACGTGCCCACGGTCGTCGACTTCTGGGCTCCGTGGTGCGGTCCGTGCCGCCAGATCGCGCCGATCCTCGACGAGCTGGCGACGGAGTTCGCGGGCAAGGTGAAGGTCGCCAAGGTGAACGTGGACAACAACCGCCACGTGGCCAGCGCGTTCCAGATCCAGGGGATCCCGACGCTGGTTGTCGTGAAGAACGGCCAGGTGGTCGCTCGCCAGGTCGGGTTCCGCGGCAAGCCGGACATCCAGAAGCTGTTCACCGACGCGACCTGAGCGCCGGCGGTGAGTCGCGGGAGCGGGCCTCCGTGTGGGGCGCCGCTCTCGTTCGTTTTTGGGCGGGCTTCGCGGGAGCCCGCCCGGTGAACAGGGCTCACCGGGCGGACTCGCGCGGGCTCAGCTGTTGAACTGGCGCCGGCGCTGGCTGACGCTGAACAGGATGCCGACGCAGATCATCATCGTGAGCATCGCCGTGCCACCGCGGCTGGCGAACGGCAGCCACAGGCCGACGACCGGCAGCCAGCCCATGACCATCGCCAGGTTGACGGCGACGTGCCAGAAGAACAGCGCGCTGATGCCCACGCAGAGCAGCGCCCCGAAGCGGTCGCGGGCGAACCGGGCGATACGCAGCGGCCACAGGATGAGCAGCGTGTAGAGCAGCAGCAGCAGGACGCTGCCCAGGAACCCGAACTGTTCGCCGTGGTGCGCGAAGATGAAGTCGTTCTCGTGGTACGGGACGAAGCCGCCCTGGACCTGCGTGCCCTGCAGGAAGCCCTTGCCGACGATCCGTCCCGAGCCGATGGCGATACGCGACTGCCGCACCTGCCACGCGTCCCCCTGCAGCTCAGCCTCCGGGTCGAGGAAGGCGCGCACGCGGTCCTTCTGGTAGTCCTTCATCACGAAGGTCCACATCAGCGGCAGCGCGAGCAGCAGCGAGCCGATGATCAGGACCGTCGTCGACGGGCGGATCCGGTCGAAGACGCACATCGTGCCGAAGATGAGCCACAGCGTGAGCGTGGTCCCGAGGTCAGGCTGGTTGATGATCAGCAGTGACGGGATCATCACGAGGGCGGCCGGGCGCACGAGGTCCCGGAGGGTTCGTCCCTCAGGCCGCTCGTGGTCCGAGAAGTACTTCGCGGTCACGAGCACGACGGCGATCTTCAGGAACTCGGACGGCTGCACGCTGAAGTCGCCGAACGCGATCCAGCGCTTCGAGCCGTTGATGCTCGTCCCTGCGACGGCGACGAGGATGAGCAGGCCCACGCCGACCAGCAGCGACGGGTAGGCGATCCGGGCGACGAGCCGGTAGTCCTGCGAGCCGATCAGCGCCGCGGTGACGACGCCGAGCACGATCCACATGAGCTGCCGGACGTGGTGCTGGGCGCCGTCCGCCACGGACGCGGAGTAGAGGTTGATGAAGCCGATGGCGACGAGCATCGTCACGATCCCGAGCAGGATCCAGTCGATGTGCTTGCGGCTGCGGCTCTGGATGAGCGTGGACATCAGAGCATGTCCGGGAGGGTGATGCGCCGGCGGTCGAGCAGCCGCACGAGGTCGATGTCGAGCGCGTTGCGGCCGCCGAAGTCCGCCGCGACCGGCGTGGGTACGAGCTCGCCGAGCAGCCGGCGAGCCTGGTTGCCGCCGGCGCTGATCTCGTCGTTCCAGCCGAGCACGTCGCGGAAGTAGCGATCGATGACGCGCATGGCGATCGGCGCGGCGACACGTGAGCCGCTGCCCCCGTGCTGGACGAGGACGGCGACCGCGATCCGGGGATCGTCCGCCGGAGCGTAGGCCGCGAACCACGAGTGGTCACGCTGGTTCCACGGGATGTCGCTGCCGCGCCGCAGCACGGTGTCGAGGGACGCGACCTGGGCGGTGCCGGTCTTCCCGGCGACGTCCATGTAGGGCAGGCTCATCGTCCGGAACGAGTCCTGCGTCACGACGCGGCGGAGCCCCCGGTTGACGACGTCCATGGACGCCTCGTCGAAGGGGAGCTCGTTGCGGACGCGCCGCGGGTACTCGAAGACGACCCGCTGGTCCGCCGTGAGCACGCGGTCGATCAGGCGAGGGTAGTAGACCCGCCCGCCGTTGCCCATCGCGGCGAACGCGAGCGCGAGCTGCAGCGGGGAGACCTGGATGACGTCCTGGCCGATGGCCGCGCCCAGCGTGAAGCCGCCGACGAAGCCGCCGGGGGTGTTCTGGTTGTGCCACTCGCGTGTAGGCACGAGGCCTGCCCGTTCGTGGCCCAGCCCGGTGCCGGCGCGCTGGCCGAACCCGAACTGGTAGGCGTAGTCAGCCAGCGTATCCATGCCCAGCCGGACGCCGGCCTCGTAGAAGTAGACGTCGCAGGAGACCTCGAGCGCCTGCTCGAGGTCGACCCAGCCGTGGCCGGAGCGGTTGTGGCAGCGGAACGTGCGGCCGCCGTATTCGATGGAGCCGTTGCAGCGCACGCGGGTCGAGGGGTCGAAGACGCCCTCTTCCAGCGCGGCGAGCGCGGTGACGATCTTGAACGTCGACCCGGGGACCCAGGCGTAGAGCGCCTTGTCGAGCATCGGGTGGTACGGGTTCTCGTCGATCTCGCGCTTCTCCTCGCGGCTGAGCCGTCCGGACCAGGCGTTCGGGTTGAACGAGGGCTTGGAGTACATGCCCAGCACGGACCCGTCGCGTGGATCGACCGCGACGATGGCGACGGACGGCTCCTGCGCTGACGCCTCGGCCATGATCCGCTGGAGCTGCAGGTCGATGGTGAGCTCGAGGTTCTTCCCGGGGACAGGGGCGACCTCGCGGTAGGCGCCGAGCAGCTGTCGAGCGACCTCGAGGTTCTCGGCGTTGCCGTTGACGTCGACGACGTCGCGCCGGAGCCCCGGCGCGCCGCGCAGGACCGCCTCGTAGCTCCGCTCCAGCCCCGCCCGTCCCACGTAGTCACCGCGGCGATAGCCGTAGCTGGTCAGCGCCTCGAGCTCCTCGGCCGAGACCTCGTTGACGTAGCCGATCAGGTGGGCGGAGAGCTCATCGTACGGGTAGTGACGCTGGTGCGTCATGTGCACGAAGATGCCCGGCATGTCTGCCTCGCTCGTCAGGATGCCTGCGAGCTGGTCGCGGGAGACGTTCCTCGAGACGAGGACGTCTGCGCGGCGCGTCTCGTCGAGCACACGCTGGCGGAGCGTGTCGTGGGCCTCGGGGGTGAGGTTGAGCAGCTCGACGACGCGGTCGATCGGGTCTGGCGGGATGTCCGCGGCCCGGACGCCGCGCTGGCGCTCGCGCTCGATCCGGTCGAGGCGGTAGCGTGTGATCTCGGGGGTCAGGTAGATGTCGTAGACCGGTCGGTTCTCGGCGAGCAGGCGGCCGCGCCCGTCCGTGATCAGCCCACGGTCCGGGGTGAGCTCCCGGCTGCGGATGAAGTTGCGGTCGGCGATCTGGTAGAACTGCTGCCCGCGGGCGATCTGGAGCTGATAGAGCTTCCAGCCGAGCGCCATGACGACGCAGACGAAGAAGATGGCGAGCCAGCGCAGCTGCTCGTCGAACTCGTCAGCGCCGGAGCGCGCGTTGAGGCGCCCGGGTGCCCGGGTCACGGGGGCGCCCGGCGCGGCCAGCGGCGGGAGCTCGTCGTGCGCCGGCCGTTGGCGCGGGAGGTGGA
>ERZ869909.1225-NODE-1225-length-21608-cov-9.971994_pt1 | contig 21608 bp, 24 predicted proteins | sample MGYA00520892_ERZ869909 | MGnify/ENA primary metagenome ERZ869909 (study PRJEB32215, sample SAMEA104723947) | bioreactor metagenome | biome: bioreactor; feature: anaerobic bioreactor; material: water | place: China | collected 2015-03-12 ... | reverse complement strand
AAGCATATAAGCGCGAAACCCACCACAAGATGAGATTTCTTTTAAGGGTCGTGGGAGACTACCACGTTGATAGGTCACAGGTGTAAAGGCAGTAATGTCATAGCCGAGTGATACTAATAACCCGTAAGCTTATGTACATCCTCCCCCCAGCCCCCTCCCAAGGAGGGGGAGCAGAAATGCAGGGGGGAAGAAAACTCTTTATAAGTTTTAAATAGACTTTAATTCAAACGTATATTTTTTTTCAATATGTCACGATATTATCCCGCTTTGCGGGAAGTTAACGGTCAAAGGTGAATAGTTAATGGTGTTATACCATTAGCAAATAATCAAAAACCATTAACCAACTATTAAGGTGGCTATAGCAACGGGGCTCACCTCTTACCATTCCGAACAGAGTAGTTAAGCCCGTTAGCGCAGATGGTACTGCCATCCGGTGGGAGAGTATGTCGCCGCCTTCTTTGAAAGTCCTTCACATTCATTTGTGAGGGACTTTTTTTTTAAAACTTATACCAACCTTTAGATTATTTTTGCTAAATGCGCAGTCAAACCCAAAAAGAAGAATTTTATAACTGGCTGACTCACGGAATTGGTTTCGCGTTAAGCGTGCTTGGTTTTGTGATAATGCTTGTCTATGAAACTCACGGGTCACTAAAAAGCATTTTAAGTATAACTCTTTATGGTGGGTCATTAATATTACTTTATTTTGCTTCAACGCTCTATCACCTTGAAAAGAAAACAAGCCGCAAAAATAAACTCAGGATATTAGACCATATCAGTATTTATGTGCTGATAGCCGGAACTTACAGTCCTGTTGTGCTTTTAACACTTTCTGATAGCAGAGGCTGGTTGTTGTTTTGGGCGGTTTGGGCAATTGCCGGTATAGGTGCACTTTTAAAACTTTTCTTTACCGGGAGGTTTGAAAAAATTTCTTTGTTGCTTTATCTCGCAATGGGCTGGCTGATAGTTTTTGATTTTCAAACCTTGTATAATAACACCGATTTTGTTGGTCTTTTCTTATTGTTTTTAGGAGGTTTTTTTTACAGTGCCGGTGTATTCTTTTACATTCGTGACAAGATGTACTTCAGTCATGTTATTTGGCATTTATTTGTACTGGCCGGGAGTGCTTCTCACTTTTTATTTATTTTTCTGAAAGTGCTTTAAAGTCGATTAACATTTTTTAATAACCGCTCAATATATGCCATTATATTTTCGTTTTTTTGAGCAGGAAAGGTTTCAACAGCGAGCGCAAATTTTTCTATTAAACTGTCATATTTTTGAAATTGTTTTTTCATGATTACCTCATCATTGGTTTCCCAATAGCCGCTTTCGTCAAATAATTTAAAATTTGCAAAATACTTTTTGTCTAGGTATTTGAATAATAAAATAATAAGTCGATGTGTTTTTATTCCCGCAAATTGTGTTTTAACCGAAGTTGTGTAAATCCAGTCACGTTCTTCTTTTATATTTGAATCTCCAAAAAGATGAACTCTTGTGGGACAAACCATAAGGCCATTTGAAAGAAACGTGATCGATATAGTTTCACAGTTAGTTGGTAAAAAGCTTATACCAAAAATTTTATCGAAAGCTATGTTTTTACAAAATTTATTTTCAGGAAAAACAGTTTCGTGAATATGATGTTTCCATTTATTTACTCTAACAATATCTTCCACTTCATCTATTAAACTGGATAGCATATTAGCTTCTTTTAGTTGCCCGCTGTAATGAATATTTAATCCCATTTACTTTTTTTTAAAAAGTGAGTTCGATTTATTATATCAAATTAAGTAAAATACATCAGTATTTCGATCAAAACCTTGGTGCAACTTTGATTCTAACTTTTTCAGAATTGTTATATAAATAAAAAGTTAATATCTTAAAAAATCTGATTTATTAGCATCAAACTCACCATTATTACAACATAAAAGCCAGCACGGAGGCAAATATTACAATCAAAAGCTTTGTCAAATTGAATTTATGACCTTCACTACTTTCAAAAAGGATGGTGGTGGAAACGTGTAAAAATATTCCGATAACGATTGCAGTTGCTTCCAGATAATAATCTTTCAAAAATTCAAGGTGTGCCGCAGCAAAACTTCCTGCCGGTGTCATTAATGAAAACAGGAATAAAAATAAAAGGGTGTTTTTTTGTGAATAGTTGGCTTGTATAAAAAACACGGTCAAAATAATGGCAATGGGAATTTTATGGATAATAATCCCCCATATCAAGTTGTGGTGGTCGTGAATGGGAATTCCTTCCAGGAAAGAATGGATGCTTAAACTTGTAAACAACATCCAGGGAAAAGTGGTGTCGTTTTTATGTAAATGTACGTGCCCATGTTCTGCACCTTTGGAAAAAAATTCAAGAAATATCTGCAGGATTATCCCCGCCATAATGAAAACACCAATATACTTTCCATTGGCTTCATAGACTTCCGGTAATAATTCAAAAACAGTAAGTGAAAGTAGAAAGGCACCACTAAAAGCCAAAAATAACTTTATGTTACTAGGTTTTTGAGGTTTGAAAAGGATGACAAAAAAATATCCCGCAACAATTGCCAAAATGGGCAGTAAATAATTCATCAACTGAAAATAAGAATTAACCTTGGTGATTTAGTTAAATTATATGCTTCTAAATTGTAATTGCCAAAAGTACACAATAATTCAATTCCTGCCTTTTTAAAATAAGCCATAAATTCTTCAAGAGTCAGGGCTTTTACTTTTTCGGTAAAAAAATAATTTTCATTGTTGTCTTCAAACGAAATGTCTTTAAAAATATAACCATCTTTGATATAGCGGTGGATATGAAATGTGATTTTACCCACTTTTTTTACTTCTCTTTCTACCAGATTTTCTTTCACATAATGGACATTCATAAAATCAATCACACCTTTACCACCTTCTTTTAAATTAGCTTTAATGGCTGAAATGGTTCTGAAATTATCTTCTTCTTTTTCAAAATATCCAAAACTGGTGAATAAATTAAAAACAGCATCAAATTTACGGTGGTAGGGTTTGCACATATCGTGAACATCAAAACGGAGGGTGTCATTTTCAAAGCTTTTAGCATAGAGGATGCTTTCAGCTGATAAATCAACGCCGGTCACATCAAATCCCAATTCGTTGAGACTCAAGGCGTGGCGGCCTCTTCCGCAAGCCAAATCAAGTATAGTCTGATTTTTTTTGAGCTCAAGAAATTGAGTGAGATTTTTCATAAAGACTACCGCCTCTTCATAGTCTCTGTCTTTATATAAAATATGATAAAATGGTGTGTCAAACCAGGAGGCAAACCAGTTTTCTGTATCTTTTTGCATGCTTACAAATTCGCACGTCTAAAATAACGTATTTTTGCAGCATAGCATACTAATATCTATGGAAAATAATTTTAAAATGGTAGCTAAAACTTTGTTTGGATTTGAAGAAATTCTTGCAAAGGAATTGAGAGACCTAGGTGCACAAAAAGTTGAAATTGGGACAAGAAGTGTCAGTTTTGTGGGCGATTTAGGGTTTATGTATAAAGCCAATCTGTGTTTACGAACAGCTATTAAAATATTAAAACCCATTTATACCTTCAAAGCCCGAAATGATCAGGATTTATACCGTCAAGTGCAGCGTTTTGACTGGCAGCAATATTTTAGTCCCCGCACCACATTTGCGCTTGATGCGAGTGTATCATCGCCCAATTTTAACCATTCACTTTATCTAGTTCAAAAGGTAAAAGATGCCATTGTTGATCAATTGCGCGACAAAAACGGCTTTAGGCCCAATGTGGATACAAACCGTCCGGAGCTTCAGATTAATATTCACATACAAGGTGATAACTGCACCTTGTCATTAGACAGCTCCGGTGGGAGTTTGCATTTAAGAGGTTATCGCAAAGAGGTAAACATAGCACCCATCAATGAGGTTTTAGCAGCCGGTTTGCTGCTTCAATCTGGTTGGAACGGGCAAAGTGATTTTTTAGACCCCATGTGTGGCAGCGGCACTTTTTTGATTGAAGCGGCTATGATTGCCTGCAATATTCCTGCAAATATCAACCGGCCCGAGTTTGGTTTTATGCACTGGAGAGATTATAATGACGCACTTTTTGAAACGATTGAAGAAGCGATGCTCAAGCGGGTTAAAAATTTTAATTACACCATTATAGGGTATGATAAGGCTCCTTCTGCGGTAGCTAAAGCGAAAGAAAATATTAAAAACGCTAATCTGGAAGAATTTATAAACGTAAAACACGAAGATTTTTTCAAAACCACCAAAAGCAGTCAAGGACCGCTGCATATAGTGTTTAATCCGCCTTATGATGAGCGCTTGAGCATTGATATGGAAAGCTTTTATACCGAAATCGGGAATACTTTAAAGCACGGCTATCCCAATTCACTAGCGTGGTTAATCACCGGAAATCTCGAAGCATTAAAGTTTGTGGGATTGAGGCCTTCAAGAAAAATCAAAACTTTTAACGGCAAATTAGAAGCTCGTTTTGTCAAGTATGAATTGTATGAAGGAAGCCGAAGACGAGGGTAGTCATTTTGGTTTCAGGTTTCAACTCACCTCTAACCACTCACCACTAAAAAACTCACTTTTTCATAAAAGGAATCATATAACTGATTCCATATCCAAAACCTGCTCCAAACTTACTATTTTCATAAGTGCGCCCAAACCCGGGAATAAAAAGATTGTCAAAGTTTTCAGGCTGTTTTTCTGAAATTCTGTTTTTAAGCTGAAGATTAATAGATAGGTATAAATTGTTTAAGACTTCGGTTTTTACACCAACGATAAACTCTATCCAATGGGCGTTTAAGTTGTCAAAAAAAATGGGTTCTGTTCTAAAATCGGGTGGAAAAAATGGAGCAACAGTGGCAATTTGATATTCGATAAGTTCCTGCGAAAAAGAGGAAAGTCCATACCGCAATCCGCCAAAAATCATATTATTGAGTCCTGCCCAGTTGTTGTGTGCATTGTAATCAAAACCAATTTTAAAATAGCTCCCGCTACCTTTGGAAGTGAGATTGTCGTCAAAAGTGGTTTTTTGTTCACTGCCAATTTCCAATGCCAAATAATATTTTTTATACACCCTGTAATCACCCATAATTTCAAAACCCGAGTAGTTTTCGTCAAAAAGCGTACGTGCCGGCTTGAACAAATCAGCACCCACACGCAAGCCGAATTTATCGGTAGGTTCGGGAATTTCATTTTCGGAAGTGGTTTGTGCAAAGACCGAAGGCACAAACATCCAAAGACTAATGATAGATATATAGATGTGCCTCATTTTGATTTCTTGCGTTTATACTGTCACTTCTTATTGTTATATTTTCTATCCAACTTTGTTGAGTGGGAGGTGCAATTTCTAATTCCAAATTTCTAAAATTGGTTCTGAAGGCACAAGCTCTATTGATAAATTCGTCCTGCCGTTGATAATTGAAAGAAATATAATCCGATTTTGGCAATTCATCGTTAGCATTGGCAATAAAGAAATAATTGGTAAAATCTGCACCGGTATATAAAGGAATAGCTATCGAATCTGTAGAAACAGGTGAAATTAAATTAATTTCATCGCCTTCTCTAACAATTGTAAATGCATTGACTGTTTTTCTGGCCTCAGGATTCTGGGCGTTGTAAAAACTTATAATCAGCAAGGGTGTTTTTGAAGTTTCGGGAGTACATATGTCATCACGGGTACATCCCGAGCACAGCAAGACAAGACATATAAATTTCAACTTTAAATATTTCAAATTTTTCATTTCAAATTAACTATTTCACCCCGATATTTGTCGGTATTCATTTCAAATTTTTCATTTCAAATATAAACATATCAAATTTGAGATTTGAAATGACAAATTTGAATTTTGAAATAAGTTAGTTTCGTTTTTCCAAAAGTACAACATTTTCTACGTGATGTGTCTGCGGGAACATATCTACGGCCTGTGTTTTTACAACTTTATACATTGCATCCATCAACGCTAGGTCTCTGGCCTGTGTGGCACTGTTACAGCTCACATAAACTACTTTTTGAGGAGCTACATTTAAAATTTGTTTCACTACATCTTTGTGCATTCCATCACGGGGCGGGTCGGTGATGATAATGTCGGGAATTCCGTTTTGCTGAATGAAGTTTTCCGTAAACACTTTTTTCATATCACCCACAAAAAAGTCAACGTTTTTGATGCTGTTTAATTGTGCATTTTCTTTAGCTGCTTCAATGGCTTCAGGCACAGACTCTATGCCCACCACTTTGTTGGCCTGCCTGGCAACAAATTGAGCGATGGTTCCGGTTCCGGTATAGAGGTCATAAACAAGTTCGTTTCCGGTTAAACCGGCAAGATCGCGGGTGATTTTATAGAGTTCATACGCTTGCGCGGAATTGGTTTGGTAGAAAGACTTGGCATTGATTTTAAACTTTAAACCTTCCATTTCTTCAAAAATATGGTCGCGCCCTTTATAGCAAATCACTTCCTGATCATAGAGCGTGTCATTGGCTTTGGAATTAATGACATACAAAAGCGAAGTTATTTCAGGAAACTCTTCCGAAAGGAAATCAAGCAAAAGTTCCCTGTTTTTTTTATTTTCCTTAAAAAACTGAATAAGCACCATCAACTCACCGTTTGACGACGTTCTAATCATCAAGGTACGTAAAAACCCTTCCTGGTTGCGGGTGTTAAAAAAATCGAGCTTGTTTTTGACAGCAAACTCTTTAACCGCCAGCCGGATGCTGTTTGAGGGTTCTTCCTGCAAGTGGCATTCTTTTAAATCTAAAATTTTATCCCACATTCCCGGAATATGAAAGCCCAGTGCATTTCTGTTTTCAATGTCCTTACCTGATTTTATTTCTTCCAAAGTGAGCCAGCGACTGTCAGAAAATGAAAATTCCATTTTATTTCTATAGAAATACTGTTTCTCAGAACCCAGAATAGGAGTGATTTCAGGTAATTCAACCTTTCCGATACGTCTTAGGTTGTTTTCCACTTCTTTTTCCTTGAAAAAAAGCTGACTTTCATAATTCATGTTTTGCCATTTGCAACCCCCGCAAACCCCAAAATGAACACATTTGGGCTCAGTTCTTCGCTCTGAAAAACTATGGATTTTTATGGCATCGCCTTCATAATAAGCGGTTCTTTTTTTGGTTGTTTGAATATCCACCACATCGCCTGGAACAGCGTTGTTGATAAAAATTACTTTTCCGTCGGGGGCTTTGCCGATGCTTTTGCCCTTAGCTCCGGCATCTGTAACAGTAATATTTTCGAAAATAACGCGCTTGTTTTTATTTCTTCCCATAGCGCAAAAATAAGGTATTGCTTATGATTTTTTTGAATAAAACAAACTTAAAAATGCAAGTTAGTGACCAATAAAGTCCAAAGAATAATTAGTACCGGCCCTATAAGCCCTACGAAAATTCCGGTGTGTCTGAATTCCCGTTGTTCAAGCAGTCCGGTGCTGTAAGCAATTGCATTGGGCGGAGTAGAAACAGGCAGTAAAAGAGCACAAGAAGCACTCAAACCAATTACAAAAGTGAATAGCATAGGGTTTACATTGCCATAAATGCTAACCAGTGAAATTGCCACCGGAACTAAAATAGTGGTGGCAGCGGTATTGCTCATAAAGTTGGAAAGTATAACAGAAACCAGGCTGAAAATCAATAGGAGCAGATACACATTAAAATCAAACGAACTAATTTTAGAAACGAAATACAACGCTAATTCCTGCTCCTGAATGGCAATACCCAGCGCCAATCCGCCGGCAACCAACATCAGTGTGTCCCAGGGTAGATTTCTCACATCATCGGCGTCAATAACCCCCATCATGGGAAGTGCAACAATGGGAATGCCGGAAATAGCCGCCACCGGAATTCCCGTCCATTGAGATGTTATCCAAAAAAACACGGTTAAACCGAAAATGATTAATACAATTCTGCGCTGAATTACTTCTTCTTTTTTATAATCTTTTTTCAGTTCGAGATTTTTAATAAAATCTGTTGATAGTCTCAAATCTCCAAAATTGTATTTAGACAGTAATAATTTCCACACAAAAAAGGTAAGTATAAAAGCCACCGGTACACCCACGCTCATCCATTGCAGAAAACTGATTTTGATGCCAATCGCTTCTAAAGCACCCACGGCTATGGCATTGGGAGCAGAGCCAATAATGGTTCCCATACCACCAATGGCAGCTGCTGTTGGAATTCCCAAAAGAAAAGCTTTTTGAAGTTTTTTATTATCAATTTGAGTGAAAAGTGGTGTAACGGTGGCCAGCATCATCGCTGTGGTTGCTGTATTGCTCATCACCATTGAGAGGATGGCCGTAACAAACATCAATCCCAGGATGATAAATTTTGCTTTTTCTCCAAATTTAGGAGCGGTGAAAATCAACAATCGAATGTCGAGCCTTGATTTCCGCATTCCTTCAGCAAGGAAGAATCCGCCGAGGAATAGCCAGATAACACCGTCTGACCAGGTTTGGACATATTGATTTACATCCATAGTGCCTTCGCGGCCCATAAAAAAAATGAGATACCCCACTATAAATATACCCACAGCAAACGGGGGAATGGCCTCGGTAAACCACAACAGCATTGAAAAAAATAAAAGAAACATCACTAAATGCTGGGTTCTTACAAAATCATCGTCACCTAATAAAAAAGTAAAAAGGCCGGCAAATGACAAACATAAAAGAAACATCACCAATTTTGATTTTTGCGCCATCAAAAAAGGGTATTTAGCCAATTTTTTAAGAGAATAACTTCTGGAATCAGACACGGTTTTTCAGTATAAGATCAAAAATACCGTAATTTTTAAATACAAAAAATGACGGCGGGCATTATTTGGTTATAAAATTTATAATTTGAGAGAATATAGCTATTTTTGTGCTATTCGGATGATTTCTCTCCGCCGTTTATACCAAAGCAGGAATTGTATTTTTTCAATTTTAAATATTTAAGTTATGCTTACTTTAGACAAAATCACTTCAAAACAAGCCATTGAATTGGAAGACAAACATGGTGCTCACAACTATCACCCATTGCCGGTAGTGTTGAGCAGGGGAGAAGGCGTGTATGTTTGGGATGTTGAAGGCAAAAAATATTATGATTTTCTTTCAGCATATTCAGCGGTTAATCAGGGGCATTGCCATCCGGCGATTATAAACGCCTTGAAAAATCAAGCGGAAACCTTAACCTTGACCTCCCGTGCTTTTTACAACGATATGTTGGGAAGGTTTGAAAAATATATCACCGAATATTTCAGCTTTGATAAAGTGTTGCCGATGAATACCGGAGCCGAAGCTGTGGAGACGGCAATTAAAATTGCCAGAAAATGGGCGTATGAGGTAAAAGGCATAGCAGAAAATGAAGCACAGATAATTGTTTGCGAAAATAACTTTCACGGAAGAACCACCACGGTAATTTCATTTTCAAACGATGAAAATGCCCGTAAGAATTTTGGCCCTTACACCCCCGGGTTTATTAAGATAGCTTATGATGATATTGAAGCTTTGGAAAACGCTTTAAAAAACAACCCCAACGTGGCAGGCTTTCTGGTAGAACCCATTCAAGGAGAGGCAGGGGTTTATGTGCCAAGTGATGGTTATCTTTCTAAAGCAAAGGCACTTTGTGAACAGCACAACGCTTTGTTTATAGCTGATGAAATTCAAACAGGTATTGCACGCACGGGCGATTTATTAGCCGTTGACAACGAAAACGTGCGCCCTGATGTTTTAATTTTGGGCAAAGCACTTTCCGGAGGTGTTTATCCGGTATCTGCGGTATTGGCAGACAATGCGGTTATGAATGTTATTAAACCCGGACAGCACGGTTCCACATTTGGAGGCAATCCGGTAGCGGCTGCTGTTGCAATGGCAGCTTTGGAAGTTGTAAAAGACGAAAACCTGGCGCAAAATGCTCAAAAATTGGGTAAGCTTTTCCGTAGTGAAATGCAAAAGTATGTTGATAAGAGTAATATAGTTACACTAGTAAGAGGGCGCGGACTGTTAAATGCCATAGTTATTAATGACAGTGAAGACAGCTCAACTGCCTGGGATATTTGTATCAAACTTCGCGATAATGGTTTGCTGGCAAAACCCACCCACGGAAATATCATCAGATTCGCACCGCCTTTAGTTATGAATGAAGAACAATTGTTGGATTGTGTTTCCATCATCACTAAAACATTGCAAGAGTTTGAAAAATAGAAACTATATACTTTGGTTGTAGTCAGACTCTATTTTTATTTACATTAGCATGCATTAAAATATCTCAATGAAAATCATCATCATCAACGGACCCAACCTAAATCTTCTCGGTAAGCGGGAAACTGATATTTATGGTTCCAAAAGTTTTGATGATTTTTTCGTAGAAATGCAGTTTAGATACCGCGATGTGGAATTGACTTATTTTCAATCCAATATTGAAGGGGAAATCATCAATAAAATTCAGGAAACCGGCTTCAGTTTTGATGGAATTATTTTGAATGCAGCTGCATATACCCATACTTCAGTGGGAATAGGCGATGCCGTTAGAGCTGTTTCGACCCCGGTTGTTGAAGTACATATTTCCAACACTTTTGCCAGAGAAGAATTTCGTCACCATTCTCACATTGCGCCACACGCCAAAGGTGTAATCGCCGGGTTTGGACTTCAAAGTTATGAACTCGCCATCCAAAGCTTTATGAAAGGGGGCTAAAATCTTCTTTAAATGTTTAAACAAGAAACTAGAAATTTACCTACCGAATCCGCTAGGGGTGGAGAAGGTAGGCAACAAACTATTCTTTCCATTTGATATTACATCCCAAACTTGGTTTTTGATCTTTTCTTTGTGGGCTGTTGCTGAGCAAGTTGTCCAAGGCCTCTCTTAAATCTCTTCCGGTAACCTGTATGCTGTTTCCCGGTCTGGAATTGTCTAACTGACCGCGATAAACCAGTTTTTGTTCATCGTCAAACACATAAAAATCAGGCGTGCAGGCGGCATCATAGGCTTTGGCAACCTCTTGGGTTTCATCATACAAATATGGAAAGGGGTAGTGGTCTTTTTCGGCAAGTTTGGCCATTTCCTCGGGGCTGTCCTGTGGGTATTTTTCAACATCATTACTGCTTATACCAACAAAACCAAAACCCTGCACCCGATAATCGTTGGCAACCCTTATAACTTCATCCATCACGTGCTTTACAAACGGACAGTGATTGCAAATAAACATGACAACCAAACCGTGTTTTCCATAAACATCCTGCATAGTTACATATTCATTGGTTACTACATTTTTTAAGTTAAAATGGGGCGAAATGGTTCCCAAGGGTAGCATATTTGATTCTGTACGTGCCATAGTTATTATTTTAGTTCTAAATTACAACAATATGCATTTACAATCCATACAATAATTTAAATCTTTGTGAAATTTTTGGAAGGTCATGCTTTTGATTGTAAATTTATAGAAAGAAAACTTAATTCCTATGAAAGCTTCATACACCACTTTAGTCGAGGCAATCAATGATTATAAGAAAAAGGGCTATAACATTGATTTCAATCTTATTGAAAACAACATAGAATGTGTTTCATCTAAAAGAAGTTGGAAGCCGGAAGATTTAACCGTTGTGAAATTTTACCGGTTTGAAGGGGCTTCAAACCCATCAGACAATTCAATTTTATATGTTATTGAAACCAACGATGGCAATAAAGGTTTGCTGGTTGACAGCTATGGTGCAGATCACGGTGGGATTTCTCCGGAAGTAATACAAAAGCTTAAAATGAAAATTAAACAATGACCATAAACTGGAGTCAATTTGAAGCCGTTGATATGCGGGTAGGAACAATAATTAAAGTTGAACCTTTTCCGGAAGCCCATAAACCGGCTTATAAACTCACTATCGATTTTGGTAGCGAAATAGGTATCAAAAAATCTTCGGCTCAAATTACCAATCATTACTCAACAGAAAGTTTGTTGAATAAACAGATTATAGCAGTTGTCAATTTTCCACCCAAGCAAATAGCTAATTTCATAAGTGAGTGCTTGGTTTTGGGAGCGGTGGAAGAAAACGGAAATGTTGTTTTACTTTATCCCGAACGACCCGTGAAAAACGGCTTACGAATTTCTTGACAGCACCCGGAACAAATCACTAAGGGATATAAAAAAAACCGTCCTGAAATTCAGAACGGTTGGAGTTTTTTTAAGAAGTTTTCTTGTTAAATATCGTCAAAGTCGATATCAGTAAAACTTCCTGTGGTTCTTTTTTTATTTTCTTCTTCTTCGTTGGTGTCATCGCTTTCAGAAAATTCGTTTTCTCTTTTGTAATCTTTTTGATGACGCTCGCTGATCACTTCTTCACCCTTTTCATTGATGATAAAATCAATCATTTCATCAATGTTTTCCTTAAAGCTTTCAAAGTCTTCTTTGTAGAGGTAAATTTTATGCTTTTTATAGTGAAATGAACCGTCGTCGTTGGTAAATTTTTTACTTTCGGTAATGGTAAGGTAGTAGTCTCCTGCTCTTGTAGCTCTAACATCAAAAAAATAGGTTCTTCTTCCGGCGCGCAATACTTTAGAATAGATTTCTTCTTGCTCCATCATATCTTTTTCGCTCATATCTTTTAATTTATTTTAAAATTAATTCAAGCCAAAAGTCTAAAAAAAAATAATTTAAAACAACAAATTTTAATTTTCTTTTTCCAAAAGTTGCTTGGCATACAACTCCTTATAGTAACCGTCAATTTCTATAAGTTGATTGTGAGTGCCTTGTTGGATGATTTCGCCGCTTTTCATCACTAAAATTTTATCGGCATTAATGGCTGATGAGATTCTGTGGCTTACAATAATGGTGGTTTTTTCACGCGAAATTTTATGCAGATTACTGATGATTTTTTCTTCGGTATCTGTATCCACTGCCGAAAGGCAATCGTCAAACAAATAGATGTTAGGGTTCTTAATCAAAGCACGAGCTATTGAAACCCGTTGCTTTTGCCCGCCGCTAAGGGTTATTCCTCTTTCGCCCAGAACAGTTTCATATTTATTGGTAAAGCCCATTATATTTTTGTGAACATGGGCCATTTTTGCAGCGTTGATGACTTCCTCATCGGTGGCATCTTCTTTTCCAAACTTGATGTTGTTTTTAATAGTGTCGCTAAACAAAAATGCATCTTGAGGAACATAACCAATGGCTTCGCGCAGGCTTTTTAAGTGAATTTGATCAATGGGTTTGCCGTCAATTAAAATTTCTCCGGAAGTGACATCATATAAGCGACCTATCAATTCTAAAACAGTTGATTTTCCCGAGCCGGTTTGACCTAAAATAGCCAACGTTTCTCCTGAATTTATGGTAAACGAGAGGTTTTTAAGTGCCGTAATGTTAGTATCGGGATAAGTGAAAGTTACACTTTTAAATTCGATTTCACCTTTGAGGGTTGTTGGCTCTGCCGATTTGTTTTTAATCTGGGGTTCTTCCTTTAGAAATTCATTGATGCGCTTTTGAGACGCTTCGGCCTGTTGAACCATAGAGGTTACCCAGCCCACAACAGCTACCGGCCAGGTGAGCATATTTACAAAAATGATAAACTCAACGATGGTACCCAATTCAGCAATTTCACCGCTGATGTATTGCTTGCCCCCAATAAAAATCACCAACAGGTTACTGGCACCAATCAACAATATCATTAACGGAAAAAACAACGCCTGAACTTTAACCAAATCGAGGTTTTTTTCTTTGCTTTCGTTGGCTAAAACAACAAAATTTGCATCGGTTTTTGGCTCCAGTGCATAGGCTTTTATCACCGAAATACCACTGAAAGTTTCCTGTGAAAATGTGGTAAGTTTTGACAGATATTGCTGCACCACCGTGCTTCTGAGATTGATTGACACACTCAATTTATAAATGGCTATCGAGAGTACCGGAAAGGGCAAAATGGCATACAGCGTGAGCGTGGGTGCCTGACTGTACATATAGCTGATAACCACCACAAACAAGGTGATGGTTTGCACGCTGTACATCAAAGCCGGTCCGGCATACATCCGCACTTTTGAAACGTCTTCACTAATGCGGTTCATCAAATCGCCGGTGCGGTTTTGCTTGTAAAAAGCCAGTGATAATCTTTGATATTGCTGATACACTTCGTTTTTTAAATCAAATTCTATGCGACGGGAAACCACAATAAAAGTTTGTCTCATCAAAAATGTAAATAAAGCAGCAAGAGCTGTAGCTCCTATAATTAATCCGATATTGATTAATAAATCGTTTTTTACAGGTTGGGTATCCAGTAAACCATTGTTAATGGCATTCTCCACAAGTGTAACCGAATTTCCAATAAGAATAGGTGTAAAAAGTGCAAAAAGACGGGCACAAATGGTAATTATTAAACCCAGCAGCAACATACCGCGGTATTTGATAAAATATTTATTAAGATGTCTAAGTTCTCTCATAAAAGTCACGCAAAAATAGGGTTTTGATTTTCAACTCACATTGTTTTTTAGTAACAAAAAAAGGTTAAGTACAAGACAAAATTTTTTTATTGATTGTTTTTAGGAAAATCGGTTTTACCCTAAACCCTAAAGGGAATCCGATTTTCCTTGATTTGCTCCCTTTAGATACTATGGTTAAAAATCGAGCAAAATCTGCCAAATATTTTTGTCTTGTACTAACAAAAAAAGGTTAAAAAATGATTGTTTATAGTTGTATGCAGCAAAAAACCTTTTTAACACATTTTTGTTGAAACTCATGAAATAATCAACTACTTTTGCACCGCCTTAAAAAATAGAAAGGCACAATTTAATTCAATACATTTTTTATGGTTACAGAAGTAGTAAAAGCAAATGAAATTCACAAAGTAGATCCGGTTTTCGGGCAACTTTCATTTGACAATCACGAACAAATTGTTTTTTGCAACGACAAAGATACCGGATTAAAGGCAATCATAGGTATTCACAACTCAGTTTTGGGGCCTGCTTTGGGCGGTACCAGAATGTGGAACTATGAGTCTGAGTGGGATGCCTTGAATGACGTTTTGCGTCTTTCAAGAGGTATGACCTACAAATCTGCTGTAACCGGATTGAATTTGGGTGGAGGCAAAGCCGTAATTATTGGCGATGCCAAAACTCAAAAAACGCCTGAGTTGATGAAAAAATTTGGTGAGTTTGTACACTCATTGGGAGGTAAATACATCACTGCCGAGGATGTGGGCATGGCTACCAGCGATATGGATTTGGTGCGTACGGTAACTCCTTATGTCACCGGAATTTCAGAATCATTGGGTGGTGCAGGCAATCCTTCTCCCATCACCGCTTACGGTGTTTTTATGGGTATGAAAGCTGCTGCAAAATATACTTTCGGCAGCGATGTGCTTGAAGATAGAGTAATATTTGTTGAAGGCGTTGGCAATGTGGGAGAAGCTCTTGTAGAGCATCTAACCAATGAAGGAGCTAAAGTTTTTATTGCAGACATCAGCCAGGAGCGTTTGGAGGCCGTGCGTGATAAATACGGTGCTGTTATTTATGGTGGCGAAAATCTTTATGCCGAAGAAATGGATATTTATGCACCTTGTGCTCTGGGAGCAACGATTAATGATGCAACTATCAACCAGTTTAAAGCTAAAATTATTGCCGGTGGTGCAAACAATCAGCTGGCTAATGAACAAAAACACGGTCAATTGTTGAGAGAAAAAGGAATTGTTTATGCTCCTGATTTCTTAATCAATGCCGGAGGAATTATTAATGTGTATGCCGAGTTGGAAAACTACGGTCGCCAGGAGATAATGAGAAAAACCGAAAATATCTACAACACCACGTTGGAAATTCTTCAACATGCTGAAGTAAACGGAATCACTACACACCAAGCAGCTTTTAATGTTGCGCAGGCGCGTATTGATGCCAGAAAAAAGGAAATGAAATCATAAAACACATAATTTGAGAGCAGGCTATAATTGTCTGCTCTCTTTTCTTAATAAAGTTCTTATATAAAATGCTCACCAGAAGACACATACGGGTAAAAGTACTACAGTCGCTTTATGCATTTCATAATCAGGAAAATACTTCATTAGATGTACATAAAAAATTTCTGATTAACAGTATGGAAAAAATGTTTGACCTGTATTTGCTGATGCTGGATTTACTTCCGGCAATCAAAACTCAGGCTGAGAATTTCATTGAAGCTTCCCGAAACAAACACCTTCCCACTGAAGAAGACATCAAACCACGCAGAAATTTTGTTGAAAACAAAGTGTTGCAAATGCTGGAAGCAAACACTGTTTTCAATAAGCAACTTGAAAAACACAAAATCAACTACTGGCAGTTGGACAATGAGTATGCCCAAATTCTCTTCAGGGAAATGAGGCAAAGTGATACCTATCAGCAATACCTGAATATTAAAAACCCAACTTTCAATCAAGACAGAGATTTTATAGTATATCTCTACAAGGATCTTATTGCTCCCAATGAGAAACTTTTTGACTATCTGGAAGACAAACAAATTACCTGGACAGACGATTTTCCCATTGTAAATACGGCTATTGTAAAGCTTTTAACAGAACTAAAGCCTAATACACCCGAGCACAAATGGGTACCCGGACTTTACAAAAACGACGACGACAGAGAATTTGCTGAACTTTTACTGATAAAAACCGTTGCCGAAGATGAAATGCTGATGAATGAAATTGAAGGCAAAACACCCAATTGGGACAGAGAACGTATTGCCGAACTCGATTTGTTGTTCATAAAAATGGCTTTGACTGAATTTTTGTTTTTTCCAACAATACCCGTAAAGGTAACCATCAATGAGTATCTTGAAATAGCCAAGGAATATTCAACACCCAAAAGTAGTTTGTTTATCAATGGATTACTTGATAAGATATCAAAAGAATATGCTTCAGACAATAAACTGAATAAAAGCGGAAGAGGCTTACAGTAAAACATTTTTTTTTATTATTTTAGTGCCCGTTTAAAAATCAAAAAAATAATCTTATGAAAAAATCAATTTTTGCAGTTGCGTTAATGCTAGCATTTGTATTTGTTTCCTGTAAGGATAATGCTGCTGAAAAGGTAAATGAAAATTATGCCGAAATGACTACTGAAGAGGTAGCAGAAGTAGCTGCCGCTAAGGCAAGTACCGGTAAATATCCAGTAATGACTTTCCAAGAGTCTGAATGGGATTTTGGAAGAATAGCTCAAGGAACCAATGTAGAGCATTTGTTTAAATTTACCAACACAGGCGAAGCTCCTCTTATTATTTCTGAAGCAAAAGGAAGTTGCGGTTGTACAGTTCCACAGTTTACAAGAGAGCCCATCGCTCCCGGTGAAAGTGGTGAAATGCTGGTAAAGTTTAACGGTTCAGGTCAAAACCAAAGAACTATTAGTGTAAACATTACGGCCAACACCGAAAGAGGAACAGAAAGAGTTACTATCAAGGCTTTTGTTGAGCCAAATGCATAATAACTTTTAATTTTTATCAATTTTAATTAGAACTCAATGGACGGAATTTTAGGAGGCCAGTTACCCTTTATTATTTTAATGTTTTTGGTGGTATATCTATTTATGATTAGGCCATCAATGCAAAAAGCTAAAAAAGAAAAGCGCTTTGCTGAATCACTAAAGAAGGGTGATAAGGTGATAACCGTTGGAGGTTTGCACGGAAAAATATTGGAACTTAACGATGATGGAACCGTGATTCTGGAATCCGGTGCCGGAAAGATGAAGTTTGACCGCTCAGCACTCTCCATGGACAAAACAGAACGACTGAATAAGGAAACTTCTAAATAAGCCGTTTATAAAATCCACAAAAAAGCCACTATAAAGTGGCTTTTTTTGTTTTTAAAGGTTTGATTGCTTTTTTGCTGTTATTTTAGCAATATTGACAATCACTTCCACGGCTTTGAGCATGCTTTCCACAGGTACAAATTCAAACCGGCTGTGAAAGTTATGTCCTCCTGCAAAAATATTGGGGCAAGGGAGGTCCATAAAACTAAGTTGCGAGCCGTCAGTACCTCCTCTAATGGGTTTGATAATGGGAGTTACTCCGGCAGCCAGCATCGCTTCTTCTGCAATTTTAACAATATGGATTACAGGCTCAATTTTTTCACGCATATTGAAATATTGGTCTTTGATAGACAACGTGATTATTTCTTTGCCATAGCTTGAATTTTTATCGGCTACAATTTTGTGCAAAAGTTCTTTTCGGGCTTCAAATTTTTCATGGTCGTGGTCGCGAATGATATACTCCAATACTGTTTTATCAACTTCGCCCTTGACGGAAGAAAGATGAAAAAAACCTTGGCGGTCTTCAGTATGTTCGGGTGTTTCCAGACGGGGTAGTGATTGGATAAAGTCTGCAGCTATATACTGGCTGTTAATCATCTTACCTTTGGCATAGCCGGGATGCACTACTTTTCCGTGTATGGTAACCAGTGCCTTTGCAGCATTGAAATTTTCATATTCCAGTTCGCCAATTTCACTTCCATCCATAGTGTATGCCCACTCAGCACCAAATTTTTCAACATCAAAATGATGTGCGCCTTTGCCAATTTCCTCATCGGGAGTAAAACAAATGCGAATTTTACCGTGCTTGATTTCAGGGTGCTGAATGAGGTATTCCATTGCTGATACAATTTCGCAAATACCTGCTTTATCGTCGGCACCCAAAAGGGTAGTGCCGTCAGTAGTGATGAGGGTTTGCCCTTTGTAAAGCAAAAGTTCTTCAAATTCATCAGGGGAGAGCAGGATGTTTTCTTTTTCGTTTAAAACAATGGTGCCTCCGTTGTAGTTTTCGATTATTTGAGGTTTGATATTCTTTCCCGTAAAATCAGGCGAAGTGTCCAGATGAGAAATAAAACCAATCACCGGCACCTCAAAATCAACATTGGAAGGTAAAGTTGCCATCACGTAACACTTTTCGTCAAGGGTTACATCACTCATCCCGATGGCTTTTAACTCTTCGGCCAGTTTTTTTGCCAGTACCCATTGATTTTCAGAGCTGGGTGTGGTAGTACTCTCCGGATTGCTCTCGGTGTCAATGACTGCATAAGAAATAAAGCGGTTGATGAGGTGGTTTTTGTGAATCATTTTGTATTTACTTAAGAATATAGTTTACTTTTTTAGGTCTTAAACTCCCAATACAATTGAAGTATTTATCTACAATACTTTTCTATCAATTTACTCACATTTTCATTCCCAAGTTTAGCTGTATTTTTTAAATCTAGACAACCCTCTTCATATTTACCAAGTCTGATTTTTGAAAGCCCTCTGTTTCTGTATGCATTTGAATATTTTGGATCAATAGAAAGTGCTTTTGTATAATCTTCTATGGCTCCAAGATTATCTCTAAGTCGGTTTTTAGAATTAGCTCTGTTAAAATAAGCAATGCTGAGACTTGAATCAATTTCGATAGCTAGGCTGAAATCTTTTAAAGCTTCTTTCTCATTTCCTAATATTGATTTTAATGTTCCTCTGTTAATATAATTACCAGTATTTAGCGGGTCAAATTCAATGGCTTTGTTAAGGTCTAACAATGCTCCTTTGTTATCACCCAATGCAATTTTCGCATGAGCTCTGCCATAATAAACCAATTTATGTTCAGGGTATATCTCTAAAACCTTGTTGTAGTCATTTAATGCTTCGGTATTTTTGCCTAATTTAACTCTAGAATTTGCTCTTCCTAAATAAGCAGTTTCATCATAAGGGTCAACTTCTAAAAGCTTACTAAAAATAACTTCTGCTTCACTAAAATTCCCAATTTCATTTTTTATATTTCCCTTTCTTGAGTAAGCTCTTTTGAAATTTGGATTTAGTTCTATAACTTTTTTAAAATCTTCAATTGCTCCCGGATAATCTTTCGAGCGTTGTTTTGAAAGCCCTCTGTAATAATATGCTATGACATAAGTAGAATCTATTTCAATCACTTTTGTGTAATTCTCAATGGCTTCTGAATAATCAGAACTGTCTAGATTTAAATTTGCCTCTAAAAAATAGTCATTCAGTTCTTGAGTAAATGAATTGAATGAAATTAAGCTTATGATAATACTAAAAAGTAGCAATTGATTTAATTTCATAATAGCTTTTTTGTATTTTTTTTTCAAGTATTCTAATCAATTTCCAATATACCTCTTAATTTTTCAATACATTACTTCCCGATACAAAAAGTAACTTTCCTTTATTTATTGAGGTTTACATGATTTGGGCAACAAATAGGCAACAAAAAGCTTTAAATAAAGGGTATTTCACCACAAATAAAGGAATAATTAAGGTTGCTTTTATACTCTCAAAGATAAGGATTTGAAACAAAAAAAACCGCCCAAATTGAGCGGTTTTTAACATCAACCCTTAAGCATTAACTAGCTGTTCCAGAGCCTAGATAATTACTGTTTGACACCAAGGTTCCATCTTCATTGATAAAAGCCATAAAAAGCTCTACAGTGTCGCCAGACCAAGAGTCAGGAATGTTTACAATAGCTGATCCAGTAGATCTGTCAGGACCTTCAGTGATGTAAACACTTTCAGTCTTGTCGCTGTTGAAAACTACAAGCATCGATTTGTCGGTTGCGTTGGCGTTTGAATCAGTTGAGTTGTCATCCCAACTAAAATCAACTTGACCGGCAGTTGTCAAATCTGTTGTACCGTTTAAGGCGCTTGAAAGCATTCCACGGCTTAAAAGAGCAAGTGAGTAATCAATTTCATAATCAAGCGGTGATGTTCCTGTAATCGCGTTGTTTAGGATGTAAGACATCGCGCTGTTGAACTGTGACTTCTTGTTGGTATAGTTCTTATATCCAACTTGAATGAAACCTAAATTTGGTTGCAAGAACCTCAATACGAGATTGAATTTGGTTCGTTGCTTTACCTGTCCTTCGGTTCGGGGGTTCTTTACGTGTAGAGGCTTGGATCTGATATAGTCAATACCTTTCCAGCTGGCACCTACAACGTTACCCACTTTTCCTGATACTCCTCCGAGTATCCCTTTTCCAATTTTACCCATAGCAAATTGTTTTTAAAAGTTATTAATTAATTATGTGGATTTGGTAAGGCTTTGGCCGGGAGCAATACCTTTCCTACGAAGTTATGGCAACTTTTGTGCAAATAGCTTTTAAGTGTTTTTGTTTCAGGTTTTTGCGTTGTTTTTCTGGTTTTGATATGACAGGCATTTGATATAGAATGGAAAAAGACGAAAAAAAGGGCTTTCGCCCTTCTTTTATGTCAGTTGTGGTTGGTAGGACCTCATCATTAATATTTTGTAGTTTTTGAGGTTGACCGACTGCTTGCGCAGGTTTTCTTCTGCCTCTTCTAGTTTTTTGAGGACTTTGAAGCGTTCCTGCCAGTACTGGCCATCGTAATTGCAGATGCATTCTTTAATCAAGTTTTTGATGTCGCAAATGGAGACAAATGTGATGACGGAGCCTTTGTGGTAAGGTTTGACCAGATTACCGGCGTGGAGGATGGCGCATATCCAATAGAGTTTTTGGAGGTCGCTTTGGTTGTTGCAGAACACGACAAAGGCGTTTCTGTAAGGTTCAAATGAAGGCTTTCCGGCGTTGTTTCCTTTGTTTAGGATGTAAAAGTGCGGTGTGTTGTAAAACCTTCCGTGTGTGTGGGTTTTGATTTTGAAATTAAGCATAATTATGGATTTAAAAATTAATTATGCTTGATGCTCGCTTCGCTCACATATTTT
>ERZ869909.1224-NODE-1224-length-21622-cov-34.759991_pt1 | contig 21622 bp, 12 predicted proteins | sample MGYA00520892_ERZ869909 | MGnify/ENA primary metagenome ERZ869909 (study PRJEB32215, sample SAMEA104723947) | bioreactor metagenome | biome: bioreactor; feature: anaerobic bioreactor; material: water | place: China | collected 2015-03-12 ... | reverse complement strand
TTCGCCTGCGCGGCATTGGCCCGCGACCAGGTGCAGATCGCCGGCTCTTCGACGGTGCTCCCCTACGCGAACATCGTTGCTGAGCAGTTCGGCAAGGCCAACGACGGCATCCGGACCCCGATCATCGAGTCGGGCGGCTCGGGCTCGGGCATCAAGCGCTTCTGCGAAGGTCTCGGCGAGGGCACGATCGACATCGCCAACGCGTCGCGCAAGATCCGCGAGTCGGAGCTCGAAGACTGCAAGAAGAACGGCGTAACCGAGATCATGGAGATCCAGTTCGGTTATGACGGCATCGTCTTTGCGGTCGACGCCAAGAGCGCCGACTGGAACGTCGAGCCGAAGGACCTTTACCTGGCGCTCGCCGCTGAGGTTCCGAAGGATGGCGCCCTCGTCGCCAACCCCTACAAGAGCTGGAAAGAGGTCAACGACTCGCTCCCCGATTGGCCGATCGTCGCCTACATCCCCGGCGAGAAGCACGGCACGCGCGAAGTGTTCGAAGAGAAGGTCCTCCATGAGGGCTGCAAGGCCACCGGCGGCCTCGACCTGCACAAGGCCAAGACCGAGGGCGACGACGCTGCGAAGAAGAAGGCAGCCGACAAGGCTTGTCTCCAGGTCCGCAAGGACGGCGCTTCGGTCGACATCGACGGCGACTACACCGAGACGCTCGCTCGTCTCTCCTCCAACCCCACCGGCGTTGGCGTGTTCGGTCTCTCGTTCTACGAGAACAACACCGACAAGCTGAAGGTCGCCACGCTCTCCGGCATCTCGCCGTCGGTCGAGACGATCTCGTCGGGCCAGTACCCGGTTTCGCGTCCGCTTCAGTTCTACGTGAAGAAGGCGCACATCGGCACCATCCCCGGCCTCAAGGAGTACGTCGAGTACTTCGTGTCCGATCGGATGATCGGCCCGGAGGGTCCGCTTGCCGAGTACGGCCTCGTCCCGGCTCCGGACGAAGAGCGCAAGGCTCTCCAGGAAGCCGTTTCCGCTGCCAAGACCATGTAATGCAGCGGTTGCAGGCTAGCCTGTAACGAGACGACCGGTCCGGGTCTCCTTTTTATGGAGCCCGGACCATTGTTCCGGCTCACGAACGCCGGACACACCGGCGGGCCGACCCCCGCTATCATCGAACGGAAGAGTTTCGCATGCGACGCCGCCGGCCTTGTCCCGAGAGCCGCCGCGACCGAGGGATCATCTGATGTCAACGTCTGCCATTGTGCTGGGGCTGCTTCTTGCAGGTCTCGCCTCCTACTTCATAGGCGCTTGGCGGGCCAGGAACCTGGCTCGCAAGACCGAAGAAAAGCTCCATTCTCGCCCCGGCTACTTCGGCGGTTATCTTGCTGTCTGGACCGTGCTCCCCGCGCTCATTCTCTCCCTGATCTGGGGCGGGGCCGAGCACTCCGTCGTGCGCACCATCGTGAAGGACAACCTTCCCGAAAGCGTGCAGGCCCTCACCGCCGCGGAGCAGACGCTCGTCCTCGGCCGCGTCAACGCCATCGCCCGCGGCATTCCGAACCTCTCCGACGAGGATCGCGAAACGATCAAGAAGGCGCGGCTGGGCTTCTCCACCATGGATGAAGCGCAGCGCGTGCTGCAATCCAGAGGCGTCGTGATGGGCTCGGCCCCGGCGCCTTACATGATTTCGGCGGCTTACGATCAGGTGAGCTATCAGAGCACCAGCCGCTGGGCTTCGACCGGCATCGCGCTGGTGCTGGCCCTCGGCGGCTTCCTCTATGCGTTTTCGCGCATGGCTCCCAAGCTCCGCGCCCGAAACGCCGTCGAAAGCGTCGTTCTCGGCGGCCTCATCTCCGCATCGACCATCGCGGTCCTGACCACCGTCGGCATCGTCTTCTCGATGCTGTTCGAAACCATTCACTTCTTCCAGTTCGTATCGCCAGCCGACTTCTTCTTCGGCACCGTCTGGGATCCGCGCTTCTCTGCCCCCGGCCGCACCGGCGAAGGTCAGTTCGGCCTCGTCCCGCTCTTCTGGGGCACGCTCTATATCTCCGCGGTCGCCATGTTCGTGGCCGTTCCGGTCGGCCTGCTCGCCGCCATCTACATGTCCGAGTATGCAGGCCCGCGCGTGCGCACGCTGGCCAAGCCCATGCTCGAGATCCTCGCGGGCATTCCCACCATCGTCTACGGCCTCTTCGCGCTCATCACGTTCGGTCCTTTCCTGCGGGACGCGGGCGCCGGCCTCGGCCTCAGCATCTCGGCATCGAGCGTGCTCACCGCCGGCATCGTCATGGGCGTGATGATCATCCCGTTCGTGTCGTCTCTCTCCGACGACATCATCAACGCGGTGCCGCAGTCCCTGCGAGACGGCTCCTACGGCTTGGGCGCAACCCAGTCCGAGACGATCAAGCGCGTGGTTCTTCCGGCCGCGTTGCCGGGCGTCGTCGGCGCCATCCTGCTCGCGGTATCGCGCGCGATCGGCGAAACGATGATCGTCGTGCTCGCAGCGGGCATCGCCGCGACCTTGACCATCAACCCCTTCGAACCCGTCACTACCATCACGGTGAAGATCGTCAGCCAGCTCACGGGCGACCTTGAGTTCAACTCGCCGCAGACGCTGGTGGCGTTCGCCCTCGGCCTTACGCTCTTCACGATCACGCTCGGCCTCAACATCTACGCGCTCTATGTCGTGCGCAAGTACCGGGAGCAATACGAATAATGGCCATCACAGCAAATCCCGGCAGAGCGGACCGCACCGCCATCATCCGCAAGGGTATTGGTCGGCGCTACGCAGCAGAACGCCGGTTCCGTTTCTTCGGCATCGCCGCAATCGGGTTCGCCCTCGCGTTCCTGCTGTTCCTCTTCGGCAGTATCTTATCGAACGGCTACACCGCCTTCGTACAGACGTCCTTCCAGCTCGATGTGAACCTGGACAAGGAGGTCATCGACCCCACGGGAACCCAGCGGGCCCAGGATATTCGCAACGCCGATTATACCCTGCTCGCCCGCCGGGCCCTTGCCGCCCGGCTCGGCGTCGATACGTCGAACCGCCCCGCGATGCGCGAAATCGGCGGCCTCCTCTCGCGAGACGTCGACATCACGATCCGCCGTCTCGTCCAGGCGGATCCCTCGATCATCGGGACCACGGTTCCGGTCTGGGTTCTCGCCCACGGCCAGGTCGACTCGCTGATGAAAGGCCAGGTCGACCGCACGCTGACCGCAAGCCAGCGGCGGATTTCCGACCAGCAGCTCGGCTGGCTCGATAAGGCTGATGCCGAGGGCTTCCTGTCGAAGCGCTTCAATACGGGGCTCTTCACCTACGGCGCATCGAGCAGCCCTGAAACCTCCGGCATCGGCGTCGCGATCATCGGCTCTCTGTTCATGATGATGATCGTGGTGATCCTGGCCGTCCCGCTCGGCGTCGCCGCGGCGGTCTACCTTGAGGAATTCGCCCCCAAGAACCTCTTCACCGACACCATCGAGGTGAACATCAACAACCTCGCGGCCGTCCCCTCCATCGTGTTCGGTCTCTTGGGTCTCGCGATCTTCATCAACATGGCGGGCCTGCCCCGCTCGGCGTCCATCGTCGGCGGCCTCGTGCTGACCCTCATGACGCTGCCGACGATCATCATCGCCACCCGCGCGGCCCTGAAGGCGGTTCCGCCTTCGATCCGCGAGGCCGCCTACGGCGTCGGCGCTTCGAAGATCCAAACCATCACCCACCATGTGCTGCCGCTTGCAGTGCCGGGCATCCTCACGGGCACCATCGTCGGTCTCGCCCAGGCGCTCGGCGAAACGGCACCTCTCCTGATGATCGGCATGGTGGCTTTCGTCGTCGAGTATCCGACCACCCCGCTCGATCCTGCGACCGCGTTGCCGGTACAGATCTTCATGTGGGCCACGTCGGCCGAACGAGGGTTCGTCGAGCGCACGTCGGGCGCCGCACTCATCCTCGTCTTCGTGTTGGTCTGTATGAACCTTCTTGCCGTGATCCTGCGTCGCCGCTTCGAACGCCGCTGGTAGGCCCCTGACATTGGGAGTATGAAAATGCTGATGGAAACAACGAGCGCGACCGTGCAGTCTTCTGCGAATGCAACCGGGCCCAAGATTCTGGCAAAGGACGTAAACGTCTTTTACGGAGAGAAGCAGGCGCTCAAGGAAATCAACGTCGATATCCCCGACCGCGGCGTGATGGCCTTCATCGGCCCGTCCGGTTGCGGCAAGTCGACGTTCCTGCGCTGCATCAACCGCATGAACGACACCATTGCGGCCTGCCGCGTCACCGGCAAGATCACCATCGACAGCGAGGACATCTACGATCCCTCGCTCGACCCGGTGCTGCTGCGCGCCCGCGTCGGCATGGTGTTCCAGAAACCGAACCCGTTCCCGAAGTCGATCTACGAGAACGTGGCCTACGGTCCCCGCATTCACGGCCTCGCGGCCAACAAGTCCGAGCTCGACGAGATCGTAGCCAAGAGCCTCGAGCGCGCCGGCCTCTGGAAGGAAGTTCGCGACCGCCTCAACGATCCGGGCACGGGCCTCTCCGGCGGCCAGCAGCAGCGCCTCTGCATTGCACGCGCCGTTGCCGTCGGCCCCGAGGTGATCTTGATGGACGAGCCGTGCTCCGCTCTCGATCCGATCGCCACCGCCAAGGTGGAAGAGCTCATCGACGAGTTGAAGCGCAACTACTGCATCGTCATCGTCACGCACTCGATGCAGCAGGCCGCACGCGTTTCGCAGCGGACCGCGTTTTTCCACCTCGGGATCCTTGTGGAGGAAGGTGAGACCAACGAGATCTTCACCAATCCGCAGGATCAGCGCACGCAGGATTACATCACCGGGCGCTTCGGCTGATCGCGGCTCCGCAAGGAGCACGCCCGATGACCCTAGACGGAAAGTCCCTGCTGAGTGGCATTTTGGCGCTGCGCAGATCTCTGCGCGCGCCATCCAAACCCGAACAGACCCGCGCGGCCGGAAGGCCCAAAGGAGACGCCATGAACGAGCATATCGTTAAATCCTACGAGGAAGAGCTTGCCCTCCTCGACAAGAAGATCGCCCAGATGGGCGGCCTCGCCGAGCACATCCTGGGCCAGGCATTCGACGCCCTCGAACGCCGCGACCCGAAGCTCGCCGAGCAGGTTGTGAAGTCGGACCGCCATATCGACGATCTCGAGCGTGACATCGAGGAGCAGGTCATTTCGATGATCGCCCGCCGGCAGCCGCTCGCGGACGACCTTCGCCACGTCATGGCCGCGCTGCGCATCACGGGCGACCTCGAGCGCATCGGCGACCTCGCGAAGAACATCGCCAAGCGCGCGCTCGCGATTGCCGACGAATCGCATCCGAAGCCCCTCATGACCGGCCTTCGCCACATGGTGGACCTCGCGCTCTCGCAGCTCAAGGAAGTGCTCGACGCCTACGCCGCGCGCGACGCGGAACGCGCCCTCTCCGTATGGCGCTCGGACGAGAGCATCGACGCCATGTACAATTCCCTGTTCCGGGAGCTGCTCACGTACATGATGGAGGATCCCCGCTCCATCGGCCTCTCCACGCATCTCCTGTTCGGTGCCAAGAACATCGAGCGCGTGGGCGACCACACGACGAACATCGCCGAGACGATCCACTTCTTCGTTCGCGGCGTCATGATCTCCGACGATCGTCCGAAGGGCGACGACACCAGCTCGACGCTGTTCCCTGCGGGCTGATCCCAGACACAACACGAGTTCCGAAATGACGGCAAAAATTCTGCTCATCGAAGACGAGGCCCCTCTCGCTGAAATGCTCCGCTACAATCTGGAAGCGGAAGGCTTTCGCGTCGCACACGCGGAAACCGGTGAAGAAGCCGAAATTCTTGTAGCGGAAGAGAAACCGGATCTTCTGGTTCTCGATTGGATGCTGCCGGGTACGTCGGGCATCGAGATCTGCAGGCGGATGCGGGCGCGCATGGAAACGCGCTCCATCCCCATCGTCATGCTGACGGCACGCGGCGAGGAGGGAGACCGCATCCGCGGTCTCTCCACCGGCGCGGACGACTACGTCGTGAAGCCGTTCTCCCTTCCCGAGCTGATGGCGCGCGTGAAGGCCATTCTTCGCCGCGCCGCCCCCGACCGCATGGCGGACGTCCTGCGCTTCGCCGATATCGAGCTGGACCGTCCTGCGCATAAAGTGACGCGCGGTCTGCGCGAGGTCCACCTCGGCCCCACCGAATTCCGGCTCCTCGAATTCCTGATGGAAAGCCCGGGCCGCGTGCTGTCGCGCGCCCAGCTCCTGGACGGAGTGTGGGGCCGCGATGCCTTCGTCGACGAACGGACCGTGGACGTTCACATCGGCCGCCTCAGAAAGGCGCTGATCCGCGGCAAGGAGCGCGATCCCATCCGCACCGTTCGCGGCTCCGGTTACGTCTTCGGCGAACGCAACGGCGTCTGACCAGCTCCCACAAGCAGCGCGATCGATCCCCTCACCCATGAGATGAGGCGACAAAAACGTGCGCTCTTATTTCACCGCGCCTCGCCGCCGGGAGCGGGTGAGGGCGCGCGATCAGTCTATGCACAGGAACGGGCGCAATCACGGATTCCGTCATCAGCCGGCCGCACTCGCGTCAAAAACGCCGGTTAATCAGAACTCGGATCACGACAGCTCGGGTTGATCGGTTTCCTTCGGAATGCGCTGACCAGTCACGCGTGTGCACTGGCAGAGCTTGTAGAGACAGGTCTAGCCTCATGGTGGATGCGCCAGAGAAATGGTGCACTCGTGGATGGTTTGCGCGCTCATCCCGGCTCGGGCTCCTTCCCGACACAGCAGCCCGCGCGGCCCACGCCTTCGGCCCGTATGCGCGGAGCGCCCTGGCCGAGCTCAACGCACCGCTGAAAACAGAGACCGCTCCGCCGGCTCGCTCGTTGCGCGACTCGCCCCGGCTCAGCGCGAGGCTCGACGAGGTAGACACCGCCCACCATGCCGAGCCTCAAAAAAAATCTCCGCCGATTTTGGCGCCGCGAGGGACGCTGCCCCTCCGTCCGGAGACGAAATCCGGCGCGCCGCATCGCGCCGAGGATCGACTGAAAGTCTCCGAGACAATTGAATCGGTTGCTGGCGTGACCTCATCCAACTCCGAAACAAAGCGCGCCGACGCCGAAGCGGATCGCTGGCGCACGCCGATCACAGTCAAGTAGTCGCGTGTGCCATGCGCCACCGTAACGGTTCACGCCGTTCAACACTTGCTTAACTGTCTTGGCGCCTAAATGACGCCATCACGACATCGGCGAGCTGCGGACGACCGCCGCTCCCAATCAAGGAAAAACTACATGCCTCTTCGTCCGTCGGCTCGCACAAACGGCCTCATCAAAGACGAAAAGGAGGCCCGCCTGAAGGCGTTTGTCACCCGTCATCTTGATGCTGTCCGCGAGCAGGGCGCCCGTCGAGGCAACGTCACCTATCGCCTTCTCGCACTCTCGGCCGAAAGCCCCGTTGCGCGTGCGCTCGACGCCCTCGCGCCGGACCTCGAAGCCGCCGGCATCGCACTCGAGGTCGTGTTCGTCCGTCACGCGAAATCCGAAGCGAACCCCGCGATCAAACGCGCCGACTGCCGTTTCGCCACCGACATCCGCCTGCTCGACGCCCACGAGCAGCTCGTCCTCGACGACACCACCGCATGGATCGGCGACTGCATGCGCCGCGATCCGTTGAAGCGCGACGCCTATGAGCTGTTCTGCGATCGCTGCACGACGACCTCCGCCAACGCGCAGCGCTCCTTCGCGCACATCTGGAGCGCGGCCGGCCCCAAGGGCAGCCTCACCGCGGCACCCGCCCCGCGAGGCTCGCGCCCGGCGAACCTGTTCGACCCCTCTCTCCTGGCCGGCAACGAAGCGGCACCTCCCCCTGCATTGCTTCGTCACTAGACCATGATCGCTTCAGGCCCTATCAGCCTGAAGCGTGAATCATCGGTCTCACCAAAGAGATAGAGCGTGATCCCGATTCAATCGAAAATGATCACGCTCTAAACGCTTCCCCCAGAGCGTGTCGGCAAAAAAGGCCGCCCGGCAGACATGACGGGCGGCCTTTTTGCGTGCCGCAGGTGGCACGGAGCGGACGCCATAAAGCATCCGCAACGAGCGGAATTTGTCGGTATTTTCCAGTTACCGCCAACGTTTGATCATTCGGCTCTGATGGGCTCACGTCTCCGCCGGGCGCGGAGTACTGTCCGAACACTGGCAATCGGCCGGTGAGAACCCAAGGTGGTAGGCATGCGCTGTCTCAAAGCCCTCTTTCTCTCGATGTTCCTGCTCGCCGGCTTCACGGCGGCACAGGCGGAAGAACGCCCCTTCGCCCATCGCGGCGTCGCCCAGGATGCCGAGCGCTATGAAACGTATCTGAAAGAGAACTGGAAGCCCGGCGCCCGTCCCTCTGCCGATCTCAGACAAGCGGGCGACAAAGCCCTCGGCGAAGACCCGCGCGCCGCATCCCGGCATTATGCGGCCGCCGTCACCGCCGACGGCAAGAGCGCCGAGAGCTGGCTCGGCCTCGCACGCGCCCTGCTCGCCATCACGCCCGACCCCAACAGCGGCGCCGAGCGCTACGACCTCCCCGTCAACGCGTCGGGCTCGGCGTACCGGGCCTACCAGCTGGCCGGCGACCCTGCCCTCAAGGCCCGCGCGCTCGCCGTGCTCGGCGAGGCCATGCAGCGCCGCTCCTACTGGCGCCCGGCCATCGACGCGCTCCGCGCCAGCCTCTCGCTCGCCGAAGCGACCGACGTCCGCGAAACCTACGAGAAGCTCCGCGCCGAGCAGGGCTTCCGCATGACCGATTACACGACCGACTCTGACGTCGCCCAGCCGCGCGTCTGCATCCGCTTCTCCGAAAGCCTCGCGCGCGGCGAGCAGGATTTCGCGAAGTTCGTCTCCGTCAACGGCCGCGATCCCGAAGCCGTCGCCGCCGAGGGCAGCCAGCTTTGCGTCGAAGGCGTCCGCCACGGCGAACGCTACGAGATCGCGCTCCGCGCCGGCCTCCCCTCCGACGTGGACGAACCGCTCGCCAAGCCCGTCACGCTCGCTGTCTACGTGCCCGACCGCAAGCCGATGGTTCACTTCACGGGCCGCTCCTACGTGCTGCCGAGCCGCGGCCAGCAGGGCATCCCGCTCGTCGCCATCAACACCAACAAGGTCGAGATCGAGGTCTATCGCATCGGCGACCGCAGCCTCGCCACCGCGCTGACCGCCGGTAACTTCGACCGCCAGCTCCGCGGCTACGAGTTCGACGAGCTGAAGAACCGCACCGGCGCCCGCGTCTACACCGGCATGCTGGACGTCGCGAGCAAGCTCAACGCCGAGGTCACCGTCGCCTTCCCCGTCGGCGAAGCGATCGGCGAACTGCAGCCCGGCGCCTACGCCATGATCGCGCGTCCGTCCGAAGCCACCACCGAAAGCTGGAACGAGCAGGCGACGCAGTGGTTCATCGTCTCCGATCTCGGCCTCACCGCCCTCTCGGGCGACGACGGCGTGCACGCCTTCGTCCGCTCGCTCGCGAACGCCGATCCCGTCGCAAACGCCGAGGTCCGCCTCGTCGCGCGCAACAACGAGATCCTCGCCACCGCGAAGACCAATGAAACCGGCTACGCCCGCTTCGAGCCCGGCCAGTCGCGCGGCGAAGGCGGCAACGCGCCCGCCATCCTCGTCGCCGAGAACGGCGCAGGCGAATATGCCTTCCTCGACCTCACGACCAACGCCTTCGACCTCTCCGACCGCGGCGTCAAAGGCCGCGACGCATCGGGCCCCATCGACGCCTTCCTCTACACCGAGCGCGGCGTCTACCGCCCCGGCGAAGAGGTGAACGTCACCGGCCTCGTCCGCGACAACGTCGGCAACGCCGCAACGCTGCCCGTCACCCTCATCGTCACCCGGCCTGACGGCGTGGAGCACGGGCGTTACCCGCTCGCCGACCACGGCCTCGGCGCACGTGCCCACACCATCGCACTCGCGGGCGGCGCCATGACCGGCACCTGGCGCGCGCGCCTGCACGCCGATCCGAAAGCCGATGCACTCACGCAAGTCACGTTCCTCGTCGAGGACTACGTGCCCGAGCGTCTCGACCTCACGCTCGCCGACGGCGCAGGCCGCCTCGCACCCGGCGCCATCAAGACGGTCGATCTCGCAGGCCGCTATCTCTACGGACCGCCTGCCGCGAACCTCGTCGTGGAAGGCGACATCCTCGTGCGTCCGTCCGCGAAGGATCTCGACGGCTTCGCCGGCTACCGCTTCGGACAGGCCGACGAAAGCGTCACCCCCGTACGCCAGCCGCTCGAAGGCTTGCCGAGCACGTCCGAAGACGGCACGGCGGCCCTTCCCGTCATGCTGCCCGCCGTCACCAAGACCGCACGGCCCCTGGAGGCCAACGTCATCGTTCGCCTGCGCGAAGCCGGCGGCCGCACCGTCGAGCGCTCGATCACGCTCCCCGTAGCGCTTGGCGAACCTCGCGTCGGCATCAAGCAACTGTTCCCGGCCACGGGCCTTCCGGAAGGCGAGCAGGCGCGCTTCGAAGCGATCCTGCTCGATGGCGACGACAAGCCGGCCGCCGCCAAGCTCGACTGGCAGCTCCTCCGCCTCGACACCTCGTGGCAGTGGTACAGCCGCGACGGTTCGTGGGCCTACGAGAGCCAGACCATCACCAAGAAGGTTGCCGCCGGCACGGTCGACACGACCGCAAGCGCCCCCGCAGCCATCGCCGCGGATGTCGGCTTCGGCCGCTATCGCCTCGAAGTAAGCGCGTCCGGGTCGGGCGGTGCCGCCCTCTCGACGGTGGTCTTCAACGCCGGCTGGTACACGGGCGGCGATTCGGCCGACAGCCCCGAAGTCCTCGAAGTCGCGCTCGACAAGGAAAGCTATCAGGTCGGCGACACCGCAAAGCTCCGCATCGCCTCGCGCCACGGCGGCAAGGCGCTCGTGACCGTGCTCGGTCAGGGTCTTCTTTCCGCACAGGAAGTCGAGATCGCGGCCGGCGGCGGCGAAGTCGCCATCCCCGTGGGCGAGAACTGGGGTGCCGGCGCTTACGCCACCGCCATGCTCTACCGGCCGATGGACGAAGGCGCCAAGCGCATGCCCGGCCGCGCCATCGGCGTGCGCTGGATCGGCCTCGACCAAGCCCCACGCACGCTGAACGTCGCGCTCGAAACCGCCGAGCAGATCAAGAGCACGGAGGGCCTCACCGTGCCGATCAAGATCGCAGGTCTTGCCCCTGGCGAGGAAGCCCGCGTCACGGTCGCCGCCGTCGACGTCGGCATCTTGAACCTCACCCGCTTCCAGGCACCCGCCCCCGAGCGGCACTTCTACGCCCAGCACAAGCTCGCGCTCGAGCTGCGCGACTTCTACGGCCGCCTCATCGACGGCATGCGCGCCGAACGCGGCACGCTACGCTCGGGCGGCGACGGCATGGGCGGAAGCGGCCTGCAGGCCAGTCCGCCCGTCGAGGAAACCGTCTCGCTCTACTCCGGCATTGTCACGGTCGCTGAGGATGGAACGGCACGCGTGGACTTCGCGCTGCCGCCCTTCAACGGCACCGTGCGCCTGATGGCGGTCGCCTGGACGAGCACCAAGCTCGGCCACGCCACCCGCGACGTGATCGTGCGCGATGCGGTTGCGCTCACCGTCTCCGTACCGCGCTTCCTGACGCTCGGGGACGAGGCCACCGTCGATCTCTCGCTCCACAACGTGGACGGACCCGCCGGCGCCTACAAGGCCAGCGTATCCAGCTTGATCGACGACGCACCCTTCGCCGAAACGGTGCTCGATCTCGCCAAAAGCGAGCGCAAATCGGCGCAGGTGAAGCTGAAGCCGCACGATGTCGGCACCTTTGTCTACGACGTGAACGTCATCGGCCCGAACGACATCGCCGTCTCGCGCCGCCTGCAGTTCGACGTCAAGCCGCCCGCAGGCGACATCAAGCGCTCGACGGTCGCGACCCTCGCGGCCAAGGGCGGCAAGCTCACGCTTTCGAAGGATCTCCTCGCGGGGATGATCGCAAACCGCACCCGCGTGAACGTCTCGGTCGGCCCCGCGGCCCACATGGACGTGCCGGGGCTCCTCACCTCGCTCGACCGCTATCCGTACGGATGCGCAGAGCAGACCGTCTCCCGCGCACTGCCCCTTCTCTACGTCAACGCGGTCGCAAAAGACGTGGGCTTCGGCGCGGATCACGACATCAAGTCCCGCGTCGACGAAGCGATCACCCGCGTGTTCGACATGCAGGACGCGTCCGGCGCATTCGGCGGCTGGGGCCCGGGCAACGGCGGCGATCTGTGGCTCACGAGCTACGTCACCGACTTCCTGACGCGTGCGCGCGAGCAGGGATACACCGTCCGCGACCTTCCCTTCCGCCAGGCGCTCGACCGGCTCCAGAACTTCGCCCTCAACACCGACAAGCTGACATCCGGCGGCGGGGACGGCGGCGAGGAACGGGCCTACGCGCTCTACGTGCTGGCCCGCAACGGCCGCGCCCCGATGGGCGAGCTGCGCTACGAGGTGGACACACGTCTCGACCGCTTCACGACACCGCTCGCAAAGGCCCAGCTCGGCGCCGCCCTCGCCATGGTCGGCGACAAGGAGCGCTCGGAACGCGCGTTTGCCGCGGCGCTCGATGCCTTCGACGCCGCCGACAAGCTCGATGTCGCCCGCACCGACTACGGCTCGGAAATCCGCGACGGTGCAGCCCTTCTGACGCTCGCAACCGAGAGCCGCGTCGTGCGCAGCGAGACGCCGCGCCTCGTCAACGTGGTGAGCCGCGCCTACACGGCCCGCTCTTACACCTCGACGCAGGAGCAGGCGTGGATGCTGCTTGCAGCGCATGCCCTCGGAGAGGATGCGAAGACCGCGCAGCTCTCCATCGACGGCACGCCCGTCCACGGCGCGATCCAGCGCGCCTACGCGGCCGGGGATCTCGAAAACGGCATCACCATCGGCAACGATGGCGACACCGCGATCGACGCCGTCGTGACCGTGATCGGCGCGGCGCTCTCGCCCGAGCCGGCCGTCTCGAAGGGCTTCACCGTCACCCGCAGCTACTACACGCTCTCGGGCGAGCCGGTGGACCTCGAAAGCGCGTCGGGAAGCACGAGCGAGCTTGCGCAGAACCAGCGCCTCGTCGCCGTGCTCAAGGTCGAGAGCAACGAAGCCGCCGGACGCATCCTGCTCGTGGACCGCCTCCCCGCAGGTCTCGAGATCGAAAACCCGCGGCTCGTCGACTCGGGCGACGTCAAAAGCCTCTCCTGGCTCAAGACCACGCTTCGCCCCGAGCACACGGAATTCCGTGACGACCGCTTCGTCGCCGCCTTCAACTTCTGGAACTTGCCGCGCCGCAGCCAGAACGGCCAGACGCCCGCGGCCGGCGGGGACGACCTGGATGACGACGACAACGGCGGCGGCGAGGACGACGCCGACGACGGGGGACGCGGCGACACCACGCACGGCGGCGAAGGCAATGCGACGCTCGACAAGGTAGCGGCGTCTGCCACGGTGGCCTACGTTGTCCGTGCGGTGACGCCCGGCACCTTCGTCCACCCTGCCGCCACCGTCGAAGACATGTATCGCCCGGAACGGCATGCGCGCTCGGCCTCCGGCACGCTCACCGTGACGAACAAGGATTAGACAATAAGAAATGCGCGCCACGCGTCTTCCGAAACGGCGAACCGCAGAGGCACCCTTGTCCGAAAGCTCCAATCGCACATCGCGATGGACAAGGCTCCCCCCACGCCCTCTGCGGATCGCCGCCCTCCTGCTTGCGGCGGTGACCCTTCCGGTCGCCGCCGTCGGCATAGCCCTCTTTATTGCGACGAGTAACCTCGGGCCCCTCCCGCTGACGGCAGCGGAGAAAACGTCCGTGACCGTTCTCGACCGCGAGAACCGCCTCCTGCGCGCCTTCACCACCAAGGAGGGCCGCTGGCGTCTCCCGCTCGAAGTCGACGAGGTCGACCCGCGCTATCTCGCCATCCTGATGGCGTTCGAGGACAAGCGCTTCTATGAGCACGCCGGCGTCGACCCGCTCGCCATGCTGCGCGCGGCCTACCTTCTCGTGCGCCACGGCTCGATCATCTCCGGCGGCTCCACGCTGACCATGCAGGTCGCCCGTCTGCTCGAAGGCCGCCACGTGCGCACCGCGGCCGGCAAGCTGCACCAGATGGCGCGCGCGCTTCAGCTCGAAGCACACCTGTCCAAAGACGAGATACTGCGCCTCTATCTTCGCCTCGCTCCCTTCGGCGGCAACATCGAGGGCGTGCGCGCCGCCTCCCTCGCCTACTTCGGCAAGGAGCCGCGCCATCTTTCCGTGGGCGAAGCCGCCCTGCTCGTTGCGCTCCCTCAATCGCCCGAGGCGCGCCGCCCGGACCGCCACGCGGACACGGCCCGGCGTGCCCGCGACCACGTGCTCGATCACGCGGTCGAAACCGGCGTGATCCCGAAGGCCGAGGCCGAGCGCGCCAAGAGCGAGCGCGTGCCCACCGCACGCCTGCGCTTCATGCAGCTCGCCCCGCACCTTTCCGAAACCGAGGTCACCGCACGCCCGGCGACACACATTCACCGCATGACGCTCGACCGCGAGTTGCAGACCGCCGTCGAGCAGCTCACCGCCCAGCAGACGCGGCTGCTCGGCCCGCGTCTCTCCGCAGCCGTGCTCGTCGTCGACCACGCGACGGGCGAGGTGCTGGCCCACGTCGGCTCGGCCGGCTATCTCGACAAGGACCGCCAGGGCGCCATCGATATGACGAGCGCCGTCCGCTCGCCGGGCTCCGCGCTCAAGCCGTTCATCTACGGCCTCGCCTTCGAGAACGGGCTCGCACATCCCGAAACACTCATCGAGGATCGCCCGACCCGCTTCGGCACCTATCGGCCTGAGAACTTCGACGAGGACTTCCACGGCACCGTCTCGATCCGTGAGGCGCTCGGCAATTCGCTCAACGTCCCTGCCGTCAAGGCGCTCGCCGCCGTCGGCCCCGGCCGCCTGGTCGGCCGCTTCCGCCGCACCGGCATCGCGCCCATGTTCCCGCGCAACACCGAGCCCTCGCTTGCGGTCGCCCTCGGCGGTGTCGGCGTCACGCTGAAGGACCTCGCGACCCTCTACACGGCGCTCGCGCGCGGCGGCGATCCGATCCCGCTCGTCTGGCGCCGCAGTGACGTCACAGGCGACATCGCCGAAACGCCGCGCGAACCCGCCACGGACGCCGCACGCAACCGCCTGCTCACGCCCGTCGCATCGTGGTACGTGACCGACATCTTGAAAGACGCGCCGCCCCCGCCGAACACGAAGGGCGGCGCCATCGCCTACAAGACGGGCACCTCCTACGGCTATCGCGACGCGTGGGCCGTCGGCTACGATGGGCGCCACGTCGTCGCCGTGTGGGTCGGCCGCCCGGACGCTGCCGCCACGCCCGGCCTCATGGGCCGCCTCGCGGCCGCACCGATCCTCTACGACACGTTCGCCCGCATCTCCGACCGGCGCACGCCGTTCGCCTCGGCTCCAGCCGGCGCCATCAGGGAAGGCAACGCCGCCCTGCCGCCACCGCTCAAGCGCTTCCGCGATACGGGCGACGGCGCGGTCGTGGCCGAAGGCCCCTTCCTCGAGCCGCCCGTCCTGATCTCCTTCCCGCCCGACCGTTCGGAGCTCGATGTCGCCGAGCGCGAGGCCGAGCCGCTCGTGCTCAAGGCCGAAGGCGGCGCGCTTCCGCTCACATGGCTGGTGGACGGCAACCCCGTCTCCACCGATCCTTTCCGCCGCGAGGCCACATGGCAGCCGGACGGACGCGGTTTCGCCCGCCTCACGGTGATCGACGCCCGCGGCCGGGCCGACCGTGTAACCGTCCGGCTCCGCTGACAAAAAACGCCGAAGCGCCCGTCACAGACGTGTCGTCGGCTACGGGCTAAAGTCCCCGCGACCATGGCGCCCTGCCATGGGGCGCGCTAAGATAGCCGCCTCTTTGATCTCATCGCTAAGCCGGGGTGACGGGCCAGCCTTATGAACGTTCCCGCCATTGTCCGCCGCACCGCGGCTTGCCTCACCGCCGTCGCGCTCGTCCTCGTCGCAGGCTGCACGGAACAAAAGCGCCCGGGGCTGCCCGCCCTCGCCGCCGATATCGAAGCGACATCGGTGTCCGGCATTTCGTCCGGTGCCTACATGGCCGGCCAGTTTCAGATCGCCCATTCGAAGCTGGTCGTCGGTGCTGCCATCATCGCGGGCGGCCCGTATGGCTGCGCCCAAAGCGTCTTTTCCGACATGATGATGGGTCCCGGCGTCGCCTTCCTCAACATGCCCAAAGCCATCAACGGCTGCATGTTGAACACGCTCGCCCCGTGGGGTGTGCCCGATGTCGACCGCCTCGCGGAAAAGACGCGCAGCCTCGCCAAGGCCGGCCGCATCGATCCGATCGAAAGCCTGCTGGAAGACCGCGTCTACCTCTTCTCGGGCGCCAACGACCGCACCGTCGTTCCCGCCATCGTCAAGGCGGCCTTCGACTACTACAAGCTTCTCGGCCTCTCCGACGATCATCTCACCTTGGTGTCCGACATTCCGGCCGGGCACGCCTTCGTCACGGCGAGCGAGGGCCTGGCCTGCGAAGCCACCGGCAAGCCCTACATCGTCGATTGCGACTACGATCAGGCCGAAGCGGTGCTGACTCACATCTACGGTCCCCTGAAACCGCGCACGGACACGCCGACCGGCACGTTCGTGACGTTCGATCAGCGCCCCTTCTTCAGCGGGATCACGGGCCATGACATGGAGGACGAAGGCGTCGCCTACGTCCCTGCCGATTGCGCATCCTCCACCACCTGCCGTGTCCACATCGCCTTCCACGGCTGCGCGCAGAACATCGCCGCATCGGGCGACGCGTTCGTTCGCGAGACGGGATACGCGAACTGGGCCGACGCCAATGCTCTGATCGTTCTTTTCCCGCAGGCGTCCTCGTCGCCCATGAACCCGCAAGGCTGCTGGGACTGGTGGGGCTTCACGGGCCGCGACTACCTCACGCAAGACGCGGCACAGATCACGATCGTGTTCCGAATGCTCCAACGCCTCGGCCAGCCGCGCGGACGCGGCACCGTGGGTGCATCCCGTCCCTCGCCGGCGCCCGCCCGCGGCTAGACCATGATCGCTTCAGGCCCTATCAGCCTGAAGCGTGAACACCGGTCTCACCAAAAAGATAGAGCGTGATCCCGATTCAATCGAAAATGATCACGCTCTAACGCGCCACTCGCACACCCGAGACGGAAAAGTCCCCTGTTGAGCGGGCCCGTCCGATCCGCTACCTGAGGTCTGCGGTTCACGGGCTGGGAAGGACACATCATGCACATTGCGAGACGCGCGGGCTGGGCGCATGGGACACGCCGCGCAACCGCGAGCCCGTCGAAAACCGCAGCCCTTCTCGAAACGCTTTTCGCAACCACGGCACTTGCCGCTCTCGCCCTCTCCGTCACGATGGCGCAAACATCGGACGACGCAAACACCGACGCCGCGGCACGCACGTCCACGCCGCCCGCAGCCATCGCCCCGCACGGCGGGGAGATGATGTTCGCAGGCTATACCGGCGTGCCCTACACCTACCCGAGCGACGTCAGCGTCACCCAATCGGGCGTGCACGATTTCACCGCCAAAAGCGTGGAGTGGGAAGGGCGCCCGTTCAAGAACCCGATCTACTACGGGGCCCGCATCGTGCGCTGGTTCGAGAGCGGCCGCACCGGCGCGATGATCGATTTCATCCACTCGAAGACCATCGGCCGCCTGTCGGAGGAAGTGGAGCTCACGGGCACGTTCAACGGCGCCCCCGCACCCGAGCGCGCCGTCCTGCGCGACATCTTCGAGCGTGTCGAAGCGAGCCACGGCCACAACATGCTCACCCTCACCGGCCTGCTGCGTCTGCCGAGCCTCGGCTTCCGCCTGCATCCCTACGTCGGGCTCGGCGCCGGCGTCTCGCTACCGCACGCGGAAGTGCATGTCGCCGGTCGCGACACGCGCACATACGAGTATCAGGTCGCCGGCCCCGTCACCCAGGCGCTGATCGGCATCGAGATCCGCGCCGCGCGCGTCTCGTATCTCTTCGAATACAAGTTCACGCTCGCGCCCTACCGGATGCCGCTCACCGAGCGCGACGGCACGCTGCTGATCTTCGATCTGTGGAACCAGCTCCGCGAATGGATGTCGGGCGATGAGCCGCCGGGCGGCTACGCCTCGACGAACCTCGTCAGCCATCAGGGCATCGCGGGCATCGGCATCCGCTCCGCGCCACCCACTGCCGTCGCTCCGTAGCATCGGAATATCAGCGAGCGCGTTTTCGAAAGGTGCGGATCAGAACCGCTTCAAGAGCCGCTCCAGGTAGTCCAGCTCGACCGGCGCACGCGTCGCCTCGCCGAGCCTGCGGCGCAGCTCTTCCAGAATCTCGCGCGCGCGCTGCACGTCGATCTGGTCCGGCACCTTGACGGACGTGCCGAGATCGGGGCCCTGCGTGCGCTGCGGCCGTCCGAGCGGATCGCGCGGCGTGTCGCCGCCCTGCCCGTAGCGCTGCGGCATGTTCTGCATCATCTCCTGCGCCATCTGCTGCGCACCCTGACGCATCTGATCCAGCGCACGGCCCTGCTGCTCGGTGGCCTCGGCGAGATCGCCGCGCTCCAGCGCGTCCTCGGCGGCCCCCATCGCGTTCTCGGCGTCGTCGAGCTGCTGGTTCGACCCCACGCCCTTCTCGCGCATCTGCTGCTGCAGTTGGTTCAGGCGCTCGCGAAGCTGGCGCTGGCGATCCGCCAGGCTGCCCGCGCCCTGCTGCTGGCCTTGCCCGGCGCGGCTCTGGCCCTGCCCGCGCTGCTGCTGGCCGCCTTCCTGCGGCCCGCGCTGACCGCGACCCTGCTGGGCCTGATCCGACATCCCCGGCGGCGCGCCCTGCCCTTGCTGCGGGCGACCTTCGTTGCCGAAGCCCTTCATGCCGGGCGGCGGCTGCCCGCGTCCGTTGTCCTGCTGGCCCTCGTCGCCGCGCCGCTCGCCGAAGGTGTCGTCCATCAACGATTGCTGGTCACCGACCATGTTGCCCAGCTCGTCCATCATCTGCATCATTTCGCGGTTGCGCTGTGCCTGGGCCTGATCCATCTGCCCGGACTGCAGCCGCTCCATCAGATCCTGCATCTCCGACAGCAACTGCTGCGCCTGCTCGCGCGATCCGCTCTGCGCCATGTCCTCCAGATCGCGCAGCATGCGCTCGAGATCCTGCTGCCCGAGCGTCTGCTGATCCGGGTTCTGGCCGTCCATCTGCGGCTGGCCTTCGTTCTGCTGGGCAAGCTGCTGCATGAAATCCTGCAGAGCCTCGCGCAGCTCCTGCATTGCCTGGCGGATCTCTTCGTCCGATGCATCGCCTTCGAGCGCCTTCGCGAGCTTGTCCTGTGCGTCCTTGAGCCGGCGCTCCGCATCCGAGAGCGTGCCGTCCTCGATCCTGAGCGCGATCTGCCAAAGCTGATCGACCACGCTTTTGATCGTCGTCCGCGCACGGCTGTTCCTGAGGCGATGATACGCCGTGCGCAGGCCGAGATAGATCTTCGCGTCGTCGATGAAGCCTTCGGGCTCCATCGTCAGCGCATCGAGCGCCACCAGCACGGACGGGCGATAGCGGCTGTCGTCCATCAGCTTCTTGCGCTGCTCGACGACGGCCCGCGCGAGCGGTTGCGTGAACTGCCGCTCCGGCAGGATCATTTCGAAGCCCGGGCTGCGGCCGACCTGCCCGGCAACGTCCGTCGCTTCGAGCGTCATGATGACCTTGCGCCCTGCCCACGGGTGCGAAGCCATTTCGAAATACGTGTGCTGTCCGCCGGACGACGCGTTCGCCTTCGGCAATCTGAGTTCGAGTTTCGGCGGACGCATCAACGGCTGGCGCGGACCTTTGGGCAGCTCCGGCCGCGCCCACGCCTTCGCCGGATCGGGCTTCGGATCCGGCAACCGCTTGAGCTTGGCTTCCGCGGAGGCCACGCCGTAATCGTCCTCGACATGGTAGGTGAGCTTGAGCGATCCGCGCGGCGTCAGCTCCGGCGGACGCGAGAGCGAAATCTGCGGCGGGTTGTCGGGGGTCAGCGCGATGTGCCACCGCGCAAGCTCGGTGTTGCCCGCAAGCGCGCGCACCGTGCCCGAGCGCATCATCTCGTGGCGGATCTCCTGCAGCTCCGCTGCATTCTCTCCCGGCTCGGCTTCGATGCGCTCGACCTCGCCGGTCGGAGCATCCGCCGCGCCGTCCGCGTCCGGCTCGAACGCGAGAGAAAGCGGCGTGCCGCCCATGCCGCCGACGCGCACGATCAAATGGCTGCGGATCGGAACCTCGAACGATCCCGGTCCCGCGTCGGCCGTATCGCTCTGCGCGGGTTTTCCGCCCCCCGCGCCGTCCGCCAGCATCACCGGCGGGCGGCCGGTATAGGCCGGCGGCGCGAGCCACGCATCGAGCCGTGCCTGCGAAACGGCAACCTCGGAGCCGAACTCGAATGCCTGATGCACGCGCTCCATCGCGCGACCGCCCAGCAGACTGGTCAGCCCCACGACCGCCAGCACCAGCGCCGCACGCAGGGCAAACGGATCGAAACGGTCCGTGCGCGGCTGCGGCTTGCCGGGGCGAAGCTTCGCAAGCAGCGCGGCCATGCGCGCCTTGTGCGCCTGCCAGATGGCCGCCGTCGTCGGATCAGCGCTCGGTGCGCTGACGGAATCTTCATACGACGTCGCCGGACGATGCGGCACGCCCGAGGCGCGCTCGATACGCCGGATGGCGTCGTCGCGCGACGGCCACGTGATCCGCGCCAAGGACGCGAGCGCCGCGAGCATCGCGACGCCAAACGCACCGAGCAACGCGACGTGCAGCACGGTCGGCAAACGCGGCCACACGCCCGCATACGAGACGATCAGAAACACCGCCACGACGGCCAGCAAGAGCCAGAGCCGCAGCCACGCCTGCTCGAACACGTCCGCCAAGCGGGCGCGCCAGATCTTCCGCTCGAACGCGCGGTCTGTCGTGCGAGAACTCGGAGCCTTCTCCATGCGCAGAAACCTAACACGCCCCCTAGGGGTGCGGCATTACAAAGCGCTAACGTTCAGGAGGCCGTGAAGGTCCGTTTCACGCCTCGGAAAGCCATGCCGGCAGCCGGTCGAGCCCGATCAACTCGTCATACGTCGGACGTGCCCGCACCACCTCGTAAGCCGCGCCGTTGACGAGGATTTCCGGCACCAGCGGCCGCGTGTTGTAGGTCGAGGACATCACCGCCCCGTAAGCGCCCGCCGTCATCACCGCCACGAGATCGCCGGCCTCGAACGGCGCGAGCTTCCGCTCCAAAGCGAGATAATCGCCAGTCTCGCACACCGGCCCTACGATGTCCTGCAGTACCGGCGGCTCCTGCGCGAGCGCTTCCGTCACCGGCCAGACGTCGTGATAGGCCTCATAAAGCGTCGGGCGGATCAGATCGTTCATCGCCCCGTCCACGATCGTGAACCGCTTGCCCGCGCCCTGCTTCACGTAGACGACGCGCGTGACGAGAATGCCCGCGTTGCCCGCGATCATCCGCCCCGGCTCCAGATAGATCTTCGCACCGAGATCGCCGAGGGCGGCCTTGACCAGCGCGGCATACTCGTCCGGATGCGGCGGCACGTCGTTGGATCCCCGATAGGGCACGCCGAGCCCGCCGCCGATGTC
>ERZ869909.1222-NODE-1222-length-21632-cov-266.009696_pt1 | contig 21632 bp, 16 predicted proteins | sample MGYA00520892_ERZ869909 | MGnify/ENA primary metagenome ERZ869909 (study PRJEB32215, sample SAMEA104723947) | bioreactor metagenome | biome: bioreactor; feature: anaerobic bioreactor; material: water | place: China | collected 2015-03-12 ... | reverse complement strand
ACTTCACACTCCACGACTTGACTCGAAGATCGCTTTGGCTGGCCCTATGCTGAGCCAGGCGACGAGTATTTTCCACTCCCGCAGTCGCCAGGCGCTATAGTCCTGGCATGTTCTCTCTCCATGCGCATGCGGTGCCGTCATGATTCGCTCCATCCTGGTGGTGTGTCGCGGCAATGTCTGTCGCAGCCCCGTGACTGCGGCAATGCTTCAGCGACGCCTGCCCCACTGCCGAGTGGCATCGGCAGGGCTGGCCGCGTTGGCCGGTCGCGGCGTGGCACCGGAGGCGCTGCATCTGGCCGAGGCCGACGGGATCGACGTCAGGGAGCATCGTGCCCGCCAGCTCGATGACCAACAGCTGGCCGAGGCCGACCTGGTACTGGTAATGAGCGAAGGCCAGCGCCGCGAAGTCACCGAGCGCTGGCCCCAGGCGATGGGAAAGGTCATGCGCCTGGGGCACTGGCTGGCGCAGGGGCAAGGGCTGGACATTCCCGATCCGTATGGTCGTTCGCCGGCGGTGTTCGAGCGGGTGCATCGGCTCCTGGGCGATGCCAGCGATACCTGGATCCCGCGACTTTGAGCGGCCAACGGCCCTGCTGCGCAGGGTTTTGCAACGACCTCGGTATGTGTTTCGTCTCCTCCCCTCAGTAGTGGTTCTAACGCCACCGGCTGACGTTTTTCACCCTCTTCATCCCCTTGGCTGATTTTTCTTCTGAGTCTTTTTTTGCCGCCAATTTTCAGCATCTGGCTGAGGCAAAAACCATCTGGCCACACCGAAACGTCCATGTAACCTAAATGTATCTTCGTCATCATCATCTTGTCATGCTCTTGTGGATGCCAGTGTAACGGAATGTATATTTTGCATCATGATGTGACGAACTGATAAGGACGGGAAAAGTTCAGGCTTCGGATGGCTGCCATGAATCCGGGGCGGTAGCGTGTCACGGGGATCCTGAGGGGGATCGAGCAATGACTACGTTCATTGAGGGAAGTCCATCTATATGCGCTTCCGGCGGACCGGATGGTCGCACCACCTGTACTGCAGCGGCAAGGCTTACCTTGTCCCTTTTCTTATTGATTCTGATGCTCTCATTAGCGGGATGTGCCTTGGCTCCGGGGGGGCATATCAACCACAACCAACTCGAAGAGTCATTGGATTCACGCGTCGACATACAGCCGATAACCCCTGAGCTGGTCATGGGAATGCAGCTGGTCGAGCCCGCCTCGCGTCCTCTTCCAGCCGATCTGCAGCGGGAGCTTCAGAACTACGAGTACCGTATTGGCCCGGGAGACGTGATCAGCGTCATCGTCTACGACCATCCCGAGCTCACCATTCCCGCCGGCAGCGAGCGGGCGGCATCGGAAACCGGTAACCGGGTGCGGCCGGATGGCACCATGTTCTATCCCTACGTGGGGCGCGTGCAGGTGGCGGGTATGACCCTCGAGGAGCTGCGAGGCCTGATCAGCCGGAGGCTCTCCCAGGTGATTACCGAGCCCCAGGTGGAAGTGGGTATTGCGGCATTCCGCTCGCAGAAGGTCTACGTGAGCGGGGCGGTGGAGCGGCCCGGTGCGCAGCCACTCACCATCGTGCCGCTGACGGTGCTGGATGCCATCAGCGAAGCCGGCGGTGCGCGTAACGATGCCGACTGGCACAACGTACTGCTCAATCGCGACGGACGCGAGGAGCGTATTTCCCTGTTCGCCATGCTGCGCCAGGGTGACCTGACGCAGAACCGCCTGCTGCGCGACGGCGATCTGCTGCACGTGCCCACCTCAGAGAATCAGAACGTGGTCGTGCTCGGCCAGGTGTTGAGGCCAGGCGCCATTCCTTTGGGCAACGAGCGCCTGTCATTGACCGATGCTCTGGCCCGCGCGGGAGGGGTGAACGAGAGCCGTGCCCAGCCCTCGGGAATTTTCGTGGTACGCGGAAATCCGCCGGAAAGTGAAAAATTGGCCACGGTCTATCAGCTCGATATCAGCGATGCTACTCGTTTGATGCTGGGTACGAGATTTCCGTTGAATCCTCAAGATGTGGTCTACGTGACTTCAGCACCGCTGGCACGCTGGAACAACGTCATATCCTTGTTGATCCCTTCGGTAACGCTCCCGGGTGACGTGGCGAGATCCATAGACAATGTCGGTGAAATTTGAACTCTGTCTCATCGCTGGCACAGTCAATGAGAGGCACCACCTATGACGATTTTTCCAAACCCACCTGCATCACCCCAGTCGCCTGCAGAGAGTGGCGATATCAGTCTGAGGAAGTTGCTCGACGCTTTGAATGACAAGAAAAAGATCATTTTCCTCAGCATTTTCGTATTTCTGTTGGCGGGTTATTTCCATGCGAGCTCGCAACCTCGTATCTACCAGTCCGACGCGCTCATTCAGGTGGAGAACCGCGCAGCGATTCTGGGGCTGCTGCAGTCCCTGGCCGGCGGGGAGCAGGTGGGAAATCCGACGGCAGCGGAGCTGGAGATCCTGCAGTCGCGCATGGTCATGGGAGAGACCGTCGACCGCCTCGATTTGACCCTGATCATCGAGCCGCGCCGAATGCCGTGGGTGGGAGATTTTCTAGTCAATCACGGGGTCCGGCACGCCTGGCTCGAGCGCTTCACGCCGACATTCGTGCGCGAGCGGCTGCCCGGTGCGCTGGCCTCGTCGGGTTCGCCCTATGTGTGGGCGGGGGAGTCCTTGCGCATCTCCCGCTTCGAGCTGCCGGCGCAGGGGGAGGGGCTCCGGCACACCCTGAGAGTCACCGGCGCCGACACATACGAGCTGCTGCTGGACGGCACCACGCTGCTGCGTGGTCGCACCGGCGAGACCGCCAGAAACGACGAAGGCTATCGACTCTTCGTCAGCCAGATGGTGGCCCATCCGGGAGCCGAGTTCGAGGTGCGTCGCGTCTCCCGGCTCAGCGCGATCGGCCAGCTGCAGCGCAACTTCATGATCGTGCCGCGGGGCAAGGACTCGGGGGTCTATCAGGTGTTTCTCAGCGGGCCGGATCGTGAGCTGACGCAGCAGACGCTGGATACCATTACCGGGGTCTTTTTGACGCAGAACGTGCAGCGACAGTCGGAGGAGGCCGAGAAGCAGATCGCCTTCCTGGACGAGCAGATTCCCCAGGTCAATGCGCAATTGACGGAAGCGGAAAATCAGCTGAACAGCTACCGGGCTCAGCGCGACTCCGTCGACCTGACGTTCGAGACCCAGAACCTTCTCAACAGGATGGTGGCCGTCGAAAACCAGTTGACCGAACTCGCCCTGGCCGAGGCGGATCTGGCCGAGCGTTTCCGGCCAACGCATCCCAACTATCAGGCGCTGCTGCGACAGCGCTCGCAGTTGCAGGCCGAGCGCGAGCGGTTGAACGGGCTGGTGGGTGAGCTGCCCGAGACTCAGCAGGAGGTGCTGCGCCTGACCCGCGACACTCAGGTCAACCAGCAGGTCTATGTGCAATTGCTCAATCAGCGTCAGGAGATGCGCCTGCTGAAGGCGGGCACCGTGGGTAACGTGCGGATTCTCGACAATGCCGAGATGCGACCGGGGGCCATTTCACCACGGGTTTCGCTCACCACCCTGGTCAGCGCCATGATCGGTGCCGTGCTGGCCTGTACGGGCGTTATCCTGCGCCTGCTGTTGAGCCAGGCGATCAAGAGCCCCGACCAGCTCGATGAGATCGGTCTGCCGGTATATGCCACCCTGCCTGCTTCACAGGAGCAGACCCGGCTCACACGACACATTCGGCCGCCAGGCTCGAAGCAGCAGCAGGACGTCTTCCGCGGTCTGCTGGCGGTGGAGGAGCCCGCCGAGCTGGCCGTCGAGGCGCTGCGCAGCCTGCGCACCAGCCTCTACTTCGCCATGCTCGAGGCGGGTAACAACCGCTTGATGATTGCCGGAGCGGGGCCGGGGGCGGGCAAGAGTTTCGTGGCCGCCAACCTGGCCACCGTTTGTGCCCAGGCCGGGCAGCGGGTGCTGCTGGTCGATGCCGACATGCGTCGCGGCCGCCTGCACCATGCTTTCCATGCCAAGGGGATGCCGGGGCTGTCCGAGCTGCTGGCCCAGCGCATCGAGCTCAACGACGCGATCCGTACCTCCGAGGTGGAAGGGCTGGACTACGTGGCTCGCGGCACGGTACCGCCCAACCCCTCCGAGCTGCTGATGCAGCGCAGCTTTCACGACTTCCTGCAGGCGATGAGCGAGGCCTACGACCTGGTGGTGATCGACACGCCGCCGGTGCTGGCCGTCACGGATGCTGCCATCGTCGGCAAGCTGGCCGGTACCAGCCTGCTGGTGGTGCGCTTCGGCGTCAGTCCGCCGGCGGAGATCAAGGCGGCCAAGCGCAGGCTGGAGAGTGCCGGGGTACGGCTCAAGGGAGCGATTCTCAATGGTCTCGAGAAGCCGACCAGCAGCCGCTACGGCCACTACGGCAACTACATCTATGCCTATCGGTGACAGGGAATGTTGAGCCAACTACGTGAGCTGTACACGCTGCTGACCTCGGACCAGCGCCGTCGACTGCTGCGGCTGCAGGGCTTGATCATCATCATGGCCTTTGCCGAGATCGCCAGCGTGATCGCCATCGGTCCCTTCATGGCGGTGGTGGGTGACATGAGCCGCTTGCAGGGCGAGGGCTGGCTGGCCCAGGCGTATCGGTGGAGCGGTGTCGAGAGCCCCGAGCGGTTTCTCACCCTGCTGGGAGTCTGCGTGCTGGCGGTACTGCTGGTGGCGGCACTGTTCTCCATGTACACCACCTGGCGACTGTCGCTCTATGGTGCGCGGGTCGGCGCCGAGCTCTCCAGCCGGCTGTATCGCTACTACCTGCATCAACCCTGGCTCTTCCATGCTGGCGGCAGCAGCAGCCGGCTGATCAACCGTGCCTCTCAGGAAGTCCAGCGGGTCACCAACCGGGTGGTCAACCCGTTCATGCAGCTCAATGCCAAGCTGGTGATGGTCACCTGCATGTCAATCACCATCTTCGTCTACAACCCGAAGGTGGCCGCGACCGGCATCGTGATCTTCATCCTCTCCTATCTGCTGCTGTACAAGACGGTGCGCCGCTTTCTGGTGTCCAATGGCAGGCGTGTGTCGCGTTTCCAGGCCAAGCGTTTCAAGCTGATGACGGAGGGCTTCGGCGGCATCAAGGATCTGCTGCTGCTGCGTCGTCAGGCCACGTTCACGCACCAGTTCGACAAGGCCAGCCAGCAGGTGGCGCGTGGCCAAGGGGTATCGCAGGGCTTGAGCGAGGCGCCGCGCTATGCCATCGAGATGGTCGCCTTCGGTTCGGTGATCCTGCTGGTGCTCTATCTGCTCAATGCCCACCAGGGCAATCTGGGTACTATCCTGCCGGCGCTGTCGATCTATGCGCTGGCCGGGTTCAAGATGCTGCCCGCCTATCAGAAGATCTACGCATCCATCTCGCATATCCGCAGCAACCTGGCGGCCTACGAGACGATCCGCGACGACCTGGTGGCCAGTTGCTCCCATGCCGAGGCCGAAGTTCGCGGGAACGACGGGGCGCTGCCGCCGCTGGTGGCGAAAACGAGCATCCGCCTCGACGACGTGCATTTTCACTACCCGGGCAAGCGATTGCCGGCACTCAACGGACTGAGCCTGGAGATTCCGGTTGGCGCCCGGGTCGGGCTGGTGGGGGAGTCAGGCTCCGGCAAGTCCACCGCCGTGGATCTGCTGCTGGGACTGATTCAACCCCAGCAGGGGCGGATCCTGGTGGACGAGGTGGCGTTGGACGAGGCAACCCTGCCGTGCTGGCAGGCCGGCATTGGCTTCGTGCCCCAGCACATTTTCCTGGCGGATGCCACCGTGCTGGAGAACGTGGCGTTCGGCGTGCCGCGTGAGGAGATCGACGTGGCGCGGGCGCAAGAGGCGGTGCGCATGGCTCAGCTCGAGCCGCTCCTGGCCTCACTGCCCGAAGGGCTCGAGACTCTCGTCGGCGAGCGTGGCGTGCAGCTCTCGGGGGGGCAGCGTCAGCGCATCGGTATTGCCCGGGCACTCTATCGCAATGCGCAGGTGCTGGTGCTCGATGAGGCCACCAGCGCGCTCGACGGCATTACCGAGCAGCGGGTCATGGACGACATCGATGCCATTGCCGGCGGCAAGACGCTGGTGATGATCGCTCATCGTCTGACTACGGTGAAGGAGTGCGACATGATCTACATGCTCGACAAGGGGCGCATCATCGACAGCGGCACCTACGACGAGCTGGTCGCGCACAACCACACCTTCCGCATGATGGCCAATCTCTAGTCACTTCTACGAGGCATGCTCATGCACCTGCTAGCCGCCATTCTGCTGTTCCTCGGGCTGAGCCTGGCGAGTCTGTATGTGTTTCCCAGCGGTCAGCCTCAGCCCGCCGACTTCCTGCTGCTCGGTTTTGCCGTGTTGATGTCGCTGCTGGCGCTCACCGATCGCGGCAGGGTGCTGTCGTCCTTCGTCATCTGTTGGGCGTTGATGGTGCTCTGGGTGCTGCTGGTCAGCCTGGGCTGGACGTTGGTCATGGAGCGCACCTCCTTCTTCATCTACCCTGCCTTCTTCTTCTTCAACTTCCTGGTGGGCATGGCGCTGCTGCGCTTTCTTGGCGTTTCGGGCGAGGCGGGGCGCAGCCTGATCCGTAATGCCATCTCCATCGCCTTGCTAGTCGCCGCCAGCCAGGTGCTGCTGCAACTGGGAGCCGGGGCGAACCGCACTACCGGCAGCTTCAACAATCCCAATCAGCTGGCCTACTTCTCGCTGTGCGGGATCGTGATCCTCATGTTGCTGGACGATTTCCGGCCACCGCTGCGGCCGCTGATGCTGGCCGGCTTGGTGGCGGCCGTGGTCAGCATACTCGCCGCTTCATCCCTGGGGGCCATGGGCGGTGCGGTGCTGGTCGGCCTGGGCTGGGTGGTGGCCAATCTGGATCGGCTGCGCCGTTTCGCCAGGCTGCTGCTGGTGGCGCCGCTGATCCTGGGGGTGGTGGTGATGGTGAACTTGAGCTCGGATGGCCAGGTGCAGAGCAATCTGCAATCGCGCATGGATCGCGCCCCGGACAAGGTGGAGAACGCCTACGAGGAGCGCAAGTACGATCGCCTGGCCAACTTCCCGGAATACGCCATTCTGGGGGCGGCGGAGGGCGAGCGGCGGCGCTTCTATCCCTATCACAGCAGCGAGATCCACTCCTCCTACGGCAACATGCTGTTTGCCTATGGCATCCCGGGTTTCGGGCTGTTCCTGGCCGTCATCTTCATTGCGCTGAGCAGAGCGCCGCTCTACGTCTGGATGGGTGTGGCGGGGCCGCTGATCTATTCGATTACCCACAACGGGCTTCGCTCGACCCTGTTCTGGATGATGCTGGCGATCTGTTGGCATCTCTATCGGCAGGGGAGGCGGCGGCATCGGGCCTCAGCCGTTGCTGCTCCGACCGTGGCGGAGTCGGAACGCTATACACGCAGTTCATCATGACGCGGAGTCCATCATGAGCCTACGGAACCTGACCTCTTGGCGGTCGTTCAAGTATCTCATCGGCCTGGCGTGCCTGGTCGGAGCGGGGTGGATGCTGGTATGGCCCGGGGCCACCACTTCGCCGGCCGCCTCCCAAGCCCTGGTCATCATCAGCGCCGAGGGCGAGACGGTACCGGTGGAAAGCGGCGGCGATGCCGCCGACGACCCGGCCATCTGGTACAACGCCCAGGCGCCTGAGCTCAGCCTGGTACTGGGTACCGACAAGAGGCGCGGCCTGGAAGTCTACGACCTGGCGGGGGAGCGGGTGCAGTCGCTGCCGGTGGGCAGGTTGAACAACGTCGACCTGCGCCAGGACGTGCTGCTCGACGGACGCCGCCGAGACATCGCCGTGGCGACCCATCGCGACACCGACAGCCTGGCGGTCTTCGAGATCGATGCGAGCGGAGAGGTGAGCCTGATCGGCAAGGTGGCGACAGATCTGTCGGAGATCTACGGCGTTTGCCTCTACCGCCACGGCGAAGAGCTGCATGTGTTCACCAATGGCAAGGATGGCAGCTATCTCCAGCATCGCCTCGACATCGTGCAGGGGGGGCCGCAGGTCGAGCTGCTGCGCTCCTTCCAGCTCGACTCCCAGCCCGAGGGCTGTGTGGCAGACGATCAGCGCTCGCTACTGTTCGTCGGCGAGGAAGCCTTTGGCGTCTGGGTCATGCAGGCGGCGCCGGATGCGACCACCGGCCGCGAGCTGGTGATCGAAGCGACATCTCCTTTGAAGCCCGACATCGAAGGGCTGGCCCTGTACGGCGACCGCTACCTGATCGTCTCGAGCCAGGGCAATCACCGCTTCGCCGTGCTCGATGCCAGCCCACCCTATCGCCTCCGGGGAATGTTCCGTATCGACGAGGACGGCGAACGCGGCATCGGCAGCGTGCGTGAGACCGATGGCATCGAAGTCAGCGACCTTAGCTTCGGCGAGCGTTTCCCTCTGGGGTTGATGGTGGTGCAGAGCGGCAGAAACGTTTCGACGAACCAGAACTTCAAGTATCTCAACTGGGCGCAGATAGCCGAGGCCCTGGAGCTTTCAGTGCCGCAGTGAGAGGTCATGCGAATCAGAGGGAATTGCCATGCTGATCCCCTTGCAGCCGCTGCTGCGGCTTCCACGCTGTATCAAGCGGCGCGTACTGGTGGCGATCGACGCGCTCGTCGTCATGGCCAGCGTGCACCTTGCGGCTGCCCTACACCAGGAGAGTCTGTCGGCCTTCCTCGACCTGCAGCTAGGCTCGACGAGCCTCGTCGTGGCCCTGATCAGCCTGGTGCTGTTCCAGTGGCTGGGCCTGTATCGGGTGGTGATCCGCTATATGAACCACACCACGGTGCTGAGGGCGGCACTGGCAGTGATGGCATCGGTCTGCGTGCTATTGCTGGTGACGCAACTCAAGAGTCCCCCGCTGGTGATGCCCATCATCATCACCTATGCCCTGCTGGTACTGCTGGGGATCGGCGGCGTGCGCTTCCTGCTGCGTGAGCTTTATCTGCAGCATCAGCGGCGCAAGTGCCGTCCGGTCATCATCTATGGGGCCGGGGCGGCCGGCTGCGAGCTGGCGGTGGCGCTGCGGCACGGCATCGAGTTCGAGCCGGTGGCCTTCGTCGACGACTGGCGCGGTCTCGACGGTGCCCTGGTCGAGGGCCTGCGCGTCTATCAGCCGGTCGCCCTGGCGGCGCTGATCGCGGAGCACAAGGCGGCGATGGTGCTGCTGGCCATCCCCAGCGCGCCGCGCTGCCGGCGCCGGGAGATCCTGCAGCGTCTCTCGGCGCTCTCCGTTCCGGTCAAGACCATTCCTGGCAGTGCCGATGTGATCGCCGGTCGTGCGAGCCTGTCGGAAGTGCGTGACGTGGCCCTGGAAGACCTGCTGGGCCGGGAGCCAGTGCCACCCTTCCCGGAGCTGCTGGATGCCGATATCCGTGGCAAGACGGTCATGGTGACCGGTGCCGGCGGGTCTATCGGCAGCGAGCTGTGCCGGCAGATACTGGGGCAGCAGCCGGCCTGTCTGCTGCTGCTCGACAAGTGCGAGTTCGCTCTCTACGCCATCGAGCAGGAGCTGCTGCGGCACCCGGCCATGCGCACAGGTGTCGAGCTCAAGCCGCTGCTGGCATCGGTGCAGCACCGCGATGCGCTGGCGACGATCTTCGCCACTTTCGAGGTAGACACCGTCTATCATGCCGCGGCCTACAAGCATGTGCCGCTGGTGGAGTACAACCTGGTCGAAGGCCTGCGCAACAATGTGTTCGGCACCCTCGAACTGGCCCAGGCGGCCATGAAAGGCGGTGTGGCAACCTTCGTCATGATCTCCACCGACAAGGCGGTGCGGCCCACCAACGTGATGGGGGCCTCCAAGCGCCTGGCCGAGCTGATCTGCCAGGCTTTCGCCCGGGCGGGAAGCCAGACCCGCTTCTGCATGGTGCGCTTCGGCAACGTGCTGGGCTCGAGCGGCTCGGTGGTGCCGCGTTTCCGCCAGCAGATCGAGCAGGGGGGGCCGGTCGAGGTCACGCACCCCGACATCACGCGCTACTTCATGACCATTCCCGAAGCGGCCCAGCTCGTCATTCAGGCCGGCGCCATGGGTAGCGGGGGAGAGGTCTTCGTGCTCGACATGGGGGAGCCGGTGCGCATTCATGACTTGGCGGTGAACATGATTCGGCTCTCCGGCTTCTCGGTGAAGGACGAGCGTGACCCGGTGGGGGATATCGAAATCGTCTATACCGGGCTGCGGCCGGGCGAAAAGCTCTATGAAGAGCTGTTGATCGGCGCTGCTGCGACGCGTACCTGTCATGACCGCATCATGACCAGCTCCGAGCGCTACTGGGAGTGGCCGATGCTCGATGCCTTCCTGCGCAGGCTCGAAACGGCGCTGGCCGGTACCGATCATGCCCTGATTCGTCAGCTGCTGCGGGCGGCGCCGCTGGATTACCGACCGACGGACGAGCTGGCCGATCTGATCTGGCAAGCCCGTCAGGCTCGGATCGCTACGCCCGCTGTTCGCCATATCCAGGCGGGGCTGCCCTCCGGCGCCACGCTCACGGCCATGCTGGGTCCGGTGGCCAAAGGGGGCTGACATGAGAGTCGAGCCGCTACTGATCAAGCATTGGCTGATTCGCAAGGGGGAAAAGTGCGGCTTTCATCTGCTGTCGATGAAGCGTTTCCGCCCTGTGGATGCGCGCAGCCACGAAGGCAACCCGCTGGCCCTCAGCTATCGCCACCCAGGGCGCCGGCTGCTGCTGGATGCCCCTGTGGCCTGGGGCTTCGGCCTGTTCAATTTCCCGTTCGGCCGTCCGCGGCCCCTTGCCGGCGTGATACCGCGTGCCCTGGCCAATCCTGGCCAGGAACGAGCGCTGATCCGGGAGGCGCTGGTGGCGTTCTATCAAGCCTGGCAGCCTCGCTCGGCAGCCGAGTTTTTTGGTCTGGACAGGTGCGAGAGCGAAGCGCTGGATGCGCTGCCAACCTGGCTTTCGCCATGGCCCTGGGACCCGCTAACGCTGGAGCAGAAGCGCATCCAGCGACGTCGCGCTGAAGAGCGAGAAAACGCCAGGGTGCTGGGAAAAGAGCTTGGTCTTGAGGCCGGCTGGAAGTTCTGCGGGCCGGTGAGTGAGCTCAAGCTACACGTCGAGGTGGAGCGCCTGGCACGGCTGGTGGAGTCGATACGCACCCATGGCGTGCGCCGCCATGACGGCACCGATGGTGACATTCGCGCCCTTGTGCTGAGCCATCCCGACGGTCGCTGGCGCTGGCAGGTGCTGGTGGGACAGCATCGCTATGCCGTGATCAGCGCCCTGGGCCAGGAGCGCATCGCCATTCGTGTAGAGCAGTTCGTGCGTCGTCAGGAGGTCATGCTGTGGCCGGGCGTGGCTTCCGGTCTGTTCACACCTTCGGCCGCACTCAAGGTGTTCGACGACTGTTTCAGCGAGGGTGGCCGTTGCATCGAGCAAGAGCTGCCCGAAGCCGTCACGACGGGGCAGGAGCCGCGAGAACCGAATCAGGGGGAATCCCATGATGAGCTGGAAGCGAGTTCGGAACAGGTTGGCCCGGGGACCCCGGGGTAAGCGACGCGCCCCTCGGCACTATTACGTTGCCGGGCAGGCGGGGTTCGATAGGCTGGCCGAGACCTTGGCGGAGCGCGGCGTCGACCATCTTTTCCTGCACTGGCCCGGCGCGGAGGTGGCCTGGCCCAGCGGTGAGGAGGTGGTGCTGCTGGTGGCCGACGACGGCCTGCCGCAGGCAGCGGCGCTGCTCGGCACCACCGCGCGGTCGGGCGATCTGCGCTGTACCCTCTACAGCGTGGGCGGGCTGCCGGGCAGTGACCGCAACAAGGTGGCCTACCTGCCGGTGCGACGGGCACGTGAACTGCTTGCTGCGGCCCGTGCCCAGCCCGCCCCCCGCCTGGCCAGCGATGCAGAGCGACTGATGGCACTGAGCGTGGAAGCAGTTTACCACCTCGGCTTGGCCAGCGGCCTGGCCAGCGAGAGCGCCATCGGCGATGGCTACATGGCATCGCCCCACGCCAGCGCCATCAAGGCGCTGAACGCCCGCTGCGGCCTGTGGCCGCCACCTATCCGGCTCGACCTCGAGTCGCTGGATGGGCTGCTCGGCGAGGCTGGCTGGGCACCGCTTTCGGATACCGTGGAGAAGCTGTCTGCAGTCAATCCCTGGCTGAAGCTGCGCCTGCAGGTCTCGACCCAAGACGTCGCGCCGGGCCTGGCGGTATATCTCATCCGTGAGCGCGGGCTGGAGAGGCTCGATGGGCTGCGGGAGGTGCTTGTCCGCAACGGGTTCGACGTGCTCCATGAGGCGCCGATCAGCGGTGAGCAACGCGACGAGGTGGCCGATCTGATCCGCGGCGGCAATTGGGGGCGAGGACCGTACCCGACCAGTGGAGGCCTGCCTGCGTACCTCCTGGTGACCCACGATGTCTATCCGGACCTCTCGCCCTCGAAGGCATCGGGCGCCTCCGAGCTGGTGGACAATGCCCGAGTGTTCACGGTGAAGGAGCAGATGCGCCGCCTGGTCAACCGGGGCCAACCCACCTCGCAGCACTGCAACCCCGTTCACTCCTCCGACAACGCCATGCAGGCCGTGGAGTATCTCGGCATTGTGGCGCCCGAGAGAGTGGATGAGGTGGTGGCGTGCGCCCGACAGCGCAATGCCGCCTTCGCCTCGCCATACCCGGTGCTGGCCGATTTGAGCAAGCATGCCCGCCGGGCCAAGGTGGAGCTGATCGACTTCCACGGGCGGTGGGCGATCTGCAAGACCTTTCGACCGGGTCGCGAGCGTTTCCTCGAGCGTGAGGTCAAGGCGCGTGAGTTGGGCAGCTCGCTGCCGGAGGTCTCGCGCATCCTAGAAATCGGCTCTCACTATCTGGTGTTCGAGTGGTACGAAAACAGTCTGCCGAGCATTCTTTCGCCCAAGCCGTTGTTCTACCCGCATGGGCTGCTGCCGATATGGGCGATCGAGCGGCTGCGAGCGATCATCCTGCACTACCGACAGCTGGGCTATGAGTGCATCGATTTCAATCCCCACAACGTGATCTACGACCCCTGCAAGGGGCTCAAGGTGATCGATTTCGAGTTCCTTCAGCCCGGCGATCAAGAGCAGGACACCTTGAAGGGTAACTACGCCTGGTATCCGGTGCCGGACACCTTCCCCGGTGACATACCCCCCACGACCCAGCGTCGCCCCTACCTGCGTCGCTGGCTGACGTATACCGGTCTGCCGCGCTTCATGTGCCTTTATTCCTTTCCACGCCCTGTGCTGGTCGTGGTGCGGCGTATCACGCTGGTTGCCATCACCTTGGCAGGCGTGCGTCGCATGGGCTGGCGCAAGCTACGGCGCATGACCGGAAAGAGTATGCCACGGGCCAAACCGGTGCAGGAGGTCGGTCGGTCTGGGGCCGGCAGCCTGAGATCGCCGCAATAGCACCCATGCAGGACAGCACGACGCGCCGGGATGCGCAAGTGCATCGATGAACGGGGGTGGGGAACATGCTGCTCAACAAGATCAAGCGCTACGCCAGGCAGCGCTATGCCAGCCACCTGGGGCGACCGATGACGCACCGGCGCTACATCGACGGACGGCTGGGCATGATGGGCTTTCTCGATGCGCTCAAGAAGAGGGAGGTCGATTACGTCGTGCTGCGCTGGTTCGACTCCCTGCCTGTCATCGAACCGGGCGAGGACGTCGATATTCTCGTTGCCGACGAGGATGTCGGAAAGCTCAGCGAGTGTGTGAGCGTCAATCGTCGCAAGCGGGATATCGCCTGCGACCTCTACAGCGTCAGCGGACTGCCGGGAACGAGCCATCACCAAGGCAGCTACTACCCCGCGGCGAAGGCTCGGCAAATTCTTGCCAACGCGATCTGGATGAAGGGACTCGTTCGCGTTCCCGCGGCCGATGAGCACTTCCTGTCACTGAGCTATCACGCGATTTACCACAAGGGATATCTGTCGGGTATCCCGTCGGAGTTCAGTGAGCGCAATGCCCAGGTCAGGCCGCCCAAGGACCACGACTACCGGGGCATTCTCGAGACGCTGCACGGTCAGTCGAGCTATGCCGCCCAGGAGCTTGACATGACGCTCGAACGGCTCGATGCCTTTCTTGCAGGGCTGGGGTGGCGACCCGATCGGGACACTCTGAGGCGACTGGCGAAGCGCAACCGGTGGATCGCTGACAACTACAACTTCCTTGGCTGATCCAATCCCTCACGCAGCCTAGGCGGAGTGGAGCAGATGCCATGAAAGCATCATACGCAGGCCTGAGTTTTCCATCTGAGCCCATGTCACGCAGCGCCGCCGTCGAAGCGCTGGAGCGGAGCGGCTCTTGCTGGCGGCTTGCCCTCAAGCCGCGTGGAGCGTGCGGGCGTGAAAGGCTGCCTTGTGCCCTGGCCGAGGTCGGCTACCGCGAGCGTGTGCGGCTCACACCGCGTGCCAGAGCGAACTTGGAAGCGCTGGTCGGGATCATTCTACCGGGGCGAGAAACCGCGCTGGAGCTGCTGGTATATCAACCGTTACCTGTAGCCGAGGGAGGCCACCATGCACCGCGGGATGGCTGGCTGATTCTGGTTGGTGAGGAGGCGGCCCAGCTGGCGCGCTGGCTGCTCGACGACAGCGCCGGCCACTTCCTGCGTCATGCCCGCCTGGGGCGTTATACCGTCACTGCGGCCAGACTCTCGTACTTTCGCTCGTTCCTCGCCAACAATCGCTTCCGCCATGACGAGGTGCTGCTGGATGCGAGTCTGGTGCTCGAGCTGTACGGGTTACGCAAGGCCGAGTGCATCGACTACTTGGCGCTTGCGGCCGAGGTGAGGCATCGGCCGCGCATCAGGCGCAACGACGACGACAGCCATCACCACCGATGTTCGCTGCGGGAAATGCTGGCCACCCCTGGCTGCCATTTTCGTCTGGGTGAGCTCCGCTGCGTCTCGTTCGAGCAGATCATCCGCTTCAAGCGCTCGCGCGGCACCTTCGCGGACCGCCGTGACCTGAGCATGATGCAGGCCTTGGTGACGGGCAATCGCCTGGCAATACTGTGGCACCGGGCACTCTATGAGATCGATCTGGGACGTCGGCTCCTATCTGACTGGTTGATTCAACGGATACGACCTGAAGCTAGTGGACAAAGGCTCGCTTTCTCTCATCGCTGGCGTCGCCGTCGGAGCCACTGACATGGCATTCTTCTCGGTCGTGATATCTGTCCTCAATCAGGTAGCGACGCTGACGGACTCGCTTGCCAGCCTCTATCAGCAAACCTATCGCGATTTCGAGGTCATTGCGGTGGACGGCGGCTCGACCGACGGCTCCTACCAACTGCTCGAACAACATGCAGGCAAGGGCCGGTTACGCCTGTATCGACAAGACGAGGGTGGAGCCCAGGAGGCCAGAAACTTCGGTGCGGAGCAGGCCAGGGCCGCCTGGCTGGTGTTCTTCGATGCCGACAGCATCCTGCTCTTCGATCACCTCTCCCGCCTTGCCGATGCCATTGGCAAGCATGCCGACATCGAGCTGTTCGTCAATGCCTATCAGCAGATGGAAGGGCATCGCAGGCTGCCACGAACTGCCAGCCTGCCCAGTGGGGTGACCACTCGCCGGGAGGCGTTGGCAGCCATTGCCCAGCATGACTTCATCCATACCGGTGCCACCTGCATTCGTCGCGGGCGCTTTCTGGCGCTTGGTGGCTTTCCGCTCGGCGGCTTGCGCGACGATGGCGATATCTATTTCTGGCTCAAGGTGCTGTGCGAGCTGGCGGCGATCCACTACGACAATACCGTGACCTGCCTGTGGCTCAGTGATGACCGCAACGGTAATCGGGATGCAGGCGAGCCGGCTCCCCCCCGCTCCGATGCCGAATGGCTTGCGCAATGTTCGGCTCGGCTGTCGTGGCGGGAAGCGCGTTATCTACGGGCGACCATCAATCGCAAGGTACTTGCCCGGGCGGCCCGGAAGAAGCGGCTTGGACTCTCGGTGAAGGCCGAACTTGCCGCGATCTCGCTGTCCGGACTGGGCCTGAGCCATTGCGCACGTGTCGCCGTACTGATGCTTCCCCAGTCCTGCTATGAGCGCTATCGGAAGTGAATGAGGGAAATGACCGCGAAGGGTTCGGACGATTTGTCCGCACAGGAGGATAACGTGATGAGCGGATGCGTGATTACCTATGGCACCTTCGACATGTTCCATATCGGCCATCTCAACCTGCTGCGTCGCCTGGCGGAGATGGGCAGTCGCCTGATCGTGGCGGTGTCGACCGACGAGTTCAACGCCGGCAAGGGCAAGCGTACCCTGATCCCGTTCGAGCAGCGCGCCGAGATCGTGCGCTCGATCCGCTATGTGGATACCGTCATTCCCGAGACCTGCTGGGAGCAGAAGGTCGACGACATTCAGCGCTACGACGTGCACACCTTCGCCATCGGCGACGATTGGCGCGGTCATTTCGACTACCTGTCGCGCTATTGCGAGGTCGTCTACCTGCCCCGTACCGACGGGGTTTCGACCACTGACCTCAAACGCTCGCTGAACCGCTTCAGCAGTGTGTCCCGTGAAGACTTGCTGCGTGCCTTCGACGTGCTCGAGGCGCTGCGCAAGGACTTCGGCTGAAACCGCTGCGGCCATAGGAGGCGGGCAGCCTAGCGGGGCAGAAATGCGCTAAATACGAGATGCGGATATGGACGTGAAATCGGATGGGATTTCCACCTCGAAACACGTAGCGAATATAGCGACGTGCGCCCTAGCGAGCCGGGTCATTTCCTATGACGTTTTCGATACGTTAGTGACGCGCCTGGTAGGTACCCCTTCCGCCGTTTTTCTACTGCTGGGAAGACGGCTCTGCTCCAATGGGTTGATAGAGTGCACACCCGCTGCATTTGCAGAGCATCGTATGGAAGCAGAGCGTCGAGCAAGACGGATCGCTCATCCGCGTGATGTAACCCTTGAAGCGATCTATCGCGAGTTGAGCTTTGCTCTGGAGATGACGGAGAGAGATATCGGGGCGCTGGCCGAGGCTGAGTGTGCGCTTGAGGTCGAGCTGATCCGCGCAATTCCCGAAATGCGCGATCATGTCAAACATGCACGCGTGCGCGGCGATAGGATAGTCTTCCTCTCTGATATGTACCTGGGCTCGGAATTCATACAGGCCCGGTTGGCTGATCTTGGGCTGTTCCGCGAGGGAGACTCATGCTACGTATCATGTGAGATGGAGAAATCGAAGCGGCACGGCGATTCCTTTCTGCATGTGGCTGAGCGTGAAGGGGTATCGCCAGGAATGATATCTCATGTCGGTGACAATTACAGAGCGGATGTATTGGCAGCGCGAAAGTCCGGAGTCCGCCCGGAATATTACAATCATGCGCACCTGAATAGTTATGAAAAAATCCTTGAGAGCTACTCCATCGCCACGGATGGCCTAACGTCAGTGATGGCGGGAGCATCCCGCATGACGCGTCTTTCGGTGAATGCATCCTCTCCGACACAGGCTGCGCTAAGAGACATGTCAGCTGGCGTTATCGCACCGGTACTTGTCGGATATGTCTTGTGGTTGCTGCGGCGTGCAAAACGCCTGGGGCTGCGTAGATTGTACTTCGTTTCGCGAGATGGTCAGGTACTGCTGGACATGGCACGGCGACTGTCCCGGAAAATTCCATATTTTGATATGGAGATGAGATATTTCTACGGGAGTCGCCAGGCGATCCAGTTGGCAGGTTTGCATATCATTGATGATGCAGCACTAGCATGGATCATGCGGAGAACGGGGGAACGCTCCGTCCGAAGCTATCTAGCAAGAGTGGCCCTCGCGCCAGAGGACATACGCGAATCACTGTCAGAGGTAGGGCTCGGCGAGCGCTGCTGGAGTAAGGCCCTTACCGAGAAAGCGCACAAGAAACTGGCCGATCTACTTACGCGGGAAAACCCCTCAGAGATTATTCTGCAGAGAGCTTCTAAAGCCAGGGAGTTGTTGGTGCGATACGCACGGCAAGAGGGTATGCTGGACCCAGGCGAGTGGGGGCTTGTCGATACATGTGGGCGCGGTCAGATGCTGAATACGCTTTCTCGCCTGGTGGTCGAGAAGGGAGCCGTGGCGCCCAAGGCATTTTATTTTCAATTGATGCAGGGTGGCGAGGCCGGAAGTTGCTGCCAACGAGAAGCCTATTTTTGCAACGAAAGCAGCCGGAGTGGATACGTAAAAGTCATTCCAGACCTGACGCGTGTGATCGAAATAGCATGTTGTGGAGACCATGGCTTGGTTCAAGGTTATTCTGTGGCGGAGGGGAAAGTCGTGCCGGTTCTTAAGGCCGAGCGGAATACGGCAGCCATTGATGCAGGGCTGCCGTTATTGAGGCAAGCATGCGCAGCCTTCGTTGATAACCTGTATCTGGACCCAAAGGCCGTATATGTAGGGGCCGACTCGCGAGCCGCTAGTGCGAAATTGATAAGAAAGTTCTGGTATGCGCCAGAGCAGTGGGAAGCTAGAGCTTGGAGTGCAATGCCGATAGAGACGGATCATGCCGGCCTATCTATCAGACCACTTGCTCGTCCATTTACCGCGAGAGATGTGATTTCGATGATTCTCAGGCTGCGGCTTCCTTCTCATGGGCGTTTATGGCCTCAGGGGAGTCTGGCGGCAAGTTCGGCTGGTTATACAATTGTCATGAGCTTTGCAACCAAGCTATGCCGTAAATTGAAAGCCATGATTCGACGATGAAAATGATGGCTCATTTTTCCTCGTGCGATACTTTTTTATACGTTAATTTCATCGCCAGGTCTACCAGATTTTCTTGTTTCACGCCGCCTTGAACCTTTTTTTCCAAATTAAAGATCATTGCCGATGAGCGCCGATTGAAGGTTTGTAAGGTCGGTATTAATCCCCCCGCTTCCCCGGTTATGGCTTCCTTGATGATAGAGGAATCAAGCTGGAGGCGAATGAAACTCAAGAAGGAAGATGACTTTGGTTTATATAAATCCCAAGGTGGCAGTGCTGGCCAGCAGGTTTCCAGAGCTCTCTGAAACCTTCGTGATGCAGCACGTCGTCGGGCTTCTTGAAAGAGACGTGGATGTCAAGGTGCTGGCGAACAGTGGGGACGCCATGGCCTGGAGTAGCCTAGGCAAGCACGCTTCGGGGATTAGGGAGCGTGTTTGGCATTACCGTATGCCCGTTTCCAAGAGGCAGCGTATCAGAGGCGCTCTTGGCAAGATAATAGCGCATGCAAGACACAAGCAGTGGGATTATTTATCTTCTTTCAATGTCATGGCTTATGGAGGCAAGGCCCTGAGCCTTCACTTTCCCTATGTTTTTGATCAGGCCCTTGCTATCGGCCCCGTCGATATCTTGCACTGTCATTTCGGACCTAACGGTATCCTCGGGGCACACCTGAAACGGCTCGGATTCTGTCGCCAGCTCGTCGTGACCTTCCACGGTATCGATGTGTCCAAAGTGCTCTATCAAGCGGGGAGACACCATCCGTACCGAGTGCTGTTTGAGCATGCGGATCTCATCTTGCCCATCAGCCACCGATGGGAGAAGAAGTTGATCGAATTGGGGGCGCCGGCGGACCGAGTCCAGGTCCACCGCGTGGGTATCGATGTAGATCGCTTCAGGTATCAGGAGCGCCAGCCCAGAGATGGAAGGCTCCGTCTAGCCACGACAGCACGTTTCACTGAAAAGAAGGGGCTGCGATACGCAATTGAGGCGGTGGCACTTCTTCGGCGTACTAGACCGGATTTGTTATTGCGATATGACATTATCGGCAGCGGTACGGAGTGGGACGCTATTAATCAGCTCGTCGACCGTCTTGGAGTCAAGGATTTAGTCAACCTTCACGGACCACAGCCGCACCACGAGGTGGAGACGATGCTCGCTCAGGCCGATGTCTTCATCCTTCCGAGCGTTACGGCGGCGAACGGGGATCAAGAAGGGGTTCCTGTCTCCTTGATGGAAGCCATGGCTTCCGGGATGCCGGTCCTAAGTACTTGGCATAGCGGCATCCCGGAGCTGGTTGAGGATGGAATATCTGGTTTTCTCGTTCCTGAGCGGGATCCCGAAATGCTGGCGGAGCGCATCGCCTACCTGGCTGATCACGCGGAAAGGTGGAGCGAAATGGGCTATTGCGGGCGTGTAAAGGTAGAGGGCGAGTTCAATCTTCTTCAACAGAATGATTCCCTGCTGGCGATATACCATGAACTCTTGTCAAGCCACAAAGGCTCCCCGAGTTCAGGGATCGGCTTCATCGGAAAACATCCGGCCCTCTAGCATGTGAATCTGCAGGGCGGATATAAACCCTGCATGAAGGGAAGGGAGTTCAGTGCTGTGACAATTCTGGTGACCGGTGGGGCTGGCTATATCGGTTCTCATACGGTGCTGACGTTGCTCGAAGCTGGGTATGGGGTAGTGGTGTTGGATAACCTCTGCAACGCCTCTCTGGAATCTCTCCGACGAGTAGAGAGAATGGCGGGGCGCGAGCTTGCCTTTGTGAAAGGAGATGTTTGCGATCAGGCCTGTCTCGATGCGATTTTCGCCGAGTGGGAGATCACGGCTGTTATTCACCTTGCCGGCTTGAAAGCCGTGGAAGAGAGCGTTCAGCAGCCATTGGACTATTACGGAAACAATGTGGGAGGCTCCCTCACCCTGTACCAAGCCATGCGGTCGGCGGGTGTCCATCGGCTGGTGTTCAGTTCATCGGCCACGGTCTATGGCGCTGAGGCACCGGTCCCCTACCGTGAAGATTTTCCCAGAGGGGTGCCCAGCAGTGCTTATGGTGCCTCCAAGGCGATGGTAGAGCAGATGCTCGAAGAGCTATGCAGCGTGGAAAATGCCTGGTCCGTGGTGATGTTGCGCTATTTTAACCCGATAGGAGCTCACGCGAGCGGCCAGATCGGTGAAGATCCCAGGGGTTTCCCCAATAACCTGATGCCCTATATTGCCCAGGTCGCCGCTGGGCGCCGCGAAACGCTGTCGATTTTCGGTGATGACTATCCCACCGCTGACGGCACCTGTGAGCGCGATTACCTGCACGTGATGGATCTGGCGGAGGGGCATGTCGTCGCGATGAAGCATTTGGATCGCACTGGCATACAGTGCTACAACCTGGGTACTGGTCGCCCGGTCTCGGTGCTGCAGATGGTGTCCCGTTTTATTGCCGTGAACGGCGTGGACGTGCCTTACTTGATGGCCCCCCGACGTGCTGGCGATCTACCGGCATTCTGGGCTGATCCCACCAAGGCTTGGAACGAGCTTGGTTGGCGGGCTCGTCGGTGCCTGGATAGCATGGTGCGTGATACCTGGCGCTGGCAGCAGCTCAATCCCGATGGCTACCCGTAAGCGCCGTGCGCCCGCTCTCGCATTTCTCTCCAAGATGAGGCCCCAATAGCACGAGCTGAACTTCGCCTCCGCCATGGCCTGAAGGGCATTTCCCAGCGCTGCTTCGAAGGACGCCGGCAGTCCGCCATAATCTTGCCCGGCCGTTACCGACGGGGCTCGGCCACTTGCCGCCGTGTCATGACCCGGCGCTGAGCAAGAACGCCGAAGCCGCCATCCAGCGATGGCGGCTTCGGCGTTTGTGCAAGGCGAATGTTGGTACTGTTACAGCGGATGTTATATTTTTCACATTCGTGCAGTCTTCCCCTGCGCTGATATCACGACAACCAGATGCGGC
>ERZ869909.1221-NODE-1221-length-21646-cov-4.701284_pt1 | contig 21646 bp, 15 predicted proteins | sample MGYA00520892_ERZ869909 | MGnify/ENA primary metagenome ERZ869909 (study PRJEB32215, sample SAMEA104723947) | bioreactor metagenome | biome: bioreactor; feature: anaerobic bioreactor; material: water | place: China | collected 2015-03-12 ... | reverse complement strand
GAAGACGAACGATCGCGCACGGTTGTAGAGCCACTCGGCCAGCTCGGGGCTGCCGGCGACGAACGCGCCGGCCGTGCCCATGGCCTTGCCGCAGGTGCCGACGATCACGTCGACGTCTGCCTCGAGGCCCAGGCTGGCGGCGAGGCCACGTCCAGCGGGGCCCAGCACGCCGATCGCGTGGGCCTCATCGAGGACCAGCACCGCGCCGTGGCGTCGCGCGACGTCGACGAGGTCCGCGACGGGCGCGAGGTCCCCGTCCATGCTGAACACCGAGTCGCTGACGATCACGCGCAGCCCGCCGCCGGTGTCCGCGCGCAGCAGCTCGTCGAGGTGTGCGACGTCGCGGTGGCGGTAGACGTGCCGCCGGGCGCCGCTCAGGCGGATGCCGTCGATGATGCTGGCGTGGTTGAGCGCGTCGGAGAAGACGGCGTCGTCGGGGGTCAGCAGGCCGCTCATCAGGCCGACGTTGGCCTGGTACCCGGTGGCGAACCAGAGGGCCGCGGGGCGCTGGAGCCAGGCGGCGAGCCGGGCCTCGAGGGCGGCGTGCTCGGGGCTGGTGCCGCTGATCAGCCGCGAGGCGCCGCTGCCGGTCGCGGCGTTGGTGGCGGCCTCGATCGCCGTGTCGACGAGCAGGCCGCGGGAGGCGACGCCCAGGTAGTCGTTGCTGCAGAGCACGCGGGGACCGCCGGGCTCGATGACGCGCCGGGTGCGCCGCCGGCCCTGGCGCTCGAGGTCGCGGAGGCGCTGGTCGAGGGTCTCGCGGAGCGGCGTGCTCATGGCTGCGGCGGTACCGGCAGCGGGCACGGTCGGGCGGTGTGCGCGTCGGTGTGCGCGTCGGTGGGTGCTTCGGTGGGCACCTGGTCAGGCGTGCCGGTGGGCGGCGCTGTGGAGCCGTCAGCGTTTTCCGCGGTGTCCTCGCCGGTTTCGCCGGTTTCGCTGGTTTCGCCGGTTTCGCCGGTTTCGCTGGTTTCGCCGGTTTCGCCGGTTTCGCCGGGGGCGGCGAGGTCAGCGCGGAGGTCGTCTGCGGCGTGCCGGGCGGCGTCTTCGATGAGCACGGCGTCGGTGAGGAGCAGGTCGGCGCAGCGTGTGGCGAGCTCGCGGTCCTCGTTGGCCATGACGCCGATGCGCCAGATGTACCAGTCGCCGAGCGCGGTGCGGAGCTCGACAGCGTCCAGCAGCTGGAGCTGGGCGACGAGCAGGTCGCCGCGCTGCTCCGGTGCGACGGTCGCGAGTCCGTAGAGGGCCGTGCGCAGCAGGAGCTCGCCGGTCATGTCGGTCTCGGCGTCGTCGAGCTCGGAGTCGACGAGCCCGTCGAGTCGGGTGGCGAGGTCGGTCCAGCGCTCGAGGTCGAGGCGGTCATCGATCACGGTCCTGGCGAGGAGCTGCGCGGCTTCGCGGTCGATGCGCGGCTCGTCGGGCAGGAGCGCGCAGCGGGCCTCGACGGCGGTGACACGCTCGCGGGCGAGGCTGGCGGCGTCGAAGGCGTCGACGAGCGCGCTGACGCAGATGTCGTGGATGACGGTCTGCGAGACGCGGGACGGGTCCTGCTCGATCAGGCCGAGGGCCTGATCGAAGCGGCGGGCCTGGGCGCGGGCGCCCAGGAGCAGCTCGAGGCCCTCGGGTGTGGCGGTCAGGCCCTGGTCCTCGAGCCAGGTTGCGGCTTCGTCGTGCCGTCCGGCCTCGATGAGCTGCCTGGCGTGCTCGAGGGGCTCGGTCTGTGGCGTCCGTCTGCAGCCGGCGGCCGCGAGGAGGGCGCCGCAGATGAGGGCCGCGGTGGGCAGCGCGGCGAGGCAGCGCCCGGTCGCGGTGCGCGCCGCTGTGGGGCGCGCAGTTGTGGGGCGCGCAGTTGTGGGGCGCGCAGTTGTGGGGCGCGACCACGCGTCAGCGCGCCGTTGCGCCCCGCGCCTCACCGTCCGTGCACGAGCTTGCGCAGCCCGTCCTGGAAGAGCACCTCGACCTTCTGGGGGCCGGCGGTGTCGATGACGAATCCGCGGCCGAACTTGCGGTGCAGGATCACGTCGTTGCGGTTGAGGTTGACCTTGACGGTGTAGTCGATGGCCGGTTGGTCGAGGAACTCGGTGTCGAGCTTCTGCCAGGCTTCGGCGGCGTGCTCGGCCTTCTCGAGCTTCGCCTTGGGGATGCCCGCGACGCTGGGGCCACGGACGCCGGCGCGGCGGCGCGGTCGCGCGGGCGCGGCCTCGGTGATTGTGGCGTCTTCGTCGTCGTCGTCGCCGAAGACGTCGTCGCCACTGAAGTCGTCGTCGTCAGAGGGCTCGGCGATATCGTCGGAGTCCTCGTCCTCGTCTTCGGAGACTTCGTCTTCGTAGCCGTCTTCTTCGATCATGGTTCGCCTCGTCGCGCGCTGTTCCGTGGTGAGGGCAGCGCTGTCGTCTGGGGTTGGGGAGTCGTCATGCACCCTGTCGGGTGCTGGTGGCCCGGGTCGCGCCGGTTGTGACGTGCCCGGTGCGGGCGCGCTCACGAGCGAATCGCGGTGGCGTCATTCGCTCCGGTGCGGCCGGCATGGGTAACGATCCGGGGATCGTCCGTCAAGCTGCGTTCTCACGCCGCGGCCTACCGGGGGATCAGCTTCACACAGGTGGGGCGTGTCCGCAACCTGCGGCTGCGTGGCGCGCGTGGCGCCCGAGCGGTTCGCCGGGCGCGCACGTGGGGAGAGTCGGGGGGTGTCTCTGTCGCGCGCACGGTGGTCAACTGGTCATACCAGCAGGCCAGTGTTCGCGGAGAGGAACACAGGGCAGGGTGAGGGCGGCTGCCCGTCCGGCGCTCGCCAACGCGCGTCGCGCCGCCGCTGCACCGGTCTCCGCCCGGGATCGCCCGCGGGTTCACGGCGCGGTTCACGGGTTCACCGGTTCACGGCGCGGGCTCACGGTTCGCGGTTCGCGGGTTCACGGCGCGGGTTCACGGTTCACGGGTGCACAAGCACCCACGACGTCGCCAGCTCCAGCGTGACCGCGGGGCGACCGGACCCGTCCACCGCCAGGTCGCCCGTCTCGTCCGCCAGCCATGCCGCGCACTCCGCCGCGAAGCCCAGCGCGAAGCGGTCCAGCCGATGCTCCGGCGGGCGGTGGGCCTCGATGAACCGGCGACCCAGATCCGTCAGCTCCACCAGCGGGTTGCCCTGCGCGCGCAACGCGCCAAGCGCCGCTGACAGCTCCTCCAGCGTCAACGGCGTCAGCGCCCGCTCCGCGTCCAGCGTCTGGTTGAGCAGCAGCGTCGCGAACAACATCCGGAACGTCACCTGCTCCGCCGGCGTCACGTTCAACGCGCCGTCGTACACCACCGCCGCAAGCGCCTCCCGGTCCATCCGCAACCACGCGAAGAACAGCAGCTCCGCGAACGCGATCTGTCCCAGCCGCTCAGCCACCCGCTGCACGTCCGCCAGCGACGTGAACGGCGTGCCTCGACCTGCGTGCTGCACCGGCCGCAGCGCGAGCAGACCGTCGACCAGCTCGATGTCCTCCGCCACCAGCAGCGACGCCGGCGCCTCGGTCAACGTCAGATTCCCACGGCGCGCCAGCTCCCGCGCCTGCCGCTGCAGCTGCAACGTCACCGAGTACCCGGCGCGGTGCAGCTCCACCAGCGGCACGTACGCCACCGCCCGGGCCGCCAGCGTCAGGTCGTCACCCGCCAGCAGCTCCAGCGCCAGGTCCAGGCGGTGGAACACCGCCCGCGCGTGCCGCCGAGCCTCCGGAAGATCGCCCGGGTTCCCCAGCTCCGCGACGTGCGCCCGGTTCACCAGCGCGCGCAGCTGCGCCATCACCGACTCCATCACCTCGTCCACCGCCACCCCGTCGAGCACACGACGGACCGCCGCCAGCGCCTGCGCGAAGCGGCCGGCCTCGGAGCTCGCGACGTGCTCCCGGAGCATCACCACGTGCTGCTCCAGCGGCGGCAGGCTCCCCACCCGCACGGCCTCCAGCGACGTGTCCGCCTCCGCGAGCCGACGCCGCTGCCGCTGCGCCCACTCGGACGGCGGCAGCCACGCGAACACCGCCACCGCCTCATCGAACGGTACGTAGCCCAGGTCCGCCAGCCGGCTCGTACGCAGCCGGAACATCTGCTCCTGCAGGTCGGACGTCACCTCGTAGCGCGCCGCGAACATCACGCGCAGCGCCTGCTCCACGTCCATCCCGTACATCCGCTCGAGGAACAGCCGGATCAGCTGCGCGTCGACGTCCTCGTCCGGCAGCACGACCGCGTACTGACCGCACGGCGACGTCAGGATCGGGTTGTCGACCTCGTTGAGGAACTCGTGGTCCTCCTCCCAGTCGAACACCGCCGTCGACTCCCGCAGCCACAGCACGAAGGCCTCGATATCCGCCTCGCCATAGAGGGCCGCGAAGTCGTCGTCGTCTCCCTGGAGCACGACCGCCAGCCACGTCGAGAACCGATCGAGCTGGAACTCGTCGCGCCGCCAGCAGTCGAAGTCGACGATCGCCTGGACCTGCTCCGGGGCGGCGAGCAGCACCAGCTCGTACGCGTCCTCGAGCCCGGCCTCGACGATCAGCGAGTAGAGCGACTCCGCGTCCAGCGAGCGGACGGCGCGGCGCGCGTCGCGCCTGTCGAGCAGAGCGTTGACGCGGTCGCGGGCCGGGACCGTCGCCGCCGTGGTGGCGGTGGCGGCGATCCTCGCGTCGCTGGCCGGTGTCCCGGCCGGCGCTCGGCTTGTCAGGGGGCGTGGCTTGTCTGCCATCGGAGGCTCCATCGGAATCGTTGCAGTTCGTGGTCGTTGGGCTAGTAGTCGACGCTTCGCTGTCGGGATGGCGAAACTGGTAGACGCAGGAGACTTAAAATCTCCCGGGGCGATGCTCCGTGCGGGTTCGACTCCCGCTCCCGGCACTGTCCGGCTTCTGGTCCTGCCGGCTCCTGGTTCTGCCGGTGGCTGGTCCTGCCGGCTCCTGGTCCTCCCGCGGTGGCTGGCCCTCCAGCGTTCCGGTCATCCCGGCGCGCCCTCCGGGTTCGGGTCCCTCGTGTCGGCCGAGTCCCCCGTGTCGCTCCGAGGTCCCATCTGGTGGGCGGCGCGCTCACGCCACCATGGCCACGCCGCGACGAACAGCAGCAGCGCAGCCCCCTCGACGGCGGCGGCGGTGAGGAAGACCAGCTGGCCGCCACCCGCGTCGAGCAGCACGCCGGAGACGCTGCTTCCCAGCATCCCGCCCACGCCCAGCGTCAGGCCGCCCATCAGCCCCTGCGCCGCTGTGCGCCGCTCCGTGGGCACGAAGCGGTCGATCATGTGCATCATCACCACGACCCAGATGCCGTAGGACAGGAAGTTCACCAGCTGAACGAGGCTAAGCACGGCGGCGGAGTGTGCGAGGGCGATCGTGATCCAGCGGAGCACCCCGCCTGCGAACACCAGCGGGAACCACCACTGGGCGCGGTCGGCCCGCAGCGAGCGGCGCGCCAGCGCGAGCGCGAGCACCTCGGCCACGATGCCCACCCCGACGGCGAGGCCGGCGATCGCCGAGCTGTGGCCTCGCGCGTTGACGTGCAGCGCGAAGTACACGTTGAACGCCGTCACCGAGTACCAGTGCAGCGCGTTGATCCCCAGGAAGACGAGCAGCGGCGCGCGGACCCAGCCGCGCGGCGGCGGGGCGGCGCCCACCACCCGCGGCGCCGGAGGGTTGCGCCGCTCCAGGCCCAGCGACAGCAGCGCGCCCACGCTCATCAGCGCCAGCCAGCCGATCACCGCGTTGCGACCCGTGCCGGCGAGGTCCACGTCGCGCATCAACCAGCCGAACGCCGCCACGCACACACCGTACCCGATCGACCCCCAGAGCCGCACCCGCCCGAAGTTGCCGCTCCCCAGCCGCACGACGATCGTCGAGTCCAGCAGCGGGACGATCGCCGCCGTCAGCACCCCGCTGATCCACATCGTCAGGCCCAGACCCCAGAACGAGCGAAAGACCAGCAGGCCGGCGGGCACGATCGCCCCCCAGATGCAGGCGATCCGCAGGAGCAGCAGCGGGCGCCCAAGGTGATCGGCGAGCCGCGTGACCGACGGCTGCGACACGATGTTGATCGCCGTCCGGACGCTGAACAGCAGCCCGATCTGCGCGCCGGTCAGCCCGAGCGCCTCGAAGTGCATCGGCCACCACGTCACGGCCAGGCCTACCGCCGCGAGGTAGAAGAAGTAGACCGCGCCAAGGTGTCGGGCGAGCCGGGGGTCGGTCATGATCGAGGCGGGTGTCCGCGGTGGGCTCCGGCGCGCAACGGCACGGCGGAGTGGCGGGGTGCGGAGTGGTGTGGGTGCAGTGGAGCGGGCTGGGGCGCGGACGTGTGGCGAGGCCACGCTTCATGACGCTACACCCGGTCGTTGCGCGTGGCACAACGGGCGAGGTCTGGCCAGCGCAGATTCGACGGGCGCTCCCCATGAGGTCGCGATCTTGGTTGCGAGCGCGGCTCCGGTGGAAGCCACAGCGGTCCACGCACACCGTCACACGGGCGCGGCCAAAAACGAGGCCGGCGCCCCGCGAAGGGGGCGCCGGCCGGAGCGTGTCAACCGGGCCGTTGGGCCGCGGTGTTCGTCGTTACTCGACGATCGTGACCGCTGCAGCGCCCGAGAAGCCCAGGTGCAGGCCGACCGACAGGCCGTCGTCGACGCCGTCGCCGTCGGTGTCGACGTCGAGCAGGCCGCCCAGCAGGGTGCCGAGGGAGCCACAGACGAGGCCCAGGACGGTCTCGTCGGCGAGCAGGTCACAGATGCCGTCGCCGCTCCAGTTGGCTGCGTCTTCCGCGCCCGGGTTGCAGGCGATGTTGACGGCGCCGCCGCTGACGTCGGCGCTCAGGGCGCCCGACTCGGCCAGGGCTGCGTCTTCGAAGCAGCCGGTGGTGAGCGGGTTCAGGACGTCGTTGATGATGGCGACGAGGCCGATGCCACCGGTGAGGTAGTTGGTCGGCTGGCCAGCGAAGGACGTGGCGGAGGTGGTGAACAGGCCGGACTTGCCAGCGCGGTTCTCGATCTGCAGCTTGAGGAGCGCCGGCTGGATCGACAGGGTGATGGCGTCGAGGTCGATGCCCAGCTCGTCGAGGCCGAACGAGGACAGGTCGATGTCCAGGTCGAACGAGTCGGTCTGGAACGACAGGATGCTGTTGGCGTTCTGGACGCCGGTGATCGTGACGACGGCGTCGTTCTCGATGATGTAGGAGCCGTCACCCGCGCGGCGCTCGGCCAGCGTGGTCTCGGCTTCCGGGTCGAGGTCGCCGATGAAGACGTCGACGGTCGCGTTGTTCACGCGGCGACGGAGGTCTTCCGGCAGGCCGGCGGTGCGGAAGAGCAGCGTCAGGGTGCCCTCTTCGAACAGGCCGGTCAGCACTTCTTCGATGTCGAAGTCGCCTGCGAGCTGACCGACCAGCGGGAGGAGCTCGCCGAGGCCGTTGTTGAACTCGCCGTCGCCGTTGAGGTCAGCGCAGCAGCTGCCGGCTTCCGGGATCGCGAGGTTGCTCAGGTACGACCACTGCGGCTCCTGGATCGGGCCTGCGCCCGGGTCGGATGCGTCGCACGCGTCGGTGTTGTCAGCCAGCTCGTCCGAGTCGGTGATGCCGTCGTTGTCCGAGTCGATCAGCTGCAGCTGGTCGGAGCTGAAGCACGCGCGCTGCGCTGCGCTCAGCCCGCTCAGGCCGCCGAGGGGGCACAGGTCGATGGCGTCCATGTCCGACAGGTCGAACTGATCGCAGACGTCCGCCGGTTCGTCGGGGGTGTCGTCACACGCGGTGACGACCGAACCCATGGCCAGGGAACCTGCGAGCATCATGTAGAGTTTACGCGACATTATCCTTCCTCCAGAGTCGTCCCAGTCGGGACGGGACAGGCACGCACGCACCGCGTGACGGGCCTCAAGTGGTGGGCAACCCTCCCGGTGCCCTGATCGACGTCTGACCGGGAGGTGCCTCCACCACGCGGTCTCCATTGGCGTGCTCTGGTAGCGGATGGTCCGGAGCGCGTCAACACTGTGGCGGTCGTCGGTGAAACACGTCTATCGCCGACGCGCCACGAGGGGCGCGGGCGTTGGCGGGCGGCTGGTCGTTTCGCCCCTCGCCGGCAGGCTCCGCGGGGCCGCGAAGCAGCTCGAGCTGCGGCGGGAACGGCAGCGGTAGCGGGCCGGTGACGCCTTGTGATGCGGGGTCGTCGGCGCAGGTGCGCGCCGCGTGCTCACGCTGCTGGGCGGTTGGCGCATTGTGCGGTTGGTGCAGGGCGGGGCGCCTGGCCCGTTGCGCCGCCCGGCTCCCGCCGCGCTTGCGGATGGCGCGACCGGGCGGTACCGGGTCTGGCGACGGCGTCGCCCAACCGCGCGCCCGAGAGCTCGCGCGCAACCGCGCGCCTGTGAGCCCGCTCGCGACCGCGAGCCACGGAGCCCGGTGTGCGTTCACGCGCCAGGGATTCGTGGGCCGAGGACCCGTGGGCCGCCAACGAACGAACCGCGCGCCGCCTCGTGGCTGCAGAGGAGCCCCCGATGTCCTTCGTCCACCTGCACGTGCACACCCACTACTCCCTGCTCGACAGCACCGTGAAGGTCCCCGACCTGCTGCGGCAGGTCGCCGAGCTGGGCATGAGCGCCGTCGCGATCACCGACCACGGCAACATGTTCGCGGCCCTCGAGGCGCAGAACAAGGCGAAGGCGCTGGGCGTCAAGCCGATCTTCGGTGTCGCGCTCGATGTCCCACCCCTCGCCGCAGAGGTCCCCGCCGCGCGCCGACAGCACCAGCTCGTGCTGCTCGCCGAGACCCTCGAGGGCTACCGCAACCTGCTGCGGATCGTCTCGCTGACCTGCGTCGAGCAGGGCGACACCGGCGGGGCGCGCCCCACCACGCCGTGGCAGCTGATCCGCGACAACGCCGCGGGCCTGATCGCGCTGAGCGGTGATCTGGGCGGTGAGATCGCGACCCTCGTGCTGCGCAACAACGAGGTGCGCGCCGCACAGGTCGCCGCAGAGATCGCCTCGATCTTCGGGCCGGACCGGTTCTTCATCGAGCTGCAGCGGCACGAGGGCCTGCCCGAGCAGAACGACACCTGCGATCGGCTCATCGAGCTGGCGGACCAGCTGCGGTTGCCGATGGTCGCCACGAACAACGTGCACTACCTGCGCCGCGGCGACCACGAGGCGCACGGCGTGCTCATGTGCATCGGCATGGAGCGGCGCGTCGACCGGGAGATCCTCGACCTCGTCCCGCTGCGCGACCTGTACCTGCGCTCGCCGGACGAGATGGAGGAGCTGTTCGCCGACGTGCCCGAGGCCATCGCCAACACCGCGCGGATCGCCGAGCGGTGCTCGGTGACGATCCCCACGGGGACGTACTACCTGCCCGACTTCGGGGTCCCCGACGGCTTCACGATCGACACGTACATGGAGGACCGGTCGGTGGCCGGCCTCGAGGAGCGCTTCTCCGAGCTCCAGGCCGTCGGCTACGTGTACGACGAGCAGGAGTACCGTGAGCGTCTGCGGATGGAGTGCGACGTCATCTCGCGCATGGGCTACGCCGGCTACTTCATGATCGTCTGGGACTTCATCCGCTGGGCGAAGGAGCACGGCGTGCCCGTCGGTCCGGGGCGGGGCTCGGGCGCCGGCTCGATCGTCGCGTGGGCGCTCCGCATCACGGACATCAACCCGATCCAGTACGGGCTGCTCTTCGAGCGCTTCCTCAACCCGGAGCGGGTGAGCATGCCCGACTTCGATATCGACTTCTGCCAGAACCGGCGGGGCGAGGTCATCGACTACGTCACCCGCAAGTACGGCGAGCGGAACGTCGGGATGATCGTCACCTTCGGGCAGCTCAAGCCCAAGGCCGTCGTCAAGGACGTCGCCCGCGTGCTCAACCTGTCGTTCCAGGAGTCCGACCGGCTCACGAAGCTGATCCCGGATGGCCCCAACCCCGGCAAGCTGCACGAGATCTACGAGAAGGAGGAGAAGTTCCGGGAGCTGATCGACCAGGACGATCGCAACCGCTACCTCTTCGACATCGCGCGCCGCCTCGAGGGCAACAACCGCAACACCGGGATGCACGCCGCCGGCGTCGTGATCGCCAACAGCCCGCTCTGGGACTACGTGCCCGTGCTCACGGGCTCCTCCGGTGAGCTTGTCACGCAGTTCGCCAAGGACGAGGTCGAGCAGGCCGGCCTCGTGAAGTTCGACTTCCTGGGCCTCAAGACCCTGACGGTGATCCAGGACGCGGTCGACATGGTCAACCGGCGCCGCGCGCCGGAGGACCAGCTCGACTTCCGGACGATCGACGTCAACGAGCCGCTCACGTACCGGCTGATCCAGTCGGGCGACACCGCCGGCGTCTTCCAGATGGAGAGCGGCGGCTTCCAGCGGCTGGTGCGGCGGCTCAAGCCGGACTGCTTCGAGGACATCGTCGCGGCCGTCGCGCTCTACCGGCCGGGCCCGCTGGGCTCCGGCATGGTCGACACCTACATCGAGTGCAAGCACGGCCGGAAGCCGGTCGAGTACCCGCACCCGCTGCTCGAGTCGCTGCTCCGCGAGACCTACGGGGTCATGGTCTATCAGGAGCAGGTCATGCAGTGCGCCCAGATCCTCGCCGGCTACAGCCTGGGCGGCGCGGACCTGCTGCGGCGCGCGATGGGCAAGAAGAAGGCCGAGGAGATGGACAAGCAGCGCCAGCTCTTCGTCGACGGCGCCGGCGCGCAGGGGATTGGCCCCGAGAAGGCCAACGAGGTCTTCGACCTGATGGTCCACTTCGCCGGCTACGGCTTCAACAAGTCCCACTCCGCCGCGTACGCGCTGCTCACGTTCCAGACGGGCTACCTCAAGGCCCACCATCCCGCCGCGTTCTTCGCGGCGCTGATGACGAACGACGCGACGCGGACGGACAAGATCGCCCGCTACATCGTCGACGCCCGCAGCCGGAACATCCAGGTGCTGCCTCCGGACGTCAACGCGTCGGACGAGGGCTTCACCGTCGACAACGCCGCGATCCGCTTTGGCCTGGGCGCCGTCCGCGGGCTGGGCTCCAACGCGATCGAGGCGATCGTCGAGGCACGCGCGGACGGCCCGATCACGTCGCTCTACGACTTCTGTGAGCGCGTCTCGACGAAGCGTGTGTCGCGGCGGGCCGTCGAGGCGCTGATCCGCTGCGGCGCGTTCGACTCCACCCGCCCCGGCTTCGATCCCGCCGCCCCGCCCACCATCCTGGAGCTGGGCGCCTGGCGCGCGCGTCTGTTCGCGGCCCTCGATCAGGCCGTCGACCGTGGCCAGCAGGTCCAGCAGGATCGCGAGAGCGGCCAGTCGTCGCTCTTCGACATCTTCAGCGCCGCCCCCGCGCCGGGCGCCGCGCCCGCCAGTGACGTCGTGCTGCCCGACGCCGAGCCATGGACCGACCGCACCGTCCTGCAGGCGGAGAAGGAGCTGCTGGGTGTCTACGTCTCCGGGCACCCGCTCGACCGCTACCGCTCGGACATCCGGTTGTTCACCGACACCACGTCCGAGTCCCTCGCGACGCGCAACAACCGGGACACCGTGCGCATCGCCGGGATCGTGACCGAGGTCCGCGAGCGGCCCGTCCGCGACGGCGCCGCGCGCATGGCGTTCCTGACCCTCGAGGACCACTACGGGGCCATCGAGGTGATCGTCTACTCCAGCCAGAGCGGCGACGTGCTGGCGGAGCTGGAGGCGTGCCGCGACGAGCCGGTGCGGATCACCGGCAGCGTGCGCGTCGACACCTTTGGCGATGACCGCACGTGGAAGCTCGCCGCTGAGCGGCTCGAGCCGCTGTGGCGTGTGCGCTCCGAGGGCGTGCGCGAGCTGGCGCTCGAGCTGGATCCGGAGCGCGTGGACGACGCGCTCGTGGATCAGCTGCAGGCGTTGTTCCGGACGTGGCCGGGCCCGTGCAGGGTCACGATGAGGCTGCCGTTCGAGGAGGCGGAGGCGCGGTTCGAGCTGCCGGAGTCCGTGGGCGTCGTGGCGAACGACGAGCTGCTGCGCGGCGTCGAGCGGCTCGCCGGGCCGGAGTGCTACCGGCTGATGTAGCGCGGAGGCAGGCCGGGGGACCTGGCCACGCGCGGGGTCGTCACGAGCGCTCACGCGCGCGGTCCTGTCCGGGCTCGTGCCGGCGATCGCGGCCGCGCGCCGGGGGGCGGTTGCGACGACGCGGCATTGACGCGCGCGCGGTCGATCGCGATAGTGCCAGCCGCCGGGGCGCGCGCGCCCGGGACCCCATGCGCCCTCCGGGGCCGCTCACCCACCGCCCGTGACCGCATGACCGACCACCAGCTGACGGTACTGATCGCCGACGACGACTCGGATATCCGTCGCATCCTGAGCATGCACCTCGAGGAGCGCCCGTGGCGGCTGCTCCAGGCGCGCAACGGCGCCGAGGCGCTGGAGACGATCCTCGTCGAGGGTCCGGATCTCGTGATCCTCGACGTGATGATGCCGGAGCTCACCGGGTGGGAGGTGCTCAAGTACCTGCGCTCGAAGGAAGAGCTGCGCTCGACGCGCGTGCTGATGCTCACGGGGATCGGCGCGACGCTGAACGAGGCGACGAGCCCGATGTTCGGGGCGGACGCGTACCTCGACAAGCCGTTCGAGCTGGATGATCTGGATGATCGGCTCGCGGGGCTGGTCGCCGGGTTGGGCGCGGACGCGGAGCCGGGTGATGCGTGAGGGCCGAGCGATGCGTGAGGGCCGAGCGATGCGGCGGGGCCGGGACGGGTCTGACGCCGGGCTGCGGGCGGGCCTGCTGGCTCGCTGGCGCGGCGTGGCGGTGTCCGGGGTCCTGATCGCCGGCACCCTGGGCTGCGGCGGCGCGCAGCAGGCGGATGAGTCGATCACGTACACCGAGGCTGCGGAGGCGGCGTACGAGCGGGCGAACCGGCTGTACGAGCGCAAGGACTGGGCGTTCGCGCGGGCGGCCTTCGAGCGCGTCGCGCAGCAGTACCCGTACAGCCGGTTCGCGACGCTGGCGGAGCTGCGCGTCGCGGACACGTACTATGGGGAGAAGGCGTTCGGCTCGGCGATCGAGTCGTACCGGCGGTTCATCCGGCTGCACCCGACGCACGATCGCACGCTGTACGCGGAGTTCCGGATCGTGGAGGCGTACCAGCGGCGGATGCCGCGCGAGTCTGCGCTGATGCCGCCGACGCACGAGCGTGATCTGACCGACGCGCTGCTCGCGGCGCGCGAGGCGAGCCGGTTCCTGCTGCGGAACCCGGACACGGAGTACACCGAGCAGGCGACGGCGCTGCTGGTGACGGTCGTCGATCGCCTGGCGCGGCACGAACACTACACGGCGCGGTACTACGAGCGCCGCGAGAACTACCTCGCGGCGCTGCGGCGGTACCGCTACCAGGCGGAGACGTGGCCGCAGTCGACGCTGACCGCCGAGGCGCTTGTCGCCGTGGTGCGGCTGGGGCTGGAGCTCGAGGATATCGAGGCCGCCCAGTGGGCGCTCGGCCGCCTCGAGCGCATGGAAGACCAGGCCGCCGCGTACGAGCGCGCGCGCCGGATGCTGAGGACCTACGACGGCATCGGCGCGACGAGCCGCGCGACGGAGTGAAGGCCGTCGCTGCCGGGCAAAACGAGCTTGACACCCCCCGGCGTGTCATTTACGACAGCCGCCCCTGCGGATCGCTGGGAAGCTGGCGAACGATCGCCGACTCAGCACCGCGCGTGCGTGCCAACCAGGTGGATTCACCATGAAGACCACAAGTGTAGTGCTCAAGGATGCCGACCGTCAGTGGCACCTTGTCGACCTCGAAAACGTCACCGTCGGCCAAGCCGCGACCGTGATCGCCTCTGTCCTCCGGGGCAAGCACCGCCCGACGTTCACGCCGAACGCGGACAACGGCGACTACGTCGTCGTGGTCAACGCGGAGAAGGTCGTGCTGACGGGTACGAAGTGGCAGAAGAAGATGTACTACCGCCACTCGAACTACCCCGGCGGTCTGACCGAGACGCGCGCCGACAAGATGCTGGAACGGCACCCCGAGCGCATCATCGAGGCCGCCGTCCGCGGCATGCTGCCCAAGAACAGCCTGGGCCGTCGCATGCTGAAGAAGCTCAAGATTCACGTGGGCCCCGAGCACCCGCACGTCGCTCAGCAGCCCCAGCCGCTTTCCCTGCGCTGATCCCGCCCAGCGCCCGTAACGGAGTCTCAGATCCATGGCTAACGCATCCGAATGGTACGCAACCGGGCGGCGCAAGACGGCAACGGCGCGCGTGCGTCTGCGCCCCGGCACCGGCAAGATCATCGTCAACGGCCAGTCCGCGGACGACTACTTCAACCGCCCGACGTCCGTCATGATCCTGCGTAGCCCGCTGGAGCTGACCGAGCTGGTCGAGAAGTTCGACATCATCGTCCGCGTCGCCGGCGGCGGCAAGAGCGGCCAGGCCGGCGCTGTGCGCCACGGCATCGCTCGCGGCCTGATCCGCTTCGACGGCGGCCTGCGCCTCACCCTCAAGCGCGCCGGCATGCTCACCCGTGACGCACGCCAGAAGGAGCGCAAGAAGTACGGCCAACGCGGCGCCCGCGCACGCTTCCAGTTCTCGAAGCGCTGATCCGTACCGCACCGGCAGACTCGAACCAGGCCGCGCTACCCACGTAGCGCGGCCTGGCTGCTTTCAGGGAGCCATCCTTCATGTTGCAGGCCATCATCCGCCGCGGACGCGTTCGCCCGATCCTGGCCGGTCACCCCTGGATCATGAGCGGCTCCGTCGCCCGGTACGACGGCTACCCCCAGACCGGGGACGTCGTCCGCCTCGTCGCAGAGGAGGGCCAGCCGCTGGGCTGGGCGCTCCACTCGTCGAGCCCCAACCTGCCGCTGCGCACGCTCGCGCCAGGCCTGCAGCCGGAGCGACACCTCGACGGCCCGCGGCTCACGGAGGCCTACTGGCGCGACGCGATCAGCGCCGCAGCCACCCGCCGCCAGCGGTGGGGGCTGCCGGCGGCGGACACCACCACCTGGCGGCTGCTCAACAGCGAGGGGGATCACACCCCCGGCGTGACCTGCGACGTCTTCGCTGACCGCGCCGCGCTGCGCGTGAGCACCGCCGCAGCCTGGGCCTACCGCGACGCGCTCGTCAGCGCGCTCAAGGCCAGCGTACCGTCCCTCACCGGCGTCGCCGTAGGGGTGGACACCGCCATGCTCCAGCTCGAGGGCGTCCGTGACGCCCTGCCGTTCTCCGACGGCGAGACAGGCGCGGTCGAGGTCTGCGAGCGCGGCATGCGCCTGCTCGTGAGCCCCGACTCCGGGCAGAAGACCGGCCACTACTGCGACCAGCGCGAGCAGCGCCTGCAGCTGGGCCGCCTGGCGAGCGGCATGCGCGTCCTCGACGCCTACAGCTTCTGCGGCGGCTTCGCGCTCCAGGCGGCGCTCCACGGCGCCGCCAGCGTCGTCGCCGTCGACTCGAGCCGCCCGGCCATCCACGCCCTCGAGCACAACGCGCGCCTCAACGGCGTCGAGGCTCGCGTCGAGGCCCGCTGCGGGCGCGTCGAGGATGTGCTGCGCAGCCTGGCGGACCGCGACCAGCGCTTCGACCTGATCTCGCTCGACCCACCAGCGATCGCGCCCAGCGCACGCCACGTCGACAAGGCGCTGCGCAAGCTCGAGGCCCTCGTCCTCGACACCCTGCGGGTCGCCGCGCCTGACGCCACGCTCGTCGTGAGCTCCTGCTCCCGCGCGATCGACGCGGAGCTGCTGCTGCGACTCGTGGGTTCCGCCGCGGGGCGCATCGGCCGCCACGCCCGCCTCGAGCACGTCATGCACCAGCCGCCCGACCACCCGGTGCCGGCGGCGATGGCAGAAGGACGCTACCTCACCGGGGCGTGGTTCCACATCGCCTGACGATCCCGCGCGCCGCTCAGTACGGGGGCAGGATCCAGATCACGGCGATCGCCGGCATCAACGCGACGATCGAGCGCCATGCGTTGAGCTCGTAGCGCACCCGCACCCACGACAGCGTCAGCATCAGCCAGACGAGGTACGACAGCAGCGCGCCGATCTGCATCGGCACCACGCAGAACAGCATCGAGGCCGAGCTCAGCGCGAAGACCCGCGCGTTCTCGCGGAACGTCCCGTCTGCCCCGGCGAGCCGAGTGCCCACGTGGAAGGCGACGACGCCCAGGCCCAGGCGCAGCGCCGCCAGCAGCGGCACCATCATCCACAACGCCAGCTGCACGTCGCCGGCGCTGGCGTCCAGGCCACGCTCGGCAGACGACGCCAGCACCGCCTCGATGATCGCGTCGCGCTGCAGGATCAGCGACCAGCCCAACCACATCACGAGGCCCAGCACCGTCGCCGCGAACCCGTAACGCAGCGACGGGCCCACCGGCCCGCGGTAGCGCAGGCCGATCGTGACCAGCGGTCGCAGCAGGATCCGCGCCGTCGCGCTGGCCCAGCCACCCGCCAGCGCCGCGTCGACCTCCGAGGTGGGCGCGTCGAGCGAGGCGAGCTCCAGCTTCTCGTCTGCCGCGCAGCGGTAGCAGACCGCCCGCCCGTCCGGCAGCACGCCCAGGAAGCGACCGCCGTAGGGCCGCCGGCAGACGGTGCAGAACGCCGCCGCAGGGGTCTCGACGTGAACGGTGCACATCACCGGCCCGGGGCCGCGCGGCGGCTCCGGGTCCGCGTCCCGGCCCTGACCGCGTCCCTGATCGTGGTCCTGACCACGACCCGGGCCGTTCTCCCGGTCCCGCTCGGGGTCGCGCGCCGTGTCGTCGTGGGCGCCGTCGTTGTGCTGGGCCGGGCTCATCGGGCCGTGGTCCTGGTCTGTGCCCGTGATCCGGACGTGTGCGGTTCCGGCCGGGTTCGCGGCGCCGGTGCGCCGGAGGCTACTTCTTGCGGCGACCCTGCTTGCGCGCCTGCTTCTGCTTGCGGCGCTTCTCCTTGTCCCGCTCCATGCGCTCCTTCGCGGACTGGTCGTTGCTCACGGCGCGGGTGCCGGGCATGGTGTAGCCGCGCGGCAGCTGCGGCTGCTGTCCCGTGCCGGGCATGCCGCCGCCCATCAGGGCGCTCAGGTCGGGCATGCCGCCGCCCCCGCCGCCCATCAGCGCGCTCAGGTCCATGTTCTTCATCTGGCGCATCTGGTTCATCTCGCGCAGGCCCGGGATCTTCGACAGCAGGCCACCGCCCCCTGCGGCGTTGCCCAGCTGCGAGAGCATGCCCTTCATGGCCCGGAAGCGCTCGAGCAGGTCGCGGACCTCGTCTTCCTTGCGCCCGGAGCCGCGCGCGATGCGGCGGACGCGCGTGACCTGGCGGCCGATCACGTCCGGGTTGTGGCGCTCGTGCGGGGTCATCGACTGGATCATCGACTCGATGCGCACGAGCTCGTAGTCATCGATCTTCATGTCTGCCGGCAGCTGACTGCCAAAGGGCAACATGTCGAGGATGTCGGTCAGCGAGCCCATCCGCTTGATCATGCGGATCTGCTCGAGGAAGTCGTAGAAGTCGAAGTCGCCGCGCAGCATGCGCTCGGCGTCCTTCTCCCGCGACTGGGCCTCCTTCTCCGTGATGATGTTCTCCATCCGGCCCACGAGGGAGCGGATGTCGCCCATGCCCAGGATCCGGTCGGCGAAGCCGCTCGGCTGGAAGACCTGGAGGGCGTCCATGCCCTCGCCGAGGCCGATGAACTTGATCGGCTTGCCGGTGACCTCGCGGATCGACAGCGCGGCGCCGCCGCGGGCGTCGCCGTCGAGCTTGGTCATGATGAAGCCGTCGAGCTCCAGCCGCGAGTTGAACTCGTGGGCGGTGTTGACGGCGTCCTGGCCGATCATCGCGTCGACGACGAGCAGGATGTTCTGCGGCCGGACACGCTGGACGATCTCCTCGAGCTCGCTCATCAGGAGGTCGTCGACGGCGAGGCGGCCGGCGGTGTCGATCAGGACGACGTCCCGGCCGGTCTCGGTGGCCTGGCGGACGGCGCGCTCGGCGATGTCCGGCGGGTTGCCCCCTTCCTCGGCGTAGACGGGCACGTCGAGGCGCTCACCGAGCACGCGGAGCTGCTCGATGGCGGCGGGGCGGTAGACGTCTGCGGCGACGAGCAGGGGCTTGCGGTGGTTGTGGTGGATCAGCCACCGGGCGAGCTTGGCGGTGGTCGTCGTCTTGCCGGCGCCCTGCAGGCCAACCATCATGATGACGGTGGGCCCGAGGCGCTGCTGCACGAAGGTCAGGTCCGGGTCGGACGGCCCCATCAGGGCCTCGAGCTCGTCGTGGCAGATCTTGATGAAGGCGTCGCCCGGCTTGATCCGGAGCTTCTCGCCCTTGTGCGAGGCGCGCACGTGCACGATCTCGCCGATGGCCTTCTGCTTGACGCGCTCGAGGAACTGCTTGACGACCTTGAAGTTGACGTCGGCCTCGAAGAGGGCCATCCGGATGGCCTTGAGGGCCTCCTCGATGTTGTCCTCGGTGATCTCCTGGCGTCCCTCGAAGAGGTTGACGGCGTTCTGGAATCCCTTGCGGACGGCGTCGAACATGGCCATCGGTGGTGCTCCCGGCGTCTCGATTGGGTGCCGACGCGCGCGCCTGAGTGGCGGCGCTGCGGCCGTTGTGTGACGAAGCGGTGACGCGGATCGGCGCCGCGTCGCGGCGGCACCGTACTCACGGGTGCCGGGTGCGTCAACGCAACGATGGCGAGGTTGACCGGGCCCGCGGGGACCGTCTAAGGTGCGCTGGCTCGGCGTTCGGGGGGTGGTTTCCGGTGCGCGGGCTTCTACTGGAGACAGGGACGGGTGGTAACAGGCATGACGGCTGGCCAGCGCACGCATTGGAAAGGACTTCTGCTGTTTCTCCTGCTCGCGGGGCTGCTCGCCGGGTGCAAGCCGACCGTGGCGCACCTGAACCGCTGGGAGAACCGCCCGGGCTCCGAGGAGCTCTACTCCGAGACACTGGTCCGCGAGGACGTCGAGCACGAGGTCCGCGTCCGCGCCCTCGAGCTGCTCGTCGTCCAGTGGCAGTACAGCTCGAACATGATGCGCCAGGGGGGACCGCTCAACGAGATCGGCGACTCGGCGACCCGCGCCCGCATCATCCGTGACGCGATGCCCGCCATCCGCGCCCACTACGACACCAGCGAGGTCAACCAGGTCCGGACCCGCGACGCCGTCTTCCACATCCGCCAGGCGACCAGCGACCCGGAGGCGCTCGCCGCCCTCGACAGCCTGCTCGTCAACTGGCTCGAGGAGAACTGGGCCCCGTGCCGTCAGGTCGGCGGCGTCATGACCGCCTCGCTCTTCAACGCGATCGGCCGCCAGGCCGGCGAGCCGATGATCGTCCGCATGGTCGCCGGCGGCACCGTCGAAGAGATGCTCTGCACCATGCAGGCCACCGAGGGCGTCACCTGGCGCAACGAGTCCACCGCGCTCGCCTCCGCGCTCACCTCGCGCTGGGACACCGGCGCGCTCCCCGAGAGCGACCAGGGCAAGGTCGACTTCCTCGGCTTCCTCCAGCCCCTCGCCACCCTCGAGAACGTCCGCGTCTGGATGTTCGAGAAGATCCAGGACCCCGAGACCCCCGCGCTCTACAACAACCTCCTGATGACCCTCATCTCGGACAACCGCACCGAGAACGACATCCCGCGCTACCAGGCCCTGCTCCAGCGTGACGACGTCCTCCGGTGGGTCGGCTTCGAGGCCCTCATCAACATGCGCAACGCGGACGGCCTCGAGATGGCCCTCAGCGGCCTGCCCGCAGAAGGCGACTACGCCCTGCTCCAGGGCCGCCGCCTCTACGACGGCTTCAAGCGCTCCGCGGACATGATCTGCCAGACCTCGCGCCTCGCCGAGATCCGCGACAGCGTCCGCCCCGTCCTCCTCGCCCACATCAACGACGAGAACATCCACAGCCGCGCCATCGCCATCCACTGCCTCGCCCACCACGGCGACGCCGCCGCCGTCGAACAGCTCCGCGCCCTGCGGCGCACCATCGACCGCCGCAACGACATCCAGGTCCCGTTCTGGGGCCAGGACGCCAACTCGATCATGCTGTCCCAGCTGCTCGACGAGACCATCGCCGCGGCCGCCGCCAACTGAACCGCGCCTCGCCCGCCACCGCGGGCGCCGACGCGCGGGCACGCGCCTCGCTTCACCCGCGACCCGCCCGCCGGATCGAGCACCATGCTCAGCGCTCCGCTCACCCTCGCACTGCTCCTCCTCGCCGCCGTCATCGCGCGGCGCACGGCGCAGCTGCACGCGGACCTCGACGACAACGCCCTCATGGCTCGCTTCCAGGACGGCGACCACGCCGCCTTCGAGGCCCTCGTCCGCCGCCATGAGCGACCGCTCCTCAACTTCATCCACCGCCGCACCGCGGACCGCGAACGCGCCCAGGAGCTCACCCAGGAGCTCTTCCTGCGCGTCGTCCGGCACCGCACCACCTGGCGACCCGAGGCCCGCGTCACCACCTGGCTCTACACCATGGCCAGGAACCTCTGCGTCGACGAGAGCCGACGCCAGTTCCACCGCCGCGCCTCCTCCCTCGACGAACCCGTCAACGACGACGCCAACGCCGCCACCGCCGTCGACCGCGTCCACGACACCGCCGCCAGCAGCCCCGGCGTCGCCATCGACCGCGCCGCCTTCCGCGAACACCTCGAGCGCTGCATCCAGCTGCTGCCCGACGACCAGCGCGAGGTCTTCCTCCTGCGCCACGTCGACGGCATGCGCTTCACCGAGATCGCCGAGGTCCAGCAGGCCTCCGAGAACACCGTGAAGTCCCGCATGCGCTACGCCCTGCGCACCCTCCGCGAGCACCTCGCGGACTGGCAGGACGCCGCCTTCGACAGCGACGAACAGGGCGAGGTCAACCGCGACAACGCCCGCCGACACGTCTGAACCCACCCCCGACCCCAAGACCGATTCACCGCCTCATCCGTTCCCGCACCTGTCTCCCACCCCCCGGCCACAACGCCGGCCACTCCCCCCACCGCACCGACCCGGCACCATGGACTGCAGCACCTGCCAGGACCACATCGTCGCCTACCTCTACGGTGAGCTCGACGACACGACGCGCGCCGAGTTCGAGGCCGCGCTCGCGACCTGTGCGGCCTGCGCCAACGAGCTGCGCGAGCTCCAGGCCCTGCTCCCGGCGTTCGACCACCTCGAGCTGATCGACTTCGACGACCACCGCCGGGACGCCGTGCTCGAGGCCGCGCGCGCCGCCATCACGGGCGCGTCCGGGGAGGCGGCGACCGACCTGCCGTCGAGCGAGGGTCCGCACGAGCAGCTGGCGGGCGGCGCCTCCCGGGCGGCTCGGGCCGGAGAGGGACACCGCGACGCCGCCGTCGTGCCGCTGTGGCGCCGCCCGGTCTTCACCTTTGGCCTCGCCGCCACGCTGACCGCCGCGTTCGGCGCGCTACTCCTCGTCTCGACGCCCGCGGAACGCACCACCCCTGACGTGTCGACCGCCATCGCCGAACGGGCCGCAGGAGCCGCGCCCGCCATCGCCCTCGCCGAAGCGGACGAGGCCATGGAGGCCGAGGAAGCCGCCGCGGCGTTCGCGGACCTCGAGCAGGCCGCCGCCTCGGAGCCTGTCGAGACACCCGACGAGGACGCGATCCTCGCCGCCCTCGAGCGCCGCGCCGTGGACAGCGTGCCGTCGGACGACGTCCTCGAGCAGGCGCGCACCCGCAGCGAGGCAGAGGGCGCGCGCGCCAGCCGGGCGCGGACCGTCGAGGCGGCGCCG
>ERZ869909.1220-NODE-1220-length-21649-cov-4.875162_pt1 | contig 21649 bp, 19 predicted proteins | sample MGYA00520892_ERZ869909 | MGnify/ENA primary metagenome ERZ869909 (study PRJEB32215, sample SAMEA104723947) | bioreactor metagenome | biome: bioreactor; feature: anaerobic bioreactor; material: water | place: China | collected 2015-03-12 ... | reverse complement strand
GGCGAAGATCCAGCCAGACGGCACACGCAAGCGTGCGACGCTGTTCAGCGGCTTCCTGTCCCACTACCTGATCCGGGATCGCTATGGCCGCCCCGGCAAAGGCAACGACAAGGGGAATGTCGAGGGGCTGGTTGGTTATTGCCCGGGGCCAGCGTTGGCTGCGCTAAGTGCTGGCAGCCCTGCCACTCTGGTATTTGTGCTGGCCATGATAACTGGCTGGTACCTGGCAAGACGATGGCCACTGCCCAGTTAATGCTTGCGGCTCATCTTGACGTCAGACAGCTTGGTAGCCAACACTAAAAGTATCTGTCTCGATGAAGCCGCACCATGACATGAAAGACTCACATACTGGATTAACGACCTCACCGCAGGATGCAGCTGATGCCAGCAAAGTAACGCTGGTAGGTGCTCTGTTTGATACCCTGCTTGGCGTACTGAAAATCATCACCGGTGTGCTTGGCCACTCTGCGGCTCTGGTAGCCGATGGTGTGCATTCTTTGTCAGATCTGGCGACCGACATGGTGGTGCTTATCAGCATCCGGCTAGGTGCCCGGGAGCCTGATCAAAACCACCCTTTTGGTCATCGCCGAATTGAAACACTCGGTACGGTGCTTCTTGCTCTGGTATTGCTGGCCATCGCGCTTGGATTGGTCTGGCAAAACAGTCAGAGCCTATGGCAAGGACAGGACAGTACGCTACCAACCTGGCCGGTATTGCTGGTGGCCGGGCTTTCCATTGGCATCAAAGAAGGACTGTACTGGTATACCATCAAGGCAGCTCAGGCTTTGCACTCAGAGCTGCTAAGCGCTAATGCCTGGCACAGTAGAAGCGATGCGTTTTCCTCCATCGTGGTGTTGATAGGTGCCGGCGGTGCTATGCTCGGTGTCTGGTGGCTGGATGCAGTCGCCGCTATGCTGGTGGCCTTATTGATTGGCTGGATCAGCTTGCAGTTGCTAACGAGCAGCCTGGCCGAGCTCATTGATACCGCCATCCCCATGGAGCAACAGCAAGCCTATCGGACACAGATCATGAAAACTCAAGGCATCGTTGCTATCAATGCCCTGCGCAGCCGCACCAGTGGCGGTAAGGTGCTGCTGGAGCTAAAGCTGGAAGTTGCGCCACGGCTCAGCGCATCCGAGGCCCATTGGCTCGGGTACCTGGTCAAACAACAGCTGAAGCAAGAGTTTACTGAAATCGGCGATATCCTGGTGCACATCAACAGCCCGGCCAGCACAGTGTCAAATTCGCCTGTAAGCAGCGCTATTCGCCCAGCACTGCAGCAGGCTATTGAAACCCTGCTACAGAGTTATCAACTCGATGCTAGCGAGGCTGAAATTTTTCTCTACTACCAACACCCTATCCGGGCCGATATTTTGCTGAGCTCCAAAGCACAAACGCGATTAGCTGAAATCAGCACCAAACAACTGCAGCAGCAACTGCAACAAATCTGGCCGCAGAGCCGGCAACTACACATTTATTTTTACCAGGAAAAGTCCAACTAGCCAGCTGTTTTTCCTTTTATTTTTCGACTGCGCCTACTACCATTATGACAAAATTATGACGGAAGAAGCGCAATGACAACAAACCGCTTAGCTCAAGCTCTTGCCACAGGCATTGTTTTGCTCGCCACAACCACCAGCGCCAGTGAATTTGGTATCTACGGCCGGGCGCACCTGTCGGTTGATCAGCTGGACAATGGCAACGACAGTGGCCTGAATATTTCCAGCAACGCCAGTCGTTTTGGCATTCGCGGTTCGCATCAGGTACAGGATAATCTGAAAGTGCTGCTGCAAATTGAAAGCCTGATTCGCCTCGATGAAGGCAGTGGTGATTGGGCCTCACGTAACAGCTTTTTAGGTTTAGAAGGTGATTTCGGTTTGGTACGGGCTGGCTATTTTGATACCCCGCTGAAAAACGTGCGCAGCCGCACCGATTTGTTTGGTGATCAGGTAGGTGATGCCCGCAACATCGTTCGGGGTGGCGGAGTCGATTTAGATCGTCGTTTTCGCAACGGCCTGCACTATCAAACCCCTGCGTTTCAGCAATTGACCTTCGATCTGCACTACTCCACCCATGATCGTACCGGCAGCACCAGCGACAACAAGGACGATGCCATCAGTAGCTCAGTGACTTTTGATAACAAAGAGCTGATGCTCATGCTGGCTTACGAGCGGCGCAACCGACCAGACAATACCGCTCTGAGCGGGTTTCGTGCCGGCGCCAGTTATCGCCTGAACGAACAGTGGCGGCTGACGGCCTTTTGGCAAAACAGTGAAAACTTCGCTGGTGGCAACAGAGATGCTTACGGCATAGGGGCTGCTTATCGTATCAATGACGCCTACAGCGTGAAAGCTCAGCTGTACCATGCTGGCAACGCCGATGCCGACAGCAGCAGTGCCACCATGCTGGCATTGGGGCTAGACCGGCGCTTTGGCCGCCAGCTCACGCTTTATGCAGCAGCAGCCTTCACCAACAACGCCGACAACGCCAACTTTAATGTATCGGCCGGAGGCGGCCATGGTAAGCAGCTGGCCATTGAACCTGGCCAGGATCCCTATGCGCTGTCACTGGGCGTGATTTACAATTTTTCGGCCAACTTCGGCAGCTAATGCGCTTTTACTGATGCCCCCAGGGTGCTGGGGGCAGTCTATCCAAGGGTTTGCTTAAATCAAAGTCCAACCGCCAGGTCCAGTTATCGCCGCTAAAAGTACCGTAGGTATAGCGCACACCGGGGACAATTTCTATCCGCCAACCAAGCGCTGAGCCATCGTCAGCAGTGCGTTCAGTAAATAAGAACTGTTGTTGCTCCGGTGTCCCCCGCCCGATCGATACACCACCATACATGGTATTGCTTTCATCAGGATCGCCACTGCGTAACCGGTGATCATGACGCAGTTCCAACTGACCGTCCCGCCAACTGTAACGCCAGGTACGGGAGCGATCCCAACTGCCATCGACAGCGCCGATGTGAAATGGCAGTGCCAGTAACTCACTGGAGCACTCGCGAAAGTGCACGATCAGACGCTCGTTGCCCTCCAGCAAATCCGGTCGGTCATCCCGGGCTATCACCCGCTGGCCCTCGAATGCCTGGCCACAGTGCTGCGCCATATTCAGCCAAAACTGAGCCGCTGCTTCATTGTCAGTTGCAACCGCCGGACTCAATGCGCCAGCCAACAGTGCCATGATACTAAGCATCTCTATTCCCATATTATCAAGTTTAATTTGCAATCTAGCACAGCCCGTGTCCGGAGAAAACCAGCTCGCACCATCGGTAAAAAGCAACTATGCTCTCACTAAGATCAGTTTAAGGAGTAGATGATGCGCGATCTCTTTATGCAAGCCGCCATAGATGAAGCAACGAAAAGCCTGGCAGAAGGTGGTATTCCGATTGGCTCTGTGCTGGTGATCGATGGCAAGATTGTCGCCAGAGGGCATAATCAGCGGGTGCAGCAAGGCAGCGCAATCTTGCATGCCGAAATGCACTGCCTGGAACAAGCGGGCCGCTTATCGCCAGCCGATTACAAAAAAGCCACCCTCTATTCCACCTTGTCGCCCTGCGATATGTGCAGTGGCACAGCGCTTTTATACGGTATTCCAAAAATTGTAGTGGGTGAGAACAAAACCTTCCAGGGCCCGGAAGATTATGTTCGCAGCCGGGGTGTTGAACTAACAATCCTACAAGATGAAGAGTGTATTCAACTGATGGAAGACTTTATTGCCAGCTCACCGGAACTGTGGTACGAAGATATAGGCAAGGAATAAAGTAGCTTTCGCTGTTAAAAGGAATCGATCATGCAGTCTGTTGTGATTTCTGCGTTAATTGTCTACGTATTACTCTTCAATCAAGTGTTTGCAAAAACCATGGTCAGAGTAGGCGCCTATCAATTTCCTCCTTACATTGAATTGGAGCACGGGCTAGCCAAAGGCTTTACGGTCGAGCTGATTAGACAACTAAACCGTTTACAGCAAGACTATCAATTTGAACTGGTACTCACCACACCAATCCGCCGTCACCAGGATTATCAGCAAGGTTTGTTTGATGCGATTTTCTTTGAGGATCCTTATTGGGGGTGGGTGCAGCGAGGCATCGAAATAAACCATTCCCCGGCTTTTGCCAAAGACGACGAAGTATTTATTGCCCTGGCCAGCAACGCCAGCTCACAGCAGTGGTTTGAGGATCTTGACGACAAAACCATCGCCGGTATTCTTGGTTTTCATTACCAGATTGCCAATTACGAGACCGATCCAGAGATACTGGCACAAAAGTATCGCATGACGCTAGTTAGTGATCATCAGGCCAGCATTGAGCTGGTACTGAAGCAGCGGACAGATACCGCCATTGTAACCCGATCTTTTTTGCATCAGTATCTGCTGTCCAATCCAGAACAGGCGGGAAACATCATGATTTCCGAACGGATTGATCAAAGTTACCAACACCAGCTGCTACTCAGTCCAAAGCATGAGCTTGCTATAGGCACCTTGTATCAATGGGTACTGCAACTGCTGCAGCAAGAACAACTAAGCCAAGAGTTTCAACGACATGGTTTAACACTGCTGCCAGAGGTGCCAGCCGATTGAACGTTTGAAAATAAACGAAGAAAACCTGCGCTGTAACAATAGTCATCGCTTTTGGGTATGCTATGCTGCTGTTATTCTGATCTGAATTGATGCATGGAACAGCTATGGGGAGTTTTGCCAAAGTGTATAACTTTATTGAACAAACCTTTTTTTACACCCTCACCCGCAAAATTATTGGCAACATTGGGTTCCTGGCGTTTTTCTTTGCTGCCGCACTCTACTTGGCTTACCCGGCTGATGGCGCTAGCACCGGCTGGTGGCTTTTGCTATTGATGGGTTTCGCGGCTTTTATTTTTACTATTTTTTATTTGCATCACTTAATTGTTCGCCCGGTACAGGCCCTAGTATCAGCCCTTGAAGAAACCAACAGCAAAGGCACCGATTTGCAGCACCGGTTGCCTGCTTTTACCCACGATGAGTTTCGCACCTTGTCCGAACAATACAATCAATTTGTCAGTCAACTAGGGCGATTGCTGGCAGACATTCACCAGGAAGCGAAGCGTACTCATGAAACCAACGAGCAGGTGTCAAAAGCAGTGCGGACTACCCGCAGTCATTTGCAGGACACTGAAAAACGCAGCCATCAGATCCGTGGTGAAAGTGATCAGGTGCTGGAGTATTTATCCGATATTGTGCAGCATGGCGATCAAATGCGAGAGGTGGCCACCATTACGGTCAGCAGCGCTCAGGGTGCCAGTAGTCAAATGCAGCAACTGTCTGGCCAGTTAGCGAGTATCGTCAAACTGCTGGATACCTTCGGCCAAACCATTAATGGCCTGCATCAAAATGCCGAAAACGTGCGGCAAATTTTGGTGATGGTAGAAAATTTCTCCGACCAAACCAATTTGCTGGCGCTGAATGCCGCCATTGAAGCTGCCCGGGCAGGTGAAGCCGGCAGGGGGTTTGCTGTGGTAGCCGATGAAGTTCGCACACTGGCAGCCAAGGTCAACGATGCGACCCGCCAAATCTCTGGTTTCCTAAACGATATGGAGCGACTGGTGCAAGAAACTCGCACGGAGTCGGAAAGTCTGAACCAACAAGCCAAACAGGCGCAGCAACAGACCGATGTAACCAGCAAAGAATTTGTTGGTTTGCAGCAACAATTGGCAGATGCTAAAAACCGGGTTCAGGGCATTAATGAGACGGTTGGGGCGCTGGAGAAGCGCTATCAGCAAACGCATCAGCATTTATCGGCCATTGAGCATGTTACCAATGAAGCCAATACTCAAATGACCTCCATTGATGATGCCGCCAAGGCATTACTGGACGGCACTGCCAGAACCCAGCAGCAGTTGGGGCGGTTTTCCCGCTCAGGGCACTAAAGTGTGTCGGCATAGCATCCGCGTATGCCGACAGTTATCTTTGTGAAAAATCAGCAAAAATGATAAGTCCGGCTGGCTAAAATTTGCTACAATGGTCAGCAATTAAGCACAGCTTTAACGGGGGAGTTATGCCGGTCAGCAGCCAACACAAAGTTTATATTCCGAACAGTTCCAGAGACAATCAGTATTTGCTCGCGGAGTTCAGCCTGACAGATGCCATTCTGGCTCGATTTGGTGCACCTATGGTAGATAGTGCCGAACCTTTTAAAGAGTTTTACCTGCAACTGGGTAAGATTTTCTTTGAACTGGCCGATCAGGCCGGCCTGCGTAATGTGCATCTGATTGCCAATGGTAAAACACCAGTGGTGCGCTTTCATACCGAAGCCTATACCCTGCAAACGGCTGAGCAGATTCTGTTTTTCTACAACCCGGCCTATCACGAAGCACAAAACAGCTTTTTTAATCCGGCAGAAAAAGCGCGCAAGGTCTCGTTGCTGTTTTTAGCCACCGATGCCAATATCCGGGCCAATGCCGCCGAGTTCCACAACAAAGTACGCGGCTTGTTGCAACGCTTTAGCGATGAAATCAACAGCCCGGAACTAAAAATCAAAGTTCGGGATCATCAGCACCTGACGTACGACTTATTTGCCAAGCAAAAAGGCGTCAAGGATAGCTATGGTTACAAACTGCGATCCTTGGATGCACGCTACAAGGCACGCAACTGTGAGCTTCCAGCCGAGCACAGTGCCCTGACTTATGTGATTATCAATTTACCACTCAGCCGCTACGTGAAAGAGCAAGTGACTATTGATGCCAAGTCGGATCGCCCTTACACCGAACTGTACCAGCTGATTCAAGACCAGTTTGTTGAAGCAACCAGTCTGAATAAACTGACCCACAGAGCCGTACTGGCTAACGGTCTATTGCCACTGGTGCGAAACAGTAAGTTTGACAAAATGAGTACCGGCAAAGAATTGCAGATGATTGGTTTTGATACCAGTGTCAGCGAAGGACAGCTGATTGCCGACTGGGACGACAGCAATCTGGTGGAATCCGCTCAGCTCATTATCTTTGCTACCAAAGACGATTACACCGATATGGGCTATGGTCGCTTTATGAATCAGGTCGAAACCGCCCTGCGTCGTTTCGCCAAAGGAGTGAACCTGAACCCCGAGCGTGATGACTTAGTGGTGCGCTTCCATCAACACATCAGTTATCACCTGTAAATTAAGCTCTCGCTGCGAAAAAGCCACCCGAGGGTGGCTTTTTGCTGAGTGTTACACCGATTTTTTGTATTAAACCACTTTGGAGTAACGCTGCTGGCCCTGCTGCAAATACACATCAAAGGCACTGCAAATGCTGCGCACCCACAACCTGCCCGCCTCTGAAACCTGGATGTTCCCGGGCTGAAGCTCAACCAGGCCATCTTCAATAAAAGGGCTGAGTTTTTGCAGACTGTCGGCAAAGTAACTGGCAAAATCAAGCTGCCACTTCTTAGCAAAAGCTGCCGTATCCAGAGCAAAATGACAAATCAGCTCAGCGATTAATTCAGCACGAATGCAATCATCTTTCGACAACACAAAGCCCTTAGCGATGGGCAGCTCAGCCGTTGCTATCGCCTGGTAATAGTCCGGCAAGTCTTTCTGGTGCTGCCATAGCACCCCATCCACCTGACTAATGGAAGAAACACCAAGGCCAAGTAAGGCATTCTGACCATGGGTGGTATAGCCCTGAAAATTACGCTGCAACAGCCCTGCCTGTTGCGCCCGTGCCAGGCCATCATCCGGCTTGGCAAAATGATCCATGCCAATAAACTGGTAACCGGCCTCGGTCAGGCGGGCAATGCTCATCTGCAACAGCTGCAATTTGCTGCTGGCATCGGGCAAAGATTGCTCGGGAATTTTACGCTGGGCAGCAAAGCGTGCCGGCAAGTGGGCATAACTAAACAACGACACCCGATCCGGATCCAGCGCTACCACCTGATCCAGCGTCTGCTGGAAAGATGCTGTCTGCTGGTACGGCAAACCATAGACTAAATCCAGATTAATGGAGCTAAAGCCAAGTGCTTTGGCTCTTTGCACCAACTGGCGAATCAGGTCGGTATCCTGCACCCGGTTGATGGTGATTTGCACCTGCTGATCAAAATCCTGCACGCCAAAACTGACCCGGTTAAAGCCCAGCTGGCGTAGGTGCGCCAGTTTTTCCAGGCTGCAACTGCGCGGGTCGATTTCAATACTAAGCTCATCCAGCTTTGAACAATCAAAGTACTGCTGAAATAGCTGCATTAATCGACTGAGTTGCTGCTCGGTTAAAAAAGTCGGGGTACCACCGCCTAAATGAATGTGACCAATCGGCCGGTGCGCTACCAAGGGCTGATACAGCGCCATCTCCTGCTCGAGTGCATCCAGATAACGGTCTGCCTTGTGCTGATGACGGGTAATGACCTTATTGCAGCCGCAGTAGTAACAGAGCTGATGGCAAAATGGCAGATGCAGATAGAGGCTAAGCTCACCCGTCGATGCCAGCAAGGTGTCACGCACGGTTTGGCTCTCAAAGGGTGCCTGTAGAGCCAGCGCCGTCGGGTAAGAGGTATAACGTGGGCCATGAATGTTGTACTTGGCAATCAGAGCCGGATCCCAGTGAATGCTTTGCATCTGTTGTTCCATCATTCAAAACTAATTCAGCACTATACCGCCTGACCCAAAGCGGGATCTTGATCTGACGCAAGTGATGCAACTAAACCCCCAACCATGCAGTAAAAGCAGCGGTTCTGCTTTGGCTGGTTTTGAGCTGCACACCGCACGGTTTAAGCTGCAGCACTAAAGTATTTTTGCAATAACGTTCCAGCCGTTCAATGTATTTTAACTGCACCACTTCACTGCGGTTGACCCGAAAAAAACAAGCCGGATCCAGCACAGACATCAATGTCTGCAGCGAAGGATAAGGCAGAAAATGACGTTTTCCCGTATTGTCATAACCAAGCACTAAGCCACCGTCAGCCTGGATATAAACCAAGTCACTGACTGAAAGAAAATAAATCTGTTGCTGCTGACGGATGGCCAGTCGACTTGGGTATTCAGGGGCGTTACATTGAGTTGGCAAGGTATTCAACAAAGCATGCAACTGAGCTAACGCAGGCACCGGGATGGTTTCTGGCGAAGCCGAAGTCAATTGGCGAAACTTCTGCCAGGCTTGCAGCAATTTTTCCGCACTGTAGGGTTTTAGTAAATAAGCGATACCATGCGTTTCAAACGCATCCAGCATAAACTGATCGTAAGCGGTGATAAAAATCACCGGACAAGGCGCCGTCCGACGTTGAAAACTTTGAAATACATTGCCATCGGTTAATTCAATATCTGAAAAAATGACATCAACCGCTGACACTTCGGCCAGGAAGGCATTAACTTCGGCGACACTGCTTAACTCCGCGACGATCTCTGTGCGGTCCGGCACTTGCTGCAATAAACGCCGCAGCTTGCTTCTTGCCAACGGCTCATCTTCAATAATGACCACCTTATGCATACAAACTCCTATTGATCAGTGGCAACGTTACACTAAAACTATTCTGAGTTTGCTCAATCGACACCCCTTTCCCGGTCAGAAACAAAAACTGTTTGGTTAGATTCTGTAGTCCAATACCATGGCCAGATTGTGCTTGTGAACGAAGCTGTAATGGGTGGCTGATGACCAGTTCATCGCCCAGGCAAACTCGAATAGGAAGTGGCTTGGTGGGGCTCGCCTGGTTGTGTTGTAAAGCATTTTCCAGTAACAGCTGCAAACTAAAAGGTGGTAGCAAGTACAGATCGGTATCTTTGGCCTCGATAATAAGCTGATAACCCGCACCTAGCCGGGTTTGTAACAATTGAAAGTAACGCTTGGCAAATTCAAGCTCCTGCGTCAATGGCACCAATTGCTGCTCGGTATTATGCAGCGATATCCGATACAGCTCTGAAAAGTCATGCAAATACTGGCTGGCGTGGTTAGGATCGGTCGCAATCAGCTCATCCAGTGTATTTAATGAATTGAAGACAAAGTGCGGATTGAGTTGAGCTTTAAGTTGTTGAATTTTTAACTGTGCCAGCTGCTGTTGATAATCAGCCAATTGCCCGCGGTAAGTTTCAACTTGTTTACTGTGCGTATAAGCCAGGTAAATACCAGCATAGATCACCATATCGGCCAGATAACTTAAGTTGCTGAGCAGCAAAGTCTGGGGATTGAAGTTACGGGCAACATTGTCAAATGCCAGGGCTATCAAAAATCCAGTGCCATTGCTGAATGCAAGGTAACACAGCAAAGCTGCCAATATCGTCTTGGCATAATGGTGCCATCGGAACTGCTGCCCAGTGCCTGGTGCTGGTCTGCTCAACCAAAACCGCAATAGCGTGAAAATAAAAAGAGCAGCAATAAACTGTGAAACCGGCCCTTCCGGCGTAAAGGTATACCAAGATACCATCCCCGCCTTAACGCGGTTGCTGATCACCAGAAAATAACCAAATATAAAAACCAACACCAAAAAAGTGCGGTCTACCTGCAGATAGGACATGAATCGTTGCAGCATACGTTGGTGTTACCTTTATATAAAAACAGGCGCCTGACAGCGCCTGTGATGATTGGATTTAATTGCTTTGCGAACTGGACCAGGTATGAGTTATATCACCCTGACTATTGATAAACTGTAACTGCACTTCATCATGCTCGTCTACATAAAACATAGCCCGGGGTGAGCCATCACTGGCAAATAAAAACAAACCATTATTATGCGACGCCGTTTTGCCCAGCAAAATCCGTGGCGCACCTCCAATCAGTCCTTGTTCTTCATAGTGAGCTATTTTTTGGCGCCGCTCATCTCTGTCACTGATCTGTGCCAATTCACGCATGATCTCACGAGTGCGCTGTTGAGTTTCGAACTCAGGCCGATCATTAAAAGCCAGTCCAGACCGAATAATGCGCCTATCGCCACGCTTTTCATCCACTGTCAGCAGTTGCATCACCTGATCACCGTCGTATTTATCAAAAGTCAGCGACATACCAGCACTATGACCATGTTCATTTTTGCTGCCATCATAAATAAAGCCTCCGGCTTCAATGCCTTCCTCATTAAAAAACAGCATGCCAGCACGCTTTTTCCGGTCTTCATTTAATACAGTACCATTCACCGGCTCCGTCGTTGGAAAGCGGGCCGTGTTGGTCAACAGCATTTTTACCGTGCCATCCGCCTCCACGATATTAATCCGCTCCACCGTCAAAGTATCAAAACGGACATCCTGATTTGCTTTCATACCGGTGGTTACTATCACTACTGATAATGCCAGACACGCCATCACAGCACCACGTAACACTTTAATTTCTTTTTCAATATTCATAATTCACTCGCTTTGCCTGCTGAAGTTGTCTGCAGTATCAACAATGGTAAAACCTCGGGCAAAGACTAACGGATAAGCTAAGGAACTTAATCGCTGAGTTAAGGATAAATGACTCTTAATCGGCTCCAATACCAAGCTCGCCCGGTAAGTCGCCTAAAAAGCAAGCAACCATTGCTCTATTTTCTGGTCTGATGCGTATACCCCTACATAATCACTAACGGAAGCAACAGCGCATGCAAACTCTGGTTTGGCTTTTACTCACGATAGGTCTGCTGGCTGGATTTGTCACCAACTCAGCCAAAGCAGACGTTACGGCTTACCGTCAGCTGGATACTATTGTTTTGGGTGCTGGTTGCTTTTGGGGTGTGGAAAAGCGCTTTGAGGCCATGGACGGAGTAGTCGATGTCGTGTCTGGTTATGCCGGAGGCAAAGATGTTGCCCCCACCTACCGGGCCATTACGCACCCGCGCAACCGACATAACCCAAACAACCATGCCGAGGTGGTTCAGATTCAGTTTCAACCAAGCCTTATCAGTCTGCAAACACTGCTGGAACGTTTTTTTGAAATGCACGATCCAACCCAGCAGAACCGGCAAGGCAATGATATTGGCACCCAGTACCGCTCCATTATTCTGACCAACAGTGCGCAGCAAGCGCAGCTGGCGCAGGCCGTGAAAGCACGCTATCAGCCCTTGCTCACAGCAGCAGGTTATGGCGCTATTCAAACGCACATTCAGCCACTGCAGCAGTTTTTCCAAGCCGAGGAGTACCACCAGGATTATCTGACGAAAAACCCCAATGGCTATTGCCCGGACCACGCCACAGGAGTGCTCTTTGACAGCTCTGAGCCCAAACAAGTAACGCAAGTTGATAACAGCCTGCTGCTTCAAGGCAAACATATCGTGATGATTGATGCTGCCAGCTATTGCCCGTATTGCGAGAAATTTAAAGCCAATGTGGTCGCTCATTATCAAGGCAAAATTCCATTGCACCTGCGATACGCCGATCAGTTGCACCAATTGACCATCGACTCCCCCACCTGGGCCACCCCTACGCTGTTATTCCTTAATAACGGTCAGGAAGTCTTTGGCGTGCAAGGCTCTATGAGCCCGAAGGATTTTTATCTGGCGCTGGGCTATTTTAGCTTAGGTCAGGACAGCGAGGCTTTTAAAACTGCCTTTCAAAGTGGCACCGACCGCCCCTTTTGCCAGCAGTACGAGCTGTTTCGCGATACACCGGATGGCCAGTTTATTGATGCCTTAAGCGGTGCAGCATTGTTTGATACCCGCGATCGCTTTGACTCTGGCACCGGCTGGCTATCCTTCACCAAGGCTATTGATGGCGCCGTCACCACCCGGCCAGATCACAGCCATGGCATGGTTCGCACCGAAGTGCTGGCCGCCGTATCCGGCATTCATCTGGGCCACGTCTTTAACGACGGCCCCAGGGGCCGGCCCCGTTATTGCATCAATGCCACCGTGCTGGACTTTGTAGCCCGTTAATGAGCCCTACACACCAACTGCAGACTGGCTATACTCAGACAACATTAACAATGCAGAGGCAGTTCGTAGCTGGCTGTTACAGCAACTGCGCACTGAATAGCGAGGTATTTCTCAAGGATATAGCTCATGAAACAAAGTGGAAAAATCAATTACATTGAACTGCCCTGCCGGGATATGGCGGCAACCAAAGCATTCTTTAGCCAGGTGTTTGGCTGGGGATTTGTCGATTACGGCCCGGAGTATATGGCCATTACCGATGCCGGCATCGATGGTGGTTACTACCAAAGTGAAAAAGTAGCGCTAACCCAGCATGGCAGCGCCCTGGTGGTGCTGTATAGCTCTGAGCTGGAGCAAACCTTAGCTGATGTGAAAGCGGCAGGTGGTCAGATCCTGCAAGCTATTTTCAGCTTTCCGGGCGGGCGGCGTTTTCACTTTACCGATCCAAGTGGCAATGAGTACGCGGTTTGGTCGGAGCAATAGACAGCAGAGAAATAAAAAACATTATTTTTATAACTTACAGAAATAAAGTTTGACAGTACCGAGAAAACCTATACACTGGCGGTGCTTGATTAGTTTGTTCGTTATTTATGCAAAACCTCGAATGTTATTGCCGTTTTAGTAACTCTTCCTGTATTCATAAGTTAAAACATCTCTCACAGCACAATCGCCTGACATCAGGCATCATCATGATTAATTAATACAGGTATCTACCATGTCTAATACAACTACCGGCACCGTCAAATGGTTTAACGAAGCAAAAGGCTTTGGTTTCATCGAACAAGCTTCTGGCCCAGACGTTTTCGCTCATTTCAGTGAAATCCAAAGCTCAGGTTTTAAAACTCTGGCTGAAGGCCAACGTGTTCAGTTCAGCGTCACTGCTGGCCAGAAAGGTCCACAGGCTTCCAACATCACTGTGATGTAATCGTTAAGACTGTGCCGCAGATTTCAGAGCTGCTCTGATTCCACGGACCGCTTAACCAAAAAAGGCAACTGCATCGCAGCTGCCTTTTTTATTGGCGCATCGTCTATTCACTGACCTTAGGCTTGCGCGTTCGTATCACTTGCGCGGACCTTTAAAACAAGGCTGTTAAGAAAGTTTTCCAAACATTTGCAGACAAAACCCAGTTAGTCCGATGCAGCTGTTGCCTCATTAAGTAAACGCTCGAAAAGTTCATCTGCGCCAATTAAAGGCAGCAACCGCAGCAGCACGTTTTCCAACACGCCAGCCTCGGCTTTGACAATAAACTTTGCCTTTCGATCTTTCCAGGACAAGGTTTGAATTAAGCTGGATGCGACCACGGAAGGTTCGGCCAGGTTAGTAACCACCACTTCCGTTTTAACGCCCCGGATACTGGTACTTATCGGGCTGCAGATCAGCAGACCTGTTTGCTGATTATAGGCCTTGCTGCTGAGTACCAAAGCGGGGCGGTATTTGCCAATTTCTTTGCCTTTGGTCGGCTCAAAATCCAACCAAATGATATCGTTTCGATCCGGGATAAAGGATGTCGCCATCAATTGTCGACCTCAGCCGCCGTCGGTGCCGCCAACAGCTCACTCTGCACTGTGTCTGATGTTAACCCTTCCAACAGTTCACTTTCCGAAAAAGGTAACTTGCCGCGTGTGGGCTTAGCTCTTCTTACGGTAAAGCCATCTTCAAAGACTTCGACTTCCACAGCGGTATCCGGCGTGAAATGAGGTAAATCACGCATCACACCAGCCACCCGAAGCCCCAGCCCATTGCCCCAACGTTGAATTTTCGTCTGAACATAGTGCGCCACTTTCTACCTCCGGCTAAATCCTGCTCATGCAAACATCAGTATATACGATGTATATACTTTATCAATCCTGGTCCGCTGCTGCTTTATCCCCAAACACCTGCGCGGTGGTGCTTTCAGAGGAGGTAGCGCCTCCTCTGATTTTAAAACCTTAACGAGCCAGCCGCCGCTCCTCGACCATCGCATACAGCACCGGTACCATAAAGACACTTAGCAGCACAAAGAACATGCCTCCCAGTGTCGGGATCGCCATCGGGATCATCAGGTCGGCGCCACGGCCTGTGGCGGTGAGGACCGGCAACAGCGCTAACATCGTGGTGGCCGAGGTCATCAGGCAGGGCCGGATCCGTTTTAATGCAGCCTGCATCACTAAAGCCCGCACCTCACTACGACTTTGCGGTTTAGCCGCACTAAACTGCTGCTTCAGGTAAGTGGCCATCACCACCCCATCGTCGACCGCGATGCCAAACAGTGCCAGAAAGCCAACCCAGACCGCAATACTCAGGTGATAGCTTTGCAGCTGAAACAAGGTCCGCAGATTGGTATCGAACCAGTCGATGTTTAAGAACCAGGGCTGAGCAAACAAATCCAGCATAATAAAACCGCCAGACCAGGCCACCGCAATGCTGCTGAAAATCATCAGCGCGGTGCTGACCCGCTTAAATTGCAGATACAGCAGCATAAAAATCAGCACCAGCGATAGAGGGATCACCCATTGCAAGGTTTGGCTGGCGCGCTGCTGATGCTCGAAGCTACCGGCAAAGCTGTAACTTGCACCGACCGGCAGCTGCCAGTTGCCGCTGGCTATGGCTGCATCCAGATAGGCAGCGACTTCATCCACCACATCGACTTCGGCCCAGCCGCTTAAGCTGCCAAAGGTGACATAAGCGGTTAAAAAGGTATTTTCAGAGCGGATCATCTGCGGGCCGCGCTGGTAGCGAATGTCCGCCAGCTGGGTTAACGGCACCGGATAACCGGATGCGGTATCAATCAGCACCTCGGCCAGGTGCTCCAGACTGTCGCGACGCTCTCGCTGGTAGCGCACCGTGATGCCATAGCGTTCACGCCCTTCCACGGTACGGCCAACCTCCATGCCGCCTATGGCCGTCGCAATAGCCTGCTGCACCTGCTGCATACTGACACCATAGCGGGCTATGGTAGCGCGATCTGGGTGGATCTCCAGATAAGGCTGACCCACAATGCGCTCGGCACTGACCGAAGCGGCTTGTACGCCGGGGGCCTGACGCAGCAATTGCTCCAGCTCAAGCGCCAATTGATCCAGTGTTGCCAGATCCGGCGCCGATAATTTCACCCCCATCGCCGCCCGCATGCCGGTTTGCAGCATCAGCAAGCGGGTTTCAATCGGCTGTAACTTGGGTGCTGAGGTCACGCCCGGCAGCTGGGCGGCTCGCACGATGTCCTGCCAGATGTCATCCGGCGACTTTATATGCTCCCGCCATTGCCGGTAAGGCCGGCCACGCGGATCTTCAATCAGCTCGCCTTGCTTATCGCGCACGAAGTCGCCGGCCCGGTTGTCATAGCGAAAAGCCAACCGCCTACCCGCAGCATCGGTTTTAAACTCGCTGTGGTATTGGATCACCGTTTCAATCATGCCAAGAGGGGCCGGATCCAGGGCGGTTTCGGCCCGGCCGATTTTGCCGACCACCGAGCGCACTTCCGGAATGGCTGCAATGGCTGCATCTTGCTGCTGCAACACCGCGAGCGCTTCGCCGATGGAGGCATGCGGCATCAAGCTTGGCATCAGCAAAAAAGCCCCTTCATCCAGCGCCGGCATAAATTCGCGGCCAAGGCCGGGGTATCGATGAGTTAGCTCTACCCAACGATCACTGTGCTGCCAGTGCCCTGGCAACCAGCCCAGCGTCTGCTGCGCGCCCAGCCAGACCATCAGGCCAAAGCCTACTACCAGCACAGGCAAGGCTAAGAACAGCCATTTCAGCCGCAAAAAGGTGGCCAAAAGCCAGGGGTAGCACCATAAAAACAGCATAAAAAAGCCCAGTACTCCTGCCAGCAGCAGGGTGACAAAGCCCCAGTTGGCCAGGCTACCGGCCAAAGGCCCGAGTGGCAGCCAGACCTGACTGAGCAAAGTGACCGCCGCCAGCAGCACCAGGATAACCAGCAGACCATGGCCAAGCCGCCATACCAGAGCTGCCGGTAGCGAATAGCGCTGGCCAAAAGTGCGCAGCCTTCGCTCGATGCGTTGACAAAGCGGGAACGGCTGCAACTTTTTCCAGATACTTGCCCGATAACCGGACCAGAGCAACACCGCAGCATAAAACAGACTGGCCAACCAAAGCAGCAACGAGCCAAACCAGATGGCCAGCAGCACAAATGCCGCCAACAGCCACCAGCGCGCACTGCTAATCAGATGCTGCTGCCAGGTTTGCCAGGCATCGGCTTTGCGCCAGCGAAACAACAAGGCCAGCAACACCGGCAGCACTGTTAATGCAAGCAACGTCGCCGATAACAGCACAAAGGTTTTGGTGTAAGCCAAAGGCCCGAACAACTTGCCCTCGGCACCGGTCATGGTAAAGACCGGTAAAAAGCTAATCACCGTGGTGCTGATGGCCGTTAAAATGGCCGGACCAACTTCGTGCCCAGCCCGCCTGACCGCAGCGATGGCGGTTAAATCCGGTTGTTGCTGGCGCTGCCGCAGCAGGTTTTCACTGACAATAACGCCCATATCGACAATGGTACCAATGGCAATGGCAATACCCGCCAGCGCGACGATGTTGGCATCGACCGCCAGCCACTTCATGGCAATAAAGCTCAGCAGCACCGCCATCGGCAACATCAGGCTCACCGCCAACGCCGCCCGAAAGTGCAGCAGCAAGGCCAGCACCACCACCACCGTCACCAGCAATTGCTGGCTGAGCGCATCCTGCAAGGTGCCCAAGGTTTCATCAATCAGTTCACTGCGATCGTAAAAAGGCACCACCGTCAGTTGGCTTAAGGTCAACCAGCTGGGCCAGCTATCGGCTGGCTGGGCCCGTAAAAAACCCAGCCAGTCGGCTTGCACGGCAGGATCCCGTCCCTGCCAGGCAGGCAATTGCCAATCGCGGGCAAAGGCATCGACTTCAGCCGCAGTCACCTGCTGCCAGTCAATCACCGCCTTGGCCGGTAAGCCGCGTTGCACCTCGTCAAGACGACGCTTGACATTGGTTATCGCCTGACGCGGGTTGTAGCCCTCACGTACCGTGACCACACCACCGACGGCCTCGGCGCCATTGACATCCAGCGCCCCGCGCCGCTCCGCCGGGCCAAATTGCACCCGGGCCACATCGGCAACCCGGATCGGGGTGTTGTCCGGTGCCAACCGCACCACGGCCTGCTCGATATCGCTTAGCTGTTTGACAAAACCAACGCCCCGGATCAGATACTCGACCCCATTCAGCTCCCGGCTGCCGGCACTGACATCCAGATTGGCTGCCATCACCGCCGAGGTCACTTGCGACAGCGTCACCCGATGCATGCGCAGCAGATCGGGGTCCACCTCCACCTGATATTCCCGCTGATAGCCGCCGATCGAAGCCACTTCGCTGATGCCATCGGCAGCCAGCAGGCCGGTTCTGAGGTACCAATCCTGCACGCTGCGCAGTTCATCCAGATCCCAGCCTCCGGTGGTGTTGCCCGCCGGATCCCGCCCTTCTAAGGTGTAGAGAAACACCTGCCCCAGTGCGGTTGCATCCGGCCCCAGCGTCGGCTGCACCCCATCCGGCAAGGCATCGGGTGGCAGACTGGCCAGCTTTTCCAGCAAACGGGTACGCGACCAGTAAAACTCCACGCTGTCGTCAAAAATCACTGCGATGCTGGAAAAACCAAACATCGACAAGGAGCGCACATCCTTCACGCCGGGAACACCCATCAGCGCCACGCTTAGTGGGTAACTGATTTGATCTTCCACATCCTGCGGCGAGCGGCCTGGCCAATCGGTAAAGACAATTTGTTGGTTCTCGCCTAAGTTTGGAATGGCATCCACCGCGACCGGCTCCAGGGGCATGCCGGTTTTCCAGCCAAACGGAGCGAAGGCAACACCAGCCACCAGCAAGAGACCAGCCATCAGCAGCACCAGCAACTTTTGCTGCAGACAGCTTTGCATCAGGCGATCAAACCAAGGGGAGCGGCCAACTGAGTTCGTATCAGTGTGCATGCTGTTTCTCCCCGGCAAACTGCTGCTGGATATCACCACAGCGCAGCATCATGGCGCCATAGTAAGGATTAAGGACACTGTCCTGAGACTGCAACCAGGCCGCGCCCCGGCCGCCTCGGGCCATCGGGCAATAAGCCCGGTACCAGCCGCCGGCCAGCACGCCTTGCTCGGCCAGTGTTAGTATCGCCTGTACCTGAGGGTAGTACAGCTCGCGCGCCTGCTCTAAAGAGCCAACATGATGGCTATGACCTTTGCCCTGCTGCATCGCCTGAATCTCAGCTTCTAGTTCCTCTGGCCAATCAATGGCAGCGACAGCCCGGTGAAAATCAGCAGCGCCTTGCTGCCAGCCGGCTAAATCATCCTTGGTCAGTGCCTGGTACAGGCTTTGATACGCCTGCAGCACGGCTTCTTGCTGTGCATCTGTCAGCGAAAATGCAAGATGCTGGCTGGTATCCGACGATGGCTCATTAGATGGGGCGGCCTCACGGCTTGGGAACTGCGTTTCAACATCGCCACAACGCAGCATCATGGCACCATAGTAGGGGTTGAGCACGCTATCCTGAGGCTGCAACCAGGCTGCGCCCCGGCCGCCTCGCGCCATCGGGCAATGGGCCCGGTACCAGCCGCCGGCCAGCACCCCCTGTTCGGCCAGTGTCAACAGCGCCTGCACTTGCGGGTAGTACAGCTCGCGCGCCTGCTCTAAGGAGCCAACATGATGGCTATGGCCTTTGCCCTGCTGCATCGCCTGCACCTCAGCTTCCAGTTCCTTAGGCCAGTCAATGGCGGCAATGGCCTGGTGAAAATCGGCAGCACCCTGCTGCCAGCCGGCTAAATCATCGTCGGTCAGTGCCTGGTACAGCTGGCGGTAACTCTGCAGCAGCGCCTGTTCATCGTCAGCTTTTAGCTGAAAATCAGTGACCAGCTGGCGGCTACGGGAGCTGGCGGTTGAATCTTCGGTGCGCGGCTCCTCAGCATGAGTGCCATGGTGATGAGCGTGGGGATCGCCACCCTCACCCGCTGCCGCCATCATGCTGGACAAGCCGCGGATTTGCAGTTCACTATCAAGCCGCATCGCGCCTTTGCTGACCACCAGCGCCTGCTCATCCAAACCGGACAGCACTTCGTAATAGTTGCCAAAGCGCCGGCCTAAACGAACCTCACGACCGGCGTAAGTCGGGCGTTCATCGTCCAGCTTCACATAGACCAGGGCCCGCTCGCCGGTCAGTAAAGCGGCCGACACTGGGATTAACAGAACATCATCCTGCGTGCTTTTTAGCTGGGCCCGGGCCAGCATGCCCGGTTTTAAGCGACCATCAGGATTCTGCAGCAAGGCCCGCACCCGAACCGTACGCCGGCTGGCGTCCACCACCGGCTCCAGCAGCAGCACTTCTGTTTCGAGCGTCTCATCTGGCAGGGCCAGCAGTTCGACCTCAATACGCTGGCCAGGCTGTATCAACGGCAATTGATGTTCAAAAGCCTCCAGTTCCAGCCAGAGCGTTTCCAGATTAAGGACGGTAAACAGCGGCTGGCCGGTGCTGACATAGGCCCCGGCATTGACCATTTTTTCCATCACCCGGCCTGAAACCGGCGCACTAATAGTCACCGTATCCTGCAGGGTTTCACTTTGCAGAATGGCTTCGATTTGCTCGCCAGGCACGCCCAGTAAGCGCAAGCGCCGGCGGGCGGCGTCCAGTGTGGAACTGGCCGGCAGACTACCCGCACGAGCACTGCCCTGAACCGCCGCAAGCTGCTTAGCCTGCACCAGCTCTTGCTGGATCACGATCAAATCCGGGTTAAAAATTTCTACCATCGGCTGGCCGGCCTGCACATCCACCGCTGTGGTGTCCAGGTACAGCTGCTCAATCCGGCCGGAAGCCCAGGCGCTAATGGTTTTTAGCTGGCTCTGATCGGCTGCCAACTGCCCCACCAGCGATAAGCTGGCGGTGGCCTGCTGCCGCCGAACCGGGGTTAGCTCCGGTTGCAGCAATGCATTGGCTCTGGGGCTTAACCGGATCACGGCGTCATCCCCTTCTGGCAGGGGATCATCGTCCTGCTCGACCGGGATCAGTGCCATGCCACAAATCGGGCAGCGATCATTCGGATTTTCGGAACGTACATGCGGATGCATGGAGCAGGTGTAAATAGTGGTTGCCTGGTTACGCATCGATGAAAGTACATCATCCTGCTTGGCCGCCGATTGCGCCGGGGCATGATCAGCGTGGCTGCCATGCTGATGCGGTGTTGCAAAAACACCATAAGAAACAATCAACAACCAGATAAAAAGCGCAGAGCGCTGCTTTGTGAAAGTGAACATAGAAAAAGTCCTGCCAGATTAAACGCCAAAGCAACCACATGCCACAGCATGTAGCCAAGGTTCAGATAATCAGCAGCACTCAGATCAACAGTAAGGATTTTTCCAGATAAAGCGGGGTCGTTCGGGGGTAAGGCGGGCCTTGCGCCAGATACAGGCTGTGTTGCTCAGCAGGCAGTTCAGCCAGCACCGGCTCAACCACAGCCTGCAACCATAGCACCACAGCAGGCAGCTCAGGTGTAGCCGTTTGCACCGCATCCAGCGCACAGCCAGAACAGAGATCATGCTCTGGCAAGAGTTCATGCACCTGGGCTTCAGCAACAGTTCTATCAACAACAGTGCCATGGCAAGAAGGCACTTCTGCTTGCAACTCTGCGCCATGGCTGGCTGCAAACAACTGGCCACAAAACAGCAAACACCAGGACAAAGCAAGGCTGACCATCATCGGGATGGCCCAGATTTTTTGCCGTTGTACCAGGGTGCTAAGCATGTGCAGTCACCAAAGTTAAGATGCAGCGAAGATACACCGGTTATTCATATTTGTCAAAAACATCTGAGGGATCCCCACGAATTTAAAGCCCATAGTATCAGCTCTTTTCCAATTTGAGCACAGCCCAATCCAGCTCGGCA
>ERZ869909.1219-NODE-1219-length-21650-cov-4.224725_pt1 | contig 21650 bp, 17 predicted proteins | sample MGYA00520892_ERZ869909 | MGnify/ENA primary metagenome ERZ869909 (study PRJEB32215, sample SAMEA104723947) | bioreactor metagenome | biome: bioreactor; feature: anaerobic bioreactor; material: water | place: China | collected 2015-03-12 ... | reverse complement strand
CGCGATCGCTCAGGAGTGGAGACAACTCCTCGGTGACGGTGATCACATCTTGCCATACAGCCGCAGCGAGTATGTTGTTGCCGTCTCGGGCAATGTACGCCTGGACAAGATTCGGCGCCAGGTAGTACCACGACAACGAACCGCGAGATGATGTATCGCTCCACAAGGGCTCGTAGACCGAAATCGCTTCCGGTGCATCGGGAGGTATACCCTTCATGATGAGTAGATTGTGAGCATCGCTGATGCGATTCCGCGCCGATGCGGATCGTCGCGATTCAGAGGAAACAACCTGCTCCAGAACATCAATGGCGTCATCAATCTGCCCATCTGCATGCATGAGTCGAGCAAGTCGAACCCGCTGATCGTTCATCCATTGCGGGTTCTGGGTCAGTTCGGCCATCGCGCCAGAGTGGTCAGCGGCGAAATCCAGAAATGCAGCATGTGACTCTATGGCTTGGGATGTTCTCCCAAGCTCGACGAGTGTGCTGGTGCGACGCTGTAAAAGACTTTGCTCCAGAAAGAATGGAGCGCGTTCATGCCGGACCTCCGCGTACTCATCGAGGTCTCGCGTTGCCCGATCCAGAATCTCCAGCCGAGACTCCGCATCCGATTCAAGATCAACAAGATGACTGACTGCCTGGATCTTCATGATTGAGGGGGTAGGTGTGCTCGCCAACGCATCGATAAACAAGAGCGCCTGATCAGCAAGTCCGCGCCGCTCAATCGAGGCAAGAAGTGCATAGCACAATTGATCATGGCGCGAAATCGCGTCCGGTCCGGCCGTCGCAAACGCATCAGCGATCGCCAGAAGTTTTCGGTTTTGTTCTTGCGCATCGCGCTCGCCGGAGAAGAACTGAGAAAAGACCGTGCGCAATACATGGGACTCTAGCTGCATCAGATGGGATAGCGCATGGTCGAAATCCATGCTCGGCTGCTGGTTTGTCGGAAGCAAACTCTCGCTTGTCCTTGGTTGCGGCGATGTTTCATGCTCTTGATCTGACCCGCAGGAAACGACTGTAAGTCCAACAATCAAGATCGCAGGTCGAAAGCATCTGAAAATCAAGAATGCATGCGATCTTCCCATGTTGATTCTGGATTTGTGCATCTCGATACGCCCTATGGAAAAATTACGGTGAAACGCCTGGCCCAGTCTGCATATCGGATGGACTGCAAAGCTTTCTGCACGGATGGTCCTCTTGTGGATACATCAAATCAAGCGGAGTCTGCTGCGGCACAGTCTCGGCGTCAGGATTTGCCTGCATTGGTCCACCGCCATGGCCGCCGTCCTGTTGAATCGGTTGCGAAGCGCCTGGGCACGGGCAGTCGTACTCCAGCGGGCATGGGCAAAAACGCCAGGTTCGTTGATGCCAACCGTGCGCAATTGTCACAGGAAATGATGCGGCCCAGTCGCAACGCACGGTTGACTGCTCGCCCGTACTCGTATCTCGGCAGGTGATGAGTGTGCCGATCGTTGATTCCACATCCGCGATCAGGGCTTCGGTAGCGAGCTCGTAAACGCTTCGTGTACACGATAAAATTTTGTGAGATGTAAGATCAATTATGTGCCGCTCTTTCCATTCGTCGGCCTGTTTTTCGTGCGCCTGCAAATTCGCCTTCGCGGTCATCGTTACATCGGCGATGATGGCAGCGCGTGCCGTTGTGGAAATTCCGCCTTCAATTCCCGTCGATATCCCGCTGTTGTACCTGTGCATCCTGTGTCTTTCGACTTGGGTAGGATTCTGCTTGTCTTGGCAGGCATAGTTTTCGTAGCTTTCATTGAAAATAACATCTTTCCGTCTCGAAACTATTTGCGGCACTCCGGCATCGACCAGTACATTGTGCTGCACATGCACGACCTCCCACCCGTCAAAGCAGTGGCCGCCGGGGCAATCAAGCGGAATCTCGGGAGAGCTCGCGCAGCGGTAGATGTCATCGCCGAACGGATCGTTGAGAGGATCCTGCCACCAGACGCACGCGGGGGATGCCGAAAGCACTCGACCTCCATTCCCCATCAAGAGCAGGGCAATTATAGTCGATGCTCCGAGAAGCACTGTGCTTGCATTCGAGAGCCAGTTCTTCTTCGTAATCGGCTTCATCTTACTCGCCATGGTTACTCCGCTTCTGTTGCTTGTCCCTCGGCTTCGCAGTGTCTATTCACTACAAATACAATGACAAAGATACTTTTTTTTGTGTGATTGTCAAGCTATCGTGATTGGTGCCTGGCATGTTTCTGCCGTAACAAAGGATCCGGAATCAGTTAGCATGTTCGGAGCATGTTCTACTCTTGTTTGCATGCCGCGGCGGGCGTACCGTTCATTGTGCTAACAAATAATCTGTCGCACTCGATCTGATGCCGGTCGCTCCCTCCCCTTTCCCTGCCCCACCGAATCCGCCAGCCCCAGATCCGGGACATTCCCGAACGCGATCCCGCCCGTCGCCTCCTCCCGCACATCCATCATCGACGCCACAAAGACCGTGTGCGCCCCGTGGCGTTGATTCAGCGCATCCACCGCCTTCGACAGCGCATCGCGCCGATTCTCCTCCACGAACAGCGACAGCGATCCCTGCCCCGACGCCACCAGCTCCGACAGCACCACGCCCACCTTCATCGGCGTCCATCGCGCCTGCGGCGGCCGGGGGCGCGGGCGATCCCGCCAGATGCGCTCCATTGCACCGATCATCTCCAGCGTGTCCGCGCACCCATCACCGAGCAGCACGCCCGCCTTCCACTTCTCCCCCTCCTCCGACCGCACGCTCACCATCAGCGCCCGCGCCCGATACCCCGATGCCCGCATCCGCGCACCGGCCTTGCACAGCAAGCGCACCGCCATCGCCCACGATCCCTCCTCCGTCCGGAACTTGGGCGGCAGCACATGCTCGTGCCCCATGCTCCGCGTCCGCACCGGGCGGGCGGCCAGTTCATCGCCGTGCAGGCCGTGCCACCACCACTCGCCGACCACGCTCCCCCAGATCTCGCGGAGGCGCTTCTTCGGCTGTGCGTACAGCTCCAGCGCGGTCCGGATCCCCGCCGCCTCCAGACGCTTGTGCATCTGCGCGCCGATGCCGGGGAAGTCGCGCAGCCCCAGCCCCGCGATCGCCCGCGGCAGGTCCTCCCGATCGATCACCACCAGCCCGTCGGGCTTCTCCATATCCGTCGCCGTCTTCGCCAGCAGAACATTCGGCGCGATCCACACCGAGCACCGTAGCCACTCGCCCGCCTGCTCCTGGATCGCGGCCTTGATCCGCACCGCCAGCGCGACCGCGTTCTCGCGCTGCCGCTCCGACCCGAGCAGCCGACACGCCATCTCATCGATCGAGTACACGCCCGACACCGGCACGCAGGATTCGACGGCCTTGACGATCGCGTGGTGCATCTCGACATACAGCCGGTGGCGGGCCCTGATGAAGACGATCTCCGGGCACAGGCGTCGTGCCTCGCGGACCAGCGTCCCGGTCTTCACGCCGTACCGCTTGGCCTCGATGCTCGCGGCGATGCAGCAGGTCGACTCCGCCTCGACGGGGACCACACCGATGGGTCTCCCCCTCAATCGGGGGTTGAGCTGCTGCTCCGCGGTCGCGAAGTACGAATTCAGATCCACAAACAGTGTCGTCAGTGCCATGAGCCCTCTCGAATCCGAGCGACTCAAGGCGCGGCACGAAGCCCTGTCAAACACCGTACAAAGATTCCTTGGTTCCCTGTTTCTGCTACCGTTCCGCCCATGTCCCCCGAATCACGCCCCGGCACCGAACTCGCCCCCGATCGTCCCATCCCGAGCGCCACCGAAGTCCGCCTCCGCGTCCGCTACAACGAGTGCGATCCCATGGGCCTCGCCCACCACGCCTCCTACCCGCCCTGGCTCGAAATCGCCCGCACCGAGCTTCTCCGCTCCTGCGGCATCTCCTACGCACACCTCGAACAAGCAGGCGTCTTCCTCGTCATCACGCGCCTCGCCATCAACTACAAGGCACCCGCCCGCTACGACAACGAGATCGTCATCGGCGTCAGCGTCACCGGCGGCGGACGCGCACGCATCGACCACGCCTACGAAGTCTGGCTCGATGCCAACGACGGACGCGGCAAGTCCCTCCTCCTCGCAACCGCCGAGTCAACACTCGCATGCGTCGGCGCGGACAAACGCCCACGCCCCCTCCCGCAATGGCTCACCCCCCAGGCCCATACCGGATGATAGCGTATCTTCCCGATTTACACCCATATTCGGAGATTAAGCTATGCACTATCGCTTGCGGCAAACATTGCTGCGGCTACTTCAGCGAATGCAGGATCCGAGAGGAGTTCATCACGGGATTGTTCAATGTCGTCGTCATCACAGCCATAGAGCAAGTACAGCGCATTGATCCTGCGATCCATAGGCTGCTTCGAGTCAGATATAACTCGAAGCAGAACGGACTCTGCCTGAGACCAACAGCATCCCATCACATCAAAGAGTCTTTCGCCAAGGCCATGGGGGCCATGAAACCCTTCGTCATCACATAATTCCAGGCATCTGTGAATCTCACTCTCGCTCAGCGTGCTGCACATTTCAGATGCAAACCCGGCCTGATCGTGTTCCTGAAGATTATTTGGATTGCACGACCACCGAATCCGGCCTACGCCGTATCCGAGAATATAGAGCGCATCTTTGGCGAGGGAGATGTTATCGTCAAGCAATAGCCGTTTTGCCATGAGGCATGTGACCCGGAGGTCGCGAGAATTTGGGTGGTTTGCAAGGATGCGAAACCCGTCCTGACGATCCTGCGGGGTATTGCTCAGGCACTTATCAGCGGCTCTGATCAAGATTCGTTCGTCTGAGCGTGCGGCGGCCAATCCCGAAAGCTTGCGCATGGACTGTTCGTCGAGCACGGAGGAGTGTCTGATGCGAATACGATTCTGTAGTGGACGATTGTGATATTCTTCGGCCGCAACATAATCTCTGACTGATGTCCAGCACATCAGGTCTTTGCTGGGGGAGTAGCAAACCAAAATCACGGGAAGCATATAGCTCAGCCAGTACTGCAGCCGTGCATCACTAACGGCGATCTCGAAGCATGCTTCATTTGTCCTGAGATACGAATCGCCTGATTTGACCTGTGCCGCTACCAGATGCCCGGTCGCTGATTCTTCGGCTACAAATTCAATGAAGCCATCTACCCCTACATCATCTTCACCGTGGACGGGCCTGTAGATAGACCCATGGTTGTTAACGATTTCCTGAAGCTTCAGAACCCCCTGCTTGGCAACGGTTGCTCGTTTCGTGTGTCGCATCGCGTGGCCATCTCCTATTCATTTTCAAGGGGATGTCATTCCATCGCGTCGTACACAAACCCGCTCCGCCCCGGCGCAAAGCCGTGCTCGTCGAAGATCAGCATCTCGTTCACATCATCCGGCTTCAGCCACGGCTCGGGCAGGTAGTACCGCGTCTGCGGCGGCACGCTCTTCCCCTCGTGCGTCGCGACAAAGTACCGGCCGACATCGCGCCCGTTCAGGAACAGGTGCCCCTTGCTCAGCCCGTTCGCATCGAAGAACAGCGGCTCGTTCGTATTCGGCACGGTGAACTCGGCACGCCACCACGCCGGCCCGCCGCGCCACGCCTCGCCCGTCTTCCCCGACATCGTCGTCTTCGTTACCGACTCGAACGCCTCGGGCTTCGGCGTCTCCCACTTCGCGAACGACCATTCCGCCTTCTCGGTCAGGCAACTCTTGCCCTCGTAGATCGTCACCGCCTTCTTCAGCAGCGCGGCCGAATCCTCCATCGATCCCACCACAGCAAGACCGACCGTGTTGTTCCCGCGCGTCAGCCGCTCGGAATCCACGACGAAGCGACCCGGCTGCCCCGGATTGATCAGGCCGATCGGCGCATCATTCAGCACCACCACCACGATCCCCGCGACCGCGCTGTCCACATCCACCGCGATCAACAGCGGGCTCTTCTTCCGGTGCTGCACCGTCCACTCCACCCGCGCCGCTTCGGTCAACTCGCCGTGACGCAGCCCGAAGACCGGCTTCCGCAGCGTGATCGGGTTGATCAGAGTGCCGTTCGACATCTTCGCCGCGCCCATCTTCAGAGCGCTCGGCTCCCACACATGCCCGAAGAGCCCCTTCATCTCGCCGAGATGGTTCCCTTCGCAGAATCGACCGAGATTGTCGATCAGAATCGACAGCGTGTTCTCGCCCTTCTTGAGGGAGAGCGTCGCAAAGTCCGGCGTCGCACCCGGACCGCGTCCCACCACATCCACAAACTTCCCGTCGTGGTACACATGCAGCCGATCGCCGGACTCGAAGAACGCCGCCTTGCAGCGCTTCGCTCCCGTCGTCTTCATCGACAGCCGCAGCCACCCGTAGCCCGATGGCGTGCCCAGTCGCTCCATGGACTGCGGCTCCGCGATCCGCGCGAACCGTTCGCTCGTGCCCTCGATGTGTGCACGCGGCACGAACACGCCCCACGACTTCACCGCCGCCTTCGCCCCCGCGGTCAGGACCTCCGTCCCGGTCGATGCCGCCGATTCACCATCGCTATCCACGCGCGTGTAGTGACGGTACTCGGGGTGCACCAGCGGATTCCCGTCCGCATCGAACCCAGACACGCCGACATACACCGCCTGCCCGTGAACATACGAAGCGTCGATCTGCTCCGTCGAGCACACCACCAGCACGATCCCCTCGTGCTCCACGATGTTCGGCTTCTGACCCTTCGGTACCGACACGGTTAGCGGCGAGCCGTTGATGCTCACCGCGCCCGTCGTCCCCGCCGGACCGAACAGCGTCAGCGTCCGCCCGAGCAGCGTGAACGCCGAGAGGTTCGTCCAGTCCAGCGTCGAACGCCCGCGCAGGTGCGTGTTGATCAGAAACCAGCCGACCGCCTGATCACCGAGATCGATCGGCAGCGACGAACCGTCGGACAGCAGCAGCGTCGTGTGATGCCCGCCCTTACCGCCCGCCTCCGAGTCCGCGAACACGAACGCGATCGAGCCCTGAGCCCCCCGCGCGTGGCACACGGTCATGTTCGCGCTGCCCGCCGCCCGCTTCGTCTCGCGTGCTCCGGTCGAACCGTCCACAACGCCCGCGCTCGTGGCGTCGGGCGCGATCGTTACCGGATGCGCATCCGGATCCAATCCGCCGAGCAGACGCTCGAACGATGATGCGAAGGTGCATACGCGCTTCACCGCGTTGTACATCGCCCCGCGAACGCCACCCTCCGACAACGGACCACTCGCGTCCGCGTTCGTCGTCGAGAACGCATCCGGACCGAGATCCAGCCGGCCCGCAAGCCCGCCGAACGCCGTGCCCCCAGCGAACGGAGATAGATTGAACTGCCCGCCCCCCGCCAGAACCTCGACCATGTTCCGCATCACCATCGACGCCGTCCACGCCGAACGACGCTCCTGTCCCCAGACATCCGTCGCACCCGCCGGGAGCCCCATCACGATTCGCGGCACGCCCGGACGAACCACACGCAACTGACGCACCGTCGCCAGCAACCCCGCACCCCCACTCCATCCGTCGATGTGGCCCTCGACCTGATGAAACAGATTGTCACGGTTCACGATCGGCACCACGATCCCGTTCTCGCGCAGATACCGAGTCAGCTCCCCCAGATACGCCCCGGCGTCGTCGTCATCGCCGCAGAACCATTCGTGCTCGCACTGCACCATCACGATCGGCCCGTCCCCCGTGCCCGAGCGACGCACCGTCACCTGAAGATTCGCGATCTGGTCGCACAGCGCGCTCAGATACCGGGAGCACGCGCCCAGAAACTCCCCGCTGCCGGTCCGAACCTTCCAGTCCACCGAAGGCACCAGCCACGCCGGGAGCCCGCCGAGGTCGTACCCCTCGCCGATGTACGGCCCGACGCGCACGATGCACCGCATCCCCGCCTCGCCGACGAGCCGCACGAACGCCGCTAGGTCCCGCTCGCCCTCGAAGTTGAATTGCCCCGGTCGAATCTCATGCACCGACCACGCCACCGGCGCTTCGATGCAATTCAGCCCCGCCTGCTTCGCCGCCAGAATCCGAGAACGCCACAGCGCCGAAGGGATCCTCGCGTAGTGGATCGTCCCGGAGACGATCCAGACACGCTTTCCATCGAGACTCAGACTCTGCCCATCCGCGGTCAGGGTCGCCATAGTTGCTGTGCTCCGTGCTCGTGTGCTCGCGAGATTCAGGGCGTCCGGACAACATACGACGCCCGCGATCGGGGACCCCCTCGCCCCAATCACAAACCCCAACACTAGGAGCCCCCGAATAGAGTCGCAACATTGACCGCCACGCACCTCCCCTCGATCCGTACACTCCGAGTCATGCCCGCCCCCCAACGCACCCTCCCAGCCCGTTGCCTGATCCCCCTTCTCCTGCTCGGCTCGCTCCTCGGTGCGGCCTGCTCCTCGATGGACGCCATCGATCGTCGCGTCGAGAGAGTCATCGGAGAGCGTTCCGGAGCCCTCCAGGCCCCACCCGCCGCCATGCGCCGAAGCGAGTCCACAGACCTCCCCTCCCGATCCCTCTACGACAAGCACCCGGGCACCCGGAACCCCACCGCAGGCGAAATCGCGTTCGAAGAGGCCGATCCCAACCGCCCCATCATCGACCGCCTCGACGGCTACTACCGCTCACAGGTCGAGCCCATCGGCTACGACGACCCCGATGCCGAGCCGCCCGTCGGCCCCGCGCTCAAGCCCCTCGAGCTCGACCTCGAAGGCGCCTTCCGTCTCGCCCAGCGCTTCGGACGCGAGTACCGCACCGCCGAGGAAGACTACATCTTCGCCGTCATTCGACTCCTCATCGAGCGCCACCGCTGGGGGCCCCGCTTCTTCAACGACACCACTGCCTTCGTCGACTTCACCTCCAACGATGGCGACTACTCCTCCGCACTCCGCGTCATCAACGAACTCCGCGCCACCCAGCGCCTGCCCTACGGCGGTGAATTCGAAGCCCGGCTCGTCACCAACCTCTCACACCAGCTCATGGAGGTCGTCGGCGACCGCAACGAACGCGCCACCAGTCTCATCCTCAGCGCCGGAATCCCGCTCCTCCGCAACGCAGGGCTCATCGCTCAGGAAGACCTCATCCAGGCGGAGCGCGACACCGTCTACGCCGCCCGCCAGTTTGAGCGATTCCGGCGCGAATACCTCGTTTCCATCGCCCAGGACTACTTCAACCTCGTCGCAGCACTCGCCACCATCGCAAACCAGGAAAGCTCCCTCCTCTCCCGAGAAAGACTCCTCGCCCAACGCCAGGCCGAGGTCCAGGCCGGACGCGTCGCCGCGTTCGACGAGCGGAATGTTCGTCAGAATGTCCTGCGAACACGCGTCTCCCTCCTCAACGCCCGCGAGTCGTATCAGCTCGCCCTCGACCGCTTCAAGATCCGGCTCGGCCTCCCCGTCGAGACCGACATCGTCATCCAACCCGTCAATCTCGAACTCCCCGAGCCCGAGGTCAGCGTCAGGACCGCTTCAGCACTCGCGCTCCAGTTCCGCCTTGACTTCCAGAACGCCCTCGACGCACTCGCCGATGCCCGGCGCGCCATCCTCAACGCCAAGAACCAGCTCCTCCCCAACCTCGACCTCGGGCTGCAGGCCGCCTTCAACACCGACGAGGACGACAACTCACGCACCAACCTCCTCCCCAACTTCGACCTCGAAGACACTGACTACACCATGTCAGTCACCTTCGGCCTCCCCCTTGACCGCGAGATCGAGCGCCTCACCCTCCGCCAGACCACCATCCAGCTCCAGCAGGCCATCCGCAACGCCGAGCAGTTCCGCGACTCGATCATCCTCAGCGCCCGCGCATCGGTCCGCGAGATCGACCGCGCACGCTTCGCCCTCACCCTGCAGGAAGAGGCCATCGTCATCAACCTCCTCCGCCTCGAACAGATGGAGATCCAGGCCGACGAGATCGACGCCCTCACCCGACTCGACGCCGAGAACGAGCTCCTCCAATCGCAGATCGACCGCGACCTCGCACAGCGCGACCTCCGCGTCGCCATCCTCAACTACCTCCTCACCACCGGCCAGATGCGCGTCCGCCCCGACGGCACCTTCCAGCCGCTCCAGGGCATGGTCGTCCGAGAACTCGACCCTACCGCGGCCACACCCTAACCCATTGCTATCACAAAACTTATGTTTTTCCTCGCCAATACCCCAGTTCGTCTCCGAAACTGGGCAGTATTCCCCTCGCAAAAACCACAGACATTCGTCGATTCCGGTGGAATCATCCGATGGTGGAATGAATCCGCATTCCCGTGAGTCCGAACCGGTGAATGATCCATTCTTCCGCCGCCCGGTCCCTTTTCGCCCCCGCCACGCAGGGTTCCCCCCCCTCGCGCTGCCACCATCACCCCGTCCCGCTGTACGAGTAAAGAGGTTCCCGTTCGATGACGCCTGAAATCACCATCCCTTCGACCCGCTGTCGCCCCCGGCAGGGTCCGCTCTCCCGCCCCGGGCGTGCTGTCATGCGTCTCGTCATCGCCCTCGTCGTCATCGCGGGCCTCTCCGTCGCCGCCTTGGCCTACTTCAACCGCTCCGACTCCGGCAACGCCGAAGAGTCCGCCCTCTACACCGTCCGCACCATGGACTTCGACATCACCCTGACCGCCACCGGCGAACTCCGCGCCAGCCGCGAAACCGTCCTCCGCTCCCGCCTCGAAACCACCGTCCCCATCGTCGAGATCGTCGAAGAGGGCATCACCGTCGAAGCGGGCGACCTCCTCGTCCGCCTCTCCGACGACGAGATCCGCCAGCGCCTCGAGAACGAGACCCTCACCCTCGAAACCGCCCGCAGCGAACTCGTCTCCGCCGAGAACGCACTCGAGATTCAACGCAGCGACAACGACTCGAACCTCCGCGCCTCCAACCTCCGCCTCCAGCTCGCCGAGATCGGCTTCGAGAAGTGGGAGAAGGGCGAGGATGAAGAGCAACGCAAGCAGCTCGCGCTCAACATCGAGGCCGCCGAACGCGAACTCGAACGACTCGAAGAGAAGTACGAAAACTCCCGGATGCTCCTCGAAGCGAACTTCCTCTCACGCGACCAGTTCAAGCAGGATGAGCTTGCACTCCTCCGCGCCAAGGCCGACCTCGAAAGAGCACGCCTCCGCTCCGATACCTACCACCAATACGAGCGTGAGATGAAGCGCGTCGAGCTCGAATCCGAGATCCGCGAGGCCACCGCCGAGCTCGATCGCGTCAAGCGCCGCAACGAGAGCGAAATCGCCTCACGCCTCGCATCCGTCACCAACGCTCGCCAGCAGGTCGCCATCCGACAGGCACGCGTCGAAAAGCTCGAGGAGCAGATCGCCGCGTCCGTCATCCGCGCTCCGACCGCCGGCCTCGTCGTCTACGCCACCTCCCTCGGGCGCAACTCATGGCGCCGCGAGAACAACCCCCTCGGCGTCGGCACACAGGTCAGCCCCAACGAGGAAATCATCGTCCTCCCCAACAACGAGGAGATGATCGCCGCCGTCAACATCCACGAGTCCCTCGTCGGACAGATCCAGCGCGGCCAGCCCGCACGCGTCCGCATCGACGCTCGACGCGGCAAGACCCTCGAAGGCGTCATCGACGGCGTCGGCGTCCTCGCCCAAACCGGCGGTTGGCGCGACCCCAACCTCCGCCAATACGAAGTTCGTATCCGACTCAACCTCGCCGACATCGACCACGACTTCAAGCCATCGATGCGCAGCGAAGGCGAGATCATCGTCGGACGCGTCACCAACGCACTGGCAGTCCCCGTCGAAGGCATCTTCTTCGAAGACGGCGTCGCCTTCGTCTACACGCCACGCGACGGCCGCTACGCCCCCGTCCCCGTCACCATCGGGCGACGCTCATCCATCTTCGCCGAGATCACACGCGGCCTCTCCGAGGGCGACCGTATCCTCCTCCGCCAGCCACGCACCAACGAACTCTGGATCGACCCCGCAACACAACGCCCCGCCGTCGCCCGCGCTCCGCAACCACCCGCCGACCGCACCCAACCCGGCGACGCCGACGACCAGACCACCTCCACCGAGACTTCCCGCGTGCCCGCCGTCGTCACCGACGCCACCACCGACTGATCTTCCTTCCGCACCGCCGACTACGAGCGTGGAGCGCTCCGGGGTCCGGTGGAGCGACATGGTCTGTCTTTATGCGTGCCACGGACTTTCCGGGGGCTTGCAGTCCGTGTTCGGAACGAGCCGCGAGCGTCAGCGACCGGGCCCGTATCCTCGGATGACCCCGCACCCCAACCGCCTGCAACCGCGCCCGATACGAGCCCGGAACGAAGTGACGGGGCCTGCGGCGGCAACATCTCCGCACCCTTCCCATCTGCAATCGTGCCTCATACTCAAGCGACGCACGGCCAGACGGTTAAGCCCCGAGACAAACCGTGGTAGATCAAATCACACGCAACCCACGAATTGCAGCCGGGGCGGCCTTTCATCGCTATCACACAGAGGGCTATGCAGTTGTCGCAAATCTCTCAAGTTTCAACAGCCAGTCATTGAAGTGGCCACAATGAAGACGAATAGTGTCAAGCCCGATCTTCTTAATTGCAGTCGGTCCATGAATCGTTTTGCGGTAGCCAGGAAAAATCGACACGATCCTTGCGGCGGGATTGTGGCCAGGCCGATCGTTGATTTGTTCAGGAGACTGTACGGAATCCCGGATGCCTTGAAAGGCCTGCTTCCCAGCGGGTTCTGCCAATACTCTCGGAAGTGTATCCGGACAGGAGAAAAGCCACGCTTCAAACTCATGAAGCGACAGGAAAGGAACAAAGTGCTGGTACGAAAAGTGTTCAGAAAGAGCCGTTTCCACATGCTCTACACGCTGGATGGGGTCTGACGATGCGGGCCGAGTGTCCATGCCAGGGAAATCAGGAGGAAGTCTGTAATAATCAAGCACCGTCGTAACCAGCGCATCTCCGCCGGCACCTTGAATCAGCAGCCGCAGATCAGTCGAAAATTTATTAAAGTTAGTTATTCCCCCTTTGAAGTCTGGCCCATCCTTGACGCGCTTTGTTGTCAGGATCGTCACCCGCAAATCGAGATCTCGCTCCCACAATGCGGGGCAAGAATGTCCTTGACGAACCGTTCCTCTGTCTGCCCTTCTACCAGAATCAGACCTCGCTTTGTCATGGACGAGCACCCAAGATATTCTTTTCCCACAACTCGCCGAGAGCATAGCTGTCAAGCCATGCACTCATGTCTTTCTCTTCTAGGTGCCGGAAGACGCTCTGTTGGTCCTCGCGATCAACAGCCCAGATATCCTTAGGGGTGAATTGATTCACGAGCGTGACCGACTGTGTCGCTGCGATGATTTGGGTGCGTGTTGAAGCAGACAAAAGCAAATCCGCCAGCAGCGCGATCGCGGCCGGATGAAGACCAAGCTCAGGTTCATCGAGCAAGACTAGCGACGGCAACTCTGGTTGAAGCAACAGGGTAGCCAGGCAGATAAACCGTAATGTTCCGTCTGACAGGGAGTTTGCATTGAAGTAGGTATCGCTACCTTTTTCTCGCCACTCAAGCCGAATCTTCGCCGCATTCAGCTTCGATGGTGCCAATCTGAACTCGTGAAAAAAGGGCGCGATCTGGCGGACTGTCTCTTGAATGAGATGGAAGTGGTCCGGTTGTTTCTCCTGCATCCAGAACAGGAATGCGGGTAGGTTGTCGGCCTGTGGTCGGAGGTATCGATTGTCTTCCACTTCGGAAAAAGTCTTGACGAGGGCCGTGTCGCTGGTGTCGTGAAAGTGATAAACACGATACCCCTCTAGGTCACTCAGAATCTGGCGAGCACATTTATGGTCGTCTTGCTGAAGCCTGGATTCTCTAGTGCCCGATGTTACGGGATAATTATACGGCCTAGGATAGATGTTCTTCTCGTGATAGTACGCGACCTCTCTGCCGATGATCAGTGAATCGTCATCAGTGCCTGTCAAAAATACGCGATAGCTATTCGATGCGGCCTCTCCCCCGAACTCCAAGAAAAATTCCATCTCCGGTGTCCGTTTGCGGCCAAAGTGCAGGAGCGTATCGGCACCGCCCTTGATCGCGGTGTAGTTCGCAAGGTTCTGGTTGACGATTTCCTTGAGAAAGCGAAACACCTGAATGAGGTTTGACTTGCCTGATCCATTGCCGCCAATGAAGATGTTCAGCGGACGCAACGAGAGATTCTGCTCGCGAATGGATTTGAACCCCTTAATTGTCAGATGATCGAGAATGCGCATCGTCTTCGGTTTGGTCAAGGAGTTGCCAAAGGTGTTCGGCGTTCTGAACGAGTGGGATCAGGAGTCAGTATCGTATCGCATGCACCGGTTCTGCGGAAAGGACTCTTCCGCGGTTCTCTGTCGCCAGTTGTGAACAAATGCCTCCAGCTGTCCGCCGCCCCCTCCCACCCCCTCACGCCGCCTCGGTCCCCACGCCATCCTCCGGCAGCGTCACCAGCAGATCAAACGCTCCCGGCCGCTCCGGATAGAAGTTGTCCGTCGAGACATCCTCGCCGTCGACCTCGACCACCGTAAGCTTCCGATTCAGCCGCAGATCGTGGCGCACCGCGCGTGCGTACTTCTTCCGCTCGCCCAGCATCTGCACCACCGGGCGGCACGGATCGCTCGCGCTCCACTCGACGACCACGCCCACCTCGGCGTTGGACAGCGTGACCATCTTCCCCGGCGCGTACGCGGGCACGACCGCCAGCAACGCGCGGAACACCACCGGGTCCATCCAGTTCACATACGGCTCGCACTGCATCCACCGCAGCGCCCGCACCGTCGGCACGCGCTCGGTCATCGTCAGCGGATGCGTCAACCGATCGAACAGATCGGCCACCATCAGCACACGCGCAAAGACATGGATCTCTTCGCCGCGCTGCGCCTCGTAGCCGCCGCTCACCGCTCGCTTCAGGGGAAAACCGGTCCCGTCCCAGTGCTGGTGGTGATGCAGCACCGCCGCGGCGGCCGCGGGGCCGATCCCGCCGCGCAAACGCTGGTACCCCATCAGCACATGCCGACGCCACGCGGGATCGTCCTCCGGGCACCCCTCCTCGACCCAGCGATCCATCACGCCCGGCTCGAGCGCGAGCATCCCGACATCGTGCAGCAGCGCGGCCATCCCAAGGTCAACAATGTCACGCGCCCGATACCCCGGCAGCCGATGACGCTGAAGGATCAGATAGTTCTCCAGCTTCATCCCCATCAGCAACGCGAGATAACACACATCCGCGCAGTGTCGCATCAGCGGGCGATCGCCCGCGTGCATGTGCTCCACGAGCAACGCGGCCGAAGGATGATCGTAGATCGTGTTCACGAAGTCGCGCACCGTCGCGCGGTACTGCGCATAGTCCAGCGGCGCGCACGCCTTCCGGCTCATCTTGTCCAGAACCTCGCACACCACGCTCGCCACCACACCGCGCTGCATCATCACCCGCGGCGAGATGTACCGGCTGATGAACCCGACCTCCGGGTACTCGATCCACACCGAATCGATCGTCAGTTCGCGCAGCCGGATGATGGTCGGTTCGTCGAGGACATACCCGCCGCGCAGCAACAGCGTCTCCGGATGATGCGGGTGCAACACCGGCACCGCCAGCGTCATCCCCTCCCGTGCCTGTTTGACCGGGACTCTCAGCATCTGCCCTTTCCCTGCCGGCGCGCACAAAGGCCGACACTCCGCTTATCGGCTCGTCCGGGCTGACGCTTCGCGCGAAGTGAAAATTCCCCATTTCAGGGGGGCGATGGTGAGTCAAGATGGGAAGACCTCAACGCCCCTGCACGACCCGAACCGTCAGATCACGCGCGGGCCCTCTGGGTGATGCCGGGGTGTCTTCCGGGGCGTTTTCCGGGTGGGGCGCAAGCATATCCTCCCCCGATATCGGGTGGGTCTCTCCCGATTCCGGGGAGAGCAGCCAGCGTTGGATGCCCACGCCCGACTCGAAGGAGAGCGCCGGGGGGGATGCTTCGAGCGAATAGGCACGAGTGCGCAGGAGGCGGAACTGCACCCGCCCATCCCAGTCCGTCCACCCCTGAGCGACCAGTTTTCCCGCGGCGAACACCTCTCCCAGTGTCTCCCAGTTGACGGGCAGCGGGACATCGCTGCGTCCCAGCGAGATCGCCCGCACATGCGCCCCCGGCACGGGTGTGCCGGTCGCATCCTCGAAAACGAGGGTCACCCGCTCCGTCGGTGCGGCGCAAGCGCAGCACAGCAAGCAGGTTGCGCCCGCGGCGCCGAGGGTCGCCATGCATCGGATCCGCCTGAACATGCCCGCAGGATACCTCCTGAATGCGCTCAGCCGCGCGGGTGGAACTTCCGGACGACCTCGCGCAGTCGCGGCTGGTCGACCCGCGTGTAAATCTGTGTCGTTGTGATGTTTGCGTGCCCGAGCAATTCCTGCACGACGCGCAGATCCGCCCCGCCGGAGAGCAGGTGCGTCGCGAACGAGTGGCGGAGCAGGTGGGGGTACACCCCGGTCAGCCCGGCCGTGCGGGCGTGGCGCTTGACGATCTGCCAGATGGCCACCCGTTCGAGGGGGCGGCCGGTGCGGCTGAGGAAGATGCGGCCCCCGTCCCGCCCGTCCGGCTTGGCCAGCTTGGGGCGGCACTCCTCTAGATAGGTCTTCAGCGCGGTCTCGGCGGGTTTGCCGAAGGGGACGAGGCGCTGCTTGGATCCCTTGCCGGTGACCATGAGGAAGCCGAGCGTGGAGTGGACATTTTCGAGCCGGAGGTCCGCGGCCTCGGAGGCGCGGAGCCCCGAGCCGTAGAGGAATTCGAGCAGGGCGCGGTCGCGGAGCCAGATGGGGAGTGAGCGGGGGTCTTTGGGCGGTTGGGGGGCCTCGATGAGGGCGCGGACCTTGGTCTCGGAGAGAACCTCGGGGATTTTCTGCCACTGAGAGGGGCGTTCGATGAGTTCGGAGAGGGTCTCGTCGCTGTAGCCCTCGGAGGCGAGCCATCGGCAGAAGATGCGCACGGAGGCGACATGGCGCGCGATGGTGGATGCCTGGAGGGAGCGTTTGCGACGGAGGTCCGCGAGGTGTTCGATGAGGAGGCGCGGGGTGAGGGCGTCGGTGGTGGTGATGGATTGGGTGGCGAGGTCGTCGAGGAGGTCGCGGAGGTCGCGGTGGTAGGCGGCGAGGGTGTTGGGGGAGAGGCCGCACTCGATGCGCAGGTAGTTCATGAGCCGGTCGCGAGCATCGGTGAGCGGGAGTGGGGGGCGCATGTGCGTACTGAGCATCGGTCGGTGCGGGGTCGGTGAGATTGTTTTTTGGGATTGGGGATCGGTTGGCACGCGGATTGTGTGTGGTGGGTCGAGGCAGGAGGCCCACCATGCAGGAAGCAGGATGGATCAGCGGGGATCGCTTCGGTGAGATCGGGGGATCGGAGGGTCGTTTTGCGCTCGGCGAGAAGCTTTTGCGTTGGGCGAAGGCCGCCTCTGCGATGCATGTGCTGGAGTCGGCGTATCTGAAGGGATCGCGCGGGTGTTGCGCGGAAACGGGCGAGGGTGTGACGGTTGAGGAGCGTGTTGCGCTTCTGGACGAGTCGGACCGGGCGATTCGTGCGCGTGTGAAGCGGATGATCTTCGGAGCGGAGCGATGAACTACGGGATGTACATCGCGGCATCGGGCGTGAGCACACAGATGGCTCGCACGGATGTGATGGCGAACAACCTGGCGAATATTTCCACGGTGGGGTTCAGGCCGGATTTTCTGGCGGTGCGTGCCCGGGATGTGGCGCGGGTGGAGAAGAACATTCCGTTCGCGGAGTCGGATGCGCTTCTGGAGCGGCTGGGCGCGGGGGTGATGCCCATGCCGACGCTGGTCTCGCAGAGCCAGGGGCCGATCCAGCAGACGGATCGGCCGTTGGACTTCGCGCTGGAGGGGCAGGGATTCTTCCTTGTGAGCGCGGGGGATGGTCCGGACGGGATGCGGCTGACGCGGGACGGCCGGTTCAATCTCAATGCGCAGGGCGAACTGGTGACGGGCGCGGGGCATCGGGTGCTGGATGATGGCGGGGGGACGATCCTGCTGGACAGCGCGCAGCGGTTCGATGTGCGGGGGAACGGCGAGATCGTGCAGGGCGGTGCGGTGGTGGGTCGTCTGGCGTTGCGGACGGTGGCTGATCCGGCGGGGCTCGCGAAGCGGGGCGAGGGTCTGCTCGGTGCGCAGTTCGGTCAGACGCTTCAGTTCCTGCCCGCCTCGGTGCAGGTGCATCAGAACGCGGTGGAAGGTTCCAGTGTGGATGCGATCAGGACCATGATGGGTGTGACGGGTGCGGCTCGCTCGGCGTCGAGCGGACTTCGGATCATCTCGATGATCAATCAGAACCTTGGTCTTGCGGTGGGTCGATTGGGACGGATCACGGGCTGAGGCCCCTTCGGAGGAAGTTTGTCATGGCGATTGTCGCGCTTCATTCGGCTGCCACCGGTCTTTCGGCGTTGAACACGCAGTTGGATGTGCTGGCGAACAACCTGGCGAATGTGAACACGAACGGGTTTCGCGCGAGCCGCGTGAATTTTCAGGATCTGATCTATCAGGAGAAGAAGCTTCCGGGCGTCGAGAACGCGGCGGGGGATCAACGCCCGATCGGTCTGTATGTCGGGCTCGGCGTGCGTGTGGCGGGGACGCAACTGGACTTCCGCGAGGGCGCCCCGATCAACACGGAGCGGGAGCTGGACATCTACATCGAGGGTCCGGGGCTCTTCCGCGTGCAGGTTGAGGATGATCGCGCGGAGGGCGGGATCGCGTACACACGGCTCGGCGCGTTCACGAAGAACGCCGACGGCGAGATCGTGCTGGCGAACGATGTCGGTCGTCGGTTGGAGCCGGTGATCGTGGTGCCGCCGGATGCGACGGCGATCAGCGTTGCGGAGAACGGCGAGATCTTCGTGCAGATCCCCGGCGAGGCGGAGCCGCAGAACATCGGTCAGATCGAGCTTGCGTGGTTCGTGAACCCGGCGGGTCTGCGCCAGATGGGCGAGAACCTGTTCGCGGAGACGGCGGCGAGCGGTCCGCCGCTGGTCGGCGAGCCGGGCGAGGGCGGGCTCGGCGTCACGCGCGGCGGATTGCTGGAGGCATCGAATGTGGATCCGACGAGTGAGTTGGTGAATCTGATCCGTACGCAGCGGGCGTTCGAGATGAACAGCCAGACGATCCGCGCGGCGGATGAGACGCTGCGTGCGGTGTCGCAGCTCCGGAGTTGATGACGGTTTGATGGATTGAGCGAAGCAGGAGGCGTCGCTGTGAAGAGCGTGTGTCAAATTCTGATGGTGCTGTGTGTGCTGCTGGGAGCGGCTGCGCACGCGGCGGCGGACTCGGTTCGGCTGCGGACGAGCATCGCCGCGGACCGCGGCTCGGCGGTGACGCTGGGGATGATCGCAGTGCTGGAGGGGGCGGAGGCGGAGCGATGGGCGGATCTTGTCGTTCTGGAGTCCGCGGAGCCGGTGCGTGCGCGTGACGGCTGGGTGACGATCTCGATGGCGCAGGTTCGCAGCGCGTTGCAGGGTGCGGGCGCTGCGCAGGCGCTGCTGGGGTTTTCGGGCGATTCTTGCATGGTGCGACTGCGTGGTGCGGTGACGCCCGCGCCGGAGGTGAAGCCGGAGCGGGTGGAGCGTCCGGGGCCGCAGATCGTGGATGTTTCGGGCGCCCCGACGGTGCGGACGCGGTTCGCCTCGCTGCTGGCGGAGATCTACGGCGTGAAGCCGCAGGATCTCCGGTTGAGTTTCAACGCGAGCGATGAGTCGCTGCTGTCGATGAGCGAGCACGGTCGCCGGATCGTGGTTCGTCCGACGACGAGCGGTTCGAGCGCGCGGGCGAGTGCGGAGATTCGGGTGCTCGCGGGCGAGCGGACGATCGCATCGGGGACGGTTTCGGCGGGCGTGGAGGTGCGCCGGCGGGTGCTGGTGGCGGGGACGACGATCGAGCGAGATACCTTGGTGCACTCGGGGATGGTGCGTGAGGTTTCGATGTGGGTGACGCCGGGCGGAGGTGAGGCGACCGATCTGAGTGAGGCGGTGGGTCGGAGCGCACGGATGCGGATCCGCGAGGGGGATGTGCTGCGGCTGGGCGATCTCGAATCGCCGATCGTGGTGCGCCGGGGCGATCTGCTCAGCGTGATCGCGTTGAACGGCGGGGTGAGCGTGCAGGTGAAGGCACGGGCGCGGAGCGAGGGGCGCGTCGGGGATCGGATCGAGCTGCGGCTGGACGGCTCGCGTCGTTCGTTCGTGGCGGTGGTGGATGGTCCGGGGCGGGCGGTGATCGTGCTGGATTCGGGCACGGAGGTTGCGGAGGGCGAGTGATGGATTGGCTTCGGAAGGAATCAACGATGCTTGGTCGTGTCTGCGGGATTGCGTGCGTTGTGTTGGCTGGTTCGGTGGCGTTCGGGCAGAGTCTGTTCGAGGAGCCGGCGCCGGAGCCGGGTGTGCGTGGCGAGGGCGGGCCCGTCGCGGCGGGCGGACCGCCTCGGCTGGTGGATGTGAGCTTGATCGCGGTGGAGCCGCCGCAGCCGACGACCTATCAGGAGAATGACCTGATCACGATCATCATCTCCGAGCGTGCGAAGACGAAGCGGGAGCACACCTTCGAGGCGGACAAGAAGTACAGCTTGGGCGGGCGGGTGATCAGCACGATCGACCTGTTGAAGTTGCTCGAAACGCGGTTGCAGGCGGGGCGGGGTCCGGGTGACGACCTGCCGACCTGGGGTCTGGAGGCGTCGAGCAAGAGCGACAACGATGCGAAGTACGAGCGTGACGACACGGTGACGGCACGGGTGACAGCGCGTGTGCTGGAGGTGAAGCCGAACGGAACGCTGCTGCTGGAGGCGCGTTCGACGGTGCAGACGGATCGCGAGATCCAAACGATCACGCTGTCGGGGTCTGTCCGCACCGAGGATGTGACGGTGGCGAATACGGTGCAGTCGAACCAGATGTACGACCTTCGGCTGGCGATCCTGAACACGGGTGATGTGAAGCAGGGCGGCGAGAAGGGCCTGATTCCGCGGGCACTGGACATGTTGTTCAACTTCTAGGTCTGTCGCGGTGGACAGCGGGGGAGGCAAGAAGAGCGACGCCCCGGTTATGGATGACCGGGGCGTTGTTCTGCGCCCCCCCGGAAGAGTGGCCCGGAGGGGATGTGTATTGGCACGGGGATTGCGGTTGCGAGGTTGAGCGCGGAGTGCGCGCGGATGGAGGCAGCGATGGCCCGACGGAGTCGAGTGTGGTTGCTGGGGGTGCTGTGCGGGCTTGTGTGCGCGCTGGCGGGGGCACGGGAGGCGCGGGCGCTGACGGTGCAGGAACTGGCGACGCTGGATGGGACCGCCCCGGATCGGCTGTGGGGGCTGGGGCTTGTGATCGGTTTGCAGGGGACGGGGGATTCGTCGCAGACGCTGCCGATGCTGCGTCAGCTTGCGCGGCTGCTTGAGAACGGTACGAATGTGGTGCCGTCGGTCGAGGAGCTGGTCAAGACGCGGAATGTGGCGATGGTGATGGTGACCTGCTCGCTGCCGCGGGATGGGGCGCGTCGGGGCGAGGTGTACAACCTGCATGTGCAGGCGTTGCACGATGCGAAGAGCATTGTGGGGGGCGAACTCTTTATTACGCCGTTGCAGGGTCCGCTGCCGGGGAGTGGTGTCTATGCGTTCGGGGCGGGGCGTGTCGAACCGGATGGATCATTGAATACGGTGGGGCTGGTGCGTCAGG
>ERZ869909.1218-NODE-1218-length-21654-cov-34.646800_pt1 | contig 21654 bp, 24 predicted proteins | sample MGYA00520892_ERZ869909 | MGnify/ENA primary metagenome ERZ869909 (study PRJEB32215, sample SAMEA104723947) | bioreactor metagenome | biome: bioreactor; feature: anaerobic bioreactor; material: water | place: China | collected 2015-03-12 ... | reverse complement strand
GGCGACTCACTCTGTGGCGAGCGAGCCACTCATTCCCTGTCAATACCCCTAGATCAACTAGGCGCGGCTTGTACAAGAAAAACAAGTTATTGTAGTTTGAGGGGGTCCAGACACGACATGTCGCCGAGTTCGCGGCATGTCCGGCGTATCCTCGTCTGGCCTGCGTTCGGACCTTGTACCCTAGCGGCTTTCCGCCCGCCGGTCCGCCCTTAGTTCCGCGTCATCATCAGTTCGCGTTGCGAGCAGCCTTGGCTCCGCTCACGCTTGGCGTGTGTTCCACATCGCCTCGCCGTGTCCGCCATCGCTCCGTTCGCGCGCCTGCCTGTCCGGGTCCCATGGCCCGGAGGCGTTATGCTTTGAGGAGCACCGATCCATGGCTTGGAACGACGAACGGGTTGAGCTTTTGAAGAAGCTGTGGTCCGAGGGGCTCTCTGCCAGCCAGATCGCGGGACGCCTCGGCGGCGTCACACGCAACGCCGTGATCGGCAAGGTTCACCGGCTCGGGCTTTCGGGACGCGCGACCACGTCGCGGATGAAGTCCCATCGCCCCCGCACCCGCACGGCCGCCAACGCGCGTCGTGTCCAGCAGAAGACGCGCTTTGCGCCCCAGGGCAATCCGGCCCTTCGCGCACTCTACCAGCCCGAGGTAGAGCCCTTTACGCCGTCGGTGGAAGAACTCGTGATCCCGCCCAAGGAGCGGCGCACGATCCAGACGCTCACCGAGTGCAGCTGCCGCTGGCCGATCGGCGATCCGCAATCCGCCGACTTCCACTTCTGCGGCAAGACCAAGGTGACCGGGCTTCCCTACTGCGAATTCCATGCGCGCCGCGCGTTCCAGCCGCCGCAGCCGCGCCGCCGCGAGCGCGAGATCCAGGAGCCGCGCCCCGCACTCGCCACGCATGCCTCCGAAGGCAAAGAATCCGCCGACGTTTGAGGCTTCCGTCGCATCTCGCACTGCGACAACCAATTTATGCGGGGGGAAAGGCCGGGCGCTCCGGGGGGCGCGCCCGGCTTTTCGTTTATGCGGAAAACGTCGAGCGGGCGTCGTTGAGGGCGCCTGTCAGAGCGCGCGCGAAATCGGCGCGCTCCTCGTCGTTCAGGAGACGGCCAAACTCGAACTCCCGCCCGTGGGAGGAGAGCTTCAGGCGATTGGTGCCATCGTGGCGCTCGCTGAACAGGACGCGGACCCAGTACGGATTGAACTCGAAACTCTCGGATTTCCCGGATGGGGCGACTTGCGTGAGGGTCAGCGCCCGAGGCGTCAGCTCGACCAGCTCGTACGCGGCGGCGGCGCGATAGTTGAGCTTGAACGCGATGTAGACGAGCAGCACATCCAGCCCGAAAAAGCCCATGACCGGCCAAGCCCCTATCAGCACGAAGGCCATGCCCATCACGAAGCTCGCCGACCCGATCGCGATCATCAGGATCAGAAAGCCTTTGGGGCCGAGAGAGCGATGGGGGTGGAGAACGGCGCGAAACACGCTCGCGTCAGCCGTCGGGGGTCCGGTATCATGCATGCGGTTAGCCTATCTCCCGAGTCAGAATTGTCAAAGCGCATGAGCACGGCACCCCGTTCCACGTCCACCAGCCCGCCACGCAAGAAGGCGTCTCCAGCGGCCAAGTCCCGCGGCCGTCGGCGCGGCCTGACGCTAGCGGAGGTTGCAGAGGTCTTCCGCCGTTTTCAGGCGGCCGATCCCGAGCCCAAGGGCGAGCTCGAACATACGAACCCGTACACCCTGCTCGTCGCCGTGGTGCTTTCAGCACAAGCGACGGACGCAGGAGTCAACAAAGCGACGCGCGCCTTGTTCCAGAAGGCGGATACGCCGGAGAAGATGGTCGCGCTCGGCGAGGACGCGGTGCGGGAGCACATCCGGACCATCGGGCTTTTCCGCGCGAAAGCGAAAAACGTCATCCTGCTCAGCGAGAGGCTGATCCACGACTTCGGCAGCGCGGTGCCCGAGGACCGCGACGCGCTCGAAACACTGCCGGGCGTGGGGCGCAAGACGGCGAACGTCGTCATGAACGTCGCGTTCGGCGCCCCGACGATGGCCGTCGATACGCACGTGCTGCGCGTCTCGAACCGCATTGGGCTTTCGGACGGCAAGACGCCGCTCAAGGTCGAAGAGGATCTGCTCGCCAAAATCCCGCAGGAGTACGGCGCGTTCGCGCATCACTGGCTGATCCTGCACGGGCGCTATGTGTGCAAGGCGCGCAAGCCCGAATGCCCGAGATGCCTGATCCGCGATCTCTGCCGCTATCCGGACAAGACGCCGGGGTGAGCCTCCTGCCTTATATCTCGACTGTCATCCCGGCCAAGCGAGGCGAGAAGCCGAGCGCCGAGCCGGGACCCAGGAGAAGCTTCTATCGCGAAATGTTGCGTCTGCGACGTTCATGACGCTGGGTCCCGGATAAGGCTCCAGCTTGCGCTTCCGTCTTTCCGGGATGACAGGGAGCTGTGTCAAGCCACCGTGCGGTCGAGGCGGACGGCGATGCCGGCGTCCGCCATGTGCTTCTTCGCTTCGCCGATGGTGTAGGTGCCGAAGTGGAAGATAGAGGCGGCGAGCACCGCGCTCGCATGACCGTCGCGGACGCCTTCCACGAGATGGTCGAGATTTCCGACGCCGCCTGAGGCGATGACCGGAACAGGCACCGCATCCGAGACGGCGCGCGTCAACGCGATGTCGAAACCGGCCTTGGTGCCGTCGCGGTCCATCGACGTCAGAAGGATTTCGCCCGCACCGAGGGCTACGACCTCTTTCGCGTACTCGATGGCGTCGATGCCGGTCGGCTTGCGTCCGCCGTGGGTGAAGATCTCCCAGCGCGGCGGCTCGCCTTCCTCCGACACGCGCTTGGCGTCGATGGCGACGACGATGCATTGCGCGCCGAACTTCTCGGACGCCTCGCGCACGAACTCGCGGTTGAAGACGGCCGCGGTGTTGATCGAGACCTTGTCGGCTCCCGCTTCGAGCAGCTTTCGGATGTCGTCCACGGTGCGCACGCCGCCGCCGACCGTCAGCGGCATGAAGCAGCGCTCGGCCGTGCGCTCGACGACATCGAAGATCACGTCGCGCGCTTCGTGGGACGCGGTAATGTCGAGAAAGCAGAGCTCGTCGGCACCGGCGGCGTCATAGGCGGCGGCCGCTTCCACGGGATCGCCCGCGTCCACCAGATCCACGAAGTTCACGCCTTTGACGACGCGGCCGTCCTTGACATCGAGACAGGGGATGATGCGGATTTTCAGCATGGTGTCTTTGCTCATGTCCCGACCGGATCGGCATCTTATTTTCGCGTTCCGGGTATCATAGTCTCCGTACCCGCCACAAGGATATGGATGCAGCATGATCGTGACCGCTTCGAGCGACTGGATGGCTCTTCTGATCGTCGCCGGCGCATTCTCAGTGCTCGCAACCGTCGTCATCCGGAGGCGGCGCAGAAAAAACGCGGAAGCCAGCATTCCAACACCCAGGACGGAAGCTCCGCCCATTACGCAGGCGGTGGAGAAGAAGGGCCTTCACACGCCCGCAAATCGGACCCTTCGCCCAGCTCGGAGTGCGACGACAGCGGCAGCGGATCCGACGGTGGCGGTTCGGATGGCGGCGGTGGAGGAGGTGGAGGCGACTAAATGCGCCGCGTGGGCCTCACGCCGCGGCAAGCAGCGCCAACGCTTCCTTGGGGTCGATGCGCCCGTCGTACAGCGCGCGCCCCGAGATGGCGCCTTCCAGGATGCCGTACTCCGGCGTCAGCAGCGCCTTCACATCCTCGATGGACGCGAGACCGCCAGAGGCGACGACCGGGATCGAGACGGCACGCGCCAGTTCGGCCGTCGCCGGCAGATTGAGACCCGTGAGCACGCCGTCGCGGTCGATGTCGGTGTAGATGATCGCCGCCACGCCCGCGTCCTCGAAGCGGCGCGCGAGATCGACGGCCGTCAGCTCCGACGTTTCCGCCCAGCCTTCGACGGCCACCTTGCCACCGCGCGCATCGATGCCGACGGCTACGCGGCCGGGGAAGCTCTTGCAGGCCTCGCGGACGAGATCCGGATCGCGCACCGCGGCCGTGCCGAGAATGACGCGGCGGATGCCGCGCGCGAGCCACGTCTCGATGGTCGCAAGGTCGCGGATGCCGCCGCCGAGCTGCACGGGCATCGTCGTCGCCTTCAGGATCGCGCTCACCGCGTCGGCATTGACGGGCCGGCCCGCGAATGCGCCGTTCAAATCGACGATATGGAGATACTTGAAACCCTGACGCTCGAAGGTCTGGGCCTGGTCCACCGGATCGTCGTTGAAGACCGTCGCCTCGCTCATTTCGCCGAGCTTGAGGCGAACACACTTGCCATCCTTGAGATCGATGGCCGGAAATAAGATCACGCTAGGGCCCCCTCGTCCTTGCCTTCGTGGGGCGGCTCGCTCCGCCATATGTTTGCTATGGTTTTGCCCGATCAATAGAGTTTGTCGCCGAGCGTCAAGTCCGTGTGTTCACATATGCAGGCCGTTTCTCACGCGTTATCGCCGCAGGCCGAGGCCCGCAGCCCCCTCACCGAGGACCACGCGATCGAAATCTGGATCGCCCGCTGGCTCAGGGTCCGGCGCGTCGATCTCGTTCGCCGATACGGCTGCGACGCGCGTCGGCTCTACGAAATCTGGCAGGAGGAGCGCTTCGCGGGGAGCCGCGACAAGGCCCTCGAAGCCTTCGCCGCGCGCTTTCCCTCTCTCGTCGACCGCATCGATCCGGGACCGCACGTCCGCATTTCGCGCACGCCGCACCCCGATCAGCTTCCTCTTTTCTATTGAGCAAACACGCCTAGAACGTTGACGTCACGCTCATATCCCGCGCGCGCTCGTGTTGCGGACATGCCCGTCATGCGCGCTCCGTTCGCCACTGTCTCTCCATGGCCGCACCGTGATGAGAACAAAATTCGAACGGACTCTAGACGCACACAGCGACTCATGACACGTTCTCTCTACGTTCTCACCGCGTCACTCCCCTCCTCCACCGCCCACGGAGAGCCCCTCATGCGCACCTATCTCATCTCCTACGATCTCGCGAAGCCCCACCTCATCAAGCACGTCGTCGCCCAGGCGATCATGGCCGCAGGCCAGAGCTGGGCCCGCCCGCTCGAGCAGACCTGGTACGTGCGCTCGGAGGAGAGCGAGGAAGCGATCGAGGCGAAACTGATGCGCATCCTCGAAGCCGAGGACGGCCTCCTGATCCAGCGCGTGAAGGACGATGCCGTGCTGACCAACACCTCGATCCGCTGGTTCAAGCAGCGCCAGGCCGGCGTCGAGGCGGGTGGCGACACCAACATCATCGCGTTTCCGACGCCGCCTCCGGGCACGCCCGACGAGCCGGAACTGCCGTTCGCGAAAGCGTCCTGAGCACAGAGTTTGGCGAGTGGCGCGGGGTTTCCCCATCTCTCCCCGCCCCCACCCCGATGTCCGCTCGCCCGGAAGGGAGGCTCACCGCCTCCCTTTTTTCTTGTCCGCAGCGGCGGCCGGCAAAAAATGTCGGGGTGACCGGCTGCGGTTCGTCGTTCGGGTGAGCGGACGCCATCGGGGCGGCCGCGGCAGCTCAGGTCTGGGAGAGATCCATGCGCTACATGATCCTGGTGAAGGCGACGGCGGACAGCGAAGCGGGCGTTATGCCCACGGCGGAGGGGATTGCCGAAATGGCGGCCTTTCACGAGGAGCTGCAGGCGGCCGGCGCGCTGGTCGATGCCAACGGATTGATGGCAACCTCGCACGGCTACAAGCTCGCCTACGCCGGCGGCAAACGGATCGCGACAGACGGGCCGTTCACGGAATCCAAGGAGATCATCGCCGGCTTCACGATCATCGAGGTCGCGACGCCGGAGGAGGCGGTCGATTGGCTCAAGCGCTTTCCGAACCCGTATTACGGCAGGGATGGCGAGGTCGAGATGCGCCGTGTCTTCGAACTCGACGATCTCGGCGAAAACGAGGGGGTGGAACGGTTCCGCAAACTCGAGGAGCAGCGGAAGGGCGGCGCATAGCGGGGCGTCTGCGCGCGGCGCACCTTAGCGATTCAAAAATTCGCTCGCGGTGAACAGCGACACGAAGGGTATCCCGGCGTCGGCATAGAGCTTCGCCGCACCTTCCTCGCGGTCGAGGATGGAGATCACGAGCGACATTGTGGCGCCGGCCGCCTTCAGCGCCTCGACGGCCTTCATCGCCGAGCCGCCGGTCGTCGTGACGTCCTCGACGATGGCGACGCGCCTGCCCGACACGTCGGAGAGGCCGTCGATCAGCTTTTTCGTGCCGTGGTCCTTCACCGTCTTGCGGACGAAAAAGCCCGGCAGCGGGCGGCCCGCCCGGCGGCTCACGATGGACACGGGCGTGATCAGCGGGACGGCGCCCATTTCGAGCCCGCCCACGATGTCGGCGTCGGTCTCGGCGATGCGTGCGTGGATCAGCTCGGCCAGAAGCTCCGCGCCCTCGGGATCGAACATGGTGGGCTTCATGTCGAAGTAGTGGTCGCTCTCCTTGCCGGAGGCGAGCACGACGTGGCCCTTCACGAACGACTTCGTGCGGACGATTTCGTAGAGGCGCGCGCGCGCATCGGTGGTTTCGGTCATGGTCATGGGCCCCGCCTTGGACGATGGCTGGTCAATAAACGGCCGACCGGCTCGCGTCCACCCGTCTGCCGTCGGGCTTCCCCCCACCCCTACCCCTCCCCACGTCCATGCGGAGCATGGCTCCGCCATGACGGGGAGGGGAACTCAAGGCTGCCAGTTCAGGAAGTTGGCGATGAGGGCGAGGCCGAGGGCCTGGCTCTTCTCGGGATGGAACTGGGTGCCCGCCACGTTGCCCTTGGCGATCATGGCGGTGACGGGACCGCCGTAATTCGTCTCGGCGAGAACCGCGCTCCTGTCCTCGGGGACGTAATGGTAGGAGTGCACGAAGTAGGCATGGAGCCCATTCGCACCGGTCGGGATGCCAGCGAGCAGCGGGTGCGGGCTCAGGGCGTCGAGCGTGTTCCAGCCCATGTGCGGGATCTTGAGCGTCGGATCGGACGGCTCGATCGCGCGCACCTCGCCGGCGATCCAGCCGAGGCCCTCGGTCGTCTCGAACTCGCGGCCGCGGCTCGCAAGAAGCTGCATCCCCACGCAGATGCCGAGGAACGGACGGCCGCGCGCGTGCACGGCCTCGTCGAGCGCGTCGTGCATGCCGGAAACGGCTTCGAGCCCGCGGCGGCAGTCGGCGAATGCACCGACACCCGGCAGCACCACTCGATCCGCCGATCTCACATCCTCGGCGCGTGCGCTGACCACGATCTCGGCATCCGCTCCCGATTCACGTGAAGCACGCTCGAAGGCTTTCGCTGCCGAGTGGAGGTTCCCGGAGCCGTAATCGATGATGACAACACGCTGCATGGAGGGGTCAGTTTCCGATCGGGGATTTGCGGATCAACCGCGAAGACAGGCGGCGAAGCAACGTTTCGGCGCGCGAGACGGATTCATGATGCGGCGCGGCGACGGCAGACGCCGGTGCCGGCGAAAACGGCTGCGGCACGGCTGCTTCCGCCACGCCCAACGTCGGAAGCCACGCCATGAAGAAGCGGCGCTCGGCTTCCTCCAGCGAGCTGCCCCCGACGCTGCCGAGCTCCTTCCAACCCGCGCGCGCAAGCGAGGCGCGCTGCACGCTGGCCGCCTCGAAACCCGTGATCACGTTGAGAAGAATGAAGCCCCACGTGATCCATTGGCTTCCCGTCTCAATCACCTGCAACGTATGAACCAGCGCGACGGCTGCTGCGACGTACATCAAGAGGCCGACCCATTCGCGCTTCATGGCGAGATAGAGCGGGCCGAAAAAGAGCGCGCGCCAGGAGAAGCCTTCCGCCACGAAGACCAAGCGCTCGGCGCGCTCCAGCGGCAGGCCAGCATTGTCCGCCGGCTCGTAGACCGAATACGCTTTCGAGCCCGACGGCGAACCAAAGGGCCAGATCCGGATCATCAGGCGAGCATCCCTTTCGTGGAGGGCACGCGGCCCGCCTGGCGCGGGTCGGCCGTGATCGCCGCGCGCAACGCGCGGGCGAGCCCCTTGAAGCAGGTCTCCGCGATATGGTGGTTGTTGTCGCCGTAGAGCGTCGCGACGTGCAGCGTGATCCCCGCGTTCTGGGCGAACGCCTGGAACCATTCGCGGAACAGCTCGGTATCCATCTCGCCCACCTTGGGCTGCGAGAAGTCGACCTTCCAGACCAGGAACGGACGGCCGGACACGTCGATGGCGACGCGCGTCAACGCTTCGTCCATCGCGAGGTGCACGTCGGCATAGCGCGTGATGCCCTGCTTGTCGCCGAGCGCCTTCGCCACCGCCTGGCCGAGCACGATGCCGGTGTCCTCGGTGGTGTGATGGAAATCGATGTGCAGATCGCCCTTGGCTTCGAGCTTGATGTCGATCAGCGCGTGGCGTGCGAGCTGCTCCAGCATGTGATCGAGAAAGCCGACACCGGTCGAGATCTCGTAGGAGCCCGTGCCGTCGAGATCGACGGTGGCCGAGATCTGCGTTTCCTTTGTCCTGCGGGTGATCGTCGCTTGCCGCTTCACGGGTGGTCCTCGCCGCGCCATTATTGCCTTCAAGACCCCAAGCGTCTATCAGCTTCGAGGGTCCGGTGCCAGTAGAGCCCAGAAGGGCAAACACGCACTTAAGGTCGGCCTCCCTCCCTGGAAATCAAGGTAAAATGGCTCAAATTCCGCAGAACACCGCCGAGGGCGCCTCCTGGCACGCCACCACCATCCTCACGGTGAGGAAGGATGGGCGGGTGGTGATCGCCGGCGACGGACAAGTGAGCCTTGGCGCAACCATCATCAAAGCCAATGCGCGCAAGGTGCGACAGCTTGGCAAGGGTGGCGTGATCGCCGGTTTTGCCGGCGCAACCGCCGATGCGTTCACCTTGTTCGAACGGCTGGAAGCGAAGCTCGAACAGTATCCCGGGCAGCTCATGCGGGCGGCCGTCGAGCTTGCCAAGGACTGGCGCACCGACCGTTTTCTTCGGCGCCTCGAAGCGATGATGATCGTGGCGGATGCCGACGTGACGCTGGTGCTGACGGGCACGGGCGATGTGCTGGAACCCGCGGACGACGTGATGGGCATCGGCTCGGGCGGCATGTACGCGCTGGCCGCGGCGCGCGCGCTGCTCGACCAGCCGCTCGACGCGGAAGCCATCGCGCGGCGCGCGATGGGCATCGCCGGCGAGATCTGCGTCTATACGAACAGCAATCTCGTGGTCGAAAGCCTGCCGTCTTCGAAGTCGTGAGGCAGGCGAACGCCATCGCCGTAACAGAGCGCGCGGAACGAGCATGATCCGGAACGAGCACCTCGACCTGGCGGTGGCGCAGGGCATCCTCACGGCAGAGCAGGCCGGGCGGCTTCGCACGCTGGCGGAAGGCGGCGCCCCAGCGGATGCGGATCGCGCAGCCGATCCCGTCACCGTCAATCCCGACGACGAGCGGTTCCGCCTCATCGGCGGGTTCAACGATATCTTCGTGACGATCGGCGTCGGGCTGCTCGTCGCGGCTCTGTTCGGTCTCTCGGGCGCGTTCGGCTTGCCGTTCGGGTTTTCCGTCTTCGCCGTGATCGCGGCCTGGGGGCTTTCGGAGGTCTTCTCGCGGCGGATGCGACTTGCGCTGCCGTCCATCGCGCTCGCCATCATGTTCGCGGGCTCGGCGGCGTCGGTCTTTCTCACGCTCGGAGTCCTGATCCTGAGCCTTGAAAGCGATCCCCCACTGGGCCTCGTGTCGCTTCTGATGGGGCTCGGCGCCACGGTCGCGGCGATTGCGCACGAGCGGCGCTTTCACGTGCCGATCAACGCCGCGATTGCATCCGTGGGGCTGTTTTGCATCGTCAACGGCGGGATCGGACTTGCGACGCCAGATGCGGATGGCGGGCTCAGATGGTTTGGCACCATCGTTCTGTTCGGGCTCGGCATCTTTGCGGTGGCCCTGCGGATCGACGCCAGCGATCCGATGCGGCAGACGCGACGCGCCGACATTGCATTCTGGCTGCATCTCGTCGCCGCGCCGATGATCGTGCACGGGACGATCCCGCTTCTGGTCGGCGCGCCCGAAGGCATGAACGTCGCGCAGGCGTTTGCCGTGCTCGGCATCTATGCCGTACTGGGCCTCATCGCGATCGTCATCGACCGGCGCGCGCTTCTCGTCTCCGGTCTCCTCTACGCGGGCGTCGCGCTCGGCTATCTCGTTAACGAGAACGTCGAGACGAGCTTCGGCTCCTCGCTCACGCTGCTGGTGCTCGCCGTCATCGTGCTCGGCATCTCGGCCGGCTGGCGGACGATCCGGCGGACCCTGATCCCGCTTTTGCCGCTCGGCGCGCTCAAGCACTCCATCCCTCCGGCACGTTGACCGGCTTCATCTGACGGATCCTTACATGACCACCTTCTCGCCGCGCGAAATCGTCTCCGAGCTCGACCGCTACATCGTCGGTCAGGGCGATGCGAAACGCGCCGTCGCCATCGCGCTCCGGAACCGCTGGCGCCGCCAGCAGATCGAAGGCCCCCTGAAAGACGAGGTGCTGCCGAAGAACATTCTCATGATCGGGCCGACCGGTGTCGGCAAGACCGAGATCGCGCGCCGTCTCGCAAAGCTTGCAGGCGCGCCGTTCCTCAAGGTCGAAGCGACGAAGTTCACGGAAGTGGGCTACGTGGGCCGCGACGTGGAAAGCATCATCCGCGATCTCGTGGAAGTCGGGCTCGGGCTCGTGCGCGAAGCGAAACGCCGGGAAGTGCTCGCACAGGCCGAGAAGAACGCGGAGGAGCGCGTGCTCGATGCGCTGGTCGGCCCCGGCGCGCAGCCTGCCACGCGCGATTCCTTCCGCAGGCGGCTCCGCGCCAACGAGCTCAACGACAAAATCATCGAAATCCAGGTGACCGATACGGGCGGCGGGATGCCGATGCTCGACATCCCGGGCATGCCCGGCGCCTCGATGGGCGCCGTCAATCTCGGCGACATCTTCGGCAAGATGATGGGCGGGCGCACGAAGCCGCGGCGCGTCACCGTCAAGGACAGCTATCCGCTGCTCATTGCCGAAGAGAGCGACAAGCTCATCGACCACGACCAGATCACGAGCGAGGCGATCCGCGCGGTCGAGAACAACGGCATCGTGTTTCTCGACGAGATCGACAAGATCTGCTCGCGCGGCGAGACGGGGCGCTCGGGCGCGGAAGTCTCGCGCGAAGGCGTGCAGCGCGATCTGCTGCCGCTGATCGAGGGGACGAGCGTCTCCACGAAGTACGGGCCGGTGAAGACGGACCACGTGCTGTTCATCGCATCGGGCGCGTTCCATGTGGCGAAGCCCGCGGACCTGCTTCCCGAGTTGCAGGGGCGGCTGCCGATCCGCGTCGAGCTGAAGGCGCTGTCACGCGAGGACTTCCGCCGCATCCTGACGGAGCCGGAGGCGAGCCTGATCAAGCAGTACGTCGCGCTGATGGCGACGGAGGGCCTCAATCTGGTGTTCACGGAGAATGCGATCGACGCGCTTGCGGATGCGGCCGTGCTCGTCAACTCGACGGTCGAGAACATCGGTGCGCGGCGCCTGCAGACCGTGATGGAGCGTGTGCTCGACGAGATCTCGTTCGATGCGTCCGACCGCAACGGCGAGACGTCGACCATCGATGCGGCGTATGTGAACGCCCGCGTGGGCGAGCTTGCGAAGAACACCGATCTTTCGAAGTTCATCCTGTAGCGGCGGGCAGCCGGGCCGATTTCTCGACCCTCTCGGGAATATCTTCCCGCGCGCCGTGCAATGCGCCGCGCGTGCCGTGCCGAATGTTCTTGCGGGCCGTGCTCGGGCGGATCAATACTGACGGTATAACAAAACATAATTCGGAGGGGCGCCCATGCTTCGACTCGCGACGGCTCGGCTCGCGCGCGGCATTGCCGGCGCCGGGATCGCTCTCTCGCTGGCGCTCGGCGCGACCGCTCCCTTCGCCGACGAGGACACCCCGAAGCTCACGTCGTCTCTCACGCTCAAGGGGCACACGGCCGACGTCTGGTCGGCAACCTTCAGCCGCGACGGCAGTCGCATTCTCACGGCCTCCGCCGACCGCACGGCGCGGGTGTGGGACGCCAAGACCGGCGATCTCCAGCTCACGCTCTCCGGCCACGAGGAGGGCGTGCGGCATGCCGCGTTCAACGCGGATGCGAGCCTCATCGTCACCGCCTCACGCGATCTGACGGCGCGTCTCTGGGACGCCGGGACGGGCAAGGAAATCGCGGTGCTCGGTGGACACGAGCAAATGCTCGAACAGGCCGAGTTCAGCCCCGACGGAACGCGCGTCGTCACGGTGCCGCACGCCAACACGGGCAAGCTCTGGGACGGGAAGACCGGCCAGCACATCGCCGATCTCGCGGGCCACGAGGGCTACATGACGTCGGCCGTGTTCAGCCCCGACTCGAAGCTGCTCGTCACCGCATCGGCCGACAAGACGGCGCGGATCTGGGACGCTGCGACGGGCAAGCCCATCCTGACGCTCAACGGGCACACGAGCCTCGTGAGCTCGGCGGCCTTCAGCAGCGACGGAGCCCGCATCTTCACCACGTCCTCCGACAAGACGGGGCGCATCTGGGACACCAAGACAGGCGAGGAGATCCGTGCGTTCACGGGTGGGCACACGCGCGCCGTGCTGCGCGGCGCGTTCAGTCCCGACAATCGCCGCGTGATCACCGGCGGCGCCGACCGCATCGCCAACGTCTGGGACGTGGAGACGGGCGAGAAGCTCGTCACGCTCGACGGCAAGCATCGGCGCAATCTCTCGACGGCCCTGTTCAGCGCGGATGGAAAGCTCGTTCTCATCTCCTGCCATGACAGCAACGCGCGGCTGTGGGACAGCGCGACAGGCGCGCCGGTTGCCTGGCTCGCGGAGCATGGAAAGGCCGTCGAGGCGGCAGAGTTCAGCCCGGACGGACGGCAGGTGATCACGGCCTCGTTCGACGGCACCGCCAAGGTGTGGGATCTTCCCCTCGGTACGACGAACGCAGAGAAATGATCGTCTTCTTCTGGTATTCGGCGCAGGGACGCGGCTAAACTGGCGCATCTTGCGGATGCCTCGTTCCGCTCTCGCGCTGGACCGTCTCATGAAATCTCTCATCGTCGTCGCCATCGGCGGCATCGCCGGCCTGATCATCGGCTGGGTCGTGACGGCTGCCGCTGTCATCCTCTTCGGCGAACGCTTCGGGCTTTCGAATTTCGAAGGCCAGCGCGACGTCATGGCGGCCTTCGGCTACGGGCCGGCCGGCGGGCTGGTCGGCCTCGCCATCGGCGTTTGGATCGGACGGCAGCTCGGGCGGTCCTGAGCGGTCCGCTATTCGCTCGCGCCGGCCGCGATGCGCCGACAGTCCGCACGATGGCGCACTTCATCGCCCTCTGCGACCGGAGCACCGCAGGCCCGGCACATCACGTGCGAGCCAGGTGTTACGCCGTGCTCGAGCGCGACGCGCTCGTCGAACACGAAGCACTCGCCCTGCCACAGGCTTTCCTCGGGCGGCACGGTTTCGAGATATTTGAGAATGCCGCCTTCGAGGTGATAGACCTCGGGAAAGCCCTGCGACAGCAGATAGGCGGACGCCTTTTCGCAGCGAATGCCGCCCGTGCAGAACATCGCGATGCGCGGGTGCTTCCCGGGATCGAGATTGGCGGCGACGAAATCCGGAAACTCGCCGAACGTGCGCGTCTCGGGATCGACCGCATCCTTGAACGTGCCGATGGCGACCTCGTAGGCGTTCCTCGTGTCGAGGACGAGCACGTCGGGATCGGCGATGAGCGCATTCCAGTCCTGCGGCTTCACGTAGGTTCCGACCTGTTTCGTCGGATCCGCCTCTGGCCTGCGCAGGGTGACGATCTCGCGCTTGAGCCGCACCTTGAGGCGCCCGAACGGCGGCTCGTCGACGTAGGATTCCTTGCTCACGAGATCGGCGAAGCGGGGATCGCCCCGCATGTGCGCAAGCAGGCGGCGAATGCCGCCGTCAGGCCCCGCAACGGTGCCGTTGATGCCTTCGGGCGCGACAAGGATCGTGCCCTTGATGCCTTCCGTGCGCGCGACATCCAGGAGCTGGTCGCGCAGCGCGGCCGGATCGGAGATCGCGACGAACTTGTAGAAGGCTGTGACGGTGACGGACATGATCCGCGTGGCTTACGCCATTCCCGCAAGGCTGTCGACGGCGCGCTTCATCGCCTCGAAGACGCCGGGCTCCGTCATCGCATGTCCGGCGGACGGCACGATTTCGAGCCGTGCCGACGGCCAGCGCTTGGCGAGCTCGTAGGCCGCGCGCGGCGGACAGAGCAGGTCATAGCGGCCTTGGACGATCACGCCGGGAATTCCCGCGAGCCGACCCGCATCGTTCAAAAGCTGATCGGGCGCCAGGAAGAAATGATTGGCGATGTAGTGCGCCTCCATAATCGGCGTGGGCGGCACGCGCCCGCCCTCCGGCATATCCTCCGCGAGCACAACGTCGCCCGGCGCGAATTCCGACATGATGCGCTCGAAGCGATTCCAGCGGTGCGCGGCAGGATCGCGCACGCTCGCGTCTCCGCTGGTGAGGCGCGCGACATACGCCGCAATCGGATCGGCCCGCTCGGCTTCGGGCAACGCCGCGACGAAGCTCGCGTAAAGATCGGGGCGCAGCTCGGCCGGGCCACGGCGGAATGCCCAGTCCACCTCCGCGTCCGTGCCGAGAAACACCGCACGCAGGACGAGGGCCGACACGCGCTCAGGATATGCTTCGGCATAGGCGAGCGCGAGCGTCGAGCCCCACGACCCGCCGACGATGAGCATCTTCTCGAAGCCCATGTGCGCGCGGATACGCTCGATGTCGGCCACGAGATGCTGCGTGGTGTTGGCGCGCGTTTCCAGATACGGATGGCTGCGGCCCGCGCCGCGCTGGTCGAACAGGACGGCATGGAAACGGTCGCCGTCAAACAGGCGCCGATGCGCGTGCTGCGCACCGCTGCCCGGCCCACCATGCAGGAAAAGCGCCGGGACGGCGCCTTTCGTGCCCACTTCCTCCACGTAGATCCAATGCCCGTCTCCGACGTCCAGCATGATGGCGTCGAACGGGCGCGGCGACTCGGGCGGTGAAGTGGAGGTCATGGATCAGGGAGGTCTCCGGGGACGGTTCGCAGCACGCAACGGCAGCCGCGCGCGATCAAGTGTTACGACAGCGGCGGCCCGGATGGAACGGCCGCTTGCTTATCAGCGTTATGTGTCGATCCAGCAGAGGTCGTGCACACATGCTTATCAAGTATGGGTTCGGTATCGCAATCACGGTTCCCCAACCCACGCCCCTCATCACGCTTCTCGACGTGCGTTCGCATCGGCGCCCCGACATCCTGGACGAAAGCGCATTCGTCACGACGCCGGACGTTCCCGTTTCGATGTACTGCGACCAGTTCGGCAACGTGTGCAGGCGCATGACGGCGCCAGCGGGAGAGTTCGCCATCACCATGGGCGGCACGATCCAGGATACCGGCGCTCCCGATCTCGTGGACCGTACGCTTTGCGAAGTTCCGGTGACCGACCTCCCCGACGACGTTCTGGTCTATCTGCTCGGCAGCCGCTACTGCGAAACCGACCACATCAGCGAAATCGCCTGGGCGCACTTCGGCACCATGACGCCAGGATGGGCGCGCGTGGAAGCCATCGTCGGCTTCGTTCACCGGCACATCACGTTCGGCTATCATCACGCCCGCGATACGCGCACCGCGGCCGAGGCGTACCAGGAGCGCGTCGGCGTGTGCCGCGATTTTGCGCATCTCACGATCGCTCTCTGCCGTGCGCTCAACATTCCGGCGCGCTACGTCAACGGCTATCTCGGCGACATCGGCGTGCCGAAAGATCCGGCACCGATGGATTTCAGCGCGTGGTGCGAGGTGTATCTCGGCGGCCGCTGGTGTGCCTTCGATGCGCGCCACAACAGGCCGCGCATCGGGCGCATCCCCGTCGCCTACGGCCGCGACGCCACCGACGTGCCGCTGATCCACAGTTTCGGGCAGCATCAGCTCACGTCGTTCAAGGTATGGACCGACGAGGTGACGACCCCGATCACAGGGCAGGTTGCAGCGTAATTCGCGCGTTACGAGGACGCGTTGCGCCGCGACGCGACGGCCTGACGGACGGTGTCCGCGAACGCTCTCGCGCCGAAGCAGCGAAACGTGAAGAGCTCGCCCGTCTCGGTGCGCACATCGACGATCCGCGTCACCCACCCGAAACGATCCGTAACGTCGACGACCCGCTCCAGCGAAACCGCGGCCGACGTGTCGCGATCGTGGGCGGCCGCGTTCATGCTGTTGGGTGAAAAATACAGCGCATCGCGCGTCAGCGTCACGGCGCCGCCGACCCAAAGGCCGCCCATCTTCCGGCTCAACCAATCGACGGAACTGTCGCTTCCCAGAGGGAGCAGCCTTCGCGCGCCCGCGCTCATCTGGGCGTCGGGATGGAAGAGGTTGGCGTATTTCCAGGTGATGACGTCGGACGGCGCGGTCATGGGGCCCTCACAGGTTCTGGCGGATCGGATCGCCGAATACGCGACCCGATCCAACCCTGAAAGCCCGTGGGCGGCTGTTCCGGCCGTTACACGTCGAGGTTGGCGACGGTGAGCGCGTTGTCCTGGATGAACTCACGGCGCGGCTCCACGACGTCGCCCATCAGTTTGGAGAAGATCTCGTCAACCTCCGTCACGTCGCCGATCTTGACCTGGAGCAGCGTGCGCGCGTCGCGGTCGAGCGTCGTCTCCCAAAGCTGATCGGGATTCATCTCGCCGAGGCCCTTGTAGCGCTGCAACGAAAGCCCCTTGCGGCCGGCTTCGTAAATCGCATCGAGCAGGGCGCGCGGACCGTTGATATCGAGCGTCTCCGCCTTGCGGCGCAGCTTCGTGCCGCCGCCATAGGCCTCCGCAAGATGCACGCGCTTCTCATTGAGGCGGCGCGCATCCAACGAGGCGAGCAATGCGCGGTCGAGAGCGTGCGCCTCCGTCACGCCGCGAACCTCGCGGCGGAACAGGAAGCCGTCGTTGCCGTAGGTGCCGGACCAGCCCTTCTCCGTTTCCTCCGCGATCTCGTTGAGGCGCGCCGCAACCGTCTCCGCTGTCGCGTTTGCGGAGGCCGTCGACTGAACAAGTGACGGATCGAAGGCGCCGGCAATTGCAGCCTGCTCCACGATGGCGCGCGAATAGCGCGAGTGTAGCTGGTCGATGAGGCCCACGATGCCGCGCGCCTGATCGACGATGTCGCGAAGATCCTGACCGGCCCGCTCGGCGCCGCCGGTTGTCAGCACGGTATCCTCGAGACCGGAATCGATCAGGTAATCCTCGAGAGCCCGCTGGTCCTTCAGATAGGCGCTGCTGCGGCCCCGCTGCACTTTGTAGAGCGGAGGCTGGGCAATGTAGACGTGACCCTTCTCCACCAGCTCCTGCATCTGCCGGTAGAAGAACGTGAGGAGCAGCGTGCGGATGTGCGCGCCGTCCACGTCGGCGTCCGTCATGATGATGATCTTGTGGTAGCGCAGCTTCGACAGATTGAAGTCGTCGCGGATGCCGGTGCCGAGCGCGCCGATGATGTTCGTCACCTGCTCGGAGGAGAGCATCTTGTCGATGCGCGCGCGCTCGACGTTGAGGATCTTACCTCGGATCGGCAGCACGGCCTGATACTCGCGCTTGCGGCCCTGCTTGGCGGAGCCGCCGGCCGAGTCGCCCTCGACGATGAAGAGCTCGGTGTTGGTCGGATCGCGATCCTGGCATTCGGCGAGACCGCCCGGAAGGCGCAGTCCGTCGAGCGCGCTTTTGCGCCGCGTCAGCTCGCGCGCCTTGCGCGCCGCCTCGCGGGCCAGCGCCGCCTCCACGATCTTGCCGACGATCGTCTTCGCCTCTTTCGGGTGCTCCTCGAACCACGCGAGCAATTCCTCGAAGACCGCGCTTTCGACGACGGGCTTCACCTCGGAGGAGACGAGCTTGTCCTTGGTCTGGCTGGAGAACTTCGGGTCCGGCACTTTGACGGAGAGCACGCAGGTGAGCCCCTCGCGCGCGTCTTCGCCCGAGAGATCCACCTTCTCCTTCTTCGCGATGCCGCTGTCGGCCGCGTACTTGTTGATGACGCGCGTCAGCGCCGCGCGGAAGCCGGCGAGATGCGTGCCGCCATCCCGCTGCGGGATGTTGTTCGTGAAGCAGAGCACGTTCTCGTGATAGCTGTCGTTCCACGACAGCGCGACCTCGACGCCCACGCGATCCCTCTCGGCGCGCACCATGATCGGTTCGGGGATGAGCGACTGGCGCGAGCGGTCGAGGAAGCGCACGAACGCGGCCGTGCCGCCCTCGTACATGAACTCTTCTCGCTTGACGTCGGCGTGGCGCGCGTCCGTCAGCACCACCTTGGCGCCGGAATTGAGGAACGCGAGCTCCCGCAGGCGGTGCTCCAGCGTGGCGTAGTCGAACTCCACCTTCGAGAAGGTCTCGGGGCTCGGCAGGAAGGTGACCTCCGTGCCGCGCTCGCTGCCTGCGTCACCCACCACCTGCAAAGGCCCGACAGCCTCGCCGTCGCGGAACTCGATGACGTGCTCCTTGCCGCCGCGCCAGATGCGCGCCCGAAGCCACGTCGAGAGCGCGTTGACCACCGACACGCCCACGCCGTGCAGGCCGCCCGACACCTTGTAGGCGTTCTGGTCGAACTTGCCGCCCGCGTGCAGCTCGGTGAAGACGATCTCGGCCGCGGAGCGCTTCGGCTCCTGGTCGTCGTCCTGCTTGATGCCGGTCGGAATGCCCCGGCCGTCGTCGCGCACGGTGCACGAACCGTCGGGGTTCAGCGTCACCTGACACGACTGTGCATGCCCGGCCAGCACCTCGTCGATGGCGTTGTCCACCACCTCGTAGATCATGTGGTGAAGGCCCGAGCCATCGTCGGTGTCGCCGATGTACATGCCGGGGCGTTTGCGCACGGCTTCGAGGCCCTTCAGCATCTTGATGCTGTCGGCGCCGTAATCCTCGGCCGGGGGCAGTTTCTTGGCAGGCTCAGCGCTCATTCGATCCCTGTCGCACAGTTCTGATTTTCATTGGCGCGAAGTCTATCACAGCGCTCGCGGGAAAGGTGCAAAAAAGCACGTTTTCCGCACCCTGATCGACGCCAAATTCGTATTGTTTTTCAAATATTTATTTGGGTGCGGCAGCAAGCCCGTACGCGGGCTCGCGCATCTCAGTCCGAGCGTGTCACAAAGCCGTCGGAAACACGCCAAAACTGGGCCCTTCCGGCGAGGCTCGAAAACGCCTCCCGATCGGTCCCCGTCATCCAGGCTTGCGTGCCGAGACGCAAAAGCTCGTCGAACAACGCAGCCCTGCGATCGCCGTCGAGATGCGCCGTCACCTCGTCGAGCAGCAGCATCGGCGCCACGCTGTCGCGCCGCGCCGTGACGAGCTCGGCGTGGGCGAGCAACAGGCCCATGAGCAGCGCCTTCTGCTCGCCGGTGGAGCACAGCCGCGCGGCCGTCCGCTTCGGTCCATGCGCGACCGCAAGATCGCTCCTGTGCGGACCGTCGAGGGCGCGGCCGGCCGCCCGGTCGCGGTCGCGCACGTCGCGCAGGCGGCGCGCGTAGGTGTCTTCCACATCGACCGCGGGACGCGCCGCAAGATCGTGGTCCACCGCCCCTTCGAGCGCGACCTCGCTCCAGGGAAACGGGCTCTCCGGATCGCGCGTGCGGCGAGCCGCGATGACGGCACCGAGCGCCGCCACGGCTTCCGCGCGCGCCGCCGCCATCGCAATCCCCATCTCGGCCATGACAAGCTCGAAGCCGTCGAGCTCGGCGCCGCGCGTCACGCCTTCGGACAGCAGGCGATTGCGCTGCGCCATCGCGCGCTCGAAACGGTTTGCGCGCGTGCGATGGCCCGTGTCGAAGCAGACGATGAGCCGGTCGAGAAAGCGACGCCGCTCGGATGCGGGCCCGGTGAAGAGACCGTCGGTGGCGGGCGTGATCCAGACCATCTCGACGTAGTCGGCGAGCGCGCCCGAGCCCGACTTCGGCTCGCCGTCGATACGGACGAGACGCGCGGCGGGGCGATTGTCGTAGCGCTCCGTCGCCGTGCGGCCGGTGCCGATGGTGACGGGACCCACGGAGGTGTGCACGCGGGCCGCGACCGACCAGCTTCCGTCGCCGCCCGTCTTGGCGAGATCGGCGAGCGGCGCCTGGCGCAGGCCCTGGCCCGGCGCAAGCAGCGAGACCGCTTCGAGGACGTTGGTTTTTCCGGAGCCGTTGGGGCCGGTCAGCACGACGGGCTCGGGGCCAAGCTCCAGTGTGGCGGACGCGTAGGTGCGAAAGCCGGTGAGCGAGAGACGTTCGACCCAGAGGCGGGACGCGGCGTGCTCATCGGTGGCTGCATCGTGTTCTGCGATCGCGGACAAACCGGGGTCCTTCGAGCTTAGAGTGAGCCGGGCGACGCATGACCGCGCGGCGGCCTTGCGCGCACCGCGCACCATCCCGAACCGATCACCGTCCGCGCGATCAATCGGGCGCGCCTTATACGCGCATCGGCATCAGAACGTAGAGCGCGGCCTCGTCCTCGGCGTCGCGGATCATCGTCGGCGAGCCCGGATCGGCGAGCAGGAAGCGGGCTTCGTCGCCTTCGAGCTGGCCCGCAATGTCGAGCAGATACTTCGCGTTGAAGCCGATTTCGAGTGGGGAGGCGGAATAGGTCACCGCCAGCTCCTCGGTCGCGCTGCCGCCTTCCGGATTGTTGACCGAGAGGACGAGCTTGTCTTTCGCGAGATTGAGCTTCACGGCGCGGCCGCGCTCGCTCGCGATGGTGGAGACGCGATCGACGGCGCTCATGAAGGCGGCGTTCTCGACGCGCAGTTCCTTGTCGTTGTTCTGCGGGATCACGCGGCCGTAGTCGGGGAACGTGCCGTCGATCAGCTTCGACGTCAGCGTGACGGAGCCGATCTCGAAGCGCACCTTCGCGGGCGAAACGGCAACGCTCACCGTCTCGGCGCTGTCTTCGATCAGGCGCTGCAGCTCGTGCACCGTCTTCCTCGGGATGATGACACCCGGCATCCCCTCGGCGCCAGCCGGGCGTGTCAGCTCCGCCTGCGCGAGACGGTGGCCGTCGGTTGCGACGGCGCGCAGCGTCGGCCCGTTTCCGGCGTCGGCGATATGGAGGAAGATACCGTTCAAATAGTAGCGCGTCTCCTCGGTCGAGATCGCGAAACGCGTCTTGTCGATGAGGCGCTTCAAATCTTTCGCGAGCACGGCAAAGCTGTGTCCAAGCTCGCCCGCCGCGAGATCGGGGAAGTCCTCGGGGCCGAGCGTCTGCAGCGCAAAGCGCGCCTGACCGGCGGCGAGCGTGAGGCGCTCCTTCTCGGCGTCGCGGCGGATATCCACCTGACTGCCCTCGGGCAGCTTGCGGACGATATCGTGCAGGATGTGGGCCGGCACCGTGACCGCACCCGCCGCGCCCACCTCGGCCTTGACCTCCTCGGTCACTTCGCGCTCGAGGTCGGTCGCCTTGAGCTCCAGCGTCTGGCCCGATGCACGGATCAGGACGTTGGAGAGAATGGGGATCGTCGTCCGCCGTTCGACGACGCTCGTCACATGCCCGAGCGCTCTCAGGAGTTCACCGCGTTCGATCACTAGACGCATCAGTAGCCTCGAGTT
>ERZ869909.1217-NODE-1217-length-21674-cov-29.967727_pt1 | contig 21674 bp, 19 predicted proteins | sample MGYA00520892_ERZ869909 | MGnify/ENA primary metagenome ERZ869909 (study PRJEB32215, sample SAMEA104723947) | bioreactor metagenome | biome: bioreactor; feature: anaerobic bioreactor; material: water | place: China | collected 2015-03-12 ... | reverse complement strand
GGTCGGCGCCAAGCTGCGCGCCATGATGCCCTGGATCTCCAAGAACAAGCTCGTCGACAAGGGCCGCAACTAGACCAGATCGCTTCGGACCCTAGCCGCTCCGATCGGCGCGCCGCCGACCCGGCGCGGCGTGAATCGGCAGCGGGAGAAAGTCCGAAGCGTGATAGTCGGTCTCATCAATGACCTCTGTCGGCCCGAAACCGGACGAAAGACAGAGACGATCATGGGCGGCGGGGCGAAAGCTCCGCCGCTTTGGTTTTAGCGCCCGCTTGCGTGGCGCCCGCCGCTGGAAATCGGCGCCGATCGGGCGCATATCGTGGGAAAGGAATTGCTCACGCAACCAAACGGGAGTGCGAAAACATGAAACGCGCAATCGGATCGGTGTGTTTGGCTGCCTTTCTCGCTTTCGGAGGACCGATCGGGATCGAGACGGTCCTGGGTCCCGGGAAAGCGGCCGCGGTGGCGGCCGAGGCGAAATCCAAATCCAAGGCCGGGACCAGGACGAAGGCGGGGCAGAGAACCTGCACGGCAAAAACGAACGCCGGCGAAACAAAGACCTGGCAGTGTCCCGCCAACCAGGCTTGTTGCATCAACCGCTTCATGGATCAGTACGTGTGCGGGATCCCGGGGCTGGGCTGTATATGAGGCGGCGCAGGGAGCCGGTCCCGGAGGCTCTCGAATAGCCCTGAAATAGGGGCCATTGCAGCATAACGTAGCCGGATGAATCGAGAAAAATCCTTTATTGTACGCTGTTTACTCTGACATATTAAAATTTCAGCAACGCCTCCTATGACATAAGTCGACACACAAAGCCGGGCGAAAAAGAGCGCAGAACGAAAAAGCTTGGAGGCCCCCGGATTTTCGCGTCGTGGCGCGGGGAGGAGGCCGATTTGAAAACCAAGAAGAAACGACGCACGGAGCCTATCGAAAAGCGGCTGAAGGATATTCAGCATCAGATTCTCGTCGCGGTCGCCTCCGGCAAATCGCTGCCCGAGGTGATGACGCTCCTGTGTTCCCGCGCCGAGGAAATCGCCCCCTCCACCATTTGTTCGATCATCCGCGTCGACTCCGACGGACGCCTGCGCCCGCTCGCGGCTCCGTCTCTTCCCGACGAATATTCCCGCGGCATCGACGGCCTGGCCATCGGCCCCATGGTTGGATCGTGCGGGAGCGCCGCCTTCCACGGTGAACCTGTCGAAGTGAGCAACATCCGGACCGACCCGCGCTGGGTCGATTTCCGCGACGCCGCGCTCTCCCTCGGCCTGAAAGCGTGCTGGTCGAGCCCGATCAAGTCGCACAACGGCCGCGTGGTCGGCACGTTTGCGTTCTATTTCTCCACCCCGCGCAAGCCCAGCAGGATCGAGAGGTACATCGTCGAGCGGTGTGCGCATCTGTGTGCGCTGGCGATCGAGCATTGGGATGCGCAGGCGCGCATCCATCATCTGGCCTACACGGACACCCTGACCGGGCTCGGCAACCGCGCGCTGCTCACCGAGCACTTTTCCGACATTCTCTCGCGCGCGGAGACGATCGGGAAGGAAGTCGCGGTGTTCTACATCGATCTCGACGGCTTCCGGACCATCAACGATCTTCAAGGCCACAAGGCCGGCGACCAGCTCCTGTGCCGTGTCGCGGAGAGGATTCGCTTCATCACGGGTGAAGCCGATCTGATCGCGCGCCTCGGCAGCGATGAGTTCCTCATCGTGAAAACGCAGACGGAGGATCGCGAGGAGTTCGTCGCGCTTGCAGAACGCCTCAGCGAGCAGCTCTCCGGCCGCTACGTCCTTCAAGGGGACGTGGAGGTCAAGGCGGCGGCCTCCATCGGCATTGCCTGTTTTCCCGGTGACGGAAAGGACCTCGACGGCCTCATGGGGCACGCCGATACGGCGCTCTGTCGCGTCAAGCGGGACAACAGGTCTGGTTACGCTTTTTATTCCTGCGAAATGGATGCCGAGAAGCACGCCCGCCGCTCGTTCGAGCGCGACGTGTCCCTCGCTGCGGCAGCCGGGCAGCTTTCCGTCGTCTACCAGCCCCAGGCCAACGCGGAGACTTGCAGCATCGTCGGGTTCGAGGCGCTGTTGCGCTGGAAGCACCCGATCCACGGTTTCGTGTCGCCCGAAAAGTTCATCCCCGCGGCCGAGGCCTGCGGCGCCATCACGGAGATCGGCGCTTTCGTCCTGCGGGAGGCGCTGGCCCAGGCTGCACGGTGGCCGGAGCACCTGCGCGTGTCCGTCAACGCGTCCCCCGCGCAGATCGTGCATGCCAATTTCGCGCAGTTCGTCGACGACGCGCTGCGCGCCGCGCACGTGGATCCGAGCCGGCTCGAGATCGAGGTGACGGAGAGCCTGTTCATTTACGATTCGGATGCCGCCACGAGAACGCTGGAGCGCCTGAAGGCGCTCGGCGTCAGCGTGGCGATCGACGATTTCGGCACGGGATACTCGTCGCTCAGCACGCTGCGCTCCTTCCCGTTCGACCGCATCAAGATCGACCGCAGCTTCGTGGCCGACATGGTCGAGAACACCGACGCCGCCGCGATCGTCAATTCGATCCTGAGCCTCGGCCGGGCGCTTGGGCGCCCCGTCATCGCGGAAGGCGTCGAGACGCCGTCCCAGCTCGAAATGTTGAGGGGCTTGGGCTGCGGCGAGGTGCAGGGCTACTTGATCGGCAAGCCGCTTCCCATCGCGAAGTACGCCCACACCGTCAAGCCGGCCCCGAAGACCGTCAAGCGGATGCGGTATGCCCAGCCTAAAAAGCAGGAGCAGGCGACAACGGTGTGAGCCGGCACGCTGAAGCGCTATGAGCGAAGCACCATGCGCGCGGGTCGTCAGACCTCTCCGTACGCCGAGACCTGGTTCCGCCCGTTCGATTTGGCATCGTAAAGCTTGGCGTCCGCGCGCTGGACGAGCAGTTCCGTGTCGTCGCCCGAACGATACTCGGCAACGCCGAACGACGCCGTCATCTGCCCGATCTTCTGGTTGGTCTCGCGGATCGAGAGCTTCTTGCTTTCGAACTGCCGGCGAATGCGCTCCGCGATGGACTTTGCGGCGTCTTGCCCGGCCTTCGGCAGGATGATCGCAAACTCTTCGCCGCCGTAGCGGATCACGGTATCGCCGTCACGCACGCTCGTCTCGATGACGCGCGAGAACATTTTGATGATCTCGTCGCCGACCTGATGGCCGAAGGCGTCGTTGACGCGCTTGAAATGGTCGATGTCGCACATGATGAGCGACAGCGGCGTACCGTCTTCGCGGCTGTCGGTAATCGCTTTTTCCATCGTCACGTCGAAGCAGCGCCGGTTGCCCACGCCCGTCAGCGGGTCTCTGAGCACGACCTCTTCCGCCTGGGTGAGGTTGGAGCGCAGCGTATCGATCTGCCGCTTGGACTCTTCGAGCTTGGCCTTGAGGTCGCTGCTGTCACGCCGCATCCGCTCGTTCTCTGCGACGAGCAGGCTCACGATCACGCGGACCTGCTCGCCCTCCGAGAGGTGCGAAAGGCGCGATTGCGCATTGGCGAGCGATTTCGCGTAGCTGTCGTTGGAGGCGATGTGCCGGCGGATCAGTTCGAGCACCTTTGAGAGCTCGCGCTCGATGCGTTCTCCAGTTCTTGCCACCGCGCCCGATGCGCCGCCGCCGACCTTCGCGATCGTCGCGTTTGCCAGCAAGGGCGCAAAGCGGATGATCAGCCAAGCGACCGCGCCGACGACGGCCAGGCCGATGAGCGCCATCGCGAGAATGGCGAACGGATTGTACTGGGTCGAGAGGATGGTGCCGCCGCCGCCGACGTGCACGGACCGCAGCGTGCGGACCGGCGTCAGATCGAAATCCGAGATGGCCAGCAGAGCGACCAGAACGGCGCCGAACACACCTGCCCCGACCGCAAGAAAGCCTTGCTGAGATCGGGACAAGTCGCGGAATGAAATCATCGGTGAGCACTTCGACCAAGCGATGCGGCAACCGCATCCAAACGATAGCGGTGTCTCTTTACAGCTTATGCATACATCTGAACATGTGCTAATTTAGACAATAGACAGAGCCCGGGCCCCAGATCTCACGCTTGCTGCGACGACGCGCGTAACGCCCCGAATTCAAAGAAGAAAGCCATGTTTTTCAGCGTCGGCGAAGATCCACCGTACGCTATATTATGCACATTTACAGCCTAAATGATTCGTGAAGGGGCAGAAAGAAACGGCGAGGGGCAACCGCGCCGCCGCGCGGGCATGCGGTGCGCGCTTCGTAAGCCAACGTACGTTTTTCCTTGAGGCTCACATCCCTTGGCCGAGCAGCCGCGAGATCGCGTCCGCCGCCTGCATCCGCTGGGCGTCGTCGAGATCGAGCCCGACCTTCGTGCGCCGCCAGAGAACGTCGTCCGCCGTACGCGCCCATTCGTGGTCGCGGAGATAGCAGACCTCCCGCTCGGTCAGGCCGCCGCCCAGACGGGCACCGAGGTCGTCGTCGCGCGCCGCATCGCCGATCACCCGGTCGGCCCGCGTTCCGTAGCGAGCGACGAGGCGATCCAGCATATCCGGCGCGAGGCCGGGACGGCGGCGCGCCAGATCCGACCGGTAGCCCGCGGCGCCGTCCGCCCCGAAATCTCCTCCCGGCAGCGGCGCATGAGCCGTCCACGCCGGACCCATGCCGGGGAAGAAGGGCCGCAGCCGCTCCAGCACGGCTTCGGCCAGCAGGCGGAAGGTGGTGATCTTGCCGCCGACGACGTTGAGCAGCGGCGGAGAGCCGCCCGGCTGAACGAGGTCGAGCCGCCAGTCGCGCGTGACGGAGGACGCGCGCGCTGCGCCATCGTCGACGAGCGGGCGCACGCCGGCGAACCGCCAGACGATGTCGGTGCGGGTGAGAGAATGAGACAGATAGCGCCCGGCCGCGTCGATCAGATACGCCTCCTCCGCCGCGCTCGCGACGAAGCCCTCGTCGGGCGTTGCGACCGCAACCTCTGTCGTGCCGATCATCGTGAACCGCGTGCCGAAGGGCAGCACGAACACGACCCGGCCGTCGGTGTTTTGCAGGAGAAGCGCATCGTCCGCGCCGGGAATGCGCGGGACGACGATATGCGTGCCGCGGACGAGCCTGAGCGACGGAGCCGCCCCCTCGGGTCCGGCGAGTGCGGCCACCTCGGCGCACCACGGGCCGGCGGCATTCACGAGCGCGCGGGCGCGATAGGAATGCCGGGAGCCGCGCGTCTCGGCGTCGATGCGCCACACGTCGCCGTCGCGCGCGATGTGCGTCACGGGCGTGCGTGTCAGGATCTTGGCCCCGTGTTCGGCGGCATCGAGCGCGGCGATGAGGACCAGCCGCGCATCGTCGACCCAGCAGTCGTAATAGGAAAAGCCGGCTGTGAATTCGGAGCGAAGCGCCCGCCCCATCGGATCGCGCGTAAGGTCGATCGATGCCGACGCCGGAATGCGGCGGCGCCGTGCCAGCCTGTCGTACAGAAAGAGCCCGGCCTGCATCACGAGCCGCGGCCGCATCCCCGCGGCGTGCGGGAGGACGAACCGCAGGGGGTGGATCAGATGCGCCGCCCGGTCGAGCAGAACCTCCCGCTCCGCAAGGGCGTGCCGCACCAGCCGGAACTCCCGCTGCTCGAGATAGCGCAGTCCGCCGTGGATCAGCTTGGAGCTTGCCGACGAGGTGCCGCCGGCAAGATCGCCTTTCTCGAACAGGACGACCCTGAGGCCGCGCCCGGCAGCATCGGCGGCGATACCGGCGCCGTTGATGCCGCCGCCGATAATCGCCAGATCGTAGACCGTGCCGGTCATGCGCTGTCCGCCCCCGCTGCCCTGAGGCTATGGACCATAGTCCTCAGGGCACATCAATGGGGGCAGACGGGATGGGCTCAGCTCGTGAAGAAGCTCTGCGTGCCGTGCGCCTCGATGGCCTCCGCCAGACGGCCGAGCGCGTGGACGTAGGCCGCGGTGCGCATCGAGATGTTCTTCTCGCGCGATGTGCTCCAGATCGCGCGCCCTTCGCGCTCCACGATCGTCCTCAGCCGGTCATGGATCTCTTCGATCGTCCAGTAGAAGCCCTGGCGGTTCTGGACCCACTCGAAGTACGACACCGTCACCCCGCCTGCGTTGGCCAGGATGTCGGGGAGCACGACGATGCCCTTCTTCTCGAGGATCGCATCGGCTTCCGCCGTCACCGGTCCGTTGGCAAGCTCGAGCACGATCTTCGCCTTGACCTCGCCCGCGTTGCCTTCGTGGATCATGTTCTCGAGCGCGGACGGTGCGAGGATATCGCAATCGACGCCGACGAGATCGTCCGCAGACATGAGCTCGTGGCCGTGCTGCCCCGCCGTGCTCGCAACCGATTGACCGTTTGTCTTGGCGGCGAGCAGAGCCTGGAGATTGAGCCCGCTCGCGCACTTGACGGCGCCGGACGAGTCCGACACGGCGACGATCTTATGCCCGTCGCCCGCAAGCAGGCTTGCGATATGCTGGCCCGCGTTGCCGAAGCCCTGCACGGCCACGCGCGCGCTCTGGCCAAGGCCGAGATCGGCTGCGAGATGGCGGACGAGATAGTAGCCGCCGCGCGCCGTCGCATCGTCGCGTCCGAGCGAGCCGCCGAGTGCGATCGGCTTTCCGGTGATGACCGCCGGCTCCGTCTGTCCGACGATCTGCGCATACTCGTCCGCCATCCAGCCCATGATCATGGCGTTGGTATAGACGTCGGGAGCGGGAATATCGCGATTGGGGCCGATGACGCGCGCGAACGCCTGCATATAGGCGCGCGACAAGCGCTCGAGCTCGGCTTTCGAGAGCTTGCGCGGATCGACGCGCACCGCACCCTTGCCGCCGCCATAGGGCAGGTTCATCACCGCGCACTTGAACGTCATCCAGAAGGCCAGCGTCTCGACCTCGTAAACGTCCGAGTCAGGGTGGAAGCGGATGCCGCCTTTGGTCGGGCCGCGGGTATCGTCGTAACGGCAGCGCCAGGCGATGAACGATTTGCGCGATCCGTCGTCCATGCGGATCATCAGGCGCGCCTTTGCCGTCTCGCGCGCGTACTTGAGTTTCTCGATCACATCCGGGTCGATGCTGAGATGGGCGGCGGCCTCGTCCAGGCGGACGAGGGCTTGATCGAGAAGATTGTCGTGTGACATTCCTGCTCCTGACGTTTGCGTCCTTGTTGTGCGGCAAGTGCATAAAATGTAGGCACGCCGGCCGCAACCGGTGTCTGTAGGCAAATCGTCATGGGGGAGGATGGGGGGAGGTCGTCGCGCGCACCGCGTCGGGCCGTCCGCTGCATCGCAGCACGTCCGACGACGGACGATGGCGAGGCTCTCAAGAGGCCGCCGCGACGTTAAGGATAGGTGGTGGACGGAGGCAGGTCAGGAAACCGAAGGCTCAGTCGCCGTCCGGCTCCTCAGGATCGGGCAGGGGCTTGTCGGGACGCTCGCCGCCTGCAAACCCGCCGAGGTCGTTGACCTTGTCAGCGCCCTTCGAGAGGTCCTCTTTGCGATAGGCAAAGCCCTCGCCGTACTGTTCGCGCTGGCCTTCGCCGTAGGGCAGGTGCTCGTTTTTCTTGCGCCGAGGCATCGTCGCTCTCCTCAGAGACGCTTTGCCCCCGGGCGGGGGTGACCGGGGGCAGCGTGGCAGCCAGCGACGCGAGGGCAGCAGGGGCGCCGGCATGTGAAGAAAACGCCGCACGTGGCCGCCGGTTCCATTGGCGGCGGGCGGATGTGCGGCTACCGGCTCGACCGGAGCAGGAGGCCGGCGGCGATTGCCCCGACCATCCCGGCGACAAAGACGAAGGTCGCGGGTGCGCCCAGCGGGATGGATACCAGCGCCGGCCCGGGACAGAAACCCACGAGCCCCCAGCCGATGCCGAACACCGCCGCACCGATAAGGAGCTTGCGGTCGATCGGCGCATCGGCGGGCGGCACATGAAACGTCGGATCTGCGAGCGGAGCCGCGCGCCTGCGTACGAGCCAGAAGCCGGGCGCCGCGACCCCGATGGCGCCCGCCAGCACGAAGGCGAGGCTCGGATCCCAGTTTCCGGTAAAATCGAGGAAGTTCAGCACCTTCGCCGGGTTGGCCATGCCGGAGAGAATGAGCCCGAGGCCGAACAGGAGCCCCGCGGCCGCCGCGCCTGCCGCGCCGCCCTGCCTACTCATAGCCAGTGTCCCCCCACGACGTGGCGGACGACGTACACCGTCGCGGCCGCCGTGGTCATGAAGACCGCCGTCGCGGCGATCGAGCGGCGCGACAGCCGTGAGAGGCCGCAGACGCCATGGCCGCTCGTGCAGCCGCTCGCCGCGAAAGCGCCCCCGCCGACGAGCACCCCTGCCGTCAGGGCCAGCACTGGATTGTCGGTCACGGTCTGCTGGAGGGATGCGCCCGTGAGCAGCCTCCAAACGACGGGACTTGCCAAGAGCGCGGCGATGAATGCCGCCGCCTCGAGCGGGGCGTTCGCGCCATAGGGCGGAAACAGCCGACGGACGATACCGCTGATGCCGGCGAGGCGCCCCGTGACCAGCAGAAGCAGCACCGCAGAGGCCCCGATCAAGGCGCCACCCGCGAGCGAGGCCCAGGGCGTGAATTCGGTGAGGGTCATTGACGCTCCACGTCGAGGGCGCGGGAGGAGTGGGCGCAGGTGTGGCCGTGATGCCGCGGTGCCCGCCCGGCGCCCGTTCCACTTCAGCGACGACACTGTATCGGCACCGAAGCGGTATTTCACGCCAAACGTCGCTTCGAACTGCGACATGCTGATCTCGACGGTGTGGGCGGGATTGCCGAAGCCCGGAAGCTCCCCGCCGCGCACGCCGAATGCGCCCGCTTGGCTTTCGCGAGCGGACACGAGGACCGAGAGCCGGATCGCTCCGGCTCCCGATCAATCTACTCCCAGGAGAGCGCGCCGCCGTTCTGATATTCGATCACGCGGGTCTCGAAGAAGTTCTTCTCCTTCTTGAGGTCCATGACCTCGCTCATCCAGGGGAACGGGTTCTCGGTCTCGGCAAACACCGGCGCGAGGCCGAGCTGTCCGCAGCGGCGGTTGGCGATGAAGCGCATGTACTGCTCGCACAGCTTGGAGTTCAGACCCAGGAGGCCGGACGGCATCGTATCGCGGCCGTAGGAGGCCTCGAGCTCGGCCGCGTCGTGCAGCATCTGGCGCACCTCGTCCTGGAACGCTTTCGTCCAGAGGTGCGGGTTCTCGACTTTGATCTGGTTGATGACGTCGATGCCGAAGTTCAGATGGATGCTCTCGTCGCGCAGGATGTACTGGTACTGCTCGGCGATGCCGACCATCTTGTTGCGACGGCCGAGCGAGAGGATCTGGGCAAAGCCCGTGTAGAACCACATGCCCTCGAACACGACGTAGAACGCCACGAGGTCGCGCAGGAAGGCCTGGTCGGTCTCTGGCGTGCCGGTCTTGAACTCGGGATCGTCGAGGTGCTTGGTGTAGGCGAGCGCCCAGGCCGCCTTGTCGGTGATGGACGGCACCTCGCGGTACATGTTGAACAGCTCGCCCTCGTCGAGGCCGAGGCTTTCGACGATGTACTGGAAGGTGTGCGTGTGGACCGCTTCCTCGAACGCCTGCCGCAGCAGGTACTGGCGGCATTCGGGGTTCGTGAGATGCCGGTAGATCGCGAGCACGATGTTGTTGGCGACCAGGCTTTCGGACGCCGCGAAGAAGCCGAGGTTGCGCTTCACCATGCGCCGCTCGTCCTCGGTGAGGCCGTCGCGCGATTTCCAGAGCGCGATGTCGGCCTGCATCGAGACTTCCGTCGGCATCCAGTGGTTGTTGCAGCCCGACAGGTACTTGTCCCAAGCCCAGCCGTACTTCAGCGGCAGGAGCTGGTTCACGTCGGCGCGGGCGTTGATCATCGCCTTGTCGTCGACGCGCACGCGCCCGCCGCTGCGGTCGATGTGGCCGAGGCCGGTGCTGCTTTCGGCGGCGGGCGGAACGGCAGCCGGCGAGGGCGAAGCGGGCGAGCGGGGGGCGGCTGGTTCGGACCAGTCGAGCATAGAGGTTCTCCGTGTTTGGGCGTGTGTTGATGTGTTTCTTGAAATGTCTCGATCCGCCTCGCCCCCTCACCCGCCTTCCTCGCTTCGCTCGGAAGCCGACCTCTCCCCGCCGGGGAGAGGTGAAGAAGACGGGTGCCTCTAGCGTCCCTCTCCCCGTCATGGCGGAGCCATGCTGCGCATGGACGGGGAGAGGGACAGGGTGAGGGGGCGCTCGCGAGCGGTTACTGACAGGCCTCGCAGGTCGGGTCTTCGAGCGAGCAGGCCCGGGGCGCATGCGCGTCGTGCACTTCCGGCGCTGACAGCATGCCGCCGCCCGAGACCGCGTTGAGCTTGCCGTCCGTGCCCTTGAGCGTCGACTTCTCGACGTGCGTCGCCGACTGCGAGCGCAGGTAATACGTCGTCTTGAGCCCCCGCTCCCAGGCGAGCCGGTAGAGCGCATCGAGCTTGCGGCCGTTCGGCGCCGAGATGTAGAGGTTCAGCGACTGGGCCTGGTCGATCCACTTCTGCCGGCGCGAGGCGGCGTCCACCAGCCAGTGCGAATCGATCTCGAACGCGGTCGCATAGAGCGCCTTGATGTCCTCCGGCACGCGGTCGATGGCGCCGACCGACCCGTCGAAGTACTTGAGGTCCGACACCATCACCTCGTCCCACAGCCCGCGCGCCTTGAGATCGCGCACGAGGTGCGTGTTCACCACCGTGAAGTCGCCCGACATGTTAGACTTGACGTAGAGGTTGCGGAACACCGGCTCGATGGACTGCGCGACGCCGCAGATGTTCGAGATCGTTGCCGTCGGAGCAATGGCCATGACGTTGGAATTGCGCATGCCGACCGTGCGCACCCGCTCGCGCAACGGCGCCCAGTCGAGCGTTGTCGACGTGTCGATCCGAAGATCGTCGCCGCGCGCGTCGCTGAGGAGCGCGAGCGAGTCGATGGGCAGGATGCCGCGGCTCCAGAGCGATCCGTCGAACGAGGGATAGCGGCCGCGCTCTTCCGCGAGATCGGCCGAGGCCGAGATCGCGTGGTAGCTGATCGCTTCCATGCTGGTGTCGGCAAAGGCGACGGCCTCGTCCGACGCATACGGGATCTTGAGCGTGTGCAGCGCGTCCTGGAAGCCCATCAGGCCGAGGCCGACGGGACGGTGCCGCAGGTTGGAGCGCCGCGCCTCCGGAATGGTGTAGAAGTTGATGTCGATCACGTTGTCGAGCATCCGCATGGCGGTCTTCACCGTGCGCGCCAGCCGCTCGTGGTCGAGACCCTCCGCCGTCACGTGGTTGGCGAGATTGATCGAGCCGAGGTTGCACACTGCCACCTCGTCGTTCGAGGTGTTGAGCGTGATCTCGGTGCAGAGGTTCGAGGAGTGCACGACGCCGTTGTGCTGCTGCGGCGAGCGCAGATTGCACGGGTCCTTGAACGTGATCCACGGGTGCCCGGTCTCGAACAGCATGGTCAGCATGCGCCGCCACAGATCGACGGCGCGCACGCGCCGCGCGATCTTGAGCTCCATGCGCTCGGCCTTGGCTTCGTACTCCGCATATTTTTCCGCAAACGCGCGGCCGTAGAGGTCGTGCAACTCGGGCACCTCGTCGGGCGAGAACAGCGTCCAGTGGCTGTCCTCGGCGACGCGCTGCATGAACAGGTCGGGGATCCAGTGGGCGGTGTTCATGTCATGCGTGCGGCGGCGGTCGTCGCCGGTGTTCTTGCGGAGGTCGAGGAACTCCTCGATGTCGATGTGCCAGGTCTCGAGGTAGGCGCACACCGCGCCCTTTCGCTTGCCGCCCTGGTTGACGGCGATGGCGGTGTCGTTCGCAACCTTGAGGAACGGCACCACGCCCTGGCTTTCGCCGTTGGTGCCCTTGATGTGGGCGCCGAGGCCGCGCACGCGCGTCCAGTCGTTGCCGAGGCCGCCCGAATACTTGGCGAGCAGCGCGTTGTCCTTGATGGCCTTGAAGATGCCGTCGAGATCATCCGAGACCGTGGTGAGGAAGCACGACGAGAGCTGAGCGCGCGGCGTGCCCGCGTTGAACAGCGTCGGCGTCGAGCACATGAAGTCGAACGTCGAGATCAGGTCATAGAACTCGATCGCCTTCGTCTCGCGGTCGATCTCGCGCAGCGCGAGGCCCATGGCGACGCGCATGAAGAACGCCTGCGGCAGCTCGAAGCGGATGCCGCGAGTCTGCAGGAAATAGCGGTCGTAAAGCGTCTGCAGGCCGAGGAACTGGAAGCGCATGTCGCGCTCGGGCTTGAGCGCGCGGCCGAGCCGGTCGAGGTCGAAGCGGGCGAGCTCGGGATCGAGCAGCTCGGTGGCGATCCCGCGGGCGACATAGGCGCGGAAGTACTCGGGATAACGCTCGGCCATCTCGGCCTGGCTCGCACGCTCCGGCCGGCCTGAGATGAACGAGAGGGCTTCCTCGCGGAGCTGGTCCATCAAGAGTCGCGCGCTCACCTCACTATAAGCCGGCTCCGTCTCGATCAGCGTGCGCGCGGCGAGGATCGGCGCCAGCGTCAGCTCGTGCGCGGCAATGCCGTCGTAGAGATTGCGATAGGTTTCGGCGAGCACGTCCTCGGGCTTCGTTTCGGTCAAGCCGTCGCAGGCCTCGCGCACGATCAGCGTCAGGCGTTGATGATCGAGCGGGCTGAGGGATCCGTCGCGCGCCTTGACGTTGAGCGTGGGCGGGTCGAGCTGCGCCGTCTCGGCGGCCGCCGCAGCGCGCTCCTGCGCCCGGGCTTCGCGATAGAGCACGTAGGCACGGGCCACTTTGTGATGCCCGCCGCGCATCAGGACGAGTTCGACCTGATCCTGGATGTCCTCGATGTGGAACGTGCGGCCGTTGTCGCCCTGGCGCGTCAGCGCGGACACGATCTGCTGGGTCAGGTCCTCGACGATCTCGTGCACGCGGCGCGAGGCGGCGGCACGGTTGCCCTCGACGGCGAGGAACGCCTTGGTCAGCGCAACCGTGATCTTGGTGGGGTCGAAGGGCGTGACGCCGCCGCTGCGGCGGATCACCTGCAGCCCCGGTGTGGTGGCTGTTTTCGTGCTGCCGCCGCCGGATGCGGACCCGGCAGAAGAGCTTCTGGCTTCAAGTGCGATGGACATCGGCAGACCCCTTAAGGAGGATAGGGGGCTTGGGCCGAATGGGGACGCGCATCCGAAACGTCCGCACGCGCGAACGCTTGAGAAGACCACCCACCGGGACACCCCGCCCGAGGACGAAAAAACCTTCGTCACAGGCAGGTCTCCTGGCTCGCAGGTCAGTGTCGCCCGTCTGGCCTTCCCGGTGTTTCACCACCAGTGACCGCTCTCGACAGGCAACTCGCTGCTTACAGTTGCGGGGGCAGCCCCGGGGTTGCTCACGTCTTCTTGGAAGGTGAGCGCACCGGGTTCCCTCTTAGCGCCGAGCGGTTACGCGCGGCGACCCATGACACCCTCAGTAGCGACTGATTCTCGGTTGCGCGCCAGGGGCAGCCGCAAGATGTTGCGTATTTTGCGGCTCTTTCGTGTGGTGTTGCGCACATGTTGTGGTTATCGGGCATGACACGGCAAAGGCCGTTGACATGCGTCCTTCATGCCGCGCGCGTCGTCACGCGCTCGCTCCCGCGCTGTTCGATCGGGACGATGCTCCGCCGCTCCGGGCCGACGTAAACGGCAGTCGGCCGGAGAATCTTGCCGTCTTCGCGCTGCTCGAGGACGTGGGCCGTCCATCCGCCGATGCGGCCGATGGCGAACAGAGGCGTGAACATCAGGCGCGGCACGCCGAGCAGGTGATAGACGGCAGCCGTGTACCAGTCGACGTTGGGGAACATCCGCTTCTCCTGCGCCATCACGTCGTCGATGCGCTCGGCGATGTCGTAGATCCGCGCCTCGGTTCGTGCCCGGCCTCCAGCACCACGATACCGTCGCCGTCGGCAACGACGATATCGCACTCGGCAACCGGTATGCCGGCAAGGTCGACGGTGATATGCGCCGTTCCCTCGCCGCGGCGCGTCGACCGTTTCGGGTTGGTGCCGAGCGCCTTGATGCCGATGTCGAGGCCCGCGAGCACCGCGCTGTCACGCACGCACCCGAACACGATGACGCCGCTCCAGCCGTTCGCGACGGCGTCGTTGGCGATCATGTCGCCGAGCAGCGCGCAGCGCGTGCTGCCCCCGCCGTCCACGACGAGAACGCGCCCGTTGCCCGGCGACGCAAGCAGCTCCTTCACGCGCGAATTGTCCTCGAAGCATTTCACCGTGACGGCGCGGCCGTGAAACGCGGTGCGGCCGCCGAAATCGCGAAAGACGGCATGGGGGATGCGCGCCTCGTCGCCATGTTCGTCCGAGAGATCGCAGGTGCTCAAGGCCATCGTGCGTCCTTTCGTGTCTCGGTCAGGCAACAGGATAGGGCGTGAAGCGCCGTTCGTTTTCGTCGATGGCAGTGCGCCGTCCGATCGCGGGAAACGCGCGCTGCGGGCAGGCAGGCCGCTCGCAGATCTTGCATCCCGCGCCGATCGGCACCGCGGCGGACTGATCCTTGAGGTCGAGGCCCTTCGCGTAGACGAGGCGGCTCGCGTGGCTCATGTCGCAGCCGAGGCCGATGGCGAACGTCTTCGAGGGCGCACCGTAGCCGCCCTGGCCGCGCGAGACCGTGCGCGCGATCCATAGGTACGTGCGCCCGTCCGGCATCGCCGCGAGCTGGGTCAGGATGCGCCCCGGCGTGGAGAAGGCCTCGTAGACGTTCCACAGCGGGCACGATCCGCCGACGCGCGAGAAGTGAAAATCGGTCGCCGATTGGCGCTTCGAGATGTTCCCGGCGCGGTCGACGCGCACGAAGAAGAACGGCACGCCGCGCGCATCCGGCCGCTGGAGCGTACTCAGGCGATGGCAGATCGTCTCGAAGCCCACGCCGAAGCGCTGGCGCAGAAGCTCGATGTCGTAGCGCAGGCGCTCGGCCGCTTCGAAGAAGCGGCGGTAGGGCATGATCAACGCGCCCGCGAAGTGATTGGCAAGGCCGATGCGGGCAAGGCGATGGGTCTCCTCGCTGCCGCATGCCGCCTCCGTCGCGAGCTTGTCGATCACGTCACCCATTTCGAGGTAGGCGAGCTGCGTCGCCATCTCGAACGCGATCTGGCCCGGCATCAGGGTGGAGGAAAGGCGAAGCACGCGGGTGGGCGCCTCGAAGCTGCGCTGCACATGCGTCTGCTCGCTTGGCGGTTCGATCACGACCTGGATGCGCAGCCGTTCGCTCAGATAGCGCTTCAGGCCTGTGGCGCAATCTCCAACAGTGAGGCGCGCGGTCGCGAACAGCTTCTCGGCGGCCTCGTCCAGCTCCGCGAAATAGTTGTGATGCGCGTAGAAATAATCGCGCACCTGCTCGAACGGCATCAACTGCGCGGGCGCCTGCTCCTCCGCGCCGACGCCGAGCCGCATCGCGAGCGCGTCCGCGCGCTCGGACGCCTGACGCAGACGGCGATGCTGTTTCACGATCGCGCGCCCCACGGACGGCATGTTGGACGCGATCTCGCGGATTTCGGTGAGGGCGATCTCCTCGTCGAGGCCGGGATCGGCCAGCACGTCGCGCAAGTCCGCGATGAGGCGCGCTTCCTCGTCTTCGGAGAAAAGCTGCACATCGATGCCGAACACAGCGTTGATCTTGAGCAGGATCGGGACGGTCAGCGGCCGCTGGTTCTTCTCGAGCTGGTTGAGGTAGCTCGCCGAGAGGTCGAGCGCGCGCGCGAGGGCGACCTGGGTCAGGCCGCGCTCTTCGCGCAGGCGCCTCAGGCGCACACCCATGAAGGCTTTTCGCATTCCTGGCCTCATTCGCAACATTTGCAAACTTGCAATGCAGGCTTCGCTAATCTCCGCTTTTTCAGGAGTTTATCGCGATCCGGTTCTGCGGATAATGCGAATATTCGAATTTGGCAAGCACGGATCAGCCATGACGAAGCGGCCCACCTTCGACGATCTCATCCCGAACGCCGCGTCCGGCCGGTTCGATGGCATCCAGCGGCCCTACACCGCAGCGGACGTCCTGCGGCTGCGCGGCTCCATGCCGATCCGCCAGACGGTCGCCGAGCACGGCGCGAACCGCCTCTGGCGGCTCCTGGGCTCCGAGCCCTATGTCCACGCGCTCGGCGCCGTCACCGGCAACCAGGCCATGCAGATGGTGCGCGCGGGCCTCAAGGCGATCTACCTCTCGGGCTGGCAGGTGGCGGCCGACGCCAATACGGCCTCCGCCATGTATCCCGACCAGAGTCTCTATCCGGCCAACGCGGGCCCCGAGCTCGCACGCCGCATCAACCGCACGCTGCAGCGCGCCGATCAGATCGAGCACGCCGAGGGCCGCAAGAGCGTCGAGACGTGGTTTGCGCCCATCGTTGCCGATGCGGAAGCGGGCTTCGGCGGTCCGCTCAACGCGTTCGAGATCATGAAGGCCTATATCGAGGCGGGCGTCGCGGGCGTGCACTTCGAGGACCAGCTCGCGTCGGAGAAGAAGTGCGGCCATCTGGGCGGCAAGGTTCTGATCCCGACCGCGGCGCACATCCGCAACCTCGTGGCCGCGCGGCTTGCGGCCGATGTCATGGGCGTGCCGACGGTCATCGTTGCGCGGACGGATGCCGAATCCGCCAAGCTCATCACCTCCGACATCGACGAGCGCGACCGCGAATTCATCGCGGCCGGCGAGCGGACGCCGGAAGGCTTCTACGCGCTGAAGAACGGCGTCGATGCCTGCATCGCGCGCGGCCTGGCCTACGCGCCCTATGCCGATCTCCTGTGGTGGGAGACGTCGACGCCGAACCTCAAGGAGGCGGCGCGCTTCGCCGAAGCCATCCATCGCGAGTTCCCGGGCAAGATGCTCGCTTACAACTGCTCGCCGTCGTTCAACTGGAAGTCCAAGCTCGACGACGCGTCCATCGCCCGCTTCCAGAAGGAGATCGGCGCCATGGGCTACAAGTTCCAGTTCGTCACGCTCGCCGGCTTCCACCAGCTCAACCACGGCATGTTCGAGCTGGCGCGCGGCTACCGCGACCGCGGCATGGCGGCCTACTCGGAGCTGCAGCAGGCCGAGTTCGCGGCCGAGGCCAACGGGTACACCGCAACGCGCCATCAGCGCGAGGTCGGCACGAGCTACTTCGACGCCGTGTCGCTCGCCATCAGCGGCGGGGCTTCGTCGACGACGGCGATGTCCGAGTCCACCGAAAGAACCCAGTTCCAGTCAGCCGCCGAATAGGAGGCACGAGAGAGATGCAACCCGCCGACACCTCAAACACCGGAGACAGCCCCATGCGATCCGCCGATGTCATTGCGATTTCCGAGCCCTTCAACGGGCCGCGCAAAGCCGATTCCGACATGTTGATCCGCAAGGTCGCAGACACCTTGCACCGCCTCAACCAGCAGATCACCACCGCCGTCGACGCGGGCGTGACGATCGAGTTGATGCGCGGTTCGCGCTTTCACAACGGGCGCGGGCAGTGGGGCGATCAGATGATCCCGATCGTTCGCGTCGCGGAGCCTCCGCGCGAGGATGAGCGGGAGTAGGCCATGACCCCTTGCGATCTCTCCGAGACTCGCTTCGTCGAAATCGTGTTTCCCGAGCAGGCCAATCATTACGGCACTCTTTTCGGCGGCACGGCGTTGAACCTGATGAGCAAGGCGGCCGCCATCGCCGCCGCGCGCCGGGCAGGGACGAGCGTCGTCATGGCCTCGTCGGACAAGGTGGACTTCCACCTGCCCGTGGCCGTCGGCCAGCTCGTCGAGCTTTGCGCACGCGTGGAGCGCGTGGGCCGCAGCTCGATGACGGTGAAGGTGGAGGTCATTGCCGAGACCATCGGCAAGCAGGATCGCAAGCTCGCCATGCAGGGGCGCTTCGAAATGGTGGCGGTGGACGGCGACGGCCGCCCCACGCCGATCGCTCAGCCGCCAAGCACGAACTGAATTTCAATGAAGGGGTATCGACATGATCCAGGCTGCCAACCTCGGCTTCCCGCGCATCGGCATCAAGAGAGAGCTGAAGAAGGCGACGGAAGCCTATTGGAAAGGCGAGATCGACTATGCCGCGTTGCGTAAAGCGGGGGCCGAGCTGCGCGCGCGCCATTGGCAGCTTCAGAAGGCCGCCGGCATTGACGTCATCCCGTCGAACGACTTCTCCTTCTACGATCAGATGCTGGATACCGCGGCGATGGTCGGCGCCGTGCCGCCGCGGTTTCGGGCCTCGCAAGACGGCGTTCGGGTTGCGGCCACGCATCAGACCGCGAGCGCATATGCCGTGATGGCCGACGTGGCGGAGCGTTCCGCCGACGGCGTCGGTTCCGTCGACTTCGACACTTACTTCGCGATGGCGCGCGGCTCGGACGCAGCACCCGCGATGGAAATGACGAAGTGGTTCGACACCAACTACCACTACATCGTGCCGGAGTTCCACGAAGGACAGACGTTCCGCCTCGCGTCCACGAAGGCCCTCGACGAGTTCAACGAGGCGAAGGCGCTCGGCATCGTGACGCGCCCTGTGCTGATCGGTCCGGTGACGTTCCTGTCGCTCGGCAAGGCGAAGGACGCGAACCTCGATCCCTTGAGCCTGCTCGATGCGCTGCTCCCCGTTTACGCGGAGGTGCTGGCGTCGCTCGCGGCGGCCGGTGCGGATTGGGTGCAGATCGACGAGCCGATTTTCGCGCTCGACCTCTCGGAAGCCCAGAAGGCCGCGCTCGAAGCGGCTTATGCGGCGCTCTCGTCGAGCGGCGTCAAGATCCTCATCGCGACCTACTTCGAGAGGCTCGGCAGCAATCTCGATGTCGTGCTCAGGCTGCCGGTGGACGGCCTGCACGTCGATCTCGTGCGGGCACCCGATGAGCTCGATCAGGTGCTGGAGGCCTGGCCGTGGGAGCGCGTGCTGTCGCTCGGCGTGATCGACGGGCGCAACATCTGGCGCGCGGACCTGGAAAAGGCGTTCGCGAAGGTGGAGCGGGCGATTGCCGTGCGCGGCAAGGGCAGCGTGCAGATTGCGCCGTCCTGCTCGCTCATCCATACGCCGGTGGATCTCGACGCCGAGCAGAAGCTCGACGCGGAGCTCAAATCCTGGCTTGCCTATTCGCGCCAGAAGCTGATCGAGGTTGCCGCGCTCAGGACGGCGGCAACCAAGGGCCGGGATGCGGCTCGCGAGGCCTTCGCGGAGAGCGCCGCTGCCGTCGCCTCGCGTGCAGCGTCGGCGCGGATCAACAATCCGGCCGTCAAGGCGCGTGCTGCGGCGGTGACCGACAAGGATCTGGACCGCGGAGCCTCGTTCAAGGCGCGGCAGGCAAAGCAGCGGGCGCGTCTGAACCTGCCGGCGTTCCCGACCACGACCATCGGCTCCTTCCCGCAGACGGAGGCCGTGCGCAAGGCGCGCGCCGCCTTCAAGCGCGGCGAGATGGAGGCGCCGGCCTACGACGCCTTCCTCAAGTCCGCGACCGAGGACGCGGTGCGGAAGCAGGAAGAGCTCGGCATCGACGTTCTGGTGCATGGCGAGTTCGAGCGCAACGACATGGTCGAGTACTTCGGCGAGCAGCTTTCCGGGTTCGCCTTCACGCAGAACGGCTGGGTGCAGTCGTATGGCTCGCGTTACGTCAAGCCGCCGATCATCTTCGGCGACGTTTCGCGGCCGCATCCGATGACGGTGGCGTGGTCGAGCTATGCCCAGTCGCTCACCAAGAAGCCGATGAAGGGCATGCTCACGGGGCCCGTGACGATCCTGCAATGGTCGTTCGTGCGCGACGACCAGCCGCGGTCGGAGACGTGCAAGGAGATCGCGCTCGCCATCCGCGACGAGGTGGCCGATCTCGAAGCGGCCGGCATTCCCATCATCCAGATCGACGAGCCCGCCCTGCGGGAAGGGCTTCCGCTCCGGCACTCGGATTGGGACGCCTATCTCGCGTGGGCCGTCGATTGCTTCCGGCTGGCTGCCGCCGGTGCCGGCCCCGAGACGCAGATCCACACGCACATGTGCTATTGCGAGTTCAACGACATCATGCCCTCGATCGCAGCCCTCGATGCGGACGTGATCTCGATCGAGACGTCGCGGTCGGACATGGAGCTGCTCGAAAGCTTCTCCGACTTCAAGTATCCCAACGAGATCGGACCGGGTGTCTACGACATCCATTCGCCGCGCTGCCCGCATACGCACGACATGTCGACCCTGCTCGGCAAGGCGCGCGAGCATCTTGCGCCCGATCAGATCTGGGTCAATCCGGATTGCGGCCTGAAGACGCGCCGCTGGGAAGAGGTGTTGCCGGCGCTGAAGAACATGGTCGCCGCGGCCCAGGAGGCACGATCCAACGTCCCCGCAAACACCGATTGAGCGGATGTCCGTCGGCCTATCCGTTGGCTAGGCTGCTCCTCCGTGGAGACGGCGCTCGTTGAGCTTCCTGTTGGCGCCATCCCACAACAAGTCCACGAGGCCGGCCGCTTTCGGCCTCGTCTTCACCGCCCTGAGCTGCTCCTGGGTCGCGAGCGCGAAGTTCTTCGCCAGATCCTTCAGCTCCTTTTCCGAGAACGTCATGAATGTCTCCCGGAAGGCAGGGTAGTCCGACCGCGCTGCGACAAGGATCGGGTCTGCCATCACCGCTGCGGCAGACCCTGTAAACGTCACGGTCACGCCGGCAGCATCGAGCAGCCGCCGGGCAAACGTGGGGTTGGCCGAGGCCTCCTCCCGGATCACGGAGAAAATGCGCTCAAGTGCCGCCTCGGGAGTGAGTTTCGATCCATCGCTCATGGCGCCCCCTCAAGTTCAAGACGATCGAACATCGTGTCGGCCAACGCGTAGAGCTCGTCGATGGCCCCTTCATACTTTTCGCGCGCGGAGCGGAAGGCTCCGGTTCCCGGATGCATCTGAGCGCGCTGAAGAGCGGTTGAGTGCGGAATGGCGCGATAGACGGCGTTGAGCTCGTAAGCGCCGGCCCGGATATGATCCAGCATCTGCCGCTGAACCGGGTTGATCGACTGGTACATCGTGACGAGGATGTGAACGCGCACGCGTTCGGAGAGGCCGAGGTCCTCGGACAGGATCAGGCGCCAGAAGTCGACCAGCGTGGAGTAGGAGTTCTGCTCCAGGTTGGTGGGCACGACCACGTGATGTGACAGCCTGAATGACGTCAGCGCCAGAGGCACCGGCCCTGCGGGACAGTCGAATATGATCAGGTGATAGCTGCGATCGATCCGCGAAAGCGCCTCTGCGAACATCGTGGAGAGCAACGAGTCGAGACGCTGCTTTCGCCGCATCCGGCCGATGATTGTCTGAAGCTCGCCGAGATCCTTCAGGAGTTCGGGATCCGAAGGAATGAGATCGACGCGACCTATGTCTTTTGATCGGTCGCGCAGCTCGGTGATGTCGCTCGCCGGCACGATGTGCCGCGAGATGTCGGCCTTTCGCCCTTTGGCCCAGGCGTTGAGCAATGAGCTGAGGCCCCGGTCCTGGCTCCTGTACTCGTGCAGCGCCTGCTGCCCGATCAGGATTTTTGTCGCCATGGCCTGCGGATCCATGTCGAGAACCAGGACATGGGCGCCGAAGCGGAGAGCTAGGCCCTCTGCCAGCATCATGGCTGTCGTCGATTTGCCGACGCCGCCCTTGGGGTTGCCGATGGCCAAGCGTATCGCCATCTCACCGAAGCTCCTGTGGCCTGCCCCTCATCGCGATGCCAGGGATTAAGTTAGAACCCGGCCGCTGCCGGCCAGCATCTGGTCTGGCCGGAG